>Ga0302325_10019253_pt1 | contig 14363 bp, 14 predicted proteins | sample Palsa_T0_2_FD_201948 | JGI IMG/M metagenome (GOLD analysis project Ga0302325, IMG submission 201948) | Peat permafrost microbial communities from Stordalen Mire near Abisko, Sweden - Palsa_T0_2 | ecosystem: Environmental > Terrestrial > Soil > Palsa > Peat permafrost | place: Sweden: Abisko... | reverse complement strand
GGCCGCCGTGCTGCTCGTCGTCGCGCAGCGCTACGTCGCGGCCGGCGTGACCTCCGGGGCCGTCAAGGACTAGCAGCCGAGGACGAGCGGCCTCCGGGCGCGGTCGGTCTTCATTCATTCAGGTGGCGCGAGCCGGCGCCGCCCGCTCAACGTTGGGACGAATCAGCGCGCATGGTCAGCTACCGCAACGACAACGGCACCCTCGAGGTGCGGCACCGGCACGAGGTGATCCGCATTCAAGCCTGGGGCCCCGACAGCGTGCGGGTGCGCGCGGCCCGGTACCGGATCCCGGCCGAGAGCGTCGGCGCGCTCGCCGACGCCCCGCCGGGCGGGCCGGCCTCGCCGACCGGCATCACCATTGACGGGACGCGGGCGGCACTGGCCAACGGGGAGCTCCGGGTCGAGGTCACGTTCGACCCCGCCGAGAGCTACCCGGAGCCGCTGATCACCTTCCGCGGCCCGGACGGGGAGGAGCTGCTGGCCGAGAGCCGGGAGCACTTCTGGATGCCGGGAGCGCGGGTCTTCGCGGGCAACCGGTCGGGCGCGTACGAGATCCACCAGCAGTTCGCCGCCTACCCGGGCGAGCGCCTCTACGGGCTCGGGCAGCGCACCCACGGCCGGCTGAACCTGAAGGGCCTCGCCCTGGACCTGGCCCAGCGGAACGGCGAGGTGAGCATCCCGTTCGTTCTCTCCGACCGGGGCTACGGGATGCTGTGGAACTCGCCCGCGATCGGCCGGGTCGAGTTCGCCGAGAACGCCACCCGCTGGCAGGCCGGCCAGGCGCGCGAGATCGACTACTGGTTCACCGCCGCCCCCACCCCGAAGGAGATCCTGGCCCGGTACGCGGACGCCACCGGGCACGCGCCCGAGCTGCCCGCCTGGGCGAGCGGGTTCTGGCAGTCCAAGCTCCGCTACCGCACCCAGGACGAGCTGCTCAGCGTGGCCCGCGAGTACCGTCGGCGCGGCCTGCCGCTGTCGGTGATCGTGGCCGACTTCTTCCACTGGTCGGCGATGGGCGACTACCGCTTCGACGCGACCGAGTGGCCCGATCCGGACGCCATGGTCGCCGAGCTCCGGGAGCTCGGCGTTGAGCTCATGGTGTCGATCTGGCCCACGGTCTCCCCGCTGAGCGAGAACTACGACGAGTTCTACCAGCGCGGGCTGCTGGTAGGCGCGGACCAGGGCGTCGAGTTCCAGCAGACCATCCAGGACAAGGGCATGACGGCTCCGATGCCGGTGGCGTTCTACGACCCGACGAACCCGGCCGCCGCGGAGTACGTCTGGTCCCTGGTCGAGCGCAACTACCTGTCGCGCGGCATCCGCGTCTTCTGGCTCGACGCGTGCGAGCCGGAGCTCAATCCGGCCGACCCCGGCAACCTGTCCTTGTACGCCGGACCGGGCGCGGAAGTCGCGAGCATCTACCCGCGCGACAACGCCAGGCTCTTCGCGGCCGGCCTGGCCGCCGCCGGGCAGGAGCAGACCGTGCTGCTGTGCCGCTCAGCCTGGGCCGGATCGCAGCGGTACGGGGCGGCGGTCTGGTCCGGGGACATCCCGGCCACCTGGGAATCGCTGCGCCTGCAAGTCCGCGCGGGCCTGAGCATCGCGATCTCCGGTATCCCGTGGTGGACCACCGACATCGGCGGGTTCCACGGCGGCGACCCGAGCGATCCCGCCTATCAGGAGCTGATCGTGCGCTGGTTCCAGTACGGAGTGTTCTGCCCGCTCTTCCGGCTGCACGGTGACCGGCAGCCCCGGGTGCCGACCGGCTTCGAGATGACCGGCGGCCCGAACGAGGCCTGGTCCTACGGCGATGCCGCCTACCAGCGGATCGCCGCCGCGCTGCGGCTGCGGGAGCGGCTGCGGCCCTACATCCACCAGCAGATGCGGGTGGCGTCGCGGCAGGGCACTCCGCCGATGCGGCCGCTATTCGTGGACTTCCCGCAGGATCCGGGCGCCTGGCAGGTCGAGGACGAGTTCCTGTTCGGCCCCGATCTCCTCATCGCCCCGGTCCTGGAGCCAGGGGCGACCGCGCGCGACGTCTTCCTGCCGGCCGGCCGGGCCTGGATCGAGGCCGGGAGCGGAGACCGGCACGACGGCGGAAGCGTCGTCCGAGTCGCCCTGTCCGCTGACCGCATCCCCGTCTTCGTCGCTGAAGGATCTGAGGTACTCGATGTCGTCCGCTAAGAAGGGCGGGCCGGTGCGGCCGTCCACGTCCGTCTGGCGACCGCTCGGGGTCGACGAAATCCGCCTGACCGGCGGCCTGTGGGCACAGAAGCAGCGGCTGAACGCGGACGCGATTCTTCAGCACTGCGAGTCGTGGATGGAGCGCATCGGCTGGATCGGCAACTTCGACCGGGCGGCGGCCGACCTGATCACCGGCCGCCACGCGGGTATCGAGTTCGTCGACTCCGAGGTCTACAAGCTGCTCGAGGCGATGGCCTGGGAACTGGGCCGTGAGCCCTCCGACATCCTTGCGCGCCGCTACCACCTGCTGGTGGAGCGGGTGGCGGCGGCGCAGGAACCGGACGGGTACCTGCACACCAGCTTCGGGCGGAGCGGGCAGCCGCCGCGGTACTCCAACCTGGAGGCGGGACACGAGCTGTACTGCTTCGGGCACCTCCTCCAGGCGGCCGTGGCCCGGCTGCGGACCGGCCACGACGATGTTCTTCCGCAGGTCGCGCGCCGCCTGGCCGACCACGTCGACCGGCAGTTCGGCCCGGATGGCCGGGTCGGGGTCTGCGGTCACCCGGAAATCGAGATGGCGCTGGTCGAGTTCGCCCGGGCAACCGGGGAAACGCGCTACCTCGAACTCGCCCGGCTGTTCGTCGAGCGGCGCGGAACCGGCACCCTCGCCGTCCATCCGTTCGGCCAGGAGTACTTCCAGGACGACATCCCGGTCCGCCAGGCGACGACCATGCGGGGCCACGCGGTGCGCGCCCTCTATCTCGCCGCGGGCGCGCTCGACGTGGCGACCGAGACCGGCGACGAGGAGCTCGCCGCCGCGGTGCGGCGGCAATGGGCCAACGGGGTCGCGCACCGCACGTACATCACCGGCGGGGTCGGGTCGCATCACCAGGACGAGGCGTTCGGCGACGACTTCGAGCTCCCGGCCGATCGCGCGTACGCCGAGACCTGCGCGGGCATCGCCTCGGTGATGCTCAGCTGGCGGCTGCTGCTGTCCACCGGCGAGGACAGGTACGCGGACCTGATCGAGCGCACCCTGCTGAACAACGTGCTCGCCTCCCCGCGAGCCGACGGGCGCGCGTTCTACTACACGAACACGCTCCACCAGCGCACCCCCGGCCAGGTACCGGATGAGCAGGAGCTGAGCCATCGCGCGGAGTCGGGCCTGCGCGCGCCCTGGTTCGAGGTCTCATGCTGTCCCACCAACGTCGCCCGCACGCTGGCCAGCGTGAGCCTGTACTTCGCCACCGCCAGCGACGACGGCATCCAGCTGCACCAGTACGGCGACTACCGGGTGTCCACCGAACTGGCCGCCGGACGCGTCACCGTGCAGGTCTCCAGCGCCTACCCGGCCGGCGACACAGTCTCGGTCACCATCGTCGAGGCCCCGCCAGCCGAGATCACCCTCCGGCTGCGGGTTCCGGGCTGGGCGTTCGGCACCGCCAAGCTGAGCGAAGCGCCGACCGCGCAGACCTCGTCCCACGTGGAGATCCGGCGCGCCTTCGTCGCCGGGGACGCCGTCCGGGTCATGTTTCCGGCCGCCGCGCGAGCCACCCACCCCGACCCGCGCATCGACTCGGCCCGGGGCACGTTCGCGGTTGAGCAGGGGCCGCTCGTGCTGGCCCTCGAGTCGGGCGACCTGCCGCCGGGCTGGAGCGTCAACGAGGTAACGGCCGACCCGCACAGCCTGGCCGCCGATGACACCGGCGCGACAACCATCGACATCTACCGCCACGACGCAGCCCCGGGGGAGTGGCCCTACTACCCAGAGCGCGACGAGACCGAGGGGCAGCGCATTCGGGTCCGGCTCATCCCGTACCATCAGTGGGCCAACCGCGGTCCGGCCACGATGCGGACCTGGCTCCCGGTCAGCGCCCGCCGACCGGTCGACCGGTGACGCGCTAACCCCGTTACGCTCGAGACAGTGAGCTAGGCGCGGGGCGGGGAGGAAACCACGGACGACGCGGCGGAGCACGGCTCCGAGCTGGCAGCAGGAGAAGGAGTTCGGCACTGACCGAACCGCCCGTGACGGGCACCGCTCGCATTGCAAGATGTGCGACGCCGCAGCAGAGCAATGAGGAGGATCGCTAAATGCCGAAGAGTGACATGATCGAAACTGATGGCGAGATTACCGCCATCCACCGGGGCGGGGTGCGCCATGCCGAGGGCTGACTTCATCGAGACAGAGGGCACGGTCACCCGGATGCGCGGGCACGGCTTCTACACCGTGGCGCTCGCTAACGGGCACGAGGTTCTCGCGAGGATGTCGGGGCGAATGTCGAAAAACCACATCCGCGTAATCCAGGACGATCGCGTGGTGCTGGAGATCAGCCCCACGGACTGGTCGCAGGGAAGGATCGTTTACCGGTATAAGTAATCGTCAGACGGCGGCGAGCGCGGCAACCAGCGGCCTCGGCATCCGGTCCGAGTCGATCGCCTCGGTCAGCAGCCGGGCGTAGCGGAGCTTGCGCTGCGAACCGGCGCCGAGGAAGCGCCGCAACTGCGCTGTCTCGTCCCTTCCGCGCCAGGCCGGTTGGCGCTGGATGGTGCGGAACGCGCCCAGGTCCCCGTGCGCGGCCAGCACCTCCTTCGCCAGCGCGAGGCCGGCCGCGCGGATGAGCTCGTCCTCCAGGTCGGCAACGCAGACGGTGAAACCGAGCCGCTCGAGGTCGGCCCGCGAACCGGGGGAGCCGAGGCCGGCCGCCCCCAGCCCGCGTCTGACGATGTGCTCTTCGGCCGCGTCGCACAGCCCGGCGAGCCGCGCGCCGGTTCCCTCGGGACCGAACAGCCGCAGGTAGCGGGTCATGCCGTGAACGCCGCCGGTGGGCAGCACCACGGTGCCCTCGACCGTCAGGTCGCGGCCCTGTCGGGCGGCGAGGGTCTCGACCGCGATCTGGTCGCTGACCCCCTCGACGAGCACGACGGCGCGGGCGGCCGCCGCTCTCGGCAGTGCGGCCAGGGTCGCGTCGGTAGCGGCGGCCGGCCCGCACACGTAGCCGGCGAGAAGCTCGCCGCTGTCGTCCGCCCGCATGACACCACTGTTAACCACGGGCTCCGGGATGCGCCAGCCGATTTAGCCCGGGCGGCCCCCGGCAGTCACTGGCCGGTCGCGGCCACCCGTGGTCCCGGAACCGGCGTCGGGTCCGGGGTAGCCGCCAGCGCCTGCAGGATGATCTCGGTGACGGCGTCAAGCGGGATCGCGGTGGAGTCGATGACCAGGTGGTAGTGACGGGTATCGGTCGGGTCGGCCCGGTACAGGCGGCGGACGTAGGCGTCGCGGGCCCGGTCGGCGGCGGCCAGGTGGCGCCGGGCCTCGTCCGGTCCGATTGCCTCGATCGAGGCCCCCTGCACGACCCGGAGCTCGGGCGGTCCGTCGAGGCGCACGTGAAAGCCTTGGTTCTTGCCGAGCACGACCGCCGCGCCGCGGCCGAGGATCACGCCCGCGTTATCGGCCGCCATCTGCCGGATGCCTTCCTCGCAGTGCTGGCGCAGGCTCTCGTCCTGGTGGTAGGCCGGAATGGGCGACTGGGTGGGGCCGAGCGGCACGGTGTGCATCAGCGAGGCGAGCAGCCGGTGGGCCGGGGTGAGTCTTGCCTCCTCCGGTCCGAGCCGCTCGAAACAGGGCTCGGGTCCGCTGCTGCCTCCGCTGCTGGTCGTCGCCCGCTGCAGGAAGGGGACGCCGAGCCGCTCCGCCAGCGCCGGCGCGACCACGGCCCCGCCCGCCCCGTACGAGGCCGACACGGTGACCAGCCTGGCCCGATCCGAACTCATCGCGTCTCCCCTCGCCGGTGCCATCCGCAAGTGCTTGTCGCTGATTCTTGATGAATACCGCGCGCATTACAACACTCACCGGCACACCGACTGCTGCGGGCATGCGAATAGAATACATTTTGTATCTTAGTGGTTACGCTGTGTCGTATTCGACGACGGTATCGGCCACCCGTGCTCACGCTCACCACGGTCAACACGACATGGGGACATAGAGCTCAGTGTGTGACCTTCGGGTCGCGGGGCGCCCCCTTCGGCGCACGATGAGGCATTCGGCCATGAAGGCCGGCCCCCAACGGAACACAATCAGCAGGCCATCCGGCGCTCGGCCTCGGCCGCGATCCGTTCGGCTACCTCGGCGACGGGCACGTGTGTGGTGTCGATGACGAGGTCGGCGGCCGATTCCATCCACGGCCGCGCCTTCTCGTAGTCGCTGATGTGGTCGAGGCGCCACTGGCACGCCCGCGCGTCGACTTCGTCGGCCTTGATCCGTTCGGCCAGAACGTCGGAGTCGACGTGCAGCAGCACGTGGAAGATGTCCAACTCGGTTCGCTCAAAGCCCGCGGTCAGTTCCTGCCAGTACTCCTCGCGCAGGACCGTCTGCACGGCGATCAGATGCTGACCGGTGAAAAGCGCGATCTTCTCGGTGAAGACGGGTACCAGTTCGCGCCACGGCGCGAGGTCCTGAAAGTCCCTGAACTCATGGTCCTCTAGCGTCCTCATCAGCAGGTAGCCGACCTCTTCGGGATCGAAGGGCCGGGCATTGGCCAGCCGCCCGGCTAGTTGCCTGCCAGTCGTGGTCTTGCCCGCGCCGAACGTGCCGTTGAGCCAGATGATCACGCATGAACCCTATCCCCGGACCTGCCCGGGAAAGGGCAAATCGGGCGGAGGCGGCGGTGCCACGCGACCGTTCGGGATGCTCATGATTTTGAATCTCACTGGTCCGGGACACCCGGCGGAACACCGGCCGAGCAGGCCGAGTTGCAGATGGTGCACCGCGCGCCGGCACCCAGCGGGCGTCGCTATCGGTGAAGGAGCAGATGTGTCCGAGAGCTACCGCAAGGACCCTGAGGCGATTTCCCAGCTGACCCCTGAGCAGTACCGGGTCACCCAGAAGAAGGGCACCGAGCCCCCGTTCAGGAACGAGTACTGGGAGAGCAAGGAGCCCGGCATCTACGTCGACGTGGTGTCCGGCGAGCCGCTGTTCGCCTCGACCGGCAAGTACGACAGCGGCACCGGGTGGCCGAGCTTCACGGTGCCGATCGAGCCGGAGAACATCGTCAAGCGCCGGGACTTCCGCGCGTTGGGGCTCGCCACTGAGGTCCGCTCCGCCCACGGTGACAGCCACCTCGGCCACGTGTTCCGTGACGGGCCCAAGGAGGCCGGGGGCCTGCGCTACTGCATTAATTCCGCCGCCCTCCGCTTCATACCGGTCGATGACCTGGAGAATGAGGGCTACGGCGCGTACCGCGAGCTGTTCGGGGCTAATTGAGATGCGCGGTGCCGGGGACCGCTGAAAGACTGCGCGCATGCCGCAGGCGGAAGTGTCGGACGGGGTCTCCATCGCGTATGACACGTTCGGAGAACCAGCTGATCCGGCCGTCTTGCTCGTGATTGGCTTCGGGGCGCAGATGATCGGCTGGCACGACGACTTCTGCGCGATGCTAGCGAGGCGCGGCCGGTACGTGATCCGCTACGACAACCGCGATTGCGGCCTGTCCACCAGGTTCGATGACCGCCCCGTCGATATGGGCGCGTTCATAGCGGCAGTAAGCAGCGGTGACATCGCCGCCGCGCAGGCCATGGCCCCGTACTCGCTGCGAGACATGGCCGACGACGGCTTGGGCCTGCTGACCGCGCTGGGGATCGGGCGGGCGCACGTCGTCGGCTCCTCGATGGGCGGCATGATCGCCCAGACGATGGCGATCGCGCACTCCGACCGGGTGCTGACGCTCACGTCGATGATGTCCTCGACCGGGGAACCGGAGTACGGCCAGTCCACTTCGACCGCCCACCAGGCCCTCTTCGCCCCGCGGCCAGCCGATCGGGAGGGCTACATCGCGGCAGCCGAGAAGCAGCTGATCTGGTCCTCTAAGCGCTACGCCAACGTGGACGCGATCAGGGAACTCGCCGCGCGAAGCTACGACCGCGCCTATTATCCGGCGGGCTCGGGCCGCCAGCTCGGCGCCATGGTCCTGTCCGGCCCGCGCGCGGACGCGTTGCGGACCCTCGCCGTGCCGACCCTCGTGATCCACGGCCTCGACGACACGCTCATCGACCCCAGCGGCGGCAGGCGCACCGCCGAGCTCGTCCCCGGCGCCAGGCTCCTGCTGGTCCCGGACATGGGACATGACCGGCCCCGGGAGCTGTGGGAAGACCTCTGCGACGCCATCGAGGCGCACACCCGACCGTAAACGGCCAGAGGCGGGCGGTCGGTCGGTGACCTTCAGCTCAGTGGCCGTCGGCTGCCGAACAGTGAAGCGGGGATGGCTGTCCTTCTAACCCAGGCGGTCTGACTGCCACTCATGCCCATGGCCGCGTGCTTCGAGATATTCTGGGTGCGTGCCGCCAACCCCACGCAGACAAGAGGTCCACAGGCTCGTGGACCGGCTTCCGGCTGGGCAAATCGAAGCGCTCTACGTCCTTCTCCGAGGAATGGTGCCGGACGCCGCCGAATCCCCGGCAGTTGCAAATGACGCCTCGGGATTGGACGACTGGCATCAATCGCCTGACGCGCCGGTGGTCCGCAACCTCTCGATTGCCGGGATCGCCGTGGGGGACCATGACCTAGGCGAGCGTTCTGAGGAGATCCTCCGGCGCGAGCTTGGGCACCCGGGCGAGTGATCGTCTGCGATACAGGCCCGTTGGTCTCTCTGCTCAACAAAGCAGACGACCATCATGTCGCCTGCCGGGATCTGTTCGCGAAGTATCCAGGGCGTCTGGTGGTGCCTGGCCCGGTTCTGACTGAGGTCTGCTACATGGCCGAGAGCCGGTTGGGTTCCGAGACCGAGGCACGATTCCTAGATTCTCTCGCGGCGGGTGAGTTCGAGCTTGAGCCGGTCTCCCTCGTCGACTTGCGCCGTATGGCCGGCCTGGTGCGCACCTAGGCTGATTTCCCCCTGGGCGCTGCGGATGCGTCGGTGGTGGCAGTAGCCGAGCGTCTGGGCGCGACTCGGATCGCGACTCTGGACCACCGCCACTTCCGCGCGCTCCGTCCAGCACACTGCGCCGCCTTCGAATTGCTCCCAACCACCTGACACCCCGCCCCAAGCCGTGAACGCTCGGCCGCGAAAGCGCGCCCGACCGTGCCCACGCGGTCGAGCGCGCTCCCGCAGACGCGGGATTCGCCCTGCTCAAAAGATGGGCAGTACGCCCGAAGGTAGGTCGGGAAGTGCTCAGTATCCGTACACGAGGTCATAGGCGAGCTGCGGGTTGAACTGACCGGCGACGGTGCCGTCACCGGTGCCGCAGTCGCCGTCGGACTCGCCCGGGTCCTTGATCCACAGCAGCGCCTCGGCGCCCCCGCCGACCTGGTCGGTGGGACCGAGCTTCATGCCGGACGGGTTGCACCACTGGTTGTCGTTGGAGCCGTTGCCGTCGCGGCTGGTGTCGATGACGAACGGCTTGGTGTAGCCGTACCAGGCGCTCAGGTCGGCGTTGATGGCGTTCCCGTAGGCGACGTTCTGGGCGACGGTGTAGAAGCTCGAGACGTTGAGCGAGAAGCCGTGCGCCTGGGCCAGGCCCGCGGAGTTGAGGTAACTGGCCATGGTCGACGCCGATAGCCAGCCCGGGTTGCCCGCGTCCAGGTAAACCCACGTCTCCGGGGCCTGCTGGTTGAACTGGGTGATGGCGTAGTTGAGCAGGCCGTCGCGATCGGAGATCTCGGCCGCGTTCATGCAGCTCTCGTCGGCGAGCGCATCGGGCTCGAGGATGACCACCGCCGGGCGGTCGGCGATGCCGACCGCGAAGAGGTTGATCCAGTTTTCGTAGGCGGCATCAGAGGCGGCGCCGCCGCTGGACTGGCCCGCGCAGATGTCCCGATCGGTGATGTTGTAGGCGACCATGACCGGGAGCTGGTCGGAGTACGCCGCCGCTCCCTCAAGCGCGCCGGTCTGCTCGGCGATGTTCTCGGTGCCCTGGCCGGCGAACCAGACGGCCGACGGCTTAGTGGCGATGGCGGACTCGATGGACGGCTCCCGGCCGTCGTTGGGATTGGCGGCCGACCAGACCGCGGCGCTGTTCTGGGGGTTGACGTAGAACCCGTTGGTCATGGTGTACGGGTCGGGGGACGCGTGAGCGGCCGGGGCCCAGGTCAACCCGGCGGCGAGGCCGGCGGCGAGCAGGACGGAGAGGCAGAGGCGGCGTTGCATGCGGTGTCACTTCTCCTTCGCGGCGGAAACTGGCGAGCGCTGTCCGGCCATGAAATGCACATCTGACTGGAAGCGCTTCCGGTACCGTCCAAAATGGGGAACTTGAAACGGATCATCAATCCACCGCGCTCACCTGTCAAGAGTCAGTTTTGTGGGTGCGAACGGCTCCGCCACCGAGCCAGGACAGAGTCCAAGGTTGAGCTGGTACTGGAAGCGCTTCCAGTACGTTCCGGTAGCGCTAACATGGTCCGTAGGCCGAGCTCGGCCGTGGACGGACGGCTCACCCGCCGGCCGGGGTGCCGCCGCGAGAAGGGACCGACCTGCCGATGGGCGCACAGGCCAGACGCCGTCCGACGCTTGACGAGGTCGCGCAGCGGGCCGGCGTGTCGCGTTCGGTCGCCTCGCGGGTGATCAACAACACCCGGGACGTGAGCGGCAACGCCCGCGAGGCGGTCCGCAAGGCGGTCCTGGAACTCGGCTACGTGCCCAACCCGACCGCCCGGGCACTGGTCACCTCCCAGGCCGGCACCGTCATGCTGGCGGTCTCGCACGACGATCCGAGCCTGTTCGCTGACCCCTTCTTCGCGCACGTCATCGTGGGGATCAACGCCGCCCTGGAAAAGACCGACCTGGTCCTCATGCTGCTGCTGGCCGACACCGACCGGGGCCGGGAGCGGCTGGAACGGATGCTGCGATCCCGGCGCGCCGATGGCCTGATGCTGCTCGCGCTGCACGGCGAGGACCCGCTCTACCAGCTCGCCCAGCGCCTCCAACTGCCCGTCGTCCTCGGCGGGCGCCCGCTCCAGGGCCAGCCGCCCGCGTACGTCGACGCGGATAACCGCGGCGGCGCACGGGTCGCGACCGAGCACCTGATCTCGTCCGGGCGCCGCCGGATCGCGGCCATCGCCGGGCGCCAGGACACGCACGTAGGGCTCGTCAGGCACCAGGGGTACCGCGAGGCGATGGCCGTGGCCGGCCTGGAGAGCTCGCGCACCGAGCCGGCTGACTTCACCGAGACGGGCGGCGCGGCGGCGATGGCCCGGCTGCTTGAGCGCTGCCCCGACCTGGACGCCGTGTTCGCCCAATCTGACAACATGGCGGCCGGCGCGCTCCGCGCGCTCAAGGCGGCAGGCCGGGCCGTTCCCGACGACGTCGCCGTCGTCGGCTTCGACGACCTGCCCATCGCCCAGAGCACGGACCCCGCCCTGACCACCGTCCACCAGCCGGTCCAGGCCCTGGGCCGGGAGATGGCGAAGATGCTCATCGACCTGATGGCCGGCGAGCAGCCCACCCCCCTGATCCTGCCGACGCACCTCGTCGTACGCGCTTCAGCGCCCTGAGCAGCTAGATCCCGGCGTCCGCGCGCAGGACAGGTCGCTCGGAAGACAGTGCGCAATCGACTCGTGCGATCATGGTGCCTTCCCGAACGCGCGGCGGGCGAGAAGCACCACCACGATGGCGAGGATGACGAGAGCCGCGGCTAGCCAGGTGGCTTCGCGGATGCCGGCACTTCCGAGAACAACGCCGCCCAGGGCGGCACCGACGGCGATGCCGGCGTTGGAGGACGCGTTGATCCATGCCCCGGCCAGCTCCGGCGACGTGGATTGCGTGCGCACCGCCGCCGTCTGGTAGACCGACGGCACCGCGCCGAAGGCGCCGTTCCAGACGGCGCCCGCGACGATCACCAGCGCCAGCACGGGAAAGGCCGCGCCGGCCGCCGCGATCCCCGCCGCCAGGACTGCCAGGACCACCAGAGCTGTGCCGCGCAGGTGGCGGTCGAGTCGCGGACCTGCGGACCAGACCCCAATCAGCCCGAAGACGCCGAACACCAGGAGTATCGGACCGACCGCGCGAGAGGATGCGCCGGAGCGCAGCAGGAGCACGCTCACGTAGGTGTAAAGCGTGTACTGACCCACGAAGAGCAGGGTGTTGGAGCCGATGACGGCGACCATCTGTCGCAGCCGCCCGGATGCCGGGCGGCGCTCATCGGCCTGCGGCCGCACATCCGGCAGCATGACGGCGACCAGCACTCCCACGACGGCCGTCAGCGCGGCCAGGGCGAAAAACGCGGCGCGCCACCCGGCGGCGTTCCCCAGCACCGTCGCGAGCGGCACGCCAAGCACGAATCCGGCCGGCACGCCGACCGAGGCGAGCGCCAGCGCCCGTCCCGTCTGCGCGGGAGGCACCAGCCGGGTGGCGTATCCAATGAAGACGGAGAAGAACAGCGCGTGCGTCACCCCCCCGATCGCTCGTCCGACGGCCAGCACCGCCAGGCTCGGTGCTAGCGCCGCGATGACGTTGCTGACCGTGTAGCTGCTCATGGCTAGGAGCAGCAGTCGCTTGCCGGGTACGCGCTTGGTGGCGAGGGTGAGCGGGACCGCCAGGATCGCCACGATCACCGCGTACAGGCTGACCAGGAGGCCCGCCGTCGACTCGGCCACGCCGAACGCGTGACCGATCGCAGGCAGCAGCCCCACTGGCGCCATCTCCGTCGTCACGGCCGCGAACGCCGACAGCGACAAGATGATGAGGTCGGCCCGTGCGCCGCCGAGTCCGGGCTCCGGCGGACCGCTCACCCCGTTCCTGATCATCGGCGCACGGCTCCTTCACGGTTTACTCGCGTGGCGAGGATATTAAGAGATTATCATCGCTGGGCGAGTATAATGGCGCGCATGAAGGCAGGGTTCCGGACGTCCGCGCAGGCCGCACTTTTGCGCGCGGTTCACGGCCACCCCGGCATGACGCGGGCCGAGGCGGCCGCCGAGATCGGGATACCAAGCGGATTCGCGGCCGAGACGGTAGCCCGACTGGTCGCAACGGGGCTCATCGCCGAGCGCCCGGCCCTGGCCACGGGCCGCCGCGGCAGGCCCACGGCGGTACTTGGCGCGCATCCGAACGGGCCGCTGGTGGCCGCCGCCGCTATCGGGCAGGAGACCTGGCAGGTGGCCGCCGTTGAGCTCGGCGGGGCGATGATGGCCGCGACTGCCCGCGCGCACGACGGTGACCAGGACCGTGTGCTTGCTGCGGTTGCCGCCGCGCTCGAGCGGATCCGCGGCCGGTTCGGCGCGCGGGTGCGGGCGGCGGCAGTGGCCGTGCCGGGCACGGTGGCCGGTAGCCGGCTGGTGCTTGCCCCCGGGCTTTCCTGGCACGGGGTGGATTTGTCGGGGCTGTGGCAGCATTACGAGCCGGGCAGCGAGTTCGTCGTTGGCAACGACGCGACCCTGGCCGGCATCGCGGAGTCCCGGCGCGCCCCCGGCTTCGGCGCCGGCACAATGCTGTACCTGCACGTCGCCGACGGCATCGGCGGGGCCGTCATCGAAGCCGACCGTGCGGTCACGGGCGCGACCGGGGCCGCCGGGGAGTTCGGGCACATGCCGTTCGGCGATCCCGGCCGGCGCTGCCGCTGCGGCGCCGCCGGCTGCTGGAACACCAGCATGGACGGCCCGGCGCTCGCTCGCTTCCTGCCCGGGGACATCCCCGGCGGCGACGGCTGCCTGCGTCACTTGCTCGCGTCAGCAGGGGCAGGCGATCCCGGCGCGCAGTCCGCGATCGACGCCGTGGGCAGCTCGATCGGGCGGGGCGTCGCCGGGCTCGTGAACGGCCTCGACCCGCACCTGGTGGTGGTCGGCGGCCTCGGGCCGGAGCTGCTCCGCCTCGCCGCGGAAGAGATCACCGCCGCCTACCACGACGGGCTGATGGCCTTCCGCGTAATGCCGCCGCCGCCCATCGCCGCCGCCCGGCTCGGCGCGGACGGGCCGCTACTGGGCGCGGCCGACGAGGCGTTCACCCGCCTGCTCACCGACGAGGGCCTGCAAGCATGGGCCGCCCGCGAACAGCCTCCTACGGACGTGTCGATTGCGCAATCTGTCTTACGGTGGCTGTTATCGCAGCTAGATCGCTTGCGATCGCGGTTGCAGTCATCGTAAAGTCAGGGAGTGGCAGACGTGGCGCTAGCTCTGAACCGTACCGGGGTCGTCTTCAAGAAGTGCGACATGTCCGGCCACAAGCCCGACTCTAACAAGGCGTGCGGGTCGGGCGCGT
>Ga0302325_10019252_pt1 | contig 14363 bp, 16 predicted proteins | sample Palsa_T0_2_FD_201948 | JGI IMG/M metagenome (GOLD analysis project Ga0302325, IMG submission 201948) | Peat permafrost microbial communities from Stordalen Mire near Abisko, Sweden - Palsa_T0_2 | ecosystem: Environmental > Terrestrial > Soil > Palsa > Peat permafrost | place: Sweden: Abisko... | reverse complement strand
CCGCGGACAAGATTGGCCGCCCTCCTTGTCATCGCCGCATGTTCCGTCGCCTTCGCCGAAACCGCCGCGGAAAAGCCCAGCGTGGATGTCCGCCGCGTCGGCGCACACATCGGTTGCCAATGCGGCTGCAACGATACCGTGGCCACTTGCGCCATGCTGGAGTGCAGTTTTTCCAAGCCTGCCAAGGAGAAGATCGCCCGGCTGCAGGCGGCCGGATCGACCGACAAAACCATCATCGACCAGTTCGTTGCCGAATTCGGCCCCGTGGTCTATCGCGGCAATCCCAGCGCCTATGGCTGGCTCGTTCCGTATCTCTCGATCATACCCGGCTTGGCGTTCATCTGGTGGTTCGTCCGCCGCTATCGGAAGCCCCGGCCCATCGCCGAAATAGGACCGGCGCCGGACGATTCCGAGCTGGCTAGGTATCGCGAGCGGATCGAAAAGGATTTGGCGCACCTGGAATAAATGGTTATTGTCATAGCAGCGCTGATCGCCGTCGGGGCGATCGTCTTCATCCTGATGGTGCGGGTTAAGGATTTGCCCGAACCCGAGCCGGTTTCCCCTTTCCAACATTTAGATGAGCGCAAAGCTGCTATCTACGAAAACCTGCGCGATCTCCAGTTCGAGTACCGTGTCGGCAAACTCTCCGACCACGACTATCAGCAGACCAAGAAGGATCTGCAACGTGAGTTGGCCGGGGTAATGGCGGACGTGGACCGCCTCAAGCTGCAACTGAGTCCCAACGGGAACGTGCCGGCCGCGGTACCGAAAGCCCCGCCCGAGCCCGTCATCGATCCGCTGATCTGCCGGCACTGCGGAGCAAAATTCGCCCAGCCGCTAAAATTTTGCGGCGAATGCGGCAAGCCCATGAAAGTGGCCCAGTCATGAAAGCCATCTGTGTTTATCTGTGTTTATCCGTGGTTCCATCGCTTGCCGCCGTCGACGGCACAGTCGTCAACAGAACCACCGGCCAGCCCCAGCCCGGCGCAACTGTAACACTGTACAAGCTCGGCCAGGCCGGCATGGAGTCGGTCGAAAGCGTCAAGTCCGGCGCACAGGGCAGCTTCCACATGGATCAAACCCCGGAGGGTCCCAACCTGATTCAAACCGCCTTCGACGGCGTTACGTACAATCACATGCTGCCGCCCGGCTCCGCTCACGGTGGCCTATCTCTGGATGTCTATAACTCGTCCAAGCAGCCCGGCGGCGCCCGCATCTCGCGCCATTTTGTGATCTTCCAGCCCAACGGCGCGCAAATGTCCGTGAGTGAGGGCTTCATCTTCACTAACGACGGCGTCACCACTTACAACGACCCCGATGGCGGCACGCTCAAGTTCTATCTCCCGGCCGCCGCCAAAGGTATCGTGCAGGTCAAGTGTACGGCTCCGCAGGGTATGCCCATCGATCGCGCCGCCGACAAGACCAATCGGAACGACGTCTACAAAATCGATTTTCCCATCAAGCCCGGTGAAACCACCATTCAGACGACTTACTTGGTCCCCTATAGTTCAGGAGCGGTGTTTGAAGGACAAAATGTTGCCAAGACAGAAGAACCCACACTGCTGGTGGTCCCGAACGGCGTTACGCTGAAGGGCGAAGGAGTCGAAAGCAAAGGCCAGGAGCCGCGCTCGCAAGCCTCCATTTTCAGCGTCGAAGCGGCCACTTACAAGGTGGAGATATCCGGCTCCATGCCCGCTGCTGCAGCCACCGATTCCGACTCAGCCGACAACGGCCCCGCCCTCGAAGAAATCTCGCCCAAGATCTTCCGGCAAAACATGCAGTGGATCGTCTTGGCGCTGACGCTCGGCATCCTGGCCCTCGGTTTCACTGTACTCTACCGCGCCCAGCCGGCCGCCACACATGTGTACCGCGGCTTTTCCCCGAAAGGAAAGAATGAGCGCGGTCGCCGCTGAGGGTGTCTGGAAGTTCTACGGCGACTACCCCGCGCTGCGCGACGTGGTGCTGCACGCCGAACCCGGCGCCTGCCTGGCCTTGATCGGCCGCAACGGCGCGGGCAAAACCACGCTGCTGCGCATCATCGGCGGCTTCTCCAAGGCGGCCCGCGGGCAGGTCCGCATCTTCGGCAACGATCCGCGCGAAACCGAAACGCGCCGCCGCGTCGGCTGGATCGGCCACGGCATCTCCGTCTACGACGAGTTGTCCGCCCTCGAAAACCTGAGCCTGTTCGGGCAGCTCTACAACCTGCCCGATCCCCACAAGTCGGCCATGGAATGGCTGGAGCGCACCGGCCTCGACCGCGTCAAAGATGGCCTGGTGCGCGAGTTCTCCCGCGGTATGCGCCAGCGCCTTGCGGTGGCCCGCGCGTTCCTTCATCGGCCTTCCGTGCTGCTGCTCGACGAGCCGTTCACCGCCCTCGACGACCGCGCCATCGCCGTGCTGCAAGGCCTGTTGCGGGAAGCCTTGGCCGAAGGCCGCACCGTGATCATGTCCACCCATCAGTTGCGCGAAGCCCTCGAACTGGCTACTCAAGTGGCCCTTTTGAACCGCGGCAGGATCGCCTTCCACGGCGAGCGCACCGCGCAAATGGTGGCCGACCCCGGCTGGGTCTACGCGCACTACGACGAGGCCTGATGGACTTCCTCCGGCAAACGCTGGTGATCGCCAGAAAAGACCTGCGCGCGGAGCTTCGCACTAAGGAAGCCATCAACGCTGCGCTGGCTTTCTCGATAGTCATACTGGTGCTGTTCAGTTTCGCCTTCGATCCCGGGGAGCAGGAGACCGTCGACATGTCCGGCGGCTTGCTGTGGATCGTGTACGCTTTCGCCGGCACGCTGGTGCTGAACCGCAGCTTCGCGCGCGAGGTGCCGAACGATTGCCTGGATGCCTTGGTCGCCGCGCCCATCTCCGGAGGCGCGCTGTTCCTGGGCAAAGCCCTCGCCAACTTCGTGTTGGTCATAGCCGTCGAGCTGGTCTCCTTGCCGGTCTTCGGTATCTTCTATAATGTGCACTGGACCGGCCACATCTGGTCTTTGCTGTTGGTGTTGGCGCTGGGCACCTGGGGGCTTACCGTGATCGGGACCATCTTTAGCGCGTTGACCGTGAATATCCGGTTGCGCGAATTGATGGCCCCGCTACTGGTTTATCCCATGCTGATTCCGGCCTTGATGAGCGCCATGAAGTTGACCATGGATTTGATCGCCGGCAAGCCGCTCGGCGGCGAGGACGAGGTCTGGCTGCGCCTGCTGGTGGCTTTCGATGTTATCTTTACAGCGCTGTCTCTAGTCTTACTGGAGACCGTACTGATAGGGTAGGACAGGCTTTAGCCTGTCAAGGATTTTCTTATGCGCGAAAAACTAATCTACATCCTAGGCGCAATCGCCGCCGTCCTCCTGGCCCGCAATCTCTACTCGATCTTCATGCAGCTTCCCGACGAAGCTTCCCAAGGGATGATCTATCGCATCATCTTCTTCCACGTGCCCGCCGCCATCACCGCCATGCTCTGCGCGGCCGTCACCTGCATCACGAGCGCGGCATACCTCCTCACCAGGAACCTCAAATACGACGCCATCTCCGTCGCCGTAACCGAAGTCGGCCTAGCCTTCCTGGCCGCCAATTTGGTCACCGGGTCCATCTGGGGACGCATCATCTGGGGCATCTGGTGGACCTGGGACGCGCGCCTCACCTCCGCCCTGGTCTGCTGGCTGCTGTACGCCGGATACCTGATGCTGCGCCGCGCCATCGAAGAGCCTACCGCGCGCGCGCGCATCTCGGCCGTCTTCAACATCTTCGCTTTCGCCGACGTCCCCATCGTCATTTTCTCCATCAAATGGTGGCGCACGCAGCATCCGCAGCCGGTCTTCTGGGGCGGCGGCAGCATCGATCCGGCCATGTACCTGACAGCCGTCCTCAACCTCGTCGCGCTCGTTCTGCTGGCCGTAGTGCTGTCGCTGATCCGCCTCCGCCAGGAGGAAGTGCAGCGTGAAATCGATTCGATACGCCGCTACGCCCACGCCGTTTAAAGGAAACCAAATGGACACACGCAATTTCACTTTCATGTTTTACGGCTTCCTGGCCGCCTGGCTGATCCTGGTGGTCTACGTGCTCTCCCTGGTCTCGCGCGAGCGCAAGATCGCCGAGCAGCTCAAGGGCCTGAGAAGCCTGCTCGACGACCGAGACCGCAAATGACGTGGCGCACGCACTCGTGCGTGCCGTGTTCACACTCGTGTGAACACCCGCTTGTTGTAGACGCTACAATGATCACAGTGCGCAAGACGCCAGCATTCACGATGGAGCGTTATGGCCGGCTGCCGGACATGGACCGCTCCTTCGACATAGGCTACTGGCAGCGCCTCGGCCCCGCGGCAATATTCGAGGCTGCCTGGCAAATGGCCGTCGCTGCACACACGCTCCCGCCGGCGGTCCCCATGAATTCGGACTTCGAAGAACTGTTGAGAATTTTCAACGGCAGCGAAGTCAGGTACCTCATCGTTGGCGGATAGGCCGTGATGCTCTACACGGAGCCTCGCTACACCGAGGATCTTGATGTGTGGATCCCGGCCAATCCGGAGAACGCCGGGAAGGTTTGGCGGGCGCTCGCTGAGTTTGGTGCGCTACTAGCGTTGATATTCTAATGTCGATTGATGGTGTCAAGTTCGATGATGCGGGCCTACTGGAATGAGCGGGACGATCAAAAGGCGCAACTTTCTGGCCGCCGCGACCGCAGCCGCGCTGCCCGCTCGTGCCCAAACCGCTGCCCGCGGCCTGCCGGCGCCCATTATCAAAGACGTCACCGTGATCGCCACCGCGCCCGCCGGTCTGCGTCTCTCGGTCGTCAAAATCACCACCGATCAGGCTGGCCTCTACGGCTATGGCTGCGCCACCTTCACGCAGCGCGCCGAACTGGTGAATGCCGCCGTCGAGAAGTACCTGCGCCCGTTCCTCATCGGCAAGCGCGCGGATCGCATCGAGGACATCTGGCAGTCCTGCTACAACAGTTCCTACTGGCGCAACGGTCCGGTGTTGAACAACGCCATCAGCGGCGTCGATCAGGCGCTCTGGGATATCAAAGGACGCCAAGCCGGCATGCCCGTCTACCAGCTTCTCGGAGGCAAGTGCCGCGAAGCCGCCGCCTGCTACACGCACGCCGCCGGCGCCGAGATCCAGCAGACCATCGACCAGGCCCGCCAGTTCATGAACCAGGGCTTCCGCCACGTGCGCGTGCAGGTGGGCGTGCCCGGCATGGCGGGTTATGGCGCCGCACGCGGCGACGCCTCCACTGGCGCGCTGCATGACGGCGCCGTCTTCGAGCCGGCTTACTACATCCGCCGCGCGCTGAAGCTTTTCGAAGAGTGCCGCAAGCAGCTTGGTGACGAGGTCGAGCTGCTGCACGACGTGCACGAGCGCGTTTCGCCCAACCAGGCCGTGCAATTCTTGAAGGATGCCGAGCGTTTCGAGATGTTCTTCATGGAAGACCCGCTCTCGCCCGAAGACATCGCCTACTTTCACCAGATCCGCAGCCAGTGCGCCACGCCGATCGCCATGGGCGAGCTGTTTAACAGCCCGCACGAGTGGACCCCGCTGATCACCGGACGCCTGATCGATTACATCCGCATCCACGTGACCCAGGCCGGCGGCCTGACGCCTGTGCGCAAGATCGCCGCCATGGCCGAGATCCACGGCGTCAAGACCGCATGGCACGGCCCCAGCGATGTCTCGCCCATCGGACACGCCGCCAACGTGACGCTGGACGTGGTCTGCTACAACTTCGGCATCCAGGAGTACTCGCCCTTCAACGACCGCTTGCAAGAGGTCTTCCGCGGCTGCCCGGTGATGAAGAATGGCTACCTGTACGCCAACGACGCTCCCGGCTGGGGCATCGAAGTCGATGAAAAGCTGGCCGCCAGATATCCCTACGGCAGTTTCGAATCGGACGAGCGGAAAAGGCTCAACGGCGGTTGGGGCGAGGTCCGCCGCCGCGACGGGACGGTGATCAAGCAGTAGAGTGGGGCGGGCGTCCACGCCTGCAGCGGGTCTCCAGACCCGCGGCTGTTGGCTACTTCAACGCCTCGTCGATCTCGATATCGCGCTTCAGTACCTCGGTCAGAAGCTCGGACAGTTCCACGCCCCGCTGCTCAGCTTTGCCGGAAAAGTACTCCCACACGCTTCGCTCAATGGAAGCGGGCATCAGCACCTTGGCGCCAGGCGGGATGTGATGGATGCCGCAAATGCCTCTTCTACGCGCGGAGATCAACCGGATCTTGATCGTGCCAGAATCAGCTTGCAACCATCGTCTGCGCTGTGTTCCAGCTCGGGGATGCTGAGGAGTCCCGCGTCATTGAAGACTGTTCGCGCGAGGTCGAAGGAAATCCCATGCTTGCGCACATTCGCGGCGGCCTTGATTTCGTCCCAGTCGAACAGAAACTGCCGCTGATTCACACAGCCCATTCTCGCATGAGGGGCGGGCGTCCACGCCATGCTATCCTGAGTACAGACCTGACCGTTCCCAATGGAGAGATGGCCGAGTGGTTGAAGGCGCACGCTTGGAAAGCGTGTATAGGGGAAACTCTATCCAGGGTTCGAATCCCTGTCTCTCCGCCAAACTATTGAAAATAAAGCCTTTCGACTCCATGGTTCCTCGCAATGGGGCCCTTAATCGGATGGCATCACAGCTCATGAAGCCAAAGTGGCCTTCCGTACGCTCCAGGAGGGTATAAACTAACTGTAACCACGCATGCCGCTCGCCACCGGCACCAAACTCGGCCCGTACGAGATCCGCGCACCCATCGGCGTCGGCGGCATGGGCGAAGTTTATCGCGCCCACGATCCAAGGATGGGCCGCGATGTCGCCATCAAAATTTCCGCGGAGCGCTTCAGCGACCGCTTCTCCCGCGAAGTGCACGCGGTGGCCGCGCTGAATCATCCCAACATCTGCCAGCTCTACGACGTGGGCTCCGATTACCTTGTGATGGAACTCGTCGAGGGTCCCACTCTGTCGGAGCGAATCAGGCAAGGCCCTGTACCGCTGGATGAGGCGCTCAAGATCGCCAGGCAGATCGCCGAGGCGCTGGAAGACGCCCACGAGAAGGGCATCGTGCACCGCGATCTGAAGCCGGGCAACATCATCCTGCGGCCGGACGGCACGGTGAAGGTGCTGGATTTCGGGTTGGCCAAGGTGACCGACAAAACCCCGTCCGGCGAGCTCTTCGAGCACTCGCAGAGCCCCACGCTGGACCCGGTCAGCCGGGTAGGCATGGTCGTCGGCACGGCTGCCTACATGCCTCCCGAACAAGCGCGCGGAAAGTTGGTGGATAAGCGCGCCGACATCTGGGCATTCGGCGTCATCCTCTACGAGATGCTCGCGGGCGAGCGGCCGTTCGCGGGGGAAACGGTTTCCGACACGCTCATCGAAGTGGCCACCAAGGAACTTCGGTGGGAACCGATTCCGCCGCGGGCCCGGCGTCTGCTGCGGCGCTGCCTGGAGAAGGACCCCAAGCGCCGGCTGCGGGACATCGGCGATGCCTGGTTCTGGCTGGAGGATGCGCCGCCCGAGGAAGCCGTCACTTCCCCAACAAAGCGTGGCCGCTGGAGACTGCCGGCCACCCTTGCCGCCATCGCCTGCTTGATCGCCGCTGCCTTCGCCGCCGGCCATTACACGCGCCAACTTCCGGATGCCCGCGTTGTCCGGTTTTCCTTTGCGCCGCCGTTCAAGACGCATGCCATCAATTTGGCTGTCTCGCCCGACGGGACGCGCATCGCATCATCGGGCATTGGCGAAGACCACCACCTCTGGCTCAGTTCCATTGACTCCTCAAACGCCCAAAAACTGGCCAGTACGGAAGGAGCGATGAGTCCTTTCTGGTCCCCGGATGGACGCTCTTTGGGTTTTGTTGCCGGCGGTGCGTTGCAACGGCTCAATCTCGACAGCCCGCAAAGCCCGCCGCAGACGGTGACGTCACCCGCCAATCCATTCGCCGGCGCGGCCTGGAGTCCGCAGGGCGTCATGCTGTTTCAGGCCGAGCAGGCCGGCAGCGGGCTTTCCCAAATTCCAGCGGGCGGTGGGGCCCGCGCTCCCGCAACCCGTTTGAATGCCGCGCGCAAAGAGATCGTCCATCGCTACCCGCAATTTCTGCCCGATGGCCGCCATTTTATCTACTGGGTATGGAGCGCGCTCGAAGAGAATACCGGGGAATATATCGGCTCGCTCGACGAAGCGGAGAAGCTGCCGGAAGGCCCGCTGGTGCGCACGTGGCGGGAGGCGCACTACGCCGATCCCGGCTATCTCCTGTATCTGGAAGGCGCGGTACTCATGGCGCGCCGCTTCGATCCGTCCGGACTGCGCTTTACGGGTGAGCCTCGGCCCTTGCCGGAGCAGATCGGGAGGCATTGGGGCACTACCGGCCACGCCATGTTCTCGGCCTCCATGGGCGCCCTGGTCTACCAGGAAGTCCTGCCGCCACCGGCGACCCGCATAATCGTGCGCGGCCGGGCCGGCAATGTGGTGCGGACCATCGAGGCGCCCGCGGGAAGCCAGTTCCCCTCGCTCGACCCGCTCGGAACCCACGTGGCCATGCAGGGCGAGGACGAGAACACGGTAGAAGACATTTGGACCATCGACCTGGAGAGAGGGCTGGCCTCCCGGCTTACCGCCCGGCAGGGTTCCAACCAGCGGCCGGTCTGGTCGCCGGATGGCCGGCGCATCGCGTTCATGTCGAATCGCGGCGGCGCTTACGATCTCTATGTCAGAAATGCAGACGGCACCGGCGACGATGAACTGCTGGTGAAGTCGCCGCATACGAAGCTTCCAGTATGCTGGTCGGCCGATGGCAAGTTCCTGGTTTACACCGAAAGCGGCGACGGCGATACCAGAAGGAACACCTGGGTGCTGCCCATGGACGGAAATCGCAAACCGATTCCGTTTCTGAACGCCGGGTTCAGCGTCGACGAGGCAAAACTGTCGCCCGTTACGGACGGCCGGGGGCGCCAGTGGATGGCATACTTGTCGAACGAGACTGGTTCCCAGGAGGTCTACATCCGTCCGTTTCCCCCAGGCGCGCTGGGCGGACCGCCGGGGCCTGCGGCCCGCGTCTCGCCTGCCGGCGGACATGATCCGTTTTGGCGTAAGGACGGCAAGGAGCTATTCTACTTCGCGAATCCCGGGCAAATGGCCGTGGAAGTGAAGCTCAGCGATGCGCCGGGAATCGGAGTACCGCATCTGCTCTTCCAACCCGTCGCCCCTACTGTTTCCGCGGACGGCCAGCACTTTTTGTACATCGAGAGCGCCGGCGAGGTAGCCGCAGCCCGGATCAACGTAGTGCTGAATTGGACTGCGGATCTGGCTGGTAAGTAACTCGCTCTCGCAGGCACGCCCAGTCGCCGGCATCGCGCACCGGCTGAATCCAATGGCGCGGCAGCGCCACCGCCAAAGACCGCTGCAGCAGGCTGATGGAAACGATCAAATGGTCGGAACCGTCGATCGCTGTGATGATCCCGGTGACGCTGCGCAGCGGCCCCTCGGCAATGGTGACCGTTTGCCCGATCTTCAGAAACGGGAACGGGCGCGCTAAGAGCCCGGATGCGACAACGGCCTGCACCGCTGCGATTTCTTCTTCTTCCATCGGAACCGGAATCTTACCCAGCCCGACGATGCGCACGACGCCGGGAATCACGAGCACCGGCAAGCGATGGTTCACATCCAGCCGGGAAAAAACATATCCGGGAAAAAGCGGGAGATCGACGTCCTGAAAGCGATCGGACCACTTGCGCCGGCTGCGAAACAGCGGCAGGAACGTCTCGTAGCCCGCATCGCCAAACCGGTCGCGACGAGCTTTCCGAGCGCGAGGCCACCTGTAGCGCGTACCTTAGGGTCTATCCGATCGGATAGACCAGACCGAGTCTGAGGCGAACCAACAAGGGCCTTCGGATTTTGGACCCATTCAGTCTTTCCCCACTGCGAGATAGACCTTGTGTGGGACGCAGGGAAACGCAGCCGGACCGCCACTCCGTGGCCTTCTGCTACGTCCGAGAGTCTATCCTATCGGATAGTATCTGTCCGATCCGGTTCCGTTGCGAAGATCGTCGTTGGGTTTGGTACGGTAAAAGTTGATGCTGATCGCACTGACAAATCCATTTAAGGGACGCTGGGGGCGGCTCATTAATGAGCGCCCTGATGTGTTTGGGAATGCTGCTTAGCGTGGTGAACACTCCGCATGACATTGCTGCGAACGGACGCGAATAAACGCAAATGGCCACGATTGTAATGGCGGGAGGGGGAACAGGAGGCCACGTAGTTCCTTTGCTTGCCGTCGCACGCCAGTTGAAAGCGCGCGGGCACGAGTGTGTGTTCATCGGCACGCGCAGTGGTTTCGAGGCGAAACTGGTGCCGGGGACGGGCTTCCCGCTGGAGTTCATCGAAATCGGTGGGCTCAACCGAGTGGGGCTGGTCCAGGTTACTCGAACGCTGACCCAACTTCCGCTCAGCATCCTCAAAGCCAGCGGATTGCTGGGCCGGCTTCAGGCTGGCGTGATTTTCAGCATGGGCGGCTATGTGGCCGGGCCAGTGGTTTTGGCGGGCTTGTGGAGGCGCCTGCCGATCGTGGTGATGGAGCCGAACGCGTTGCCGGGGCTCAGCAATCGCTATGTAGCTCGCTTTGTGACCCGCGCCTTGTTGAATTTCCCCGAAGCGGCCCGCTTCTTCCCGCCCGGAAGGTCCACCATCACGGGGCTTCCCGTGCGTCCGGAGTTTTTCGCCGTCCGGCCGAAAGCGCGGGAGACGACTTTGACGGTTTTGATTACCGGTGGAAGCCAAGGCTCGCGTCCATTAAATGAAGCTGCTCTACAGAGTTGGAACTATTTCCGCGAGGCGGCATTTCCCGTGAGATTTATTCACCAAACGGGTTCGGCGGATTGTGCGGCGTTAGCGAAACGATTCGCGGAAAGCGGGATCGAAGGCCACGTAGTCCCATACATCGAGGACATGCCCGCGGCCTTTGCGAGCGCGGACCTGGTAATCGCCCGAGCGGGAGCGGGGTCTTTGGCCGAACTTGCCGCGGCCGGAAAACCTGCGGTATTGGTGCCGCTACCAGGGGCAACCGACGAGCACCAGCTTCGCAACGCGGAAGCCTTCAGCAAAGCCGGTGCGGCGCGGCTTGTCTTGGACAACGAAATGGACGGTGGCCGGTTGTTCGAGGAGGTTTCCAAGTTGAGTTCGCAGCCCGCCGTGCTCAAACGTATGGGCGACCAGGCGCGCAAACTCTCGCATCCGGAAGCCGCCCTGCAGGCCGCGGGAATCGTGGAGGCGTGCCTTGCCTGAGGCTGCGCTATTGGCGCCGGGATGCCGATCGGCGTGCAGGTCAAGAACCGGGATCGCCATGAGCACCATTGCCGAGGTTCGACGGCTGGGTGAACCTGACTGGGCAGCCGGGTTAACATGGCTTATGTCTACAGCCCTGGTCTTCGATATCGGCCTTCACAATGGGGACGACACCGCTTTTTACCTGAGCCTGGGATACAGGGTGGTCGGAGTGGAGGCCGATCCACTGCTCACGGCCAAATGCGCGGCGCGCTTCGAGAATGCAATCCGGGATGGCCGGGTGCGCGTGATCAACGCTGGGCTATTGAAGGAACCCGGGACGTTTACCTTCTACCGCAATCTGACCGATGACGGATGGTCTTCTTTCGAGCCGGATAAGGGTAAGAAAGATGGCGCTTGGGAAGAGTTGAAGATTCCCTGCATCACAACCGCGCAACTGATCGCGGAGCACGGAAAGCCTTTCTTCATGAAGGTGGATATTGAGGGCGCGGACTTGCAGGCGCTGGCTACACTCACGGCCACGACAGCTCCAACATATATCAGCCTGGAATTGAATTGCGCCGATCCTATAGTGGAAAGATTGATCGAGTTAGGTTACTCCGCGTTCAAGTTCGTCAATGGCGAGACTTACTGGCCTACGCCGCCGGTATTCAATCACCAGATTGGCTGGGGGCTGTTGCGCAAGGTGCGGCGCGCGCCATTCGTGCGCAAGGCATTCTCGAAGGTGGTGCGGCGCGCGCCATTCGTGCGCAAGGCGGTCTCGAAGGTGGGGCGGCGCCTGCGGCCGAACTTCGAATATGATCGGCCTTATAAGTACAGTCCGACGGGTTATCCGTTCGGGCCGAATAGCTCGGGGCCGTTCGGAGAGCAGGCAGCCGGTAACTGGCTGACGAGCGAGGCGGCGCTCGGCTGGTTCGGCAAATTGAAGAACAATTTTCTCCGTGAGGGTATCGGGAATGAGCTCTGGTGGGATGTGCATGCGCGGCATTCTTGACCCCGACCGTGGATCGAGGGTTGGGAGAGCGAAGCTGCCCCGATATTCCACCGCTTGCTGAGTTCGCACTAAAACGGTCTCGTCGGTTCGGTCTCCCCAACCAGGCTGAGCGCCGCGAAATCCGGAGTCTTTCTCATCTCCGTGTAGGTCCCCACGGCGGCGATTCTGCCTTTACTGAGCAGAACCAGGCGGTCGCAGGCCTGTACGGTGCTGAGCCGATGCGCGATAAAAGCGCAGAAATCGGTCGAGCTGCGCCGCACGGGCCGCCTCCATCACTCGAACGTCGTCGATCTCAGCGTCCTCCAATCCGAGCGCAATGTTCGGCAAGAATATACTTGACAAATGATTGGTCGCTCAATGATAACACCCGCAGTTTTGAGGTGACCGTTACGGCCAGTAGCGTGGAACAGGCCCGGCACGATGATCGGCAACCTCTTTGAGAATCTTCAGCACCTGGGCCGTCCGGCAATTCCTTAACCAACAGCCCAGATCAGCAGTGACGGCGCTACTCGGCTTGACGTAACCAGGGAACCTGGCTGTCGGGGTAGCGATGGCCTCAGCGGTAGTTTCGTGCACGCACAGGTTGCTGAGAGCAAGAAGGTTCGCCAACTGCGAGCGCGGACACCAACGGCCACGGCACGTGCAATAACCAACGTCTGCGCAGGCGCGGGTTGAGCAGCGCTAGCGCTGCCGTACGGTGTTGCCAATTTCGCGCACGCCAACATGCGATTCTTGGGTACTGCCCGAAACAGGCCGTACCGATTGTTGCCGGACCAACGCATATGACATAATGAGTGCTTCGTTGATGAGCGCCATACCGCAGGAACCTCCTCGGCCCCAAACCGGTTTATCGCCCACCCGGCTTCTGGAGCGCTGGCAATGGCCGATCGTCATCGCGCTCTCGCTGCTGGCGCTATGGATTCGCGTGGCCCCACGGTTTCATCTCGTGTTTCAACCCGGCTTTGTCGACTTCCAGGACAACGACGCCTGGTACCACGTGCGCGTCGCCGAGAACTTGGTCCGCCATTTCCCGTTTCGCATCGCTGTGGATCCTTACCTGACGTTCGGCCGAGTACAAGAAACCGCGACCGCTCCCACCTACGATTGGGTGCTCGGCTTGATCTCTTGGTTGGTGGGCCTGGGCGCACCTTCGGACCATCTTGTGGACATGATCGCAGCCTGGTACCCGGCGGTGCTCGGCGCTTTGACGGTCTTGGTGAGCTTCCTTCTCGCTAAGCTCGTGTTTGGGGTCCGCGCGGCTCTGCTTGCCGCCGCCACCGTAGCGACTTTGCCCGGCCATTTCTTGTACGTCTCGAGCCTGGGCGTTACCGATCACCACATTATGGAAAGTTTGCTCGCGACACTGTTTTTCCTTCTTATTTTGCGAGCCATTCAACAGCCGGATTCGTTTTGGCGCGCGCTGTTTGCGGGCATTACGCTTTCGGCTTATCTGCTCACATTTCATGGGTCGGCAATGTTGGCGGGAGTAGTTGTGGCCTGGGCCGTTTTCTATCGCGCGCGGTCGCTATGGAAAGACGGAAAACGCTCGCCGCTGCCGAAGCCGCTCTATGGCGCATTCTCGATCGCGCTGTGTGTTTGCCTCCTCTTTCACCGCTTGCTGTGGATGAACCTAACCATAGCCGCTCTGGCGCTGGGAATCATGGGATTGGCCGCACTCGATGTTTGGGGAACATGGGGATGGCCGTTGAGGCTGGCGCGATTGCCCACGGCCGCCGGACTCGCGCTGGTGACGGTAGCCATCTCCGTTACCGTACTCCGAATCCCGAGCCTGCGCCACCCCGCCAAGCTGGCAGCGATGCGTCTCCTGCCCGGTCTTCTGGGAGCGTCCGGCGGTGTGACCGAACTTCGATCCCTGATTGTGGACGGGTATGGACACTATTCGCTCATCCCGCCATTACAGCAATTCGGCGGGGCCTATTTGATTGCGTTGATGGGATTATTGCTTCTAATTAAATTTGCTTTTAAACGCGTCGATGCAGGAAAACTACTAATTCTCATTTGGGGCCTCGCTACATTTATCCTTTCTATCGGGCAACTCCGGATGACCTATTATTACGCCGTGGTAGTTGCGCTTTTGAC
>Ga0302325_10019249_pt1 | contig 14364 bp, 9 predicted proteins | sample Palsa_T0_2_FD_201948 | JGI IMG/M metagenome (GOLD analysis project Ga0302325, IMG submission 201948) | Peat permafrost microbial communities from Stordalen Mire near Abisko, Sweden - Palsa_T0_2 | ecosystem: Environmental > Terrestrial > Soil > Palsa > Peat permafrost | place: Sweden: Abisko... | reverse complement strand
GCTCGACAACCAGGAGTTTGCCGGGTTACCAATCATGCAGGCCGATGGGAGCGTGGTGGCGGCCGACGATCAGCATATCTATAAGTTCAATTCCGATGGCAGTGTGGCCTGGTCTTATCCCACGCCGGGAGGCGTTCCGATCGGCCTGGTGCCCACGCCCAACGGAGCTATCGTGGCCGGCACGGCGGGGCGCACGCTCGACCAGTGCTGGCAGGACAATTGCACCCTCTCGTTCACTATTAACAATGGCGGCACGGGATACACCTCGGCGACCGTGATCCTGGCGGGGGGACTGTGCCCGGGTGCTACAGCCACAGCTACTATCAGCGGCGGGGCCGTGTCGAACATCGTGGCCACCTCACAAGGATCGAGCTGCATCGTGGCCCCGGACGTGGTTATCGTGGGCGACGGCACGGGCGCAAGCGCCACCGGCATATTAAGCGCCGCGGCGCCGGTGTCGGTGTATAGCGGGTTGACCGGCGCGCTGGTGGGGAGTACCTATTTGTATCAGACAGGCGACAGCGGTCCTTATTATCAGACCGCTAATACTTCCTGTGTCAACAACGGGAGTTACCCCAATCGAGTCTACCTGCTGGCGGCCCTTTCGAGCGATCGCACGCAGGCTGCCCTGCTGGCTTTAGATATAGATCCTACCAACCTGTCAAGTCCCGTGAGTCCCGCGTGGAATGTTGTCTTCCATGGGCCTTCGGGCGCATCGCCGCTGTGTGCCGGCAATCAGATTTACTTCGATGGCGCCGGTATCGCGCCGGGCGGCCCCACTCAGACTGCGGTGTTCGGCGTGCAGGATAACGGCAGCTCGGGATCGTTTTTGTTTCAGGTTCTGCTGCCTCCGAGTTCGAAGAACATCACCTGCAATTTCGCCTTGGATCCGCGCCCCGTGGGCGGTTTCTGGCATCAAGTGAAAGACGATCCTAACATCTACCACCGGGCCTTCAACACCGGCGCTCTCATCGAAAAGATAGATGTCGGCAGCTTATTAATAGCCAACGGGGCGCCCACGGCAACTTATTGGCAGGCCGGAATTTTTACGACGTACGGTACGCCTGCAAAACCATATTTCATGCTGCCGGAGGCCACCACCACCAGTAGCTCGGGCTATTTCGTCATGTTGGATATTGCGGCGCAGCGCATCGTATGGGCCGTGCCGATGACTGGAAACGACCCGGACCCATACGATACGCCGGGTGGCGATGCGGTGCTTCTTGAAGATAGCAACCGGAACCCAGTGATGCTGATGACCGGCAAGCAGACAGGCGCCTATTTCATTACCGAGGGCGGGCCCATCCTCTCTTCGTCGATCCCCAGCCTGAGCTTCGGCACGCAAATGGCCGGTTCCGCGAGCGGTCCGCAAAGCTTCGCGCTGTTCAGTACAGCGAGCGGCGTAGCGAACATTGCCGGCATTGCGGCGAGTGGCCCTTTTTCCGAAACCAACACATGCGGCGCTACGCTGGCGCCGGGGAACAGTTGCACGGTCACAGTGACTTTCAGCCCCACATCAGCCGGGCTCCAGAGCGGCTCTATTACCGTCACCGGCAACACCCAGAACAGTCCGCTGACCGTCAGGTTGGCGGGCTTCGGAACCGCATCCACACCTATCGCTTCCTTGTCGGCCAACCAACTGAACTTTCCCGCGCAAGCTGCCGGCACCACCAGCCGGCCGCAGACTGTGACATTGACCAATACAGGGACGGCGGCGCTCAGCATCGCCAGCATTACGGTAAGCGGCGCAGTGGCCCAGACCGACAATTGCCCGACGGAGTTGGCGCCGGGCGCCGGTTGCACCCTCAACGTGATGCTGGCTGCGCCCTTGACTGGGGCTTGCAACGGGAACGTCACGCTGGCAACCAATGCGCCCGGCGGACCGCAGACCATTTCCGGCTCTTCCACGTGCACACCGCCGCCGGCCGTCGAATCGTCTCTCTCCACCACCAGCCTGGTCTTCGCGCCGCAAACTATGGGAACGGTGAGTCCGTCTCAAACCGTGACGCTGCTCAATATCGGCACGCAAGTCTTGAATATTGCGAGCATAATAGCCAACGGCGACGTGACCGAAACAAACACGTGCGGACGGACGCTGGCAGTGGGAGCGAAGTGTGCGTTGACTGTCTCGTTCGCGCCCGCAGCCATCGGTGTATCGAGCGGCACGGTGACGGTCACGGATGCCGCTCCCGATAGTCCGCATATCGTCATGGTGTCTGGTGTGGGCCTGGCAAATCCCGTGCCGTTGGTGAACCAGCCTCTGTTGCCCAGCGCGGTCCTGCCGGGCACCGCGGGGTTGACACTGACCGTGAACGGCACGGCTTTTGTGACTGGCTCGGTGGTGTATTGGAACGGTACGCCGCGCGTTACTACGTACATCAGCGGCGCGCAAATATCGGCGGCGCTCACTGCCACAGATCTGGTTGCGCCGTCTTCCGGTTCGGTCAGCGTAGTGAATCCCAGCCCAGGCGGAGGTCAGTCGAACGCGGTCTGGATGCCGGTCGGATTCCCCAGCCCTGCGCCTGTCTTGACCGGCACGGCGCAACCTACCGGGACCGGTCCGGCGGCGCTTACAGCAGCCGATTTCAATACCGACGGCAAACTCGACCTGGCGATTGCTAATTCGGGGGCCAACACCGTTTCTATCCTGCTGGGCAATGGCGATGGGACGTTCGCGCCCAGGGCGGATTACGCGACCGGCATGCAACCGGTGGCCGTGGCGGCGGCCGACTTGAATCACGACGGCATCCTCGATCTGGTGGTCGTGAATCAGGCGGACAATACCGTTTCCGTACTGCTCGGCGGGGCTGGCGGCGTGCTGGGACTCCAGACGCCCTATGCGACGGGAAACGGGCCGGTGGCAGTGGCGTTGGCGGACCTGAATGCAGACGGCAACCTGGATCTGGCAGTCGCCAACCAGGCCGACAATACGGTCTCCATTCTGTTCGGCAATGGGGACGGTACTTTTGCCGCACATCTGGATTATGCGGCCGGTCCCAGCCCCGCGGCGCTGGTGGCCGGCGACTTCAATGCGGACGGCAAGCTGGATTTGGCGGTGGCCAACGACTTTCCGAATGGCACAATCACCGTGCTGTTGAACCATGGCGATGGCAGTTACGTCCCAGGAGTTAGTTACGCCACCGGCGATTCGGAATCGTTGGCCGCCTTGGACGTCAACGGAGACGGGAAGCTGGATCTGACGGCGGTGAACGAACTGGAGCAGACCCTTTCCGTTTACACCGGCAACGGGGATGGCACCTTCCGGCTGGGTCCTTACCAATCGACGCAACTGAATCGCAACCCGCTGGCCCTGGCGGTTGCCGATGTCAATAACGACGGCACGCTGGAACTGCTGATGGCGGGCAATTCCACTAACGGCTTCACCACCCTGGAGAATAACAATGAGGGCGTCTTCACGGTGCTGTCGGAATTCGGGACCGGCACGGGCGTGGCGGCCATGGCGGCGGGCGATTTCAACAACGACGGCAGCATCGATGTCGCCTTGGCGGTGCCTGCATCGAATCAGTTCTTGCTGTTGTCGCAGGCGCCTTCGGCGGACCTTTCAAGCACCAGCCTGAACTTCGGGAGCGTGGTGACGGGCGGCAGCGGGACGCAAACTCTGACGCTCACTAACGGCGGCAGCGCCGTGTTGAAAGTCAGCGCCGTGAGCGCGGGCAACCACGGCACGTTCTCGCAAACCAACAATTGCGCAGGCGTGGCCGTCGCACCCGGAGACAGTTGCACGATCACCGCCAAATTCAGCCCCACCGCGACGGGTACGCTAACCGGTAACCTGAATATTCAGGACAACGCTCCCGGGGGCTCGCAGAAGGCCGGTTTGAGCGGTGTGGGCGCCACGTTTACGGCTTCCATCACTTTGGCTCAGAACCCCGTAGTCGGCGGCAATTCGACGGCTACTAACACGGTGGTGCTGAGCAGCCCCGCGCCGGCGGGGGGATGGGCGGTTCGTTTGTCCAGTTCCAATACCGCAGTAGCATCTGTGCCTGCCTCGGTGCCCGTAGCGGCCGGAGCAACCGTTTCGTCCGCCTTCACGATTACTACTACTGGCGTGTCCAGCAGCACGCCGGTGACTCTGATGGCGAGTGTGAACGGCGCCAACGCCACCGTTGTTCTGACGGTGAATCCGATTGCGGTTGCTTTCACCCTGGCCGCGCCGTCGGTATTTGGCGGTGTGGTGCTGTCTTCGAATACATTGACGCTGGCTCTACCGGCGCCCGCGGGAGGACTGGTCTTCAATCTGTCTTCGTCGAATCCAAGCCTAGCCTCCGTTCCCGCATCCGTCAGTGTGGCGGCTGGCGCCACGGTTTCCTCCAGTTTCGCAATCAGCTCCGCGGTAGTGGCTTCCCAAACCACGGTAACTCTTTTCGCCAGCCTCACTGGCGTGAGCGGATCCGTCGCCGACGCTATCCTGGCAGTGAATCCCGCCGTTCCCAGTTCGGTGGTACTGTCGCAGACGAGTGTAGTCAGCGGTTTGTCCACGGCTGGGAACCTGGTGAACCTCACCGCCATGGCGCCCTCCGGCGGCATCACCGTCAGCCTGTCGAGTTCCAAGCCGTCCGTAGCGGCAGTGCCATCTTCCGTGGCGGTGGCCGCGAATTCCACGGTTTCAGCTCCGTTTACAATTACAGCCGGATACGTGACCGCTAACACACAAGCGACCATCACAGCGAGTTACTTGGGAAAGAATGTGACTGCCAACCTGATGGTGACGCCGGACGGCGTGGCTTCCGTGAACCTGTCCGCCAGCTCCGTGGTGGGAGGCGCGGGAGCATTGACCCAAAACACAGTTACCCTATTATCGTCGGCGCCTTCGGCTAACGCAACCGTCACACTCACCAGCAGCAATCCATCGGTTGCTTCGGCGCCATCTTCGGTTACCGTGACCGCCGGCGCCACCGTTTCGGCGGCATTCCAGATCGCCACTACGCCGGTAAGCGCAACTACTCCGGTAACCATCACGGCCACTTACAACGGCATTGCAGCCACAGCCACGCTGATGGTAGATCCCCCGGCACCCTCGACGGTAACGCTTACCCAAACGGGCGTAATAGGCGGCAAGACCGTAGGCGGGAGCGTCACGCTGAACGCCCCGGCCCCTGTTGGCGGTTTGACCGTTTCGTTGTCGAGTTCCAACCCCTCCGTTGCAACGCCGCCCGTATCGGTTCAAGTAGCGGCGGGCGCCACCACGTCGCCCAATTTCAAGATCGCCACTAATCCGGTTAGTTCGCAGACTGTGGTTACCATATCGGCGACTTACCTGGGTAACTCAGCCTTCGCGAATCTGACGGTAGCTCCCTGATATGACGAAGGACTCGACAGCTCAATGCCGCGCATTTGTGCGTTACCGAGGGAGCCATCGGGACCGCGGCGGCAATCGGCTGTCCGTTAGCTCTTCCAAAATGCGCGCCATGGCCTCCGTCCCCACCGCACACTCGGACGAAATTTGCTTCGTCTACCGGGGCCTACGGCGGACAAGCCGCCTCGCCGCCGGGCAGACGCGACAGCAGTGGGGACTCGAAGCCGCAGCGCTCGGCAGCCCTTCCGAACATGTTACCCGGCCGGACGGTCGCGTTCGATGGAAGGGTCGGGTGAACCCGCGATTACTCACCGTCCAGTGATCCAGTACCGGTTGAAACCGGCGTACTCCGACTCCATGTTCGCCAGAATCGTCCGCCGCAGCTCTAATATGTTCACCGGGCCAACCTTCCGGTACAGAATTCTTCCATCGGGAGCGATCAAGGCTGTGTAGGGCGCCGCGGAGTCCCATTCTGCGTCGAAGGCCCGCTGCAGAGGCGCTGTATCGCCGGAAGCGAACAACAGATTCCGGCTGGTGGCATGTTGCTGCTCCAGTAGCTTCTCGACCAAGGCGCGCTCGTCCGGTGGGTTGGTGGCCACCGTCACCAGATTAAAATCCCGCACGCTGTACATGCGGTAAGTCGCTTGCAAGCCGGCGAACTGTTGCAGGCACGACACGCACCGGGCACCCCAGAAGCTCACGAGCGTCAGCTTGTGGCCGGGATTTGCGCGCAGTTGCCGCAAATCGTCCGCCGAAGCCAAGTCCAGAGTCACCGGTTTCTCTTCCAGCTTCTTCAGCGCCTCCAACCGGCTAGCCTCCTTTTCCTTCCACTTAGTGGAGCAGCCGAATACGCCAGTGTGAGTCACTGCCAGTTGCTTGCCCGCCAGCACCGCATCAATGGCGTTGCGCGCGTCTTCGGTCCTCACCATTTCCACGCGGTAGCTATTGTCCATGCGGCCCTCGTACCGCAGGCGCCGGTCGCGGTCGAAGACAAATACATGTGGCGTAGCCTGCGGACCGTAGGCCCGCGCCGTCGCCTGGGTTTCGCCGTCGTAGAGATACGGATAGGTCAGATGTTTGAATGCCACCCGGATCTTCATCTCTTCCAGCGTGTCACTGGTATCCGAGGAATCCAGTTCGTCGATGCGGAGGGCTTCGGGCGCGTTCGGCTGAATGGCCACTACAGCCACGCCCTTGTCCCGATAGTCCTGGTACAGCCGCTCGATGCGCTGCTCGTACATCTGCGCAATGGGACAGTGATTGCAGGTGAATATCACCACCAGGACCGGGCTGGCGGCATAGTCGGCGAGCTTGTGTATCTTTCCGTCGACGCCGGGCAGAGCGAAGTCCGGTGCGGCCGAGCCAATCGGAAGTATGGGATGGTTTTCCGCGCCGAGCAGCCACAAGCCGCACGCCAGCAGCGCTGCGACTGCGTAATTATGCCAAGTTACGCGCAAACGCCACCTCCTTTCGCATATCGTTTTCGACCGGGCCCTCTTTCTCATACTCGATCGCAACCAAGCCGCCGAATTGGAGCTTATGCAGCTCGCGCATCACCTGCGGAATCTTCGCGATTCCCTGCCCGATCAACACATTGTCTTCCCCGCCCGCCGCAGCCACGTCCTTCAGGTGTACCAGTTTCAGATAGGGCCCGAGTTTCCGCACGGCATCCACGGTGTCGTATCCGCAGGAAGCGATGTGCCCCACATCGAGCGTCGCCCCCACGGTCCTCGACAGGCCGCTAAGCGCCCGCAGCACGTCCTCCGGGCTTTCATACGCGAACTTCGTTTTGAAGTAGTGATTGTGAATGCCAAAGGTCAGTCCCGCCCGGGTGCAGGATTCGTCGATGCGCTTCAGCAGCATGGCGCCAGTGGCGTCTCCGGTGATATTCGACGCTCCCAGCAGCTCAGCGAACCGGACGGCCAGATCGAGTTCCGGTTCGTCGTGGATGGTGGCCGCATAGTATGACACGCAATGGATACCGGCTTTGTCGAACAGGGTTCGGGCGCCGCGGAAACGGTCCTCGTTTGGATGCGAGAGCAGCATGAACTCACCGCGCGACATCTCGATTTCGTCGATCCGCAGCGCTTGCAACTGCGCGATCATGGCTGGCAGCGAAAGGTTGTGATAGCTGTACGTCCCGATGCCGATTCTCAGTTGCGCGGCGGCATCGAGACGCGTGCCCAGCGCGGCGCCGGCGGCTGCCATGCGCGCAAAGGCTCTCCGCGTCATGGCTGCGCCCTCAGCGGGCGCGGAGTCACATCGGCATCTTCCAGCTTTAACGCCCACTTGATCGCTTCCACATACATCGTCTGTAAGTCGGGGCGGTCCCAATTCTCGACGGGATGGCCCAGCGTGGAGTAGAACACCCGGCCTTTGCCGTACATCTTAGCCCACGCCACGGCGAAGTCCCGGTCGGTACGGTGGACTTTAGGATTGGCCAGATCGAGCTTGTCCGCATCCAGGCGCAGCAGCACGCGCAGCGTGTCGCGGGAATAGGCGCGTAACTGGTAGATCTCATCGTGCAGCACGAAAGCGCGCGGCCACCGGCCCATACCCGGAAACGCAGGGTCCTCGACGACGATCGGCGCGTCGAACGTGCCCCAGGGGTGCTCGTCGAAATAGCCGCCGATCATCTCGCCGTATTCCGGCCAGTTGGTGAAGGTGATGGTCGCGCTGTGGACTCCCACAAAGCCTTTGCCATCGTCATGCACGAACGACAGGAAATCCGCCTTTTGTTGGGCGTCCATTTCCAGGTTGCCGCCGGTATAAAACAACACCGCGTCGAAGTCATTCAGATTGGGCGCGTTGTATTCGAGCTTCTTCTTGGTTAGCGGCTCGGTGTCGGTGCGGATAGTGGTATCCCAGAGGCCGTTCTCCCGGCCCAGGCGTTCGATGGTTGCCAGCGCATGGGAAACCGCGGCGTGCCGGTAGCCCTTCTCTTCGCCGACGGCCAACAGCTTCTTTCTTGGAGGCGGCGAAGTTTGGGCCACCGCGCAGGAGGCCAGCGAAGCTACGATGAGGAAGCGAAGGAATGTCACACTGTACTTTAGCAAGATGCGACTGCGGAGCGATTCGCCGAAGCCGCCCTACACCGGCAGCCGCAGCCGCGCCACGCAGCCGATGCGGTCTGTGCGGTTCTCCAGCACCAGGGTGCCGCCGTGTTGCTCGGCGATCTGCCGGCTGAGCACCAGCCCAATGCCCGATCCGCCGGGCTTGGTGGTGAAGAACGGTACGAACAGGTTGGTGGTGTTCGAGATTCCCGGCCCTTCGTCTTCGATGGCCACCTCCACGTGCGAGCCGTTGCGCGCCCAACCGATCTGGACTCCGCCGCCCGTAATCAGCGCCGCATCCGCGCCATTGCGCAGCAGGTTGATGAGCACCTGCTCCAGTTGGTCGGGATCGCCCTGAATGGAAATCTCGGGGCCCGGCCGGACGCCCACTTTCAGGCGCGTTTCCAGGCTGACCCCGCGCTCCACCCATGGGCGGATCTCCATGGGTTCCAGTTGCGGGCGCGGCAGTTTTGCCAGCCGGGCATAAGCGCCGATGAAGCGGCTGAGGGCCTCAGAGCGGGTGGAGATCACGCTCAACCCGCGGCGCATGTCGTCCTCCCAGTCGGCGGGCAGCGGATGACGCGTGAGCAGGCTGCCCAGACTGCCGGCAATCGACTTGATGGGCGTCAGCGAATTGTTCAGCTCATGCCCCAGCACGCGGACCAGCCGCTGCCAGGCCTGCAATTCCTGTTGGCGCAAAGCCAGCGTGAGGTCCGCCATCACCAGCAATTGCAGCGGCAGCCCGTGCTCGCGGACGGTGCTGCGCCGGATGCCCCAACGGCCCGCGCCGCCGGGGAACGTCATTTGAAAGGTTTGTTGCGGCTCTCCTTCCAGGCAGCTTTCCAAATTCAATTCGTCCGCGCTGGCCCCCAGCACGCGCTCCGCGGGGGCCGCGAGCAGGCGTTCGCCGGCGCGATTGACCAGGCGCAGCTTGCGCTGATGATCGAAGGCGAAAACCGCCACGTCGATCTCCGACATCACCGTACGCAGCAGGGTGGTGGCTTCGAGCGCGCCCAAGCGCTGTTCGCGCAACGTGCCGCCCAGCGTATTGACCTCGCGCATCACCTCGCCCAGCGCGTCGTCGAACGCGCCCGCGCGCCCGCGTACGGAGAAATCGCCCTCGCGCAAGGCCGAGAGCAGGTTGGAGATGGTTTGCAGCGGGAATACCACGCGCTCGCGCACGGCCATCGCAAAACCGAACCACAGCCCCACGATCAGCACGGTCAGGGTCCACTGTGTGCGGGCCTGGGGGGTGGGATCCCGCAGCCAAAGCATAATAAGCGCCACCAGCGACCCCGGCAAGCCCGCCATCACGGCCATGACCACGATGCGGCCTTCGTACTTCATGCGCCGGCGGCGGGATTTGTGGGGTGTCATGGCGAAATTGGGGGGCAGGCCCTCAAAGAAAAGATGGCGGCCTGGGAGGCCGCCGCAGGCCACGGGCCTGCCCCACTATCTTACAGGCCATAGCGCTGCAAGCGCCGGTAGAGCGCGCTGCGGCTCAGGCCCAGGGCGTTGGCTGCGTGGCTGACGTTGCCATTAAAGCGCTGCAACGCCTTCTTGATCAGCAGCCCTTCCACTTCTTCCAGGCTCATGTCTTCCAGCCGCGGAGAACCGTCGCGCGCCGGCCGCAAGCCCAGATCGTTCACCTTCACGCAGGCGCCCTGGCTCATGAGCACCGCGCGCTCCACAGCATGATCCAACTCGCGGATGTTGCCGGGCCAGGGGTGCGCCAGCAAAGCCTTCATGGCGGCATCCTCGAAGCCGCTGAGGCTCTTGCGGTAATGCCCGGCGTGCTGCCGCAGGAAATGCGCGGCCAGCAGCGGGATATCCTCGCGGCGCTCACGCAGCGGCGGCAGGCGGATCTCGATGGTGTTCAGACGGAACAGCAGATCCTGCCGGAAACGGCCCCCGATCACTTCGGTGTTCAGATCGGAATTGGTCGCCGACAGTACCCGCACGTCTACCTGGCGCGTTTTGGAAGAGCCCACGCGCTCGAATTCGCCGGTCTCCAGCACGCGCAGCAGCTTGGCCTGCAGGTTGGCCGAGATGTTGGCGATCTCATCCAGGAACAGCGTGCCGCCTTCGGCCATCTCGAAGCGGCCCACGCGGTCCGACTTGGCGTCGGTGAAGGCGCCCTTCACGTGCCCGAACAATTCGCTCTCGAAAACGCCTTCGGAAAGCCCCCCGGTGTTCACCGTGAGCATGGGCTTAGCAGACCGCAGCGAGACTGAATGCAGCGACTGCGCCACAAGCCCCTTGCCGGTGCCGTTCTCGCCGGTGATCAGAACATTGGCGTCCGAAGGACCCACGCGCGAAATCATCTCCAGCACGGGCTGCATGGCGGAGGATTGCGCGATCAGGCTGGGGAACTGTTCCGCGCGCAGGATGCGGTTCTCGGCTTCCAGAATTTGCCCTTTGCGCAGCGCGCGGCCCAGTTCGATCTGCGTGCCCAGAATGGCGGAGAGGCGCGCATTGTCCCAAGGCTTCTGGATGAAGTCGCGGGCCCCGCGGCGCATGGCTTCGACAGCCAGATCCACGCTGCCCCAAGCGGTCATCACGATCACGGGCAGGGTGCTATCCAGGGCTTGCAGGCGATTGAGCAGGTCCAGCCCTTCCTGGCCAGAAGTGGTGTCGCGGGTGTAGTTCAGGTCCATCACCACCGCGTCGAAGTCCCGCGACTCGACGGCGTCGAGGATTCCGGCGGGCGAGTTGACGGCTTCGGCCTGATAGCCCTCTCCCTTGATGAGGAAGCGCAAGGCTTCCAGCACGTCCGGCTGGTCGTCGGCGATCAGGATACGCGGCACATAGGCATCGGTGAGTCTCATGGAGAGCGTAACAACATTGTCGCATTTCGTGCGGCAATTGCCCTACCACTTCTAAGATGTTGAGAAAAGCGGAGATACCGGGGCTGAGTGTCCGTTTTTGGGACGGGGCCGTTCCATTGGTGGAACGGAAGTGAAGCGATCGCTCAGGTTATGCTGAAGGCATGAAAACGGCCCTCTCGCTACCCACGAGCTTTTCCGTCAGGCGGAAACTGCTGCCCGCCGCCTGCGCGTTTCCAGAAGTCAATTGTACGCCATGGCTATTGCGGAGTTCCTGAACACCGAGCGTCTCAACGAAGTGTGTTCGCGCCGCACTGCGACCGTAGGTGGCACATTGCATCGCGCCCAACTGCGATCCGTCGAAAAGGACTCCTGGTAGATGGACGAGATTCAGCGAGGAGAGATCTGGTGGGCCGATCTCCCCGAACTTCGCCGCTCCGAGTCTGGGTACCGGCGGCCGGTGCTGGTGATCCAAGCCGACTCTTTCAACCGCAGCCGCATTCAGACTGTGATCGTGGCCGTGATCACCGGCTATTTGGAACTTGCCGATGCACCTGGTAATGTGCTTGTTGCCCGGGCGATCGACGGGCCTGCCCCGCGACTCGGTTGTGAATGTGTCGCAACTCATGACCCTCGACCGCAGTTTCCTGACCACGCACGCCGGCACACTGCCGCCGCGCCTGCAGGGCGCGGTCGATGAGGGTCTGCGCCTTGTCCTGTAGCTCTAGTTCAACATCCCGCCGGCAGCAAGACGAAGCGTCTTTAATAGTCGAACGCGTGCCATAATGATTCCAGTGTCCACGATGCTGACAACCTTGGCCGAAAAGGAGGCCATCCGAGCCGTTGCGAGCCTGCTGCGGGGTATGGGCGCTTCCCAGATCTACGTCTTCGGCTCGCTGGTCAGGGGAAAGCTACGGCCAGATTCCGATATCGACATGGCAGTTTCCGGTCTGCCGGCCAAGGTATATTTCACAGCGGTTAGCAAGGCTTCCGATATCTTCGGGCGGCCCGTCGATCTAGTAGATCTGGACGATGACACTCCCTTGGTTCGGCATCTTCTTGCAAGTCAAGAGCTAACTCGTGTCGCCTGATCTTGCGGTCAAGATTCAATTGGGTCTCGAAGAACTCGCCATGGTCCGCGAACAAATGTCACCGTTGATTGCAAAACCGGTGGAGTCGAACGTGGGACCTATCGAAATTGCCGCCACGTGTGCGATGCTTCACTCGTTCTACACCGAGGTGGAGAAAATCCTCAAACTGGTGGGCCGGGAGTGGGACGAACAGATACCGTCTTCGGACGCGTGGCACAAGGAATTGCTGAACCAGATGGCAGCGCCAACCAATACCCGCCCGGCTGTGATCACTTCTGGCCTTGTCGAGATCTTGGGCGAGTTTCTCGCGTTTCGGCACTTGTTTCGCGGGGCGTCAATCGTGCTGATGCGCTGGGATAAACTCTATCCGCTCGTCGCTAAAGTGGACCACACTTACCAAGAGGTGAAACAAGAATTGGAGACTTTTTGCGCTTTCCTTAGATCGCCCCGCGATCCCGCATCGTAAGGTCCCATCCCATCACTTCTTCTCCATCCAACTCATCCAATACTCCTTCCACTCCACCCCCTCCCCCGCCGGCAGCACATCAATCGGGTTCAGCCCGTCCAGCATCACGGCGCTTTCGTCGGTGAACGCTTTCTTCCCCTGGTTGGCCAGCGCCTTGGGATGCGGCCCGTGGTGGATGCCGCGCGGGTGCAGAGTGGCCATTCCCGCCTTGATGTTATCGCGGCTGAAGAAGTCGCCGTCATGATAGAAGAGGAACTCGTCGTAGTCCGTGTTGCGATGGAAGAAGGGCACCTTAAGCGCATCCGCATCCTGCTCCAACGGGCGTGGCAGAAAGCTGCAGATTACTGCACCTTGCGTAACGAACGTGGTATGCGCGCTGGGCGGCAAGTGCGCGCGATGGCTCATCACCGGGCGAATGTCGCGCATGTTGATCTTCCACACGCATAGGTCGCCCTTCCAGCCCACTACGTCCATGGGGTTGAACGGATAGAAGACTTTCGAGATTTCGTCATCCACCTTGATGCGGATTTCCCACTCGCGATTGTCGTCGAGGCGCGGCGCGGGGTCCGGCGTGGTGATCGCCGCCGGATCGTAGAGCGCGTGCTGGCCCAGCAGGCCCTTATCCGGCTGGTCGAATTCGCCGCGCGATTGCACGATCAGGAAGAAGTTGTCCGCCGACGCGGGGTCGATCCGGTAGGTGACGGCGCGCGGCACCACGATGTAGTCGCCGCGCTCGTAGCGCAGCGGGCCGAAATCCGTCTCGATGGTGCCCTCGCCGCGATGCACGAAGATCAGCTCGTCGCCATCCGCGTTGCGGTAATAAAACGGCATCGCCGCGGAGCGGCGCGACACGTACAGCTTCACGTCGTGGTTGCCCAGGAACGCCACGGGCATGCCTTGCGGATCGTGCAGGTCGGACGGCTCCAGGCGGTTCAGATCGAAGCAATGCGGGCGCAGCTTGCCTTCGAATCGCACCCAGCCGGTGGGCGGGTGCGCGTGGTAGAGATGCGCGCTCTTGCCGTAAAAGCCTTTACGTCCGTGCTCTTCTTCGAAGGTCCCTTCCGGCAGCCCCACGTGGGCCTGGTTGGCAACTTTGCCCTTTTTCAGCGGATACATCAACCCCTCCGCTTCTAAGCATAGCTGGACCAGGCGCGCTTGCGCGCGCCGCTGGAGCTTAATTAGCCATTTAAGGCCACAGTGTGACCGCTGATGTGGCGCACGCTTTCAGCGTGCCGCGACCGCACTCTTGCGGTCGCGCCGGGCGCAGCCCGGCTAGGGCGAGCTTTGCTCGCCTGCGTCGGCATGAGTGCCGACGCGGCACGCATAAGTGCGTGCGCCACATCGGCACCAAATGGCCAAGCTCAAGTAGGCGCGTGACCGGTGGCCGCTCGTACGCCTTGAACTTATTGGCGGCCACGGAGACGACCCGCGCCTTTAGCGGGCAACCGGTGCGATCGGTGGGCACGGCCACCTTCATGGCATCCGATGATAGCGCTATACTGCCTGAGTAGTGCCCTGAGATTTTAGGAACCGAGCGGCGTCTATCTTGCATATGCTTACCAGCAGGTTTCTTGTCGCGCTAGGCGCGTTTGCCATTACGGGCTGGACACAG
>Ga0302325_10019246_pt1 | contig 14366 bp, 14 predicted proteins | sample Palsa_T0_2_FD_201948 | JGI IMG/M metagenome (GOLD analysis project Ga0302325, IMG submission 201948) | Peat permafrost microbial communities from Stordalen Mire near Abisko, Sweden - Palsa_T0_2 | ecosystem: Environmental > Terrestrial > Soil > Palsa > Peat permafrost | place: Sweden: Abisko... | reverse complement strand
GGATTTCGATGAACGCACGCAGTATCCGGCAGTGCTACGGCCTTGCTGACGACGCGGATCCTGCTTCGATTCGGAGTGCTGTCAGGAAGCATCGGAGCCCGAACTCGAAGCCGGCGTCAGCGTCCTCGGGCGACAGAAAAGGCCCAACGGCATACAAGCTTTCGAACCCGTTGACCGGAACGCTCATCACTGCCGCCCGCAGGCTGGGGTCTACCGGAAGACCGGCGGAGGCGAAGTGACGCAAGGCGAACTGCGCCGTCGCCGCGGTCTTCGGGTCAAATCCGGCCTCGAGGAGCAGCCGTAGGGACGCATCAGCCAGCCGCATAGCGTTAGCGGAGGGGAATATTCGCATGCTGTCGACGACGTATAGACCGAGTCCGGGATAGTCGGCCAGCACGGTGCGGGTCCTGTGGGCGATGATCGCCAGTTGCTCAGCCCAGTCGCCGTCGGCGGGGGTGGGGAGCTCGACCTGTTCGAAAAGCGCATCCCCGAGTAGCGAAACCAGCTCATCTTTGTCACGGACGTGGCGATACAGCGCTGCAGCGGTCACGCCGAGATCATCGGCGAGACGCCGCAGTGTAAGGGCAGATAGGCCGTCGGCGCGGACCACAGCGAGCGCGGCCGCGACGACGGTCCCGCGGTCAATAGTGCGTCGGCCTCCTGCTGCGCTCAGGGCGACCGCCGAACACCGGGATGAGTCGAGCCCGCCTTGCGGTTCATTCCGTTCTCCATGGTGCGCACCACAATATAGTCGGCGCCCTTATAACCGCGGTGATCACCCGGCGCGAAGCTGATGACCGTACCGGCGCCGCAGTTGGCCGCCGGCAGCATCCGGATCTTGTTCAGCCCGTTGAGGATTCCTTGTGGCGCTTTGGGGCGCGCTAGCGCGATGCCGTTGGCGATGACCATTCCGATGTCCCATCCAATGCCGGTATAACAGTGCACGGGGCGTCGGCCGAATCGATCGTTGAAACGGTTCAGCATGGCGTCAAAGACGGGGTTGGTTTCGTCGAACTGCTCAATCCCATGCCACCCCTCCCATACATCGTCAGGCATCTCTTCGAAGCCGTATCCCATCCCGCGGATTGCACCCATGTATACAGATGACAATATCCTGGGCGGGCGCCAGTCCATGGCGTAAAGGGCATTCATCGTGTTGGGCGCCCCAGGGCTGCCCCACCCCATATAGGCCAGACCGTCGGCGCCCGCCGCGCGGACAATCTCGAGGCTGCCTCGTGCTTCGTCGACGCTGTTGTACCAGGTAGTGACCTCGTCAAGGATGACCAACCCCAGCCTTTTCGCGGCATGCCGGAAGAACTGGAAGTACTCATCGCCCAGAGCGTTGTCTTCGTGCAGAACCCCGACCCGCGTGGCGCCCTGCTGCGCCAGGAATGTCGCCATGATCGTAGCTTCGTCGGCGAAAGTGCCGTTGTTGAGGCCGAACTCGTAAGTGCCCTCGCCCCAGTCCAAACTGCCCGGCATCGACAAAGTCGGAACGCGGGCGGCCGCGACGTAGGGCTTGATTGCGAGCACATTCTCTGACTGGTAGGGACCCACCATCATGATGCACCCCTCGTTGACCAGATCGTGCCAGGCATCAAGGAGAGGTTTGAACTCGCCGTAGGGCAGCCCCTCGACTTCGCGGATGCGCAGATTTACGGGACGGTCGATGATGCCCGCCGCGAGTGCCTCGTCCAATCCCATACGGATCGCGTCGTACATGTCGACCAGCGGGGGAGTGTCTACACCCCAATCGGTAACCAACCCGACGCGATACGGCTTGCGGTATGCCGAAACACCTTGCTTGGCCGCCGATTCTGTCTCAACGGTGCGACGCAGTTCTCCACCTGGCTTTGTTGGCGAGCCGGGCTCGGTCTTCTGCTGCAGTTCTTCGATTGAAGCGCTCACGCTGACACCTCCGCTGGTAAGTTAACGACGTTGTAAACGCCGTTAACTTACGCTACTGATACGGCGGTGTCGCGTCAATGGTCCGCCATAGGCAAAGCGGTGGCCCGGAATCGTCGGCTGCCGAGATTGTCACTTGGCGGACCGTCAAACGCGTTATCGAGCTGGGACGACGGCGCGACTATGCGCCGATGAGCTACTTGACTCAGCCGTCAAGTCGGTGTAATCATCCGCTCATCAGTCGAGACAAAGGAGCGCCTATGTCCGCCAAGAGGCTTACGGGCGAAGTGGCGTTGATTACGGGCGGCAACCGAGGCATCGGTGAAGGCATCGTGCGCCGTTTCGCCGAAGAGGGTGCTCGAGTCGTCTTCACTGGGCGGGCCTTGGACGCTGGTACTCGGGTGGAGGAACTCGTACGCGCCTCGGGGGGCGACGCCTTGTTCGTTCGCGCAGATATTGCTGAGCCGGACGATGTCCGGCGGGCGGTCGAACTCGCCGTCTCGACCTACGGATCGCTGACCGTTCTCGTAAACAACGCGACGCCTTCAGACATGCTGCGAAAGGGCGGCGGGGACGCCCCCGTTGCTGACATCAGTGATGCTGCATACCGCCGCATCATGGCGGTGGGTTTCGACGGGATGGTGTGGGCGTGCAAATACGCCATCCCTCCGATGCGGGCGGCCGGGCACGGCTCCATCGTCAACATTTCCAGCGCCGTATCCACGAACGGAACCCAGGGACTGTTCGCCTACACCGCCGCGAAAGGGGCGATGAACGCCGTTAGCCGGCAGATGGCGGTGGATTACGGTCGAGAGGGCGTCCGATGCAACACTATTGTGGTTGGCCCGGTCGATAAGCCGGGCGAAGGACAGAACGCCACCGCATATAACGACCCAGCGGTCCGGACCGCGTTCGAGCAGCTGCTGTGCGTCAACAGGCTCGGACAGCCCAGCGACATCGCCAACGCCGCGCTGTACCTCGCGTCGCGCGAGGCCGAATTCGTCACCGGTGCGACCCTTCCCGTCGATGGCGGGCTGACCGCCCGACAGCCGATGCCCAACATCACCAAAGTCGACGTGTGATCGTAGGTGACTCGCCGAATGTGAACGACAGCCATCGTGGGAATCTGACCGGCCGGGTGGCGGTAGTGACCGGTGGCGGCGCGGGTATCGGCCGCGCGAGCGCCGAAGCGATGGCCCGCGCCGGTGCCGCGGTCGTCGTCGCCGACATTGACGCCAATGCGGCCAGCGCCGTTGCTCTACACATCAACGAGGTGATTGGCGGGCAGGCGATTCCCAGCACAGTGGACGTCGCTGACGAGACCCAGGTCGCGGCGATGGTCGGCCTCGCTGTTCATACCTTCGGTGCGCTGCACATCCTGCTCAACAATGCAGCGATCACCGCTCCCGAGTTCCTCGCACGCGAAACCACTGTCATTGATATGGACGTCGAAGTCTGGGACCGTCGGATGGCCGTCGATCTGAAAGGCACGATGCTGGGCTGTAAGCATGCGGTGCCGGCGATGCTCGCGGCCGGCGCGGGGTCGATCATCAACATGTCGTCGGGGGCAGCCTTAGCCGGTGGTGACACCCTGGTCGCTTACGGATCCGCAAAGGCGGGGGTCGTGGCACTGACCATGTATGTCGCGACTGCTTTTGGCCAGCAAGGCATTCGGTGCAACGCGATCTCACCTGGAGTGGTGATGACACAGGCGGTTAGCGCCCATATACCGCCCGCGGTGCGAGACATCATGCTGCAAAACCATCTATCGCCCCGGTTTGGCGTGCCCATGGACATCGCGAACGCCGTGGTGTTTTTGGCTAGTGACGCATCTGCATTCATCAACGGGCAAGCGATATCTGTGGACGGCGGATTGTCGGTGCATCAGCCCCACCTGGCTCAGTTGCGAAGTCTTACCCAGCGCCCGTAATCATCGCCTTACACGTTCTCTGGGAGCTCACCACCGCAGTCGTGAGCGGTACGGTTTTTTCAGTAGACCCAGTGAAGGCCCGAAGACCACGCAGTTACGGGATAAGCGGGTTGGGATCGCCGAAAAGGATCCGCACGAGCATCAGCGGCCCGATACAGGTCACGAAGAAAACGACGTTAAACCCGACGCACCAGGTCGCGACCCGAGCAAGCTCATAGCGAACGTTCCAGCGCGGCGCCTCCGCATCGGTACGCGGCCGCGCGTCCTGCACGGCGAGCGTCGTTGCGCCGTCACGTGACTCGGCGACACCGTCACTAGGAGCACCACGTGAATGGCCACTGGCTGGCCTCGTTCGCCCAGGACTGGTGCGCACCGGTGGTGCCACCGGGACGAAGCGATCCAATGGCGTCAAACCGTTAGGGTCGCGCCACAGGCAGAAGACCAGCCACGCCGTGAAAGCGTTGAACGGGATCTGCTCAAGAATCGGCCACATGAGCGGGAACGTGCCCTTCTCGGAGTGGAGCACCGGCCAATAAGGAGCGATGTAGGACCATACGCCGGCCCGTACGTTCGAGTATTCGATGGCAAGGTCCCAGAGGTACCAGATGGGAATCGTGACGAGAAGTGCGACGATATAGGTGTTCCACTTCGGGAGTTTTCTTGCGGCGAGGAAGATGAAAAGCGCGCAGAATAGCGCCCACAGCCCTTGGAACCAGGTGTAACCGCCGAGGATGCCCCACGGTTTGGAGGGAGCGGTGAAAGGCCAAGAGCCCCATGGCATCTGGGCAAAATTGTGGTCGTAGAGCACATAAGCGCCCCAGTCGCCGTAGGTTTCCTGCCAGAAACAGGTCGTTATAGCGATCAGGAATACAAACAGTGCTGGCAGTCGCTTCCGGCGCCACGACACGATCGCACCGATCAACAGCACAGCACCGCTGAACAGAACCCCGCCCGGGTGGAACACCCAGCGCACAAATTCTTCGAACATCGTTGTCCTTTTCCCACTTTTCGACTTGGCAAGGTGCGTGGCCACGGCCGCCTGGCGAGGGCAATGCGAGTTCGGGCTTCCAGCGGTGATGGCCGTCGCACCGCCACCGTAAGGTGACTTGACTCACATGTCAACTATGGCACCAGCGCCGGCAGCCGGCATCGTGAGCTTTGTTGTTAACCTTGTTTACAACACCGTTAACGACGCGTAGGGTCCGTGATGTCGCGCGATCGAGGAGGAGCTGTGGTGATGTCCGGCAAGATTGTGGCCATTGCTGGAGGCGGAGGCATCGCGAGAGCTACCGCGAGGCGCCTGGGCGCCGGCGGCGCCTCGGTGGTGGTGGGCGACCGCAGCGCCGACGCGGCCGCTTCAGCAGCCAAATCCGCGGTGGATTCAGGAGGAAAAGCTGCCGCTGTTGAATTCGATATTTCCGACGATGCATCGGTCGGCACATTCATTGACTTCGCTGTTGAAAAGTTCGGCAGGATCGATGCCTTGTTTAACGTCGCGGCAGATGTTTCACCACAAAATCTCGCCGCTGATACTGATGCGCTGGACATCGACCTTGACGTGTGGCGACACACCCTTGACGTGAATCTGACCGGCTTCTTGTTGACCATCCGTCATGCGCTGCCTCACCTGATAGCTAATGGCGGTGGACCAATTCTCAACACCATTTCTGGTGCGGCGTATATGGGTGAACCTCAGCGGGTGGCCTACGGGGTCTCCAAGGCTGGAATTACGGCGTTGACGCGTCACGTGGCACGTCGGTGGGGCAAGGATGGAATTCGCTGCAATGCCATTTCGCCGGGGTTGGTTCTTACCGAATCCGCCATCGCGGCGGTGGGTCAAGACGCACTCGACGGATTCCTCGAAACCGTGCCCAGCCAACGCCACGGAAGCCCAGATGACATCGCGGCGATGGCAGCTCTGTTGCTATCGAGCGACGGGGAGTTCGTCAATGGTCAGGCGATCGTCGTTGACGGTGGTTTGTTGATGCGGTGATCAGCCGGCATTTGCCGCTTAGTACCGGTGACGATGAATGATAGGAGAGAAACCATGACGGAACGTACGGAGTTCGACGCGATCGTGATCGGCGCAGGAGTGGCAGGTCTGTGTTGCGCCGGAACGCTTGTCGCGCAGGGTCTGCGACCCCTATTAGTTTGCGAGACCAAGGAAGTCGCCTCCACGCTGCGGTCGCAGTGGGTGGATGGCAACCGGGGAATCATGCAACACCCGGCGTGGCAGGTCGCTTGGGGCGGGGGGTGGTGGTATGGCCTTGCTCGCGAACTGAATATCCCGGTGCAGCTTCACGTCGCTCCGCCGATCAACTTCACCGTGGCCGGCAGCGGAGTCTTCCACGAGATCGTGCCGTGTGTGTCCGCCAAGGCGGTCATGAATATGATGTGCGAGGTTTCGCCGCTGCCTCTCGACGACGTTCGCGAGGACTTCGAGGCGATCTTGCACGCTGGAATGGCGTACGCCCCTGAGGAACTTTATAAGCTGTCCCGGGTTCCGGTGACCGACTGGCTCACAGAACGCGGCGCCAACGAGCTAGTTTCCTACCTGTTCGTGTCGTTGGTCGCCAACATCTGCGAAAGCACACCGGAAATGTGTCGGGAGCACTTGTCGGTGTTCGGCGCCTTCGGGATGTTGCGGACCTTCTTGTGCGGTGAAGGTGCCCTGGCCGTCATGATCCCCGATGCCCGGGAGGGCCTGTTCATCCCGTTAGCCAACGAAATCGAGGCCCGCGGTGGTGCGGTCTGGAAGGGACGCAAGGTCGATCACGTCATCGTCGCCGACGGACGCGCCGTCGGGGTGCGACTCGAAGACGGCACCGAGGCGTACGCCGATCATGTCGCCATCGCTGCGGGCAACCCTCGGATACCGGAAATCTTCGACGAGCTTCCCAGCGACGCGGTCGAACCGTTGGAATACTCCAAGCAACTAGAGCACCGCGACTTCTGCACCATGGCGGTACTGGATAGCGACGTTGTGCAGCTCGACCGCTACGTCATGATTAGCGATGAAGCCGGTAACAACCTGGCATGGGTCTGGCCTTTGCATTCCCTGGCGCCCTGGACAACCAAGCCCGGGTACCAGTTCGTGCTGGCTCAATCGTTCTTCACCCCAAAAACGGTCGAGGAGGCCGGCGGCGCGGAGGCCATCTACGAGCGGATGAAGGGCTACGTCGATCAGCTGCACAAGGGCTACGCCGACCACATCGTGGAGTTCAAGACCCAGGTGCACCGGCACCACTGGATGTCCCCATTGTCCCACGGGCCCAAGCTCCCTCGGCGGAGCGCCGCGGTCGAGGGTCTGTGGTTTGTGGGAGATGGCTCGGCTCCACTGCTCGGCGTAGGTGTGGAGGCAGCAGCAAGCGCTGGGGTGATGGGCGGCCGCGACATCGCTCACGCTTTGCAGCCGGCTTTGCAGCCGGCATGAGTGTGACGACGATGATGTATACGACTCAACTTTTCGGGGAGAGGACCGCTACGCTCAGTGCGGATCCAGCGAATCGGTGCAATGCGGCTGCTAAGTATTGATGACGCGGAGCTTAGCGATTCGCTCGGCTGGGTTGTCCCAGTAAGCTTTTGCGGGAAGGCGATATGACGCAGCGTCTGGACGGCAAGGTCGCACTGGTCACCGGGGGCAGCACCGGTATCGGCCGCGCGACGGCACTGGAATTTGCCGCCGCCGGCGCACGTGTCGCGCTAGCCAATTCCCGGAATGTAGCCGCCGGTGAGGCGGTGGTGAAACAAATTCGCGAAGGCGGCGGGGAAGCCTTGTTCGTGCAGACCGATGTGACCCGCGCCTCCGATATTGCAGCCCTGGTGGCCCAAACCGTGGCCCGCTTCGGGCGGCTGGATTACGCCTGCAACAACGCTGGCGTGAGCGGCGTGCCAGCCAGTGTGGTCGACACGGATGAGGCGATGTGGGACAGCGTCATTGACATCAACCTGAAGGGGGTCTGGCTGTGCATAAAGTATGAGATCCCCGCCATGTTGGAGTACGGCGGCGGGGCGATCGTCAACGTGTCTTCGGCGGGCGGGTTGGTCGGAACCGCCGGGCTCGGGGCGTATACCGCTAGCAAGCATGGTGTCGTCGGGTTGACCAAAGTCGCCGCCCTGGAGTACGCCCAGGCCGGCGTCCGTGTTAATGTGGTCTGCCCGGGGGTCATTCGCACATCCTTATTTGAGCAGGCTGCGCGACAGGACCCGGAGTTTGGGCGTACGCAGATTGCTCGCCATCCGATCGGACGGCTTGGTACTCCTGAGGAAGTCGCTGCTGCCGTGGTGTGGCTCTGCTCGGATGCCGCCGCTTTTGTCACGGGCGCCGCGCTGCCGATCGATGGCGGGGCAGTAGCGCAATAGTGGCCGCCTGGAACACCAAGCACGACAGCGGCACTCGGCCACCAAACTCGAAGCTGCTCATAGAGGACACCGTTATTTCCTATCCGAAGGACGAGTCATGTTGAGATTTGAAGGCAAGGTCGCCATCGTGACAGGCGCCGGTCTGGCTGAGCTGGGCCTGGGAATAGGGGGCGCGACAGCATTGGCCCTTGCCCGCGAGGGTGCACGCGTCGTGATCGGCAATCGCACACAAAGCACTGCGGCCGCGTTGGCGGACGAGATCCGCACTCGCGGCGGGGATGTCGTGTGGTGCCCACTCGACCAGGGCTCCGAAGAATCCATCGCGGCGATGGTCGAACTGGCGGAAAAAACTTACGGCGGCGTAGATATCCTGATCAACAACGCCACCGGAATGGCACCCGAGGATCTTGATGTCCTCACCACTCCCGTCGAGGTGTGGGACCGGATCTTCGACGTTAATCCACGAGGTGTATTTCTTTTTACGAAATATGTTCTGCCCTTCATGCTGAAGGCCGGCGGCGGCGCAATCGTCAACGTCTCCTCCGGATCGGCGATGTTGGGCGACGTCACCCGCATCGCATACGGTTCGTCAAAAGGAGCGATCAACACGCTGACCCAATACGTAGCGACCCAATACGGAAAACTCGGAATACGCTGCAACGCAGTGTGTCCAGGGCTTACCGTCACCGCCAAAGCGAAAGCGGAGCTCCCAACTCCGGTGACCGACATCTTCCTCAAACACACGCTGACACCTCGTCTTGGCACGCCGGAGCAACTCGCCGACGTTGTCACATTCTTGGCCTCCGACGCGGCCGCCTTTGTCAACGGCATTGTGATGCCGGCTGATGGCGGGCTGTGGCAGCATCACACCTACACCGCCGATATGGAAGATCTCATGAAGTCGTTCATGGCTGAAGGTGCGCACTAAGCCAGTTTTGGCTGACCCGCTTGTCCTGCCCAGGACGAGCCGGAACGCTAAGTGGCGACGGAGCTGTGGGCGGGTCGCGGCACGGCCGGGACTTAGGTGAGCATGGCGGAAAGACTGCGGTAGAACGTATCTCAGCGAAGGCGCGCAGCATTGCGTCTGTCGCTTCGTGCGGGTCGTGCAAGTTCCTGTCGTCAGCGATCACTGAGATGGCGATCTGGTCGACGTAGCTCCAGACCGTGATGTTCATCCCGCTCCCGGCCGTCAACGGCCCCACCGAGTAGGGCTCGCTCAGCGGCGCTCCAGCGATGCTGCCACGATCCCGAGGCCCCGGCACGTTGGAGATCGGAAGGTTGTACACCTTGTTCTGGCTATTGCTCCGTGACAAGCGGCGAAACGAGGAAGGGCGCCCAACGGCTCAGCAGAGCCTGCCAGGAAGCTAAGAGTTCTTCTTCGCTCTTCGCTGGTTCCCGCAGCGATGATTCTACGGTTTTGCGTGCTGACGAATGGCGAATGCGGGCGAGAAGTTTGGCCAATGCATGCTCGACAGATCGACGACCACCGTCGACCGGGTCAGGCCTGCGGCGACTCGTCGGCAAGCGTCGTATGTATACCGAGTTCGTCGAGTAGTTCGCGGGTGTGTTCGCCGGGCGCTGGAGCGTGACGCCGTACCTCGTAGTTCTGGCCATCGACTCTAGCTGCGCTGCCGACATAGCTGAATTCGCCTGCGACGGGATGGAAATCGTCGACGAAGACGTGTCGCGCGATGATCTGCGGGTCGTTGGCCACATCGGCCAGTGATTGGTGCGCGGGCGAGATCGGCAGTCCCGCATCGGCGCCGATCTGAGTCCACTCGGCGAGCGTCCGTGTCGAGAACACATCCTGAAGATCGTGTCGTAGTTGCGGGTCTTCTCCACCCCAGGCGACATCCTCGGTGCCGCCCTCGTTGCCGCGGGTGACGAGGTCCGGGCGGTCGATCCGGTCGCAGAAGACGGCCCAGAATCGCTGCTCGATGCAGCCGAAGAGCGCCAGCTTGCCATCCTTGGTTTGGTAGAACTGGTAACGGGCGCCGGACAATTCACCCTCCGAACGCTGGGCCGATCCGCTGCGATCGGTGACCCGTGCGTCATTGCGCTGAAGAACCACGGGCAGCCACGCATTCACCAGTGTGGCATCGCTGGCGGCCACGTCGATGAAGGCGCCCTTCCCGGTCGTCTTCGCGCGGACCAGTGCGGCGCACGCATGCATCGCAGCGTGCACGCCGCCAGCGGCAGTCGCCTCGCCGCCCATTTCAGGGCCGTCGACGCTGACGGGTCGTTGGTGCACCAGTCCGTCGTCGCCTACCTGCAACGGATGCGCTCCGGCTAAGGCGCCCATCATCATTCCGTGCGGCGGGATGTTCGCGTAGGGCCCTTCGGAACCGAATCCGGTGTGCTGGACGTAGACGATGTGCGGCAGGCGCTTCCGCTGCGCCTCGTAGCCGATCCCGAGGCGGTCGCACACTCCTGGACGGTTGCCGTCGACGAAGACATCGGCGGTGTCGAGCAAACGCCAGAATACCTCGAGTCCGTGCGGGCTCTTCAAGTCGACGAAGACGCTGCGCTTGTTCTTGTTGACCTGCATGTGCGGCACGCTGTAGCCGGGTCGGATTTGACCGAGGAAGTAGCGGAGGTAGTCACCTCCTGGCGGAGACTCGATCTTGATGACGTCGGCGCCCAGGTCGCCGAGGTACATCCCGACGGTGTCGCCGTTGAGCAGTACGGCGGATTCGATCACGCGGATGCCGTCGAGCAGAGTCATGGGCTGTGGTCCGTTCCGTCAGGCCGGCTCGCGCCGGGTACGACACGTCCGTTACATCATCTCCACGTACTTGACCCATGTGTCAAGTAAAGTCGGGCAGGTGTGGGTGCGCGCCTGAAGGAGAGTGAGAGCCCGGTGGCAACCGTGGAATCACGCGCGGCTCACGATCGCAGAGTTGTTCCCGAACGGCACGGCCAGTCGGGATCCATTCGCGACCGGATGTAGCCAGGCAGCCAGCGCAGCTCCCGCCAGCTGTACGTAATCGATCGAGGTGATGTTGACGGCGATGGGGTCCGACACTCCTGCCCTGGTGTTCGTTCACGGGGGAGTCCACACCGGCGGATGCTGGGACGACACGATTTCGGCGATCGGTCGCGCGGCTCCCGAAGTAACCTGCTTTGCGGTGGACATGCCTGGGAGACGCGGCGTGCCTGGGGACTTGGCGTCGCTAACCATCCGAGCGTGTATCCGCAGCCTCTCTGATCAGATCATCGCCCACCTCGGCGCCGGCAGAGACAATCGTGTCGTCCTCGTCGGTCACTCCCTAGCCGGCGTAGTCATTCCCGGTATTGCCGGCCGATTGGACGCCGGCCAAGTCGACCACGTCGTCTTTGTGGCGTGTTGTGTGCCCTCGCCGGGGAAGTGTGTTATTGACACTCTTCGGTTCCCCTTGAACCGCATTACTCGATGGGTCATCGAGCGGTCGCCGGTAATCTCGCGCATCCCGCCCGGGCTAGTGCGTTTCTTCTTCGTCAACGGGGCGACCCCCGCCCAACGCGACGCCGTTCGCGCCAACTTGTGTTCTGAGAGTTCGGCGATGTTGACGGGCGTCCCGACGGCTTCACTACCCACTTCGATACGGACGAGTTGGGTGCTGCCGATCCACGACCGTGCTCTGCGACCGGCTACGCAGCGGGGCTTCATTAACGGTCTGGGCAGTGTGGACCGCGTCGTCACGATCGATGCCGGGCACGAGGTTCCCATCACTCATCCAGAGGAACTGGCTGCCGCGATAATCCGGCTCGTGTTCCCTGAAAGGGCGCCGTCATAGTGGTGGTGCAACGTTGCCCGCGGTTTGGCTATACCCAATCTCTACGGTGCGCCGGGTGCGTCTGCTGTATTCGTCCTGCGAACCTAACGGTGTAGCGGCCATAGGGCCGACAGCCGGGCGGACCGGTGCTGACAAGGTACGCGTCGAAGCGTCGGTCGGGATCTGACATGGTCGCATCTGAGGCCATCAGCCGACCGATGGCGGTCGGTGCAGCCATGCGGCGCGTACCCGGCGAGCCGGGAATTTGGATCTTCGTTCTGCTCGACATGACGATCTTCGCAGAGATGTTCGGCATCTTTGCCTGGTATCGCGTCGAGAACAGCGAGCTCTTTCGTGCATCGCAAGGTGCGGTCAACCCGCTATACGGGCTGATTTATACCCTGCTGTTGCTGTCGAGTTCGTGGTGCGTGGTGATGGCCGTCAGCGCTGCCCGTAAGGGGTCTACCGCCTTATCGTCCAAGTTTGTTCTGTGGGGACTCGGTTTGGGTGCGGCCTTCGCCGTGATCAAGTTCTTTGAGTATGCCGGCAAGTTCAGCGCCGGCATCACGCCGCTGACCAACGAATTCTTCATGTTCTACTTCGTGATGACGGTCGTCCATCTCCTGCACGCCTCGGTAGGCCTGGGCGTACTGACGTACATGCGGAAGCAAATCTTGGCCTTGCCGCAGCGGGCGCCCGTGGATTCCAGTCGAGGCATGCGCATGATCGAGGCCAGCGCCATCTACTGGCACATGGTCGACCTGCTGTGGATCGTATTGTTCGCGCTGTTCTATCTGAAGGGCTGAGCCATGAAGGAACTGGTTTATCAGCGTGCCACCGCGATCTTCGCGCTGCTGGTGATGATCACCGGCTATTCCTTCTGGCTGACCGCAGGACATGGAGGCGCCGGCTTGCATGAAGCGCGTTCAGTCGTGTGGACCCAGGTCATCTTCCTAGCGTTCCTCAAGGTGAGGTGGGTCTTGCTGGACTTCATGGAGTTGCGTTCGGCGCCAATAAACTTGAGGCTTATCTTCGAAGCGTGGGTGATAGGGGTTGCTGCCTTGCTGATACTCACCACTTGGCTCTTCGCATAGTTCGCCGGGCGGAAGCGACCCGCCGCCAGCTAGTTACGCATGTAGGCGCCTGCTGCGACGTTCACGATCTCCCCGGTGATATGGCGTGCCCGCCGAGATGCCAGGAACGCGACCGTTTCGGCGATGTCACTGGTATCGGGAAGTGCGCCCAGCGGTCCCATCGCATCCGGGCGTCGGGTGATGACAGGGTTGTCGTCGACGAACTTCGTGCCGGTCACAACGCCCATGCTCACCAGGTTGACACGGATCTGATGCGGCCCGCCCTCGTGGGCCAGTGCGCGGGTAAGGGCCGCGAGGCCGCCCTTGGTTGCCGCGTAGGGCGTCTCAAGACCGAGGCCGCCGAGATCGGGTGCGTAGCTGCCGATGTTGACGACGACCCCGCCGCCGGCGTCGCGCATGATCGGCATGGCAATCCGGCACAGGTACCACGGTGCGGAAAGGTTGAGCCGCACAATACGATCCCAATCGGCTGGGTCGTAGTCGAAGATGCCGCCGACAATGTTCATCGCAGCGTTGTTCACCAAAATCCGCACGGGGCCTAAGGAGCCGGAGATTTCGTTCAGGACGTGGTCGACGTGGTCGCGGTCGCCCGCGTCCATTGGATACCCGACGACGGTGGCGGCGCGGTGCTCCGCGGCGATCTCGGCGGTGACTTTCTCGGTGCGCGCGGCGTGGATGTCGGTGACCACGACGGTGGCGCCGTCGGCGGCTAGGCGCCGCGCGATCGCCCGTCCGATGCCCTGCCCCGCCGCCCCGGTCACTAGGGCAACGTGTCCATCAAAACCCGCAGTGCCGGTGGACATTTCAGAATCCCATGCCGCGGCCGATGAGGTCGAGCATGATCTCGTTGGTCCCACCGTAGAGTCGTTGCACGCGCGCGTCGCGCCACAGCCGGGCGATTTCGTATTCGTTGACGTAGCCGTAGCCGCCGTGCAACTGCAGGCAGCGGTCCAGGATTTCCCATTGCGTCTCGGTGGCCCAGTACTTGGCGCCCGCGGCTTCCTCGGCGGAGAGTTCACCGGCGTTGACGGCCTCGATGCAGCGATCTAGATAGATCTGCATAACCTGCAGTTTGGTGGACATCGCGGCGATGGCGTGCCGGTTTACCTGGAAGCTGCCGATCGGCTGGCCGAAGGCTTGGCGGTCGTGCGCGTAGGCGATAGTGAGCTCCAGCGCCCGGCGAGCCTGCGCGACAGCGTGAATCGCGATCCCCAGTCGTTCGGCGGGCAGGTTGCGCATGAGGTGGTAGAAGCCGCGGTTCTCCTCGCCGACGAGATTGCCGACGGGCACTCTTACGTCTGTGAAGGAAAGCTCAGCGGT
>Ga0302325_10019244_pt1 | contig 14367 bp, 10 predicted proteins | sample Palsa_T0_2_FD_201948 | JGI IMG/M metagenome (GOLD analysis project Ga0302325, IMG submission 201948) | Peat permafrost microbial communities from Stordalen Mire near Abisko, Sweden - Palsa_T0_2 | ecosystem: Environmental > Terrestrial > Soil > Palsa > Peat permafrost | place: Sweden: Abisko... | reverse complement strand
TCTGTTTGGCGCGCTCCGGATCGACCTGCACGATGAAGACCGCGCCGACGGACTTGGCCGTCGCGTCCATCTCGCCGCCTGCGGTGATCACGTCGCCGACCTTGATGTCGGTTGGCTTAATCGGAGTGGGCTGCGCTCGCTGGCTTCCGCCCTCGGTGTCGGTTGCGCCGGCTCCCGCGCCACCCTGGCGACGGCCTCCGGTCTGGCCCGGCGGCTGCTTCATAATGCGGGTATTCACACTGAAGTGGACGGTATACAAGTCGCCGTTCTCGGTCTTGATCACGTAGTGATCCGCGGCAACCTCGGTCACGGAGCCGAGAATCCCGCGTCCGCCTCCGGGAAAGCCTCCCATGCCGCGTCCCTGCCGCTGGCCCGAAACCTGCCCTGCGTCCTGCCCTCCGCCGGATTGCTGCGAGTAGCCAACGCCGCCAACGGCGGCCAGGAATGCGGCCGCAACTCCAAGGTGAAAAAATTTGACGCGCATTCGGGTTGTCCCCACTCTCTTCGGAAGTAGACGTTGAAACTGCCTCAAAAGCTACACCACGCGGAACGAGCAGTCGGGTACACTTTTGTGAGGTTAGGGGACGCGGCAATGGGTTCAATCGCAATTTCAAGTACAACCGGCCTGCGAGAGCGTTACCGGCTGGTCCGGCAGCGAAGTCTCAATCTTTGTAGGCCCTTGACGCCGGAAGACATGATGGTGCAGTCGTGTCCTGAGGCTTCCCCGGCCAAGTGGCACATCGCACATACCTCCTGGTTCTTCGAGTCCTTTGTTCTTAGCGAGTTCCTCCCCGATTACCGCGTCTTTCATCCCGATTTCCAGTGGCTTTTCAACAGCTACTACCAGACTTTCGCGGAATTCCCCGACAAGCGCCTTCGTTCTTCCTTTTCCCGCCCTGCGCTGGAGAAGATCCTTGCCTACCGCGCCCATGTGGACGAGGCCATCGAAACATTGCTGGAGCGCGACGCGCCGGAAGAGGCGCTGCGGAGGATCGAACTTGGCCTGCATCACGAAGAGCAGCACCAGGAGCTTCTGCTCACCGACATCCAGCATGCCCTCTACACCAATCCCTTGCAGCCGGCATATCTGGAGAGCGAGTCGTCTGCCGATACGTATACCGCGCCGCTGCGCTTGCTGAGCTACGAAGGTGGCCTGCACGAGATCGGCCTCACCGCAGAGGATGGTTTCGGATTCGACAACGAGCGTCCCCGCCATCGCGTCTGGCTGGAGCCGTTCCAACTGGCGTCGCGGCTGGCCACCTGCGGCGAATTTGCCGAATTCATCGCCGACGGCGGCTACCGCAGGCCCGAGCTATGGCTCTCCGCCGGCTGGCAGACCGTTCAGGACCAGCGCTGGCAAGCGCCGCTTTACTGGCGTCGATCTGCCGAATCGGAATCCTGGACGATCGGCACTTTGCGCGGCAAGCGCGGTCTGGCCGAAGCCGCAGCCTGTCCCGTGGCCCACGTCAGCCTGTTTGAGGCCGACGCGTACGCTCACTGGAAAGGGCTGCGCCTGCCCACGGAAGCCGAATGGGAAACGGTCGCGGCCACGGCGCCCGTCGAAGGCAACCTGCTCGAATCCGGCAACTTGCGCACAGCCCCGGCTTCCGGCAACTCCGGAGAAATTGCCCAACTGTTCGGCGACTGCTGGGAGTGGACGTCGAGCGCCTATCTCGGCTACCCCGGCTTTCAACCGCTCCCAGGGTCGCTGGGTGAATACAACGGCAAGTTCATGAGCGGCCAGATGGTGCTGCGCGGCGGCTCCTGCGTCACGCCCGCCGGCCACATCCGGGCCAGTTACCGAAACTTTTTCCCGCCCGAGACGCGTTGGCAGTTTTCCGGCATTCGTCTGGCTGCGTCGTAACTTCAGCTCTCAGAAAGGCATCCAAGAGACCTATGGCTACCGTTGCGACGGAAATCCCCGCTTGTCAAACCCCTTCTGAAATTACTCAGTCCATCGCGGAGATTGTCTGCGACGGGCTCAATCGAGCTCCAAAGCAGTTGCCGCCGTGGCTTTTCTACGACGAAGCCGGTTCGCTGCTGTTTGAAGAAATCACCCGCCTGCCCGAGTACTACCTCACGCGCATCGAGCGCGGCATCTTCGAGAGCCACGCCGCGGACATGATCGCCGCGTCCGCCGATGGTTGCCGGCTGCGCTTGCTGGAACTCGGCGCAGGCTCGGCCGACAAGACGCGCCTGCTTCTATCTGCGGCTGTCGCGCACCAGAAGCGCGTTTCCTATCAGCCGATCGATGTCTCAGCCTCCGCTCTTGAGGCAGCTCGGGAACGGCTGGAACGCGAACTGCCGCGAGTGCTCGTGGAGCCGCTGACCGCCGACTATACGCGCGGATTGCAGTTGGAGCCATGTCGATCCGGGGAGCGCAGGCTGGCCCTCTTTATCGGCTCCAGCATCGGCAACTTCGATCCAGAGGATGCGCTGAACCTGCTCGTTTGCCTGCGCGACGCGCTCGACCCAGGCGACGGGCTGCTGCTGGGCGTCGATCTTGCGCCTGCGGCGAATGGGAAGACGGAATCCGAACTGATCGCCGCTTATGACGACGGCCAGGGCGTCACCGCGCAATTCAACAAGAACCTGCTGACACGATTGAATCGCGATCTAGGCGCGGATTTCAATCTGGAGGCCTTCCGCCACCGGATTCGCTGGAATCGCAAGCACTCCCGAATCGAAATGCACCTCGAAAGCACACAGGAGCAGACGGTTAACGCGCTGGAACGGGAATTTCATTTCGCCGAGGGCGAGACCATTCACACGGAGAACAGTTGTAAGTACCGCATGGGCGAGGCGGAAGAATTGCTCCGCGCCGCCGGCTTTGAGCCTCGGCGGCGCTGGAGCGATGCTGCTGGATGGTTTGCCGTGCATTTGGCCATCCGGTCGTGAATTGGCTCCCAAGCGCCATCCACCTCGCACTACATCGTGTGCGCGGACTTCGCGTGGTCGATGCGAACCAGCAACACATCGTGCGACGGCAGTTCCAACGGCATGCCCTGGGTTAGTTTGATCTCTTTCCCGGTCCAAAGGTCTTTGCCCGTCTGTTCTCGAGCCAGCCCAATTCTCGCCAGATCCAGATGGAAGGGGTGCGTCGAATAGCGGTCGCTGCCCACGTCGATCACCGCGATGGCCAACGCGCCGCCCTGCAATTCGCGCGTCCACACCTCAACCTCGCCATCGGAATAGGCATGTTTTCCCTGCTTGCCGAGCGGGTCCTGGTCGATTGCGATCACATCCTTGTTGGTCAGGATGGCCTTGACCTCCGGCTTCATGTTGGGTAGATCGTTGCCGGCGAGCAGCGGCGCGGCCAGCATCGCCCACCAGCTGAAGTGGGTGCGGTTTTCCGCCAGCGACAGCTTGCCGTTGCCGACTTCCAGCATATCTGGATCGTTCCAGTGGCCCGGACCGGCGTAGCTTTCCAAGCCCGATTGCTGGCTGGCGATGTCGTAGATGCTCTGCCAGCGCGCCTGAATATCTCCAGTCGTGCGCCAAAGATTGCCGCCCAGCGCCGGCGCCCACTCCCAGGGAGCGTCCCAGCCATACTGGCAGAGAGAGTAGACAATGGGCCGGCCTGTCGCCGCGGTAGCCTCCTTGAGAGCCTTGCCCATCTTCTCGTAAGCGTCCGTCATCAGCTTCATCTGCGCGGCTTTGTCGTTGGGAGCCTGTTTCTCCAACACATCGGCAGTGAAGCTGCACAAGTCGTATTTCAGGTAGTCGATGCCCCACTCCGCGTACGTCTTGGCGTCCTGCAACTCATGGCCCAACGAACCCGCATAACCCGCGCAGGTCTTGGTTCCGGGGCCGGAATAGATGCCGATCTTGAGGCCCCTGGAATGGACGTACTCGGCCAGGGCCTTCATGTCGGGAAATTTTTCGTTGGAGTGGATGACACCGTTGGCGTCCCGTTGTCCCTGCCATGTGTCGTCGATGTTGACATAGATGTACCCGGCGTCCTTCATGCCGGTAGCGACAATCTGGTCGGCCGCAGCACGGATGCCCTTGTCATCCACCTTGCCGGCAAAGTAGTTCCAGCTATTCCAGCCCATCGGCGGAGTCTGGGCAACGGGTGTTTGGGCAACAGAAGAAGTGGCCAGAGCCAGGACAAATAAAGCAGAGAGCAAGCGCATTATGAACCTCTATTAAGGTGTGAGAGTCTCGTGCTTCAGCAGGAGCGCAGATAGTCCCCGCTCTTGCCGCCGGATTTCGATTCCAGTTGAATGCTGCGAATGACGATCGATTTGTCCAGCGCCTTGGTCATGTCGTAAATAGTGAGGGCGGCGATGGAGACTGCGGTCAGCGCTTCCATTTCTACACCGGTAGGCCCTGTGGTCGCCACCCTGGCCGTGAGACGCACGCCGCCCTCGGTAACCTCCGTGGCAACGTCCACAAAGCTGAGCGGCAGAGGGTGGCACATCGGAATCAGGCTGGCCGTCTGCTTGGCCGCCTGAATTCCCGCAAACCGCGCCACTTCAAGAGGATTGCCCTTGGGATTCGCCGGCAGCGCCGCAAGCACGGCCGAAGACAACTCCACAAAGGCCGAGGCAACCGCCTCGCGTCGCGTTGCGGCCTTCTCGCTCACGTCGACCATGCGGGCGCGGCCTGTCTCGTCGAAATGGCTGAGTTCGGGCGCAGCTTGTCCCGCAGTCTGATCGGACATCTCTTTCCTCCCGGAAATCGCACTCCAGCACCGCATGAAAGGCCGACGGAGCACAGTCCTCAGCTTAATGGATGTACCTGGGATTGCCGATGGGATTCAACGCACCCAGCCGACGCCGAGATTCGCCTGCGAACGCAGCCGGTCTGCCAGTTGGCCGGTGTGATGCGCCAAATGGCGCAGATTGTAGAGCTGCAATTCAAATTTTGTGAACGGCAGCCAATGAAACCCGGACGGCGCTTCGAAATCGATCAAGGGCATCTGCCGGCTCACCTCGCTATGGCAGAACAAGGCATAGTCGAGCAACTCAGGCGGGCTGTAGGGCTGATCCACCTTGAACTTCTGTCCCGGTTGCCGGCGGGCCTCGCCAAGGTAGTTGTATTCAGTGCGGTGCGATGGCCACGGCACAAAATCCGCGTCGCTGGGCGCAAGGTAGAAGTGCGTGTAAAAGAGCGCGTGGTAAGCGATATGCCAATAGCGGTTGGGAGAATCCCCCGACGAGTCCAGCCAGATGGCCTTGGGACACGTCCGAACCGCCGACTCCAGCATATCCAGAGCCGAGTGGTATTGGCGCGCGATCTTCTCCCACGTTTCCATCCGTTATGCTCCTCATGCCGAGACAGGGTCCGCTGGGACCAGCGCCAGCATCGCGCCAGATCGATTTGCTCCATTTGCTCCGCTTGATCTGGCGCGAAATCCCGGCGAGCGGTGCGCGATGGACAATTTCTCGCGGCTGAGCAGCTTCCGAATCTGGCCGCGCGCGTGGTCCGCCCAGGGACCGCTCTTGTCCAGCCGGATATAGGTTTGCCAATGCACCAGGGCCCGCCGGCGTTCGCCCTTGCGCTCATAGGCCAGGGCCAGGTTGTAATGGGCATCGGCGTAACCGGGCGCCAGCGTGATGGCCCGGCGATAGGCGGCAATCGACTCATCCGGCCGCTCCAACTCGTCAAGCACGTTGCCCAGGTCGAAGAAGGCCAGCACGTAGGACGAGTCGGAGACCGTGGCCTGGCGATAGAGATCTTCCGCCCGTTCGTACTGCTTCTGGTGGTAGTACAGCGTGCCCAGGTTGATCAGCGCTGCCGTATACGCCGGCTCAATGGCCAGGATGAGCGAGTAGGTCTCGATCGCCACGCTCTTCCTGCCTTGTTCTTCTGCCTTGACCGCGGCCAGGAAGAGGCTTTGAAGTTCGGGATCGCGGCCGGCTCCGGCACGCGCCTGCGGCAGCATGCCCACGGTCACTTGTCGCGCGCCTGGGTCGCCCGCCGCTTCGAAGTCCAATAGGAATTGCCTGCGGATGGGATCGACCATGGTTCCCGAGTAACGAAATGCCAGACGGGGCCCGGTTCGCACCACTGCCGCTTCGAGCAATGGATTGGCAATTCCCGAAACCGCCTGCATCGCCTCCACCGAGGCGCGAATCGACCCCGGTTTCATCCGCATAGTCTGCAGGGCGCGCAGCGTGCGAAGCTGCGCCAGATCGGGAAAACCGTAGTCCTGCTGGGAAGGAATCAGTTTGGCTCGCTCCCAGCCAAGCAACTGGCGGGAGCTGATCTGAAGAATTCTTAATACATCCTGGCGGCTATAGCGGGTCACGTTTGGGTGTCCACTCCCTGGGCCGGGCCGGGCTCGCTCTGTAGTTTGCTCGTTGACCCAATCCCATGAGGACTGAGGCGATTATGCCGCGATTATCCGTGGATATCGCCGCCGGAACAACCCCCGTATGAAGAAAATCGTGGATAACTGGTGTCGAATCTGGTTCCAATCGAAAATTGCAACAGATTCTGTTCATTCCAGGATCAATTTTGCGGGAGCGGCCCTCAATTCGGATAGGGCGCACCGGTTCGTACGATCCGGATCTCATGGTCGGTAAACTCGGAGGGTCCGTCGAGAACTTTCGTCTTCGGCATGTGACAAGTCACACACCCGGAACCGGCGACGGGGCACTGTTTCGGCATCTCGCGTTGCGGTCCGGCAACATTGCGCGCACGGGCAGCGTGGCAGGCCAGACACTTCGCGTCATAAAATGCCGGCTCGGTCCGGTTGCTGGTGAGGTCGCGATGCGGGTCATGACAGGCCACGCAACTGATGCGGGAATCCGTGCCATCGAAGCAGCGGCTGTTGGCCAGCCGGTACGCCTGGAAGCGCACATTCGGCGTGCCGCGCGTGCCGCCCCGCACCACATCTTCCCAGGTGCGATGGCATTGCCCGCAGAAAGTGGAAATCTGCTCGGCATTGAGCTTGCCCAGGCTGGGCGGCGTGGAGGCCTGCGCACTCCCGGCCGACTTCCCTTGCTGGATGGCCGTAAGGTGCTCCACCGTTCCGGTATGGCAATGCTCGCAGGTGACGCCACGCTGCATGGTCTTGAGCGTCAGCTCATCCTCGGTCACGGCGTGCGTGGCATGGCAGTTGAAGCAGCTCTTGGTCTGCGCCTCCGTCTCGGCCCGGCCGATCGCCGCCTCCAGCGTCTCCGGCTTGAGCACGTCGTCGGCCGTGGTCACGTCCAGGCCATCGATCGCCGGGTAGTAGCTGACCATCGACTCGTACAATCGCCCCTCATATTCCACCAGCCACGTCTGCGCATTCGCACCCACGGACCACAGCACCGGCAATGCGATCGTGCGCTGCCCGTCGGTCACGCTGTAGATGGTTGCTCCGGCCTTCGTCTCCACCGAATATGTGTAAGCTCCGCGGCGAGTGGTCAAAAAAGAATGCTTGAGTACCACCGGATTCGAGTCCGGCAGCTCCAGTGTGCTGCCCATCGGGGTAAAGGGCTGCTCGGTAGCTTCAGCCGCATGGCAGGTGGCGCAGGCCTGCGCTGCGCCGGAGTGCGCATGCTTTTTCTTAGCCGCGGTTTGTTCGGCGCTTACTGGGTCCGGACGCCAAAGCTGCGCCACCAGCCAGACCGGCAAAGCCAGGCCCAGCAGCGCGAGCCAGCCAAAGGCCCTACGGTTGCGCATTGGCAATGCTCCTGGTGCTCTCGGCCTGCAGGCAATACAGCCGTTCTCGCTGAGCATCTAAATTGCGACCAGCAAGCGAATCGGCCTTGGCCAGCGCAAAATGCACCTCCAGATTGTCCGGATCGAGCTTGAGCGCCTCCTCGAGGTGGGCAAAGCCGCGATCCAAGTCGCCGGTCTCAGCCAGCGCCCGGCCCAGAATCATCTGCGACATCGGCTTAGCTGCCGCCAGAGATTCGGCTTTCTGGGCAAAGGGCAGCGCGTCGGCTGGCTGGTCCTTCACCAGCAAGGCCCACGCCAGGGTCGAGTTGGCGGTGGCATTGTCCGGGCTCACCTGCACCTCGCGCCGCCACTCCCGCAAAGCCCCCGCCGAGTCCGCCGAATACAGCAGGTAGCCATAGAGAAAATGCGACCACGGCACGTTGGGAAATCGCTGAAAGAAGTCCTGGAATTGCAATCGCGCCGCCGCATCGTCTCCAGCCTGATAGGCTGCGATCGCGCGGCCGGCGGCCTCGTACATCTCCTGCTGGCCGCGGCCCAGCTCCCTCGGCAGCAGCGGAACCCGCAGGCCCGCCAGTCCCATCGCCGTCCGCAGTTCGTCACTCGACTTCCCCGCCTTGAGGAAAAAGCCGTAGTCCGTCAGTGCCTCTTCGAAGCGGTTGTTGCGCGTTAGCAGCAGAGCTTCGTGATAACGCAACAGCATGCCATTCTGAGCGCTGTTGGCCGCACCCAGCGCAATCGCCCTCTGAATATCGCTCAGCGCTGTCGCGAAATCGCCAGTCTGGTATTCTGCAATTCCTCGCATGGCCCGCGCCGGTCCGGAATCGGGATCGAGATCCAGCAGCCTGGAAAGCGCAACCTCCGCGCCGGCAAAGTCGTTTTGGTTGAACTGCATCGACCCGAGGAGCCACCAACCTTCCACCCAACCGGCCTGCAGCTTGAGCGCCTGCTCGGTCAACTGAATCGCCTTGGGGAAATCCTGCGCGTCGCGCGCCCCTGCGGCCGCTGAAACAAGCGCGTCGAAGCTACCCGGCGAGTCCGCCTGAGACCTGGCCGGCAATGGCAGCGCAAGCGCGGCAGCAAGGACGATCCATACTCCAACTTGCGGACGTAACACGGCAATCCCTGCGACGCCCTGGCGCGCACGGAGGCAGACCGGTTCCTTTGGCCGCTTGAGAAATGCACCGAGCTGTTGCGGCATTCGTACTTGTCCAAGTGCAGGTTGGGAACCCCTCGCGATATCGGCGCGGACGCGAAACACTTTGTCTCGCGGCTGCGCGAAGGGTTGATTTTGTCTGGCTTGCTTGTCTTGTTGGAGGAGCGGTCTGGTCGATCTTGCCGGTCGTGCGAGACGCGCAGAGCACCCTTGGGTCGTGCAGACGGGCTGACGTACGGCTCTGCCGACTATAGACGGAGATGACAGGCAAAGTGTTCCATCGAGGCGGGCGACTGATGCGCGTCAAGAGCCTGGTCCCATCGGACCGGTTGCGCCGACCCCATTGAACCCCGGCAACGGCGCTTGGGAATCGAGCACCGGGGGCGAGAAGGACGCACGCGCGGGCCGGCCGCTACTGGCGCTCTTTGACCACAAGGCCCTCGATGAGCCTAAATTCCCGAAATCAGCTTCCCAGTTATCGTTGACTAAGGAAGAAGGAAGTACCATGCTACTTCTCACGCCGATAAGCGGTAAGTGAAGCAGAATACGTTTCTCCGGCATGATTTACTTGCCGACAAGTAAAGATAGAATACGTTTTCATTCTTCATGCCTCGATTTTATAACTTCCAATCCCTCCTCATTGCCCGTTGCCGGAAGTCATCAGGAGAAGTAGTTCGAGGATAGTTTTGCGAGGTAAAATTTCCTCGCCACGCCTCGTTTCTTAGACCGGTTTAATTGTGAAATTACGTGGATTTAGACACGAAAGTCCGCGCCGGTCCGGCCCGTTCGAGCCGACTGATAGGCTATGTCGAAAAGTATAAAGTTACACTGCTAAAACGTTTTTCTCTTGACAGTTCTTAACTTTTCGACTTCAATGACCCCGTCCTTGTTTTGGAATCGATCAGGTAGTTAACGCGTCCAGGTAAGTCTGTCTCAGACTGCCCCTACCCCGGCTTGTCTCCAAAACAATGGACCGTCGCATGTAGAGGTTTGCTCGTTTGGAACGCCGAAAGTTGGCGGTGCAGGGACAACATCGCCGGCCAAGGCAAAGTATGTCCGTCTCACCCCGAGTCCGGAAGCATCGCGACAGTTTCCTGCCGTTGCGATGGGATGGCCAGGGTAACACGCAACCACCGAACAAGAAAACTTTGAAAGAGGAAGGTCACATGGCTCAAGACAGATACAAATTCCTGCTCTTGCCGCTGTTTCTCCTATTGGCTTCGACAAGTGCGTTCGCACAGGCCAATTCCGAGGTAACGGGCATCGTATCGGATCAAACCGGAGCGGCAGTAGCCGGCGCAAAGATTACCCTCAGCGACCCGGACACCGGCACTCAAAAAGCTACCATCAGCGACGGCAACGGCTTGTACGACATTGCCGGATTGAACGCCGCCAGATACGACCTCAAAGTCGTATTGAAAGGCTTTGAAACCTACGAGCAGAAAGGCGTGGTGGTCGATATTTCCAGAACCTTTCGCGTGGATGTCAAGCTCACCGTCGGCTCCGACACGCAGACGGTAACCGTGGAAGCAGATGCCCTGGCCGTGCAGGGCGACTCCAACGTTGTCAGCACCCTGATCAGCGAAGAGCAGATCACGGAGTTGGCCACAAACGGCCGAAACGTGGTGGCCTTGGCTGCACTGGGACTGGGCGTCAGCGGAAACCTGCCGGATTCCAACGCGCCGACCTCGGTCGGTTCCAGCTTCGCCATCAGTTTCAACGGCCTGAATCAGGCCCACAACATCTGGCTGATCGACGGCGGTGAAGCTTACGACCGCGGCTCCGGCGGCAAGATGTCCATGATGCCCTCGCAGGACGCGCTCGGCGAATTCCAGGTCCTGGCCAGCAACTATCCCCCCGATTACGGCATCTCCTCCGGCGGCACCATCTCCATGTCCATCAAGCAGGGCACCAAGCAGTTCCACGGAGAAGCGTGGGAGTTTGACCGCAACGATGCTCTCGATGCGCACAGCTACTTCGACAACAATGCCGGCCAGCTAACCCCCAAAGCAGAGCTCCGCTATAACGTCTTCGGCGCCAACCTGGGCGGCCCTCTGTTCATCCCCCATCTTTACAACCGCTCCAAGCAGAGAACCTTCTTCTTCTACAACGAAGAGTGGCGCAGAGAGATTCAAGGCAACTCGCCTTCGCCCATCAACAGCATTCCGAGCGCCGACCTGGTCACCACGGCATCGACCTTCAACTACACGCTTCCGGCCTTCAATCCGGGCACACAGGTTGCAGCCGGCGTAGGGCACCAGGTGTTCGTGCCGGTAACTTCCGATACAGCGTTCAACGCCAAGCTGGTCACAGCAGGATTGATCCCCGGAAAGCCCTTCCCGAATAACACGATCCCCGGCACGCTCCTCGACCCGAACGCGCTTCTGTTCAACACCACCAAGAACATTCAAGCCGCCACCAATCAGGCCAACGATACCCTGACGCCGCCTAAGGGCAAAATTCCCACCTACGTGCGCGAAGATTTGTTCCGCATCGACCATAACATCAACGACAAATGGCAACTCTTCGGTCACTTCATCCATGACGCGGTGAGCCAGAACTACGCCACCGTCCTCTGGAACTCCGACAACTATCCCACCGTCGGCTCCAACTTCTCCAACCCGTCCTACAGCTCGACCATCAAGCTGACCGGATCGCTGACCCCGAACCTGCTGGTGGAGGCTTCGTTCAACTACGACGGCAACAAGATCGCGATCCTGCCGGTAGCCGAGGGCGGCGGCAACTTTGTCATTCCTCAGGGATGGACCGCGGGGACATATTTCACCGGCCAGAATGCGCTCAATCGCCTGCCCAACATCTCGCTGAGCACCTTCGGCACCACCTGGGGCCCGGGCAACGATCCCTGGACCAACGGAGCCGAGGATTACAACGAGATCTTCGCGCTCTCGTGGACCAAAGGGGCCCACCAATTGAAGTTTGGCGGCGGTTACAACCGCTATACCAAGAACCAAATCAACGGCTCCAACACAGAGGGTAGCTACACCTTCGGTGATGGATGGACAGGCACCGCGCCTTCAGGCATCCTCACCGGCGACTCCTATCTGGACTTCCTGCTTGGCTTGAGCACCGCTTACAACCAGCCAAACAGCGATCCCATCTTCCACTATGTCAACAACACAATCTCCGTCTACGCCGAAGATAATTGGCATGTGAACTCGCGGCTCAGTCTGCAATATGGCCTCCGCTACGACGCTCTGCCGCACGTTTGGGAACGCAACAACCGCCTCTCCAACTTCGTTCCCGCGGACTATCAAACCGCCCTGGCTCCTGTTTTCAACGCGAACGGATCATTGGCTGCCAACAGCCCCGGTTTGCAGAACATCGGCGGATCCGCGTTCTACCTGAATGGCATTGAAATCGCCGGACAGAACGGAACGCCGCGCGGCATTGTCAACAACTACTACAAGACCTACCAACCTCGTGTCGGTTTCTCCTATGACCTCACGGGCAACGGCAAGACCGTCGTTCGCGGCGGCTTTGGCACCTTCTTTGAACGCCTGCAAGGCAATGACGTCTACGACATCGCCGGCGGCGCTCCGTTTGAAAACACGCCTTCCGCAACCAACGTGGAGCTGACCAACCCCAGCTTCAACTGGCAGGCTGGCAGCGCGGCTTCCACGCCGACGTTCACGCAGGGACCCAACAGTGAAAACACCTATTACCCGTCGCCGGGCGTAGCGCAGTATAGTCTCGGCGTGCAGCACGAAGTCGCCCCGTCCCTGATCCTGGTAACGCAGTACGTGGGAAATATTGCGTGGCATCAGGACACCTTCCTGCCCATCAACAATTACCCGCTCAGCACCCCTCTTGCCACCCGTGAGGCTTCCGCAAACGGAACTCTGTCGACGGTGGCCGGGTTGGAATCAAGAACCTTCCCGGGCTTCGGCGGCATGAGCCAGATCACCAACCCGCTGACCGGCAGCTATAACAGCTTCCAGATCGGCCTGCGCCAGCAGAACCGGCATGGGCTGAGCTTTGAAGTCGACTACACCTGGGCGCACGAGATCGACGACCAGGTTGGAAGCAACGACCTGAACACCAGCAGCAATCCCTGGAACCTGAAATACGACAAGGGCTCCGGCTCATTGGATCGCCGCAACATCCTCAACATCAACTACACCTACAAGGTTCCTCTCTTCGCACACAGCAGCGGGTTTGCACATAGCGTCCTCGGCGGCTGGGAGATTTCCGGCACCGAAATCACCGAATCGGGCCTTCCCTGGGCGGGCAACAACACTCCCGGCAGCGGCTACTCGGATACGATCGGATTGGGCGGCGGCTACACCAACCGTCCAAACCTGAGTGGGAAAGTCGACTATGTGAAGCACAAGACCTCGGTTGGCACCAACACCGGCTACCAGTGGGTATCGCAGAACGGGTTCTCGCAACCGACGGCAGCCTGGGACGGCGGCCCGAACCTCGGCTTCGGCAACGAAGGCAGGGATGCGGTTGTAGGTCCCGGCCGCACCAACTTCACCACCTCCGTCTACAAGTCGTTTGCCTTCACCGAGCGAGCCCGCTTTGAGTTGCGCGCAGACAGCTTCAACACCTTCAACCACACGCAGTTCAATGCGTTCAACAATACCGTGAGCAACAGCAACTTCGGTTTTGTGACCGGGGCGCAGGATCCGAGGGAATTCGAATTCGGCGGCAAGTTCATCTTCTAATCGCAACCACCAACCGGGGCGCGGCGCGGAACTCACGCCGCGCCCCTTTGCTTTGGGCAACATCCCTTCCGCAAACTCGGAATACCGCAAGTGCTTTGCACTCCACTGCACAGGGCAGCAATTGCACTGTAGACTTCTGCGCAGGGAATCCGTCGAGTTTCAATCACCCACGAAGCACGGCGTCCGGTATCATCCGGCATCCCAGGGAGGTCCTCCATGAAATCGCATCCTATGGGCAGACCCACCAATGCGGATCTTCCGCGCAAGCGATTGGCATTGGCTGGATTGGCAGCCGGTTTGCTGCTCTTCGCCATCACGCCGATCGCCAGCGACGGCATGGGTCAGAATACCTATCCCCATCTGCCGCCAGAGCTCAATCGCATCCCGGACAGCAATCAGGCCAGCGAGATCAACGACCAGCAGAAGAAAAAGGATAATTTCGAAGCAGCCAATGCCGAGCGCAAGAAAGAGATCGCTTCTGACAGCGCCAAGCTGCTGAAGCTGGCCACCGAACTGAAAGCCGAAGTCGATAAGACCAATAAAGACACTCTGAACCTGAAAGTCGTGCGCAAAGCCGACGAGATCGAGAAGCTGGCCCACAGCGTGAAGGAAAAGATGCAACTGACCGTCGGAGCAAGCTGAGCGGGCGACGCAATCTCCGGAACCGCACAGCATTTGAGGATGAATCGGGATGGGTAGGCCGCACCTTTTATCCAGCGCCGCAACGGGTGTTGAAAAACTCCCCTCGGATCCCGTTGTAATTTCGGATCGCTTTGTAACAGGGCACGGCTGGCAGGTCGGGGTTTCAACCCAGACGAATCGTGCCAATAAGGCCAATCAATACGATGTGGCCTTACAGGCTGCGGAAAAACGCGGTTTTAGGGTAGGCCGGAGATTTATCTCCGG
>Ga0302325_10019243_pt1 | contig 14367 bp, 14 predicted proteins | sample Palsa_T0_2_FD_201948 | JGI IMG/M metagenome (GOLD analysis project Ga0302325, IMG submission 201948) | Peat permafrost microbial communities from Stordalen Mire near Abisko, Sweden - Palsa_T0_2 | ecosystem: Environmental > Terrestrial > Soil > Palsa > Peat permafrost | place: Sweden: Abisko... | reverse complement strand
GGCGGTTACTTCGGCGGCGCGGCGGGAGGAAGCAGCGGCTCGAGCGCGAGCGGGGGTGGCGGTGGCGCCGGCTCGAGCTTCGGGCCGACTGGGTCTGTCGTCGCCGTGGCATCTACCGGGACGCCCTCGATCACGATCGGACCGCTGCCGCCAACACTCACCGTCGGCGCGCCGGGCAGCCTGACCTTCACAGGGACCCAGCCGCTGGAGACGGTCAGCGCGCCACAGTCAGTGACGATCACCAACATCGGCAGCACGTCCCTCTCGATCTCGGGCCTGACGTTCGCCGGCACCGACCCCGGCGACTTCTTCGTCGGCTCGGACGGCTGCCTGGGCCCGATCGCGACCGGCGCAAGCTGTTCGCTGACCGTGAATTTCGCACCTCAGGCGACCGGTGCGCGCTCGGCGACGCTGGTGATCGCGTCCACCGATCCCAACAGTCCCGCGAGCGTCACTCTCTCCGGGACCGGAGGGCAGCTCCCTGAGGGCCCACCCGGCGCGAACGGGACCAACGGCGCGACAGGCCCACAAGGCCCCGCAGGCAAAGTCGAGCTCGTGACCTGCAAGACGGTCGTCACAAAGGTCAAGAAGAAGGTCAAGGGTAAGACCCGGAAGGTCAAGGTCACCAAGCAGGTCTGCACGGCGAAGGTGGTATCCGGCACGGTCAAGTTCACGACCACGGCCGCCGCCGACCGCGCCAGCATCTCGCGCGGACGAGAGCTGTACGCGAGCGGCACGGCCGTGCCGACCGGGTCCGGGCGCTGGCAGCTCGTGCTCAGCCGGCTGCGCTCGATGCGGGCCGGCCGCTACACGCTGACCTTGCAGATCCGCCGCGGCAGGACGACGACCGTCAAGCGTTTACAGATCACGATCGCCTGAGCGGGAGCCGGAGCTCAGCGCACGGTCAGCGTCCCGAGCTCAGCGCACGGCCAGCGTCCCGAGCTCAGCGCACGGCCAGCGTCCCGAGCTCAGCGCACGGCCAGCGTCCCGAGCCATACCACCAGGAGCACCACCGCGATCCCCGCCAGCAGGCCGGCCATCAGCCGGCCCGGGGTGACGACGCGTGGGTCGACGGGATCGGTGGAGATCAGCTCCGCCTGGAGCAGGACCTCACGCGCGACGATCTCGCCGGACTGCGGCACGAGGACGTCCCGCGGGCCCGCGGCGAGGAAGTCGGGAACGTCGAATCCGGCGCTGCGACGCAGCAGGCTCGGGACGCCCTCCTCGAGCAGCAGGCCCTGGATGAACTCGCCCTCGGCCTGATTGCGTGCGCCAACGACGTAGACAAGCTCTCCTTCGGAGAACTGCGGCTTGATCTTCCTCGCTCGCTCCTGGCGCTCGGTGATCGGATCGGTCGCCGACGCTTCGCCACCGTGGATCAGTGGCGTGCCGCAGGTCGGGCAGAATCGCTCCTCGGGCGTGAACGTCGCGGCGCAGGTCGGGCACTCGAGCGCCTCGGACCCGTCGCTCAGACGTGCGCTCATCAGTCGATGACGAGCTCGGCCTCTGCGACCTGGCCGTCCCTGATCGTGAACGCGCGCACGTCGGGATCCCCTCCCGCCAGACCGACGATGATGTACAACGCGTCGGGGTAGAAGGCGAGGTTGATGTCCGTCTGCGACGGATACGGTTCGCTGCGCGTGTGGGAGTGATAGATCGCGCCGAGGTCGAGGTCCGCGTCATCGATCGCCATCTGGATCCGGTACTGCTCGGCCCCGTCGATCTCGTAGCGCAGCGGGCTCGCCGCTGCATTCGCCGCCGCATAGACCTTCACGGCCTCGCCGTCACGCGTGGCGACCATGCCGCAGCATTCGTCGGGCGCGTCGACGCGCGCATGGTTGATGATCTCGTCGTACAGGCTTCGTGCGATCTTCATGCGCGCGAGGCTACCAGCCGCGGACCCAACGGCCGTATCGTTAAAGGGTGCCCCGTGCAGTCACCCACTGTCCCAACTGCGGCCAGCGCGTCACCCCGTTCGCGGCTGGGTGCGCCGTCTGCGGCGCCGATCTCGAGGCGGCACGGAGGGCGAAGAGCGCCAAGCCCCGGATCGAGCTCCCGCGCGCCCGCTGGTACGGCGGTGGGACGGCCGGGAGGATCGACTGGGTCCATCTCCTGGTGGCCGTGCTGGTGGCGCTTGCGCTCCCGCCGGTCGGGTTCCTGCTGGCGCTGTTCTGGGCGTCGCGGCGTAACCGTGACGGCGAGCCGGTGATGACCGTGGCAATGCTCGCGGTGGCCGCGCTGGCCGCGGCGGCAATGTTCGCGCCGGTGTGGTTCTTCAGCCACCTGGCGCATATCTAGCCGCGGACGCGGGAAGTAGCTAGACCGCGGGCGGCGCTGCCGTGGCCGGCTCTCGAGCGCCGTCAACCGCGACCTCGAGCGCGGCCCGGAGCCGGCGGACGATCTCGCTGAGCTCTTCGAGTGTCGCCGTCAGCGGCGGGGAGAGCTGGATCGCGCCGCTGAGCGCCCGGACGATCAGGCCCTGGTCGCGGGCGCATGTGGCGATCCGCTGCGGAAGCATCGGATTGGCGGCCAGATATTCGTCGCGCACCGGAACAGCAGCGAGCAGGCCCGCGCCGCGAATCTCGCCGATCACCTCGCTGTCCGAGAAGCCTTCCTCCACAATGCTCCGGAATGTAGGCTCGATCTCGGCCACGCGAGCGACCAGCCCCTCCCGCTCGATGATCCCGATGTTGGCGAGAGCAGCTACGCAGGCGACTGGGTGGCCTGCGTAGGTGTAACCGTGCCGGAAGATGTCCGCGTCGGCGGCCTCCCAGAACGGGAACGCAACCCGCGCGGACGCGATTACCGCCCCGAGCGGCAGGTATCCGGACGTGAGGCCTTTGGCGCACACCACCAGGTCCGGCTCGACGCCGTAACGCTCGCACCCGAACCAGCGACCGAGCCGCCCAAAGCCGCAGATCACCTCGTCGGAGATCAGCAGCACGTCGTGCTCACGACAGAGGTCCGCTACCCCCGGCCAGTAACCGTCGGGCGGCGGGTAGAGCCCGCCCGCGCCGATGACCGGCTCGCCGATGAACGCGCCGATCGTGTCCGCCGAGCGCTCGAGGACCGCCCTGAGCCCGTCCACCGAGTCCCATTCGACCAGTTCGACGTCCGGGATCAGCTCGCCGAACCCCTCCCGGTTCGGCGCGATCCCTGACAGGCTCGTGCCGTAGGCGTTCATGCCGTGATAAGCGTTGCGCCGGGCTAGGATCGTGCGCTTCTCCGGCCGGCCCACCGCCGACCAATAGCGTCTGACCATCTTGCACGCCGAGTCGACCGCGTCGGAGCCGCCGCCTGGTGTGAGGAACACGCGCGAACCGGCCATCGGCGCGAGCGACGCGACCTTCTCGGCCAGCTCCAACGCCGGCTCATTGGCGTACACGTCGAACGTCTGGAACGACTCGATGCGGCCGAGCTGGGCGGTGATCGCATCCGCAATCTCGCGACGGCCGTGCCCCACGTTGCAGTACCAGAGCGACGCGGTTCCGTCGAGGTAGGCGTTCCCGTCGCGGTCCCACACCGTCGTCCCCTGCCCGCGGACGATCACGACCTCGCGACCGCCGGTCTGCTTCATATTCGCCATTCCGCGCCAGAGAGCTGTCATACGATCACCCCGTTTTGGACCCGGTCATTTGAACCAAATCATTACACCCGCGGGCCCGATCGCGGCCTCAGTGACCGAACTGGCACGCAGCCGCGGCCTGCTGGTACACCGGCGACTCCACGTCGATCGTGCTCGGGATCGCGAGGACGACTCCCCCTCGGTTCTGGATCTGGCTGTAGCCCGCCGGGTCGGAAGGGGGCGAGGCGGTCGGATCGGGAAAGCCGGAGACGCCGTGTCGCCGCATGCACTCCGAGGTCTCGACCATCTGGGCCAGCTCCTGCTTGGAAGCGTGCTGCGAGCAGTTACAGCGGCGAGGGGGCGCGATACCGGCGCCGCACTTCGCTCACGATCGCTGGGCTTGAACGACCCAGATTGTGCCGAAGTGATAACTGCTTTTCGGGCGATGGATGGGTTTGGGGCCCAAGTTGGCGGGGGCGGGGCGCTTAAGCGCACTCCAGCGACGCTTAAGCACACACCCTCTGACCGTCTCGCCGATTAGGCCAATCCGCCGCCCGCAAACGCGCAGTTCAGTGGCTCCGGGCGGGCTCATCGCGAGCTCGCATTGTCACGTTGTTATAAAGCCGGGGGTCCTCGAAGAAAAGGACCCGTCTCGGCGCATGCGTGACCCGAATCCGCGCTTTCCCCGTATCACCCTCGATGAGAAAGCTACTTACCGATCGAGCGAGGATCCTTCCGGTGCTCGTCGTCGCCGTGGTCATTGCGATCGGCGCAACGCTGGTGATCGTGCTCGCAGGTGGTTCGAGCGGCACCGCCACCAGTTCGCCGGCGCCGTCCGCTGGGCTCGCCGGAAGTAAGGGCAAGATGGTCACGGTCGACATCTCGATGTTCGCCTACCAGCCCGCGACTGTGACGATCGCTCCAGGCACGACGGTCGCATTTACCAACATGGATTCCACCGAGCACACGGCGACCTCTAATAACGGCACCACCTTCGACACCGGCGCCATCCAGCAGCACCAGACGAAGATCGTCACGCTCACGAAGCCGGGCACGTACGGCTACCACTGCGCGTTCCACCCATTCATGACCGGGACGATCATCGTCAAATGACCCCCACGGCCAAACTTAGCCGCAGCGACCGACTGAGGTTTCTCGCGATCGGTCTGCTGCTGCTGGAGGGCGGCGTACACCTGCAGCAGTACACGGGGCTCCTGCACTCGGTCCCGACGATCAACACCCTCTTCCTGCTCAACGCGATCAGCGCCGCGCTGATCTCGCTCGCGCTCGCTGCCACCCGAGACCAAGCTGCGATCCTGATCGCGCTCAGCGCCATCGGAATGACCGTCATCGCTCTGGTCTCCCTGGCGATCACACGCACGAGTGTTCTGTTCAACTACAGCGAACCGACCCTTCGTGCCCCGGTGGTGTTCGCCGCGCTGGTCGAGCTGTGCGTGGTGCTCGTGGCCTCTTGGTTTGTCACGCTCAGGATCCACGAGCTCAGCAAGGCTCCGGGCGTCTGAGGCCTGTTCCGGGTCAGCCGCCTCGGCGTCCCGCGCCGCCACGCGGCCGAACCCATCGGCAGCCCCTTACCGGGCAGAAGCAACCGCGTCCATCACGATGATCTGGCTGAAGCCCCGGCCGTCGACCTGCCATGCGTAGCAGCCTGGCGACCTGATCCAAGTACTGCCAGGCATGGTCCGGTAGCCCTGTGGCCCGTATACCCCGGCGTTGGCCGCGACGACGAGAGGGCCTGAGCCAGGGCTCAGCCCGATCCTGTAGCCGGTTCCGCCGGGTCGGACTTCGATTGGGCTGCTCGCTCCTAGCCGCTTCGCGCGGACGACGAACGCGCCGTTGTATCCAGGCATCGCGAACCACACCGTCTGCAGGCCAATCCAACCAGGCGAGCTGCGCATGCCGACATCGACACGGCCGCGAAGGACGTCGCCGGCATCGGCGAGCAGGACCCGGACAGGACCACTGCCGAGCGCAACCCCGACGAAGGACGAGTTGGCAAACATCGTTCCCGACGAGACGGGACAGCGTCCGCCGGCGCCGAGCGACGGGTAGTGAAGTGGGCGTGAGAGGAGCGACTCGGATCGCGGAGACGGAGAGGCCGTTCGACTGACGAGGTAGCTCCCTATAACCGCGGCGACGACAGCGATCACGACGAGCCGACGGCGGCGCTGGCGCCGGCGAGCCTCCCTGATCAGCAGCTCCCCCTCTACCCGCTCCGGCGCGAGCACAGCATCCGGCGCGAGCACAGCATCCGGCGCGAGCACAGCATCCGGCGCAATCACAGCATCCGGCGCGAGCACAGCATCCGGCGCAATCACAGCATCCGGCGCGAGCACCGTCACCTGATGAATCCCCCGCAGCGAACCATTGGTACTATTTTGACTAGCATTATGTTCGGAGTCAAGGTCGATCGTGCTGATCCTGCCCTCTTGCACGACCAAGTCGCCGCGGATATCCGCCGGGCGATCGCCGACGGAGAAGCGCTACCCGGCGAGCGCCTGCCCCCGGCCCGTGACCTCGCAGCGGTCCTGGGTGTGAACACGAACACGGTGCTGCGCGCGTTGCGCGTGCTGCGCGACGAGGGCCTGCTCGAGTTCCGCCGCGGCCGCGGGATCCACGTTGCCGGCGGGGCGGTCGCCAAGAGCGTCGTCGTCGCAAAGGCGCACGAGCTGGTTCAGATCGCGCGGCGCGAGGGATACAGGAAAGACGAGCTGCTGAAGCTGATCGAGACGCTCACGTAGGCGGGCGTCGCGCTACCCGGCGGTCGCGGCCGATGGGGCGACCTCGAACACCTGCTGAACACACCATGGAGCAGCACGCAGGTCCGTAGAGTCTGACCGCCATGTGCCGTGCGAGAAGACTCCCGTGCTTCCTGCCCGCCGGCCTGCTGTGCACGCTCGTGCTGGTGTGCAGCGCCGGCGCGTGCGCCGGGACCGCCGCCGCCGACACGCCGACCGGCGACCCGAGCGCTAACCGCACCCTCAGCTCCACCACGGGGCAGGCGTGCTCCGCAGCGCCGCTCGGCGCGAGCTGCGTGGCATCGGCGCTCGCGGACATCAATGCCGCGAGAGCGTCGGAGGGCGTTCCGCCGATGGTGCTGCCGAACGATTTCACCACGCTCACGGTGCCCGAGCAGCTGCTCGTGATCTCGGACCTGGAGCGCGTTGACCGCGGGCTGATCGCGGTCAGCGGGCTGTCCCAGGGCCTCGATGCGAACGCAGCCACAGCCGCGGCCGCCGACGACGATCCGTCGGCGGATCCGTGGTACGGCAACTCGGAGTCGGCCAACTGGGAGGGCGGCTACGGGTCACCGCTCGAGGCCGACTTCGTGTGGATGTACGACGACGGTCCGGGCTCGGGGAACGTCGACTGCACCAGTCCCGGAGCCTCGGGGTGTTGGGGGCACCGACACGACATCCTGCTCGCCTTCGACGCGCCGGTCGTGATGGGGGCGGCGGAGGACGCCTCGACCGCGGAAGGCCCGTCGATGACCGAGCTGTTCGTCGGCGGGGATTCCGAGACGGCCGCGGGTGACCCAGACGCACCGATCGCGCCGACCTGGGCCCAGATCACAGGTTCGCTGCCGATCGGCCTCTCGGCGACCTCGCTTGACCTCAAGAACGGCGCCAGATCGGCGCAGCTCGAGCTGTCGGCATCGGGGGAGAGTATGAGCGTCGGGGCTTCGATCACGACCGGAGCCGGCGACTGGCAGGTCTCGCCGTCAGCCTGTGACCTCGCGCCGGGCACAAGCTGCGAGCTCACCGTAACCGTGACCACAGCGGGCCTCGGGACCACCGGGACTCTGACCGTGTCGGGCCCGGCCGGCCCGCAGACCGTGACGCTCGCCAGCGAGGTGCCGGCAACGCTCACTATGGCTGTCTCGCGGACCACGGTCGTCTACGGGTCCAGCCTCACGGTGACGGGCGAGCTCAAGGCCTCGGGAGGACCGGGCCGCGCAGGCGAGCGCGTGACGCTCTACGAACGCCGCCCAGGCTCCGCCACAATGTCGGCCGTTTCGAGCGCCGAGACCGGAGCGAGCGGCTCGGTGCGCTTCCGCGTCTCGCCACGAGCCGCAACTGAGTACAGCCTCGAGTTCCCCGGCTCCCCCACGCTTGGCGGCGCAGGCGTCGCGGTGTCGGCGATCCAGGTCGCGCCCAGGATCACCACAGCACTCACGTCTTCTGTGATCGCCCGCGGCCACAGCACCCGGCTGGCGGGCATCGTCACCCCCGCCGAGCCTGGCCACCACGTCGAGCTCGAGCTCGAGCACCACCACCGCTGGGCGAGGATCGCCACTCGGGCAATGAGCCACGCCGGCCACTTCAGCTTCCGGATCCGGCCCGGCTCGATCGGAGCGCTCCGCTACCGCGTCGTGACCGCGGCCGGCGATCAGCTTGCGCCCGGCGCGTCCGCACCGATCACGCTGAGGGTCGGCTGAGCTGCATCCCCTACTTCCACACCCGCACATACTCGATCGAGGTGGTCGCGGGTAGCGGCGTGCTCGAGGGGTTGAAAGCGTTGGTGTTGATGCCGAGCGCCTGTGTGAGCGCGACGAAGAAGGGCTGGTTGAACGGCTCGGGGCTGGTGAGCCCGTCGTCGGGGATGTAATTGTCGATCAGGCAGGTGTTGCCGTTGATCGTGATCGTGAAGTTCCCTGGTGTCCATACGACGGCGTAGTCGTTGTATTGGGAGAGCGAGATCTGACAGCTGTAGGCGGTCACCGTGTTCGTGTTCGTTGCCGCGTTGACCGTGGACGGGCTGTAGTTGTAGTGGATGTAGGGAATGTCGAGCGAGGAATACTCGCTATAGAACTCGGAGAAGTCGACCTCGCCGGAGCCCGGCCAGGAGCCGTACAGCGTGTCGTTGGCCGGCCACAGCCAGAGCGTCTCCTGGAGGCCGGTCGCGGTCGTCTGTGGCAGAAGCGCGCGGACCTCGAAGCGGCCGTAAGCCTGGGTGAACCTCATGTACGTGCTCACCATCCCGGCCGTGTACGGCGTCACGAACGTTCCACACAGGGAGGCCGAAGCTTCCTTGCGCACGGTCAAGTGCAGCGCCCCGCCGGAGACGGAGATGTTGTTGGGAGAGTTGACATAACAGGCCTCGGATCCGAACGGACCGGTCGTGTACCCGCTCGTCGCGGTCACCTGCGGAACCCACCACGAGGGGTTCAGCGCGGTCGCGTCACCGGTGCTCGCGTCGAACTCGTCGTCGAAGGTGCACGTCCACGTGCCCCCGCCCGGCTTCGGTGGCAGCACCTCGCCCCCACACGGCCGGGCTGCGCTCGGCACCGTCTGAACGGGCGGCGGCGTTATCACCAGGTGCTGGACTGCACTGCTGGCGAGCGTGCGCCGACCGGACACCAGCACCGCTCGAACCGCGAACGTTGCCGTCGACGCCGGGACCGTCCAGGTCAGCGCGAAGGTCCCGCGCCGCTCGATGCGGCCGCTCGCGCGCGTAACCCACCGCTTCCCGTTTCCGACGCGCTGCTCGAGCAGCAGGCGCCACCGCCGGACCGCGCCGGTCGAAGCCTGCCGACGAACCGTCCCGCGGACGCTCAGCCGGCTCCCACTCAGCCGGAACGACGCCGAGAGCCGCAGGCCCGACGCGCCGAGCCCCGCGGCCGGCCACACCAGAATCGCCGTCGCGACAGCTACAGATACAGCGACCGCGGGCAAAAGCCGGCCGCGGCCGCCCCGTGCGCACCGATCCCAATACTTAGATCGCACAGCGCCAAGCCGCCAGCACCTCGTTCAGGGTCGCACTCGGACGCATCGCTGCCGCGATCAGCTCAGGGTCCGGCCGGTAGTAGCCGCCGATGTCGACGGGTGAGCCCTGAACGGCGTTCAGCTCCTCGATGATCGTCGCCTCGCTCGCGGCGAGGCGGTCCGCCAATGGCGCGAAGCGTGCGGCCAGCGAGGCGTCGACGGTCTGCTCGGCCAGCTCCTGTGCCCAATACAGCGCGAGGTAGAAGTGGCTGCCGCGGTTGTCGAGCTCGCCGACCTTGCGCGACGGTGATCGGTTCTCCTCGAGCACGCGGCCGGTGGCCCGGTCGAGTGTGTCGGCCAGGAGCTTGGCGCGCGGGTTGCCGGTTTTCGCCGCGAGCAGCTCGAAGGAGGGGACGAGCGCGAGAAACTCCCCGAGCGAATCCCAGCGCAGATGATCCTCCTTGAGGAACTGCTGCACGTGCTTCGGCGCCGACCCCCCTGCGCCGGTCTCGAACAGGCCGCCGCCGTCCATCAGCGGGACGATCGACAGCACCTTTGCGCTCGTGCCGAGCTCGAGGATCGGGAACAGGTCCGTCAGGTAGTCGCGCAGCACGTTGCCGGTGACCGAGATCGTGTCCTCACCGCGCCGGGCGCGCTCGAGCGTGAAGCGTGTGGCGGCGGCAACATCCATGATCTCGATCTGCAAGCGCGCTTGCGCGCCACCGTCGGTCTCGAGCTCATCCAGCTCGGCGCGGACCTTGCGCAGCAGCTCGGCGTCATGGGGTCGGGTCTCGTCGAGCCAGAACACCGCCGGCATACCGCTTTCGCGCGCCCGCTCCACCGCGAGCCGCGTCCAGTCCTTGATCGCCGCGTCCGTGGCCTTGCACATGCGCCAGATGTCTCCCGCTTCGACGGCATGCTCGAGTAGCGTCGTCTCGGTGTCGTCGATCACGCGGACCCTGCCGGCGGCCGCGATCTCGAAGGTCGTGTCGTGGGAGCCGTACTCCTCAGCCGCCTGGGCCATCAGGCCGACGTTCGGGGTGGTGCCCATCGTCGCCGGGTCGAACGCGCCGTGCTCGCGGCAGTGGTTCACGGTCTCGGCGTAGAGCGGTGCGTAGGCATGGTCGGGGATCGTGAACTTCGTGTCCTGCAGCTCGCCGCCCGCGTTCCACATCTTCCCGGAGGAGCGGATCGCGGCGGGCATCGACGCGTCGATGATGATGTCGCTGGGGGCATGGAGGTTCGTGATCCCGCGGTCGGAGTCGACCATCGCCAGCGCCGGCCCGTTCGCGTAGGCGGCGTCGATCGCCGCGTGCACCGCCGCGCGCTCGTCCTCGGGGAGCTTCTCGATCGCGACCAGCAGCGCCGCCATGCCGTCGTTGGCGTTGACGCCCACCGAGGCGAGCGCGGCGCCGTGCCCGGCGAACAGATCGGCGAAGTAGGCACGCACGGTGTGGCCGAACATGATCGGATCGGACACCTTCATCATCGTCGCCTTCAGGTGCACGGAGAAGAGCACGTCCTGTTCCTTGGCGTCCGCGAGCTGAGCAGCTAGGAACTCGTCGAGAGCCTCGCCGCTCATCACCGCGCCGTCGAGCACCGCGCCGGCCGTCACCGGGACGCTCTCCTTCAGCACCGTGACAGTCCCATCTGAGGCGACGTGCTCGATCCTGACCTGACCCCCGTCCTCAACGGTTACCGACCGCTCCGTCGCGCGAAAATCCCCCTCGCTCATCGTCGACACATGCGAGCGCGAGGTCGGCGACCAAGGGCCCATCGAGTGCGGGTGACTGCGCGCGTAGGACTTCACCGAGGCGGGTGCCCTGCGGTCTGAGTTCCCCTCCCGCAGTACCGGGTTCACCGCGCTCCCCTTGACCTTGTCGTAGCGCGCGCGCACGGCCCGTTGCTCGCTGTCGGCCGGCTCATCGGGGTAGTCGGGGATCGCGTACCCCTTGGACTGCAGCTCGCCGATCGCCGCCTTCAGCTGCGGCAGCGACGCGCTGATGTTGGGCAGCTTGATGATGTTCGCCTCCGGCGTCTTCGCGAGCTCGCCGAGCTCGGTCAACGCATCAGCCACGCGCTGGTCCGGAGTCAAATGTTCGGGGAACTGCGACAGGATCCGGGCCGCAAGCGAGATGTCGCGCACGTCGACCTCTACGTTCGCGGCCGCGGCGAATGCCTGCAGGACCGGCAGCAGCGACTGCGTCGCCAGTGCGGGCGCCTCGTCGGTGAGCGTGTAGACGATCTTCATAGTGGTCTGCACCCTAGCGGCACGCCACGGTACCCAGCCCCCCGTGTTCTTGCGAGGATCCTCACCGGCACCTGCGTATAATTGAGGTATCAAACGTCCGATCTCCGTAACCCTGTTCAGCGACCCCGCGTGCCCGTTCGGTTACTCGGCGAATCCGGCGCTGCGTGTGATCGAGTGGCGGTACGGCGATCAGCTCGACTGGCGGCTCGTTCTGGTCGGCTTGAGCGAGGACGTATCGCGTTATGCCGAGCACGGCTTCACGCCGCTGCGGATGGCGAGCAGCTCCCTACTGTTCAGAGAGCGCTACGGGATGCCGTTCGCGCCCGACCCAAAGCCGCGACTGAGCGCCTCGTCCCGAGCCTGCCGTGCTGTGATCGCAGCTCGTCTGCAGTGGCCGGGAAGCGAGTGGCGGGTGTTCAGAGCGCTGCAGCTGGCGAACTTCAACACGTCGCTGCTGTTCGATGACGACGAGCAGGTTCGAGAGGCCCTGGACGCCGTGCCCGGGGTCGACGCCGACCAAATCGTCGCGCTGATCGACTCCCCGGACGTGTTCGCGGCCTACGAACAGGACAAGGCCGAGACGCGCACCGCCGCGGGCTCGCCCACGGAGCTGCAGGGCAAGGCCGGCAGCAGCGACGGAGCGGTTCGTTACACGGCACCGTCGCTCCTGTTCGAGACCTCGGACGGCCGTCGCCTCGAGGCGGGCGGCTTCCAGCCGGTCGAGGCCTACGACGTGGTGATCGTCAACCTCGATCCAACGCTCGAGCGTAAGGCCCCCCCGGAGGATCCGGAGGCACTGCTTCAGTATTTCGACTTCGCCCTCACCACGCAGGAGCTTGCCGCGCTCATGACCGACGGCAACGATCGACCCGACCGCCAAGCCACCGAGGCCGCGCTGCTCGCGCTCGTGTACGAGGGGCGAGCTGAGCGACATGCCCTCGGCGGCGATGCGCTGTGGATCGCGGCCGATCGGACCGACGGCGATCGTCTTGCCGGCGCCGGGACCACAAGCACCGTATCGCGGTAGACCACACTCACGGCTGCGCGCGATGGCGAATTTCGGCGATTTCCAGCTCGAGATCTACCTGCGCGGCCTCGCCGGCGTAGTCGAGAGCCTGCCACTGACGTTCTCGGAGCTCGAGCGCCGCGCCGAGACGGCACTCCCGCCCGGGATCCTGTCCTACGTCGCCGGCGGCGCCGGCAACGAGTACACGCAGCGCGCGAATGTGAAGGCGTTCGACCGCTACGGCCTGATCCCGCGGATGCTCGTCGCCGCCCCCGACCGAGACCTGTCGGTCGAGCTCTGCGGGCTGTCGTTGCCCTCGCCGCTGATGATGGCTCCGATCGGCGTCATCGGCCTGTGCGCACAGGACGGTCACGGCGACCTCGCGACCGCCCGCGCGGCCGCGAGGACGGGCGTGCCGATGATCGCCTCGACACTTACCGTCGACCCGCTCGAGGAGGTGGCCGCGCAGTTCGGCGACACGCCGGGGTTCTTCCAGCTCTACACGCCGAAGGATCACGAGTTGGCGGAGTCGTTCGTCTCGCGCGCGGAGGCCGCCGGCTTCAAGGGCATCGTCGTCACGCTCGACACCTGGATCCCCGGATGGCGTCCGCGCGACCTGACCGCAGGCAATTTCCCGCAGCTGCGCGGGCACTGCCTGGCGAACTACTTCACCGATCCGCTGTTTCGCGAAAAGCTCGAGAAGTCGCCCGAGGAGGACCCGCGGGCGGCCGCGCTCGAATGGGCGGTGACGTTCGGCGATCCAACCCTAAGCTGGGACGATCTGCCGTGGCTGCGGTCGTTGACGAAGCTGCCGCTGCTGCTGAAGGGCATCTGCCACCCCGAGGATGTCCGGCGCGCGATCGACGGCGGCGTCGACGGCATCTACTGCTCGAACCACGGCGGCCGACAAGCCAATGGCGGAGTTCCCGCGGTTGACCTGCTCGCCGGCGTAGTCGCAGCGGCAGGCGACACCCCGGTCGTCTTCGACTCCGGGGTCCGCGGCGGGGAGCACATCGTCAAGGCGCTCGCGCTCGGAGCCACGGCCGTCGCGGTCGGCCGGCCATACGCGTACGGGCTCGCGCTCGGCGGCGAGGACGGAATCGTCCACGTGCTGCGCTCCCTGCTGGCCGAGGCCGACCTGCTGATGGCGGTCGACGGCTACCCGACGATCGGCGACCTCACGCCCGAGGCGCTGATGATCACGCTCTGACGCGGGTCGGCCAGCACCGCTGGAGTCAGCGCGGGCGTGACTGCCGGCGGCGGCTGGACGGCACGCAGGCACTGGGGACAGACTGTGACGCGAAGGCCTTTCAGGATGGCTCCGCAGAAGCAAGCAACGAGCATTGTTGTTTGGGGTTGCCGTGGACGAGGTGGCCGCGAGCCTATTCATTTCTCGGCCACTAGTCAACCCTTGACTAGCGCGGTCGCCGGCAGGATAGCTCCGGCCGAGCTGAGCAGCCCCACGCGATCAGAACCGAGCTACGTCCTGGCATTCCGAAAGCGTACGGCCACGCATAGCCGAACGGAACCGCCTGTCACCAGGAACCGCAGACGGCCGGTCCGCGCGGGCCGATAGCATCGGTGTCTCCGCAACCATGACCAGGAGGCATCACATGACGGGCTTCTTTGCTTGCGTCGACGATGTTCGAGATCGCTGGGACGTACTGCGTCACCCCTTCTACCAGCGCTGGTCCTGCGGTGAGCTCGCGCCGAGCGAGTTGGCCTTCTACGCCGGCCAGTACCGGCACGCCGTGGTGGCGCTCGCGGGCGCGGCGTCCCACGCGGGCGACGATCGCCACGCCGAGGAGGAGCGGAGCCACGT
>Ga0302325_10019242_pt1 | contig 14368 bp, 10 predicted proteins | sample Palsa_T0_2_FD_201948 | JGI IMG/M metagenome (GOLD analysis project Ga0302325, IMG submission 201948) | Peat permafrost microbial communities from Stordalen Mire near Abisko, Sweden - Palsa_T0_2 | ecosystem: Environmental > Terrestrial > Soil > Palsa > Peat permafrost | place: Sweden: Abisko... | reverse complement strand
AGCGGATGTAGTGATAGACGGTATGAAGAGACGAGGATGAACTGACGCTAGAGTTAGAATTGCTGCTTTGTTTCGGGGTCGTGAGACTTGCGTAAAGCACAATTGCGAGGAAGCTATAAAGTGCGAGCTCGACGTAAGTCGTTGACGCCCAGAAAGCATGAAATTGATCGTCTATCAACATTTTTATGGGGGGTTTCTCTTCTAGGCTCTTTGCAACACGATGCTTTCCTTCTGCGACAAAGAGCAGAATGTGGGGTAGTATCGAAAGTTGGCGTTCAAGACGCTTTAAGATCAACAAATTCTCCAATCCGACCTCAAAAGTTGAAGCGCTGTACCCGCTTATCTTTCTCTGTTTGAGACTCCTCGTTGGTGTGGGGTTGGGCGCACTGCAGCTGCAATAAGTTGAAGCTGCATGAACCCCCTGCCATGCGTGCAGCATGTTGCCCTTCTAAGTCCCCGCCACAAATAGACAATACCCAAAGTTGCTGAAGGCGCTCCCCGACTGACTGGGTCGTGGGATTGATAGGATACTCAATTAAATTAATTAGGAGACGAGGTTCATGCTTGAGCAACCTTGACGTCCGGTCGAAGCTGGTCATGAAACTCGCTCACACGTGGGTTACGCTCCGCCCGGAATAGGGCAAGAAAGAAATGTTCACACTAATAGGCGGGGTCTAATGCGGGGAACGAGAGACTGACTTCCCCGCGAAGCCGTTGCCCGATGCAGTGCCAGCAGTGGCTTACAGTATCTGCACTTGGGTAGTATCTGAATCAGTGGGTATCTTGACTCCCTTCGGCGGCATCGGGGTCTGAAGCTATTCCTTCCAAATGGATACCGAGTCCTCTACAGGTCCCGGGAATTCTCGATTCATTTCATACGAGAATTTTGTTCGCGAGTACAGTAGCAAGCGTTTCTTGCCGAGTGAAGCGGAGTAATTCCCTGAGGACATTCGCAACACTTCAAAAATTAATCATGTTCCAGACGTTCAAATTCCAGACACCTAACTTGATTAGGCTATTGAAGAGCATAGAGTTCCATATACTTAATTATTTTTCAATTTTGCATCATTCGACACCTCGATTTATTGAAGTAGTAGCATATGTACCAAGCAATGAGTTATAGGATCTATAAACCGTATACCAGAGGAGTACGTTGTTGCGAGAAACAATCCTTAACCCAAGCATCTACTTTCATTTCGTTTTTCTCGTCATTCATCAGGCATTACAGGTCCATTACCACGACTACAGGTAACATTATGACCCTTCATTCACAGGTCAGCCATTGCTGTGCGAGCCACAGGTACCTCAAAGCGCTTCCTCCCCGAAGTAACCCAATCGCCCAATGCCATCAAAATGATCGCGCCCACAAGCGGGCCCGCGTAATTCATATTGGTTGCCGTCACAGGCAGCTCGACTGGGAAAGGTAAGAATGTCAAGATATAGACAATAAATACCAGAGCAAATAGATTGATCGGGAGTCCCCACCGGCCGAGTTTAAAAGGTCCATATTGCGGATGTCGATTCTGCAGTTTCCTGATGACGAGGAAGAATATCGGGATAAAATATGAGATGTATAAGGCAATCGTTGGAAGCGAGATTAATGCGTTGAAGGCGGTAGAGGATGCGATATTGATGAGAGCCAGTAGACAGCAGATGGCGCCAACCAGTAAAAGCGCATTAATGGGAATCTTAAGGGTTGGATGTACGTAGGAGAATGTCCTGGAGAATGGTAGGCCGTTATCTCGAGCAAATGCCCATGTCAACCTGGAAACGGAGGCGAAGATGTTGAAGAGTGAGATGAAAAGGATGAAAGCGATCATGAAAACAAGGAAGTTTGTCGCCGCTTTTGACTGAGTGGCCTGGTAGTAAACCTCGATGATGGGAAGTAATGTCGGGGTGTTTACGACTTTATCCACATCCCCGATGCAGAACATCACTGCGACCATGAACGCAAACTGCATGACGCTGTTGAAAGTTACTGCGATGATCATGGCGTGCGGCACTCGAGTGCGAGCTCCCTTCACTTCATCACCTACTCAAGTGTCAGTATACCAAACAACGCCAACGAATTTCGAATTTACTCACTCATGTGAAGGACTCCATCAAAGGATGTGATTGGAAACGTCACCGTGATTAGCCCAATGCTGAAAGCAACACCAGGGTTATTCCAACCACTAATATCGTGCCAGAGGTTATCGAACACAAATGAAGCTGAGCTCCGCTCTGCTAGCACTACCAAAGTAATGACAGACACAATAAAGAATATAACGTGACAGATGCCACCAATCATTTCCAAGGTGTTCAACATGCGACGAAACCAGAAGTTCCAAACTACAGGAAGAAAAACGAATCCCCACATTATAAGAGTGCCATGCCATCGTTGCGGCTCGTAGTCGGGATAGTTGAAAATTACTAGACCAATGACAATATTGGACAAGTATGCAGGGCTCGCCGCTGTCACCGTTATCCAAGCCCAGACAGTGATCCATCTGTTTAATGTTAGAAGTTTGTCATTCGATCGCGGAAAGGCGTCCCGTACCCTTGGAACAGGCCCCAAAACGCAGGGTTCGAAGGTGCAAAGGCAGCTGACCATCTGTATTGAGCTCCGACTACTGGATCCCTAATTCCCAGTTAGCACGCCAATTGCTGAAAAGCTAAAGGCAAGCTCACAGTGATGCCATTTCAGCCAACGAGGTTGCGATTGCCGTTGATCCCAACCCAGAGACAATACTTCCATAAACCAACGAAGCTGGACCGCCATTCAGCAAACTGAATTGGAACGAAGATCCCGCCGCTTCCCATGCTGCTTGCAGTGTAAAACCGAAATTGACAATTGCGGCGGGATTGATATATCGCTGCCGAGTTTATCAGAATAGCTTCAGTGGTAATAAGAGTAAACCGTACTTCAAGAACCCCTCGACCACTCTCTCCATTTTCCCGGATTTGCTTGGGCGTTTGTTCTTCAATACTACTGCTGTTCCCACCCTTGTTGTCGTCAACGTCTTGGGTGGTCAATAGGTCCTCCGTCTTAAGGTCGTCCATTGTAATTCGGCAATTGATACTTTACTCGTTAGCCTAGTTGGCGTAGGGGTCGAGAGTCCAGTCAGCTTGAAGCACAAACTGGTGCGACACAAAATTGTCGATATGCGGAGAAGGAACAATGGAGAGATTGGTAAGACCTAAATCCACGTCTTCGTTCCACTCTTGACTGCTTAGGAACATCTGCGAGAGCGGAGCAGCTCGCGTCCAGTTCAGCAGAGCCCGAGTCAAGATCAAGATAAAAGGATGCAGACTTCCTTATGTTGCATTGCATTGCGAAGTGTGAAAGTATGCTGCAGAAACTTGGCACATCAAGGGACCAATGGACTGGCACCCGGGCTGCAACCCCCGGCCATGCTTTTAACGAGGGCCCTTTGCCACGGTCGCGGATCTCCAGGTTACAATCGTTGGTAATGGGGAATTTGAGTGTTTGATGTTTTGGTATCTTATTGCTTCCAGAATGCCCCTAATTTTATTCTACTATCCTGCCTATGGATAGAAAAGTTACATACTGTACTACCTAAGTATCCTAGGGAAAATTCTCGAGATGACGGCTTTTTGTGATGTAGTAGTGCTTTTCAGATGCTCGAGTCAAAACCCCTACGCAGGGGATAGTAATTAATCGCCATTGGCGCTTGGCGGGATTTGTTTCTTTCGTCCCGTGCCGCACATTAGCCTTATGGGGATTGTTGCCCGCTGAAGCACGGAGCTGACGGGACGGAACGGTGGAGACAGAGAGCAGTGAGAAGCAGTGTGCCAGTGAGCACGGCTGCATGAGAGGGAAGTGCCACCGTCAGTGCCGTCAGTGGGATAGCACTTGTTCCGGAAGCGTTCCCCGAACCCCCTAACCACCTGAGCACGGGCCTTCTCTCTCGAATGATATGGAGTTATCGACCTACTTCTCCGACTAGAATGGTCCAACGAGTGCCCAAAAAGAACTTTTCAGACACGGCTGATACTGATCAGCAATATTTGCAGAAAAAGACAGCATTGTTTTGAGACGCTATGGGAGATCTTCTGCATGGTGCGAAGTACAACACGTAGCAGTTTCTGAACCGTGTAACCGGGCTTGGAACCACTGGACTGGAATCCAATGCCCTTCTCTCGGGTTCCCTGCACCGACCCCGGCTGGGTGTCCAGCAGCGTAGGTGGCTCATTTCTTATTTCCCTTTCTTGGGCTGCGCGGGATGTGCTGCTCGCATCGTGAATCATGACTTAGAAGCGCCATCTGAAATCTTCAGCCCCAGGCATTCTGAAGTCCAAGCGTTTCGGTATATCAAGTACCTTCTGAGTTCCTGGAGCACGGATTGTGTTCTGTTAAATTCATCTATCTTTCTATCTTTTCCCGAGCTCAGACTCGTTCAATGTACTTGTCAATCAATGTGCAAATATGAGCGAGAGACTCCCGCCCTTCTTTCGGCTCACTGAAAATGACCAAGGTGGAGTCGCGGTCGTTACAGCATTATGCACTATCGTCATCACCTCAACGGTTTCTGCCATACGGAGTCTTGTGGCGTCGCGACAGCGCATCGAATTTCAGCGAGATGATGCGACTTTCTACTTGGGAAGCGTGAGTTTTCTCGTGACATACGCACGATATATTTCGTGTCACTTTCTCATGTAAATTGACTAAGACGTCATAGTTTCTTGCATGTGCGACCTCAATTTGTATCTACAGGGCAGTCTTGGTAGGGCTTGGGAAGCGCATCGAAAGTCTTAGCCCACAAAGCCTCAATTCGTACTACAAGGTGAGCACTTCAATTTTTATCAAGTTTCTTGAATGAACTTGAACCAAGAAGCTTCAACATCATCCCCCGGTTTCAGTCTGTACCTGAGCTAAACGCACTTTGGCTTGCCTTCGAGGGTCAATTGGGAACAAACAGCAAAGCTTGTTTCAGAGGCGCTTTGGAACACGACAAACAGAGGACTACGTGCTACAAAGAAATAGCACCAAGTGAACTGTATTGACCAGAAAGAGCATGCCAGCTGACGTCTCTGCAACAGCTCATATACACCGCCCAACTTCTCAGCATCTCAAGCATGGCTTTCTCCAAAATCTCGGTAGTCATGCTCCTCAAAAGAATCACCCAAATCCTCAGTGATAGCTACAAATTTGGCCTGGTTATGGTTGCCATCTGGGGCGCTTTTTCCTTCCTAGCACTGGCTTTTCAGTGCCAATTACCAGAACCTTGGGTTTTTGTCCCATCACAATGCAAAACCCATGGGCGCCTACAATATCCGGTCATCATCCTTAATATTCTCACGGATGGAGTGCTTGCAATGGGCATGCTACCTATGATATGGAAACTTAACCTAGGCAGAAACATAAAGGTGACTGTTATGATTCTCTTTGGGATCAGGCTGCTGTAAGTACACTCGCCGAGGAAACAGTGCAACTGATCTGAATATTTCAAGGGTATCAATTATGGGAATTGGTGAACTGGTGTCTATGGTCAATTCGGTCAAGAATCCTGACCAGACATGGGCATACCTAACAAGATCGGTGTGGTTAATGTATGCGAGCCATTCCTACCTTTCCTTCTCAGCGTCTGTGCTGACATCTTACCAGGATCGTAACTCATTGCTCGGTAATCACTGCAACAATTCCTCGTACCCATTCTTTCTGGGCTTCTCTTCAATCTGGGAAAGCGGCAACAGCAATCACAGATCACGAATACGAGCTCTCTGGTAGTAGCCAACCTACCCAATCTCGCGACGAAATATCATCTACTCGAGGCCCGTTTTCGAGATTAGTGTATAAATCAAAGAAAAGAACGAGTGAAAAAGGAACTACTAGTCAGACTGACCATAAAAAATACGTTAGCCGAAATCGCAGCAAAGGTGGTGGGGAAGACAGAATCACCCATCAGCCAAGCCAAGAGCCTCTGAGGCTTGTGCCGCAGGACAGAGTGAAGCTAAGTACGAGAGTGTATAGTGAGGGTGTTGGGAGTGAGGAAGTAATGGGAGGAATGGAGGATGATGATACCAGTCAGAGCAGTTTAAGGCCGAGTAGCACGGCCGATTTTGGGGTATGGAGGGAGAGGGAGGTAGTGATGGAAGTCGAGTATCTTGGGAATAGCCGTAGAGTTCGGGAATTAAACCGGTAGACTTCCAGTTACAATTATGGCGTATTGGTTCAATTAAATATTTATGATACCTTCACTGCTGGTTGCTTTTATCTTTTTTCGCGATGCCTTGAATCCATTTTCTCTCCCGAACCCCCTTTCTCACTTAGGTTAATACTACGCGAGAGACAGGCCGTGGTTCAAGTGCTCACCCAAACTGGCGAGCTGCAGATTTGTTGTGTAACGTCGCCACGAGACAAAGTTGCACCTTGATGTTTTGACATCTGAGCCTTTTGAATTTTAAATCCAACATCTTTCGCACTTGGCACATGGTTCAAAATGAGTGCCTTCGATTGGAAAGCAACACAGTTCGAAGAACGCTGGTTTCACGCTCTAGCATGCCTCGCAAGAACAAACTAGTAGCAGGACTCCTACGATGAAGGCCATCTCGATGAGACTAAAGCGGAGCATGTTGAACGATATTAGAACAGATGCTGAAGACAAAACAGCTACAGTATCCCCAAGGAAGATCACCAACAGGTTAGGAAAAAAGACCTTGAAAAAGAACGCCATGCGCAAAAATGGTAGGGAATTGTCGCAAATAACTTATTCAAAGCAGGCATGAGAAATTCACATTAAGTGTAGAGTAAAAGCGATTAAAGTGACCATGGAATGAGAGCGATGGCCAGGAAACAACGTGGTAGCAGTTCTACACCTTCCTTCAGTGACGCCATTCGAACAATAGCGTAGGCATCGAGCTCTGCCGCAACCGCTGAAACGCTACGAGAGTACTCAGGTCGTTTTCTGAAGTCCGTTACTATTATGTGTGCGACTCAATCGTCATCTCGGAGGCAGAATATAAAGTAACTACGGCTAGGATCACATCAGAATAGCTGTCGACGTCCTCACTACGCACCGAGGTGACGAGTCGTGCTATCGACATGCAAGGGTTCCAACGGGAAAAACGACATGGGCAATGCATCGGAATAGGATAGGATTGAGGTTGAGCAGGACATGATTTTATTTCGCAGAGGAATATGAGAATCATTCGTGAAGGGTTGAGGACCCAACCACAAATGACCTTTCAACGCCGTACGTTTTGCCTGCCAACCCAACCCATCGTCATTCCCAGAAGCGCTGATTACTTTTGAAGGAACGATACGGATCATTTAATAGCTTTGGTACGATATCGGGACCTTGTTGATCAGCCAAGAGAGGAGGTGTCAAAAAGTGAGGTTCAAAACGCAGCGTGTTGGGACGGTGAAACTCAAGAAACACAACAAACAACGACACCGAGTCGTTCGATCTCCCAGAACGGCCAATATATAGATCCAGAGCTCGCAATACCCAAGCGTATCGAAGGGGCCAGGCAGCGAAAGCTCTGCACTTCGCATGGGAAATTGCATGGAAGAGCGAAACCCAGCCCGCCCGAACTTTCGGGACACCGACTCGCGTGGTGATCAAACGGTCAGTCAATCCGCTTCGTCAGCGCATTGATTGACCATTCAGTAACCAGTCGAGTCAGAGAAGCCCATAGCTTTTTATGCAATGAAAATGGTCGTTATTCTAGTTCTGGCTGAGCCTTCGAGACCTCGGCATGGAGACCTTCATCTTCACTTCATCGAGCAAACTTTGTTGAATATTCTCTTTGTCCTAGATTCATGCCTATATATATAGGGTTATCTTCCCTTAGCTAGAACACACTTCATACAATACATCCTTCACAAAACCTATACTCAACAAACTTTGCTGACACAACGCGAAATAACAAGAAGCAAATCAATAAAAATTTCGAATTTCAATCGCTTAGATATCAAGAATCATAGGGATAAAAGGCAAAGCAAATATCTTGCAAGTTGTGTGCATTCTCAGGGAATCAGCTTGCAGTGAAATCGATGCTGCTGTGGCGGACGAAGGCGACGAGTCCGCAAAGTAAACTTCGCACGTAGACCATCGTGCGAGACCGATGGCTGAGACTGGATATAGAGATCTTTGTAAGTAGAATACACAAAACAAAACGTCATCTTGGACACGTAGCAGAGACCGATGGCTTGGTTGCATAGGATGGAGATCTCGAGAATGAGGACCCACGAAGCAAATTTTTTTTTTGCACTCGTTTGGGTTTATATAAAGACGGGCTGCGCGCTTGGAGTCAGGCCCTAAAAGTCATGATTCAAACTTCATTCCATCATGGGTTGGAGCCAGAGTCAGCTCAGCTCGCCCCCTTTAAGCGAAGCACCCACCCGGGCAACATAAAATGTCATCCAAAAAGTTAATCAAATATCAAGAAATTGATTGAACACAGTTGAAAAAATTTCAAACAGAATAATTCATATCTAAAGTTCAAAATAGCTCGGGAGGAATGTATGACAAGGAATGAGTTGAAAAAGCAAAAAGTTCAGCACCTGTAGGTGCCTATGGAAAGGAGCTTGCGCTCAAAATTTCCACCCCACCACCCGAGGGCCGGTTGGTATGCTGCAAAATTGCTCATTTTAAAAATATATAAGACCCAAGCGTCCTGTTGCCGAATTCCCACCTGAGCCGAGCTAACTGGACTGTGAGACCACCTTTCTGAGACCGTCCCATCGCGTTACATTGACATCAGCAGAAGACGAGGCACGTAACTTAAGGTCGTGCCTTTCGTTACTCATATTCTACGAAATTGATCTTAAGGAGTTTAAACGGAGTGGTTACGACAAGCAAGAAGTCAGACGTGAATTATCTTCGATGGCAAGAATAATGGTTCAAAGAGAAATGAGATATTTAAAGCAATGCAGCGTAGTACCATCTGCCCTCCTCCTCCTGACCATTACCAAAAATATCTCTACATGAGATAGCAGCTCGTCCAGTGGGCTACTAAACCTAGCGGGCCTATTCAAGATCAAAGCTAAGATTTCAACGAGAAAGGAGCAGACCAAGGAGCTTTGAGATTGATTTCAATCGCTAGGCGAGAAGAATCGCCACCTCTGCACCACGAGGCGTTAAGAGGTGGTTTCAAAACAATCGCGCTGCAGAATTCAAAGAGCATATCAAAATCACGTTCCCGACTCGCTGGGCGCCAGGGGATATTTACGAGTACATTTCTAGTAGACAGATAGCTCGCTGCATATTTATCCGTCCAACTACCAACAGATAACCTATGATGCAAAAGCCGTCCCATCCCGTCCCAATCTCCTTTTATTCATCCCTCAAAACTTTTGGTCCTCTCCTCTTCGTTGTCTTCTTCTTCTTGTTTCCTCTCTCGAACGATGCAGCAGAAGCGTGGTCTCTGCCCACATTGTCGAGGTCCTTGACCTTGTAGATTCGGATGATCCAATTCTCGCTGGTGAAGGCTTCCTCAACTGTGTTGAGAGTTGGGCCTTGAGCTGGCATTTTGACGCCTCGGACTCGATCTTGCGCTTGTCCGGGCGGGAAGAGTGAGTTGTAGTTGTAGTATGACATCTTGTACCTATGTTTTGTCAGTCATGACCACCCAGAAATGCGAGGGATCTTACATCAAGCTGTTCTTCATCGTCTCGGTGGCGCTCTCGTCCACTCTGTACTCTCCTCTATCGGTGAAGAAGTCACGCTCCCTCACCTCATCAGGCCAGATACCCTCTGCAATTCTCACCATCCACAAGAACTTGTTAATATCGTCACCGGAATAACCCAAAAGACCACCAAAAACGACAAGGACGTAGTCTACTTCGTGTTGACGCATGATTGGGTAGCTGACCTCTTCACGGGAGCTCATTGCTTTTCCAACAGTAGCGATATGCGTATTGTTCCATGTGTTGTTATCAACAAGTGTAGGTCTGTCAGCCATGCCACCAATTTGGTAGCCATAATCCCACCATGACATGATCTTCGCATCTTCAGGGGTGTTCTGGCGAAGCCATTGGTAAGCCTCACGGTAGTCATCGATAATATGTTGACTTCCGTCTGGCATTCTGCTTGCCAAGACAACGGACGGAGACGAGTAGGCATTTGAAGTGACCCAAGTGCAGTGAAGCACGAAAATCAGGAGATATGCAGTCAAGGCGCTAACAACCGAAGTCTTGGAGAAGGTGGTGTAGATACCGACAAGTGGTTCACGCATGGAGCGCAGGCCTTCTTGCTTGCTGGCCTTCTTGCTGGATGCACCATTGGCCGCTTCCAAGAGTGCGGCCTCTTTTGGTTCGGGTGGCGATTTGATTATCAAATACGTATCAAGGAGATAAGACAACGCCATTGCCGCAGACACACATACAATAGGCGTGAGAGTGAGCATGAGACGAACCATAACGCCGGAGAAGTAGCTGGCAAGGATGGAATAGACAACAATGAAGACTTGCTCATCATTAAGCCTCAAGAAGCAGAGGTAAACTCCAGCAGGGAAGAGCCATATTAGCATATTCAAGTCGAAAAAGAACGCAGGCCAAGCGGTGGGCTGGTGCTCAGAGACGGAGGCAATGATGGGAATATGGATCTTGGCGTAGCCGGTATCCCAAAGCGAGTAGAATCGTCCAGTCCATGGAGCAATCACACCAGATACAGTCAAGAGGACCAGCGCAGCAAATGCGAGGAGAACAATTACCGCGGCAAATCCTCGGACCAAAGTCGCGAACTGCTTGCTTGGCACACCTGCACGGACGAATTCGACGAATCCCACGAGCTGGAGAAGTCCAAAAATGCCTATGTCAAATTAGCATTGAAACAAGACAGTCTCAAAACAAGCTCACCAAGCGCTGACATATGCTCGCTACTTCGGATTGGCAGGAAACCAACAAAGGGAATTTGCATGCTCGCCAGCGTCCCAAGAGCAAACCAAGTGCAATAAGCAACGTAAACTCTCGGACTGAAACGACCCATGCAGACCAGCACGAATACGTGGAGAGGAATCAAGTTAGTAATAAAAACATATCCACCCCAAGCAGAGACCATGTATCCATAGAAAAGAGCGCACAAAGCACCCCAAAATGCCGAACCAAGCTTCAGAGCCTTGATCCAGAGGAAGAAAGTAAAGACAAGAAGGAAAATAGCAATCGCCTCGTTATCGTAGCTGCCAGCAACTGATCGAGAGATATAACCTGGAGCAATTCCCATAAAAGCGGCGGCTAGGAGGCCAGCGGAAGGAGATGTGGTCATCTCGTTGGTGAAAAGATAGGTTGCGTATGCGGTCAATCCGGAAAAGCCTGGGGCAAGCAGCACACAAATATTTCGGATGTCGACTGGGATGGTAAGAGCTCGGAGAGCATGGTAAATAGCACCGCTGGTCACCATAAGACCAGGGTAGAGGGTTCCTCCTGTAACTCGACCAAGTGGATGCCACGTTCGGTCATCAAACCAATCCCAGAAATCATAGAACCCATGCTGCACAAGGTATTTTGTTGCCCTGAAGTTGAACCAAGGATCGACTGTGTATCAATTAGCTGGGAAGTTCTCCGAGTGTGTAGATTCGTGCGTAGAGGAAGGGTTCTGCTTCGAGAAGGTTTTAACTGACATTCGTGAATAATACTTTCGAAACCTACACAGCGCACAAGTTAGTAAAAGTTGAGGAAGGATTGTGAATGCGCAATTTCTCTGCAGGGCAAGAAAATTCAAGTTCTGGCAAGCAGAAGTCCAGATTTCGATTGGGATAGCTGGCACACTTACGAATGACGGAAAAGAGTCGACTGGCAACAGCAGCGGCCGCAATTAAGCAGAGAATCGTCAATCGAAGAATTCCCCTCGTATTCCTCCCCGTACTGCCCTTAAAGAAGGGTTCAACGGCTGCGTCCGACATTGTTGGTTGATGATCAGAAAAGTTGTCGGTGCTACGAACTCGCATATCTGTTCGTAGCTGAAGTTCGACGCGGCTGCAGGGGTCGGCGAGCTAAGCTTTTTGGATGGCTTGATCACGTGAATTTCCTGTCGAGGCTGAAGAAGGGGAGTTGTACGAGACTAGTAGTAGCCTTTCTTGAGACTTTCTGCAGTTCAAGTACAGAATCGTATTACAAGAAGAATTTTTTTTCAAGAACACGAATTTGGGGTTATTAACATGCATTGCTAGTCCCACGCTTCACTTACCTAGACACTAAATGCTTGATAAAGGAGTGAACGGCAGAGCACATTGTATTCTCACAGGAATCTAGGTCTTGCAGCTGAACATTTCTCAAGCTTTCTTTCCACTATGATACAATGTACAAGAAGTATGCTAGGTGACGTCTAAGTCTTTTGTATGATCACAACGGCACTTCTGTATGCCGTAACAGCAACCACATGTCACTCGACCTGCCCATCCCTTCTATCCCATCCCGTCATTACGTTCACAGTCCATGCCCTTCTATCACTCCATCTCTTACGGGTTCTCGGACGCCACAACATTCAGGTATGCTTCCAAATCAAATTGCTTGTCGTTGGGATCTCTTATAACTATTTGAAAGCTGTCAGCATTGCTCTACAGATATCTTGCAAACCACTTCCACAGTTCCTGAGCGCTTTCAAGCCCAGCACATCTTATAGGGCGAGAAGCACCGAGGGAATGATATCGGATTCTGGCCAAACGTACTGTCTCCACCTTTCGTCTTCGCGCTCGGTGGCAAGTTCTTCTTCGAGTATTCCGCTTTCGCTTTCTCAATCAAACTTTGCTTGTGTTCGTATTCTCTGTTGATCGCAGCTAACTTTGCAGCTGATGAGAGCTTTGCTTGGTGGTACATTCCGTAGAAGATACCAGCACCTAGTGCGGAGTACCGGAGGACCTGTGAGAAGGGCAGATTAGCCAAGAGCGCAATAGATTGCGATTGAAAGAGAGTAGGGAGTTTTTTCGGGCATTAAAAGCAGCTGCCTCCATGGCAAGCAAAGAAAAACGTACGTTAACCCCCGTCGAAGCCATCGAAAGGCTGTCTTCGTGTCCTTAGGAACAAGCGGAATGGGACACAGGAATCAGATGAAGCGCAACTTGTCGAGGCGTGCCAATTGACAGGTTATCGCAAGCGTGGAAGTCGCCGGATGTTGTTGTGAGCAGTGCGAAGCTTCTTTTTGAGGTGGTCGGAGAAGATCTCAAGCTGCATCCCGGAATTTTGCGACTAGTTGCACGTGATCTGTAATTGCCAGACGCGGTTGCTTGAACGACGCGGCAGATTGGAAAAGGAGACGCATCAAGCACACACCCCGAATCCCTTCCTGCGGCTTTCAACTTGTGATTATCGATTTACAGAACCTCCAATATCTTCCCATCGGAAACAAAACGCGCCTCAAGATTGCCCAGTGAGACTAGCTCAAGTCCGCAGCTCATTCCCTACAGAAATGGGCATGCGTCGTAGGCACAATGCAAGCACGTAGAGATGAGATTTTAGCGAAAAAAGCGAAGCTCGCGGAGCTGAAGAGGCAGAGGGAGCTTCGGAGTACATCCTCAACGCGGCAGAGCATAGGAGGCACCAGCGACGTAGATGTCCTTCACCCTTTTTGAACTTCAGTGACTAACAAACTCTAGCTTGCTGCCCCAACACCAAGCCGAGGAGAAAGCCGTGCAGAGTTCGACAAGTACCTCGAATCAATCTTGGATGGCGGGGGGAAGAGCAGGCCTACGTCGACAGGACCTGCAGGAGCTGGATCTCCAGCCGGCAAAGGCAGTCGACCCAATAGCGTTCTAAGTGCAGGAGAACTCAGCAACGAGAATTCAGAGCCATCAGGAAGCCAAACACAACCCCAAACATATTCAATCTCAACCCAGATACTTTCTACCGCCCCATTAGCAACCGTCTACGAGTTTCCTCCTTCGCCTATAAAGGAAGTTTTCTCATACAGCAAGGGTGTGCAAACTACAGAAGAATGGGGCACACAAACATCAAGGCCGAAGGCTTTTGAGGAGTCAGATGAGGATGATGGAGAAACTCCGGCGACCTCAACACCGAATAAGCGGCTGAGTAGGAGGGAGAGAGACCGCGAAGAGGAGCTGCGAGAAAACATTAGGAGGGAAATTGAGGAAGAATTAAAAGCAACTCGCGATCTCCTTAGTGACGGTCCTTTGAGGCCAATATCACAAGCGGCTGCGAATTTCCCAGCGAGAGTTCTGACTACCGAAGAGCTCAACGCTGTAACATCATCTGATGACTTCATGGACTTTGTTGAAAGATCTAGTAAAGTCATCGAACGAGCTTTGGATGAAGAATACGATATCCTGGCAGATTATGCTCTGAGCGGTGCAAATGGAGTTGAAGATGACGATGATGAATACGGGAATACTAGGGGCAAGTGGAGGCGGAGAGTCAGGGAAATTGCTCAGTTTTACGATGACAGATGGTCGAAGAAGAGAATGATCAGCG
>Ga0302325_10019241_pt1 | contig 14368 bp, 14 predicted proteins | sample Palsa_T0_2_FD_201948 | JGI IMG/M metagenome (GOLD analysis project Ga0302325, IMG submission 201948) | Peat permafrost microbial communities from Stordalen Mire near Abisko, Sweden - Palsa_T0_2 | ecosystem: Environmental > Terrestrial > Soil > Palsa > Peat permafrost | place: Sweden: Abisko... | reverse complement strand
CAGACGCGTGACGGAGATCTGCCACGGATTGCACTGCGACAGCGGCACTCAGCAAGCCGCAAGGTTGAGTATTGCCCACTTGACAGAGGCCGCTAATGGGTGACCCCTGACTAGCTGACTCTCGCGAAAGTCTGTTTCACGGCAGCCTTTTCTTTGAATTTGAGGCTGTCATGCTCGCCCCCACCATGGCATGAAAAAGATCGCGGCATTGATCACGAAACCCAAATTCCAAAGAACTGTCCTTGTCGTAGATCGATTACGTAGATAGGCAACCACAAAGAGCAAACGCACAAGGACGAAAGCGATGGCCAGCCAGTCAATCCAGAGTTGGGGTTGGTGCCTAAATTCCGACAGGAGTACCGCAACTGCAAAGAATGGAAAGGTTTCCATTCCGTTGATGTGCGCGCCCAACGCGCGAGCCGGCATTCCGGGTTTGTAGAAACTAGGATCGCGCGGATTAGCATTATCAAAGGATTTGTAACCGAGGGCCTTCACGGGAGCGACAGTCAATAGATATAGGAGCACTGCCGCAAATATCATCCACTCAGCAAGTGTCATTAGGGGTAACTCCATTGGGTTCGTGCATCCGCCGGTACTGTTCCGAGTAGGGGGCGGCCGGCTTACGGCACGCATACAGGCATGACGGGCGTCCGAATTTGGCCGCCTGGCCTGTACAGCCGACTTTGACCCGCAGATCTCGGTCGCGACTGTCTGCTTTCGGAAGGCCAACTAGACACGAGTCAGCGGGCGTGACTTGCGATCCAATGATCGATGTCAGGAAGCGCGCCAGCCTTTACTCTCTCGTTCAACTTGATTGAGGCTACGGCCGCCTCGACTGGACGACGCGCGTCCGCCGGCATGTCTTGCTCACCGTAGTGACGCACGTCGTCAATTCGAGTTGGGTCGGCGGAACCGGCTGCGATGTCCGAAATGACATCCCAGCGCAGTTGTTGGTCGATCGGTAGCGGCCCCCTCGCCAGATAGGGCGCGAGCGCTCGCCATACGGATTCAGGGTTTTCCGTGCCAGCAATGTCGAGCAGCTGGCCGCCGGAGCCCGCAGGCACATCCGGTCCCAAGGCAACGTCTACCATGCGCGCCGACAGATTGGGGTCCATGGCGAGCGCCATCGCGCGCAGGATGCGGATCCTCTCCAGCGGGTCCTGCGCCACTTTGGCGCGCCGGAGCAGCGCATCGAAGGTGCTTGCGTCCGCTGCCAGACCAACGATATCAAGCGCAGCACGCTGGTCGGCAATCGAGCCTTGCCCGCTGGCGAAAATTCGTTTGGCTCGCGACAACGCTCCAGCATCGCCGAACCGGACTTGAGCCAACCATACGCTTGAACGCAGAGTCGCTGTGTTGGGGCTCTCATCTACGCGAGGCACCGTACCAATGGCGCCGGCGACCGGGTCCAGCAGTTTCAGCGCCTCACGACGGAAGTCGATCCGAGGTGGATCCTTGCCGTAGGCCCGGCCCACCGTTACCAACAGCCTCACGGCGCGCTCCCACACGACCGGGTCAGTGTCTGGCGGCAGCTTGGAAATGAAAGTCATGAGATTATGCGCTGGAGCGTAGCCGGATTGCCCGCGACCGCCTGTATCTCACGCCACAGGTCGCTATCCACGGTATTCCCAAACGCGTGCTTGCGCATGTATGCGCGCACGCCGTCGCGGAAGTCAGTGGCGCCCACGTAGGCCTCCAGCATTGTGATGACTGCCGCACCTTTGTTATATGTGATGCTGTCGAAGGCCTGAGCCGCCTGCTCGGCGCTGGCGACGGGCTGCAGCACCGGATGAGTGGATACCTGAGCGTCCGCACGCTTGCCGGACTCGAAGATTCGTGCGGCCTGCAGCCCGGTGTGCCACTCAGGATGCAGTGCGTCCGCGGCGTGCGTCTGCATCCACCGGGCGAAGCCCTCGTTGAGCCAGAGATTGTCCCACCATGCCATCGTAACGAGGTCCCCGAACCATTGATGGGCCATCTCGTGGCTGACAACGAGAAATACTGTCTGCCGCTCACGCTCGGTGGAGGCTGCAGGATCAAAAAGAACATGATCCTGAGAAAAGAAGATGGCACCCCAGTTTTCCATGGAACCGCCGGTTATCTCCCCCGGTGCGGCGATCAAGTCGAGTTTCGGCAGAGGAAAGGACACGCCGAAATAGTCGTTGTAGTAGTGAAGCAGGGCGACTGCTTCCTGAAGCGCATACGCTGCCTTGCCCGCGTCTCCGCGCTTGAACACCACACCGACATCGACGCCGTCCACCTCTCGGTGGACGCGCTCGAAGTCTCCGATGCCGAGAAACAGAAGATAGGTCGACATTCGGGGTGTCTCGGCGAAGCGCACGCGCTGCAGGCCGCCTTGCATCGGGGTTATGGCTGCAACCGGTATGTTCGATACAGCCATCTGGCCGGCGGGGGCAATCACGGAAATTGCGAACGTGGCCTTGAGAGCCGGCTCATCCCAGCACGGCAGTAGAGCGCGTGCATTTGCAGGCTCGAAGTTTGTGGCCAGCGTGCGACGCTTACCGGAGGGAGCGTTGTAGTCCATCGCAAAGAAACCGATAGTTCCCTGCGTAATCGGCCCGTGATAGGCAATTTCCAGCGTGTGACGCCCAGGTGCGAATGCGGAAGGAAACGTGATCGCCGCCCGGCCCAACTTTTCGTCCAACGCAACCGTGCCGGTCAGTTGACCATCCAGACGCACCTCGTCGAACGTGAGTCCCTTGGCGTTCACCACCACCTGCCGACCGCCCGTCGGTGTATCGCCGACGATTTGCACAGTCCCCTTGAACGTTAGCGCCCCCGCATTGGGGATCAAGCTAAGTTCATAGTGCACGGGCACGAGCGTACGGGGCAAAACCTGACGACCTTCCGATAGAGCTTGCGTAACGTCGGCGCCAGCGATCGGCGCGCCGCAGACCATCCAGAGCGCCCAGGTCTTGATTTTGATCGTGCGCATATTTCACACCACAGGAAGCCAAGCAGTGCTGCATCGCGGCCTAGGCGAGATGGTCGCGGATGCTCTCGCCCATGGCAAATGACGCGGGTTTCGGGGTCGCTGAGTGGCCGCTTTGGAGCGGCGAATCTAGCTGGTTCGACGAACCGTTCTGACCGCCAGCTGCCGGATGAGCGTGAAGTACGGGCCTTGAACCCACAGTTGCCTGTCGCGGAACGGAAGCTCTCGGGAAACCCATCACGCGAGCAGGCTTTGCTCCCCGCTACTCGGATGGGTTTATCTCCTCCTATTGTCCGTTACCGCACGGATTAGCTCTCGGTGGCCGAGTAACGTGTGACGCCTGAATCCATTCCCCAACTTCGCTCGCCCTCCCCGAGCGACTGTTCAGGATTCAGCAGGTCCGCTGGCGTAGTCAGCTACGCCGGCGGCTCTCTTTGCATTCGTCGGTGAACGACAATTCATCGGTCTCACCCCGGCGAGGAATTCGGACGAAGCGAGCGGGCAACTCCCCCCGACAAAAGCCCGGGTGGCATGGACCTCGCGGCCTTCAACGGCTCGGCAATTTCGCCCAGTACGGCGCCATTATAGAGTTAGGTGCAGGAACTGATTGAAGCCACTTCGTTGGTAGTTAGCGAAGGCCTCTCCGTCAACAAAGCCGCGTCGACGGTATAGAGACAGGGCAGGTTCAAAATAGGAGCCACTGCCGGTTTCCAGACTGAGCCGTTTCATCCCCTTGGTCTGAGCTACCCCGATAATGTGCTCCAGGAGCGCGGCGGCGACACCCCGGCGCAGGAAATTCGGATGAGTGCGCATGGATTTCAATTCCCCAGTGCAATCGCCGAGATCCTTCAATGCACCGATTCCCGCGATTTCGTCGCGCTGCCATGCAGTCCACACGGTCACGTCCTGCGCCGTCAGTCCTGAGAAGTCGAGTGCAAACACGCCCTCAGGGGGAGAATGAGCGTGCATGCCGTGCAGGTGCAAACGGACAAGGTCGCGCGTCATGCTGCTGGAAAGATCGTCAGTCCGAATGTCCCAGGGAACTCGCAACATGCTGCTCAACCCCTACGCCAAGTTGAATTAGTCCGGTCTCGTCCACTATACTGGATGCCATGTCTACTATAAGAAATCTGGCCGTTACTGCGCAACCCCCGAACATCAATCGACGCATCGCCGCTCGCGTGCACGAGCTTCGGACCGAGCAGGAGCTAACCTTGGAAGCGCTGGCCGCGCAATGTGGGGTCAGCCGCTCAATGCTTTCCCTGATAGAGCGGGGTGAGAGCAGCCCGACCGCAGTGATTCTTGAAAAGATCGCTACCGGACTGGACGTCTCGTTGGCGTCGTTGTTCGATAACCCCGCGGCTCCGGTAGATCCGCTGTCTCGTCCTGGGGACCGGATGTCTTGGCGAGACCCCGAATCGGGCTACATCAGACGCAATATCTCTCCGGCCAACTTTCCCTCGCCGATCAAAATCGTTGAGGTGGTCTTACCGGCTAAGGCGAAAATTGCATACGAATCTGGCTTTCGGGAGTCGAATCTGGCTCAACAAGTATGGGTACTGCAAGGGGGGATCGAGGTCGCCGTAGGAGGCGTGACCCATCGACTGAATCAGGATGATTGCCTCGCAATGCATCTCAATGCCCCCGTGTCGTTCCAAAACCGCTCGCAAAAAGTAGCTCGCTATGTCGTGGTCATCGCCAGCGAGCGATCACGGGCAGTGAGACGATGAGATGCGGGCGCGTCAGCTAAACACATGCGGGTGAACATCTTTTGAATATCATCACCTGCCGGTTCGAAACGCACGCGAGCGCCATCCTGGACATCCTCAATGAGGCCATCGTCAATTCCACCGCGCTATTCGATTACAAACCTCGTGTCGCAGCGAGTATGCACGGTTGGTTTCAAACCAAGGAAATGGGTCACTTTCCGGTCCTGGGTGCAGTCGATGAGGCCGGGAATCTGCTCGGATTCTCGAGCTACGGAACCTTCCGCTCCTGGCCAGCCTACAAGTACTCGGTGGAGCACTCCGTCTATGTCCATAAGGACCACCGCGGTAAGGGTGTCGGCCGCGCACTAATGGGCAGCTTGATCGATTGCGCACGAGCTCAGGAATATCATCTTTTGATCGGCGGTATCGATATCTCCAACGCGGTTAGCATTGCGCTACATAGGGCGCTGGGATTTAGTCACGCCGGGACGATCCAGCAAGCGGGATTCAAATTTGGTCGATGGCTTGACCTTGCGTTCTATCAGCTGCTGCTCGACACGCCTCCTCATCCCAAAGACGAATAGTCGATAATCGGGTTGGCCGCCAGCACGATGCTAATGCAGGAGCTTCGGATCTGCAGTCAATTCCCGTGAGCGGCACTCGAAAGCGGCGAACGACCGCTAACTGGCGACTCAATCGCGATCACCAGTGCCCGCTCCTGGGCCGCGACTCCGCTATTCGGGCAGATTCATCTTCCGCAGAAACGCCTTGTAGCGGGGGTCGCCCTCAAGGTTCCCAAGCAGAGTGTCTCCCTTGAGCCAGTACAGCCCCGATTCTCTTTGAAGGTAGGCGCGATCAAGGCACGCGAACGCCGCGTCGGCCTCACTTCTGTACGCGTGACCATCGGCGATCCCGAGGGGGTCGTCGTCGGAATGCGCGCGCGTGTAAGCCGCCAGTGCGGCGCGTGATTCAACCTTCCGATTCATCGCGTGATATACGACGGCAAACCCGAGATCACGATCGTCCGAGGACTCCTGCTGCATCGCGGCCAACGCCGCCTCACGATCTCCACGCGCAAGCAGAACTAGTCCCAGAATGAAATGCATTCCATCGTAAGTCGGGGCAATTTCTAGAGTCCGTCGCGCCGCTGCCTGCGCCTCCGGCAGGTGCCCTCGCCGCAATTGCAGCCACGCCAGATTTTGCCAAGTGCCCGGGTCCAATGGGTCAATCGCGAGAGACGCGGTCAATTGCGTAAACGCCTCGTCGAAACGTCCAAGAGTGGATGACAGGATTGATTGAACCAACAAGGTCCAGCTGTCGCGAGGTGACAAAGCCCGTGCTTGCCTCAACTCCGTTTCCGCAGCCGACCAGTCCCAATCGTAGAAACAGTGGATCATCGCAAGTGTGGTGTGCGCCGCGGCTGACTTCGGGTCCAGCTTGAGCGCGGTTTCAGCCGCGCTTCGGGCGTGCTCCCAAGTTGCGCCCGATTGAGAGTACCCAAAGTCGCCCTGTAGGGCATAAGTACGGGCGAGCGATGCCGCCGCAACGGCAGAAGTCGGATCGAGTTCTAAAGCCTGCCGAAAGTAGCCAATGGCCGCCTCGAATCCCTCTTTATCATAGCGATTGAACGCGTAACGGCCTTGCAAATAGAGGTTGTAAGAGTCCGTGTTATTCAAAGCCTGGCGCGGCTGCAAGGTGTCGGCGTCGAGAGTCAACTGCAACGCCCGCACGAGGCCAGCTGCGATCTCGTCCTGCATCTTGAGCACATCGCCAAATGTCCGGTCGTACGTCTCGGACCACTGATGCGCACCCGTTTGAGCATTGATAAGCTGGGCGGTGACGCGCACGCGGTCGCCGGATTTACGTACGCTTCCTTCGAGTACGTAGGCCGTGTTCAACTTCTCCCCAATCGCGCGCAGGTCCACGTTCTTGCCCTTGAATTGAAACGAAGACGTGCGGCCGATCACCTTAAGATCGGGAATCCCGGCCAATAGATCGAGGATCTCCTCGGCCATCCCATCCGCAAAGTACTCCTGATCCTTCTTTTCGCTCATGTCCACAAACGCCAGCACTGCAATCGACTTGTCGGTAATCGCTGCCGATGGCGGCCCTTTCGCGCCGTTATGACTCGGTGACCAAAGATGAACCCCCAAAGCGGCCAAAATAACCAAAGCGAGAAACCCCGCCACAACTGCCAGTCGTTTCGTTTTCAGAACCGGCCTTGCCGGAACAGGTGCTCCCGCGCCGGTCGTGGGGGTTGAACCCACGGTCTCCCCAAGTTTCGCGAGTGCCGCTGGCATTCCCAGAGCCGGCACATCGATCCACTGCGAGCCCGACAGGAAATATTCCAGCCCCGGATTGAGTGCCACGCTATCAATTCGGAACGCGATGATTGGCTTGTGTTTGGAGGCCGCCCGTTCAACTTCCCGGGCGACATGGTCTGACGCTATCGCGCTTTTGGACAGCACCAGCACAATGGCCTGCGCGTCATTGATCGCACGAACGATCGCCTCGGCATATTGAGCGCCCGGTCGGACGTTGCGCGGTGCCAGCCAGCACCTGAGCCCCTGCTGCTCGAGGTTCTCGACAATAGAATTGGCGACAGCGGCATCCTGCGATGCGTAGCTGATAAAGACGGTGCGCGAGTTACCGCTCGCATGTTCCTCGCCGCTACCCTCGGCCATTTCCGGTGCCCCTGCTGCCTAGGCGAGATGGTCGCGGATGCTCTCGCCCATGGCAAATGACGCGGGTTTCGGGGTCGCTGAGTGGCCGCTTTGGAGCGGCGAATCTAGCTGGTTCGACGAACGGAGCAGGCTTTGCTCCCCGCTACTCGGATGGGTTTATCTCCTCCTATTGTCCGTTACCGCACGGACTAGCTCTCGGTGGCCTAGTAACGTGCGACGCCTGAATCCATTCCCCGACTTCGCTCGCCCTCCCCGAGCGACTGTTCAGGATTCAGCAGGTCCGCTGGCGTAGTCAGCTACGCCGGCGGCCCTCTTTGCATTCGTCGGTGAACGACAATTCATCGGTCTCAACCCCGGCGAGGAATTCGGACGAAGCGAGCGGGCAACTCCCCCGACAAAAGCCCGGGTGGCATGGACCTCGCGGCCTTCAACGGCTCTGGCTCGAGCTTCCATACCTGAATGTCCTGTCCGTAGATGGAGCATTCACTTATCTCGGCACAGCGCCCGGTGCGCTGGCGAACCGATCTTTTGGGAGCGGAGGGTCACAGTAGGACGGTGTCTAGATTGGAGACTAAGCGTGCCGCGGAAAACCGCAAGCCGGGTTGTAGGCCTTGTGCTGCTAGGCGGCGCCTCAATGGTTTCGATCAGAGCCGCCTGCGCGGGCAATGTCGTCAGCGCGGCCCCTGTTTCCTGCGGCCCGCAATTGATGCTGTACGTGACCCTGCCGCTGTCGTCCCGGGGCAGCTCGTCGCTGCCCCGGTACGGCCTGCGGATCGGGGAGTTTCGCAAGCGCCCGACTACGGCGCAGCTGGTTGGGGTAGCTGCTGTCCAACGCGAGTTGGTCGACTTACAGATCGTGGCTGCTTCGGACGTCCGAGTCGAATTCGGCAGACGCGTAGTCTGGGATATCCCGCGCGGGGCCTTTGGCCCGCAATCTAGTCTGGCGACCTCGGCAATCGGAGTACCGATCAAGGGCATCAGGCTCGCGGACCCGGTGAATCAGCAGCCGCGGCAGCCTTTGGATCCCGTACCCGCCGGAATGAGCGCGTGGTCTGCCGATGCTATCCGCACGCGTCAGCTTGACGGCGAAAGGCTTGCGATTGTCGCTGCGGTCACCCCTTTACACTGGACACCGGCAGACGGCCGGCCCGCCTATATGCAACTCAGGCCGACCATCAGACTCGTCAATACCGAGCCAACCGAAGCAGTGCTCCCGCTACGTGGCGCAGAAGCACGTTGAGCTTAGATCCTCTCATAGACGCACGCGCTGAGCCGCGAGCCCAGGCAGTCTCGAAGGGCGATCCGGCGCGCCGACGCGGAGCTATACCGGGCGAAGCGGCGGGAAGAAATCCCAGTAAACCTGCCGCCTTAGCCTGATCCCCTTTCAGGCCCCAGAGACTGGTCCGATCTCTAAATTGGATCATCTGTGGGAGCGCAAGGCGTCATTTATTTCGATCCAATAGCCGTCAGGGTCCCTGAAATAGATCTGATGGACGCCGTCGCGCCGCGATGAACTGACCCCATAAGGTTTGTCATCAGATCCAACCCAAATGACACCCCGTGCCTTGAGCCGCGCCATGATCGGGTCAAGCGAGTCCACTGCGATGGCGAAATGAACAGCGTCATCGTCTGCAACCGGGGTCTTGCGACCCCCGCCGATGTGAATGGCACCACTTTCCCCGATCCCGATCCAGCGCCGCTCAGGAAATTTGGCAGGTATTTCTTTGAGGCCGAGGGTCTCGGTGTAAAAGCGCACGCTGGCCTCGACATTGGCGACATGCAAGGCGACATGATCCAGGGTCATTGTCAAAGCTGGCCCTACCGAATTTTGTTCAGCACCTTCGGCCATGGCGGGCGTTATCACGAAGCCAAGAAAAAAGAATGTCGTGACGGCAGTAAAGATTGAAGGACGCGGTTTCATCGGAAGCTTCTCCGTTTCTGTGAGGGACAAAGTTTGTGTGAAAATCGTAACTTGGCTACTACGGGTCGGCACAGCGTTCTGCTATCGCAGTTCAGGAGGGCGTCTTCCGGTGTCGTTTTCGGTATCGCAATGCGGGCATTGATCTCATTCAACACCGACGGTGCGGCCAAATATCCGATCTGCCATGAGGTCGACCGGCCGTTTACTTTATCCGACAAGAGCGTCCGGTATTGGCCCGAGAGTTGCCTCCCACCTCCACGCGAAGGACATTGCCCCCTCTCGCTGACTTCTCGATTCGAACGGGCGACGACCGTCAGTGGTCCTGGTCCGGCTGGGGCTAAGGAGGAGGGCCAAAGAGGCCTCCCGGGATTGGCCGGCCAGCTCCAGGTGCACTATTAGTTCTCGTGTAACCTGAACACAACACCAAGCTGTACCGCTCCTACATGAGCCATGCGCGGCGCTATCTGCCGCGCCATCGCTGCAAATCCCCGCACCAGGTCGCCTATTTCACGCGCTCGCTGCGACGCCAGCAGGAAACCGCCCTGCTCGCGAGCTTGCTGTCGCTGCTCGGTGTCGTGCCAGCCGCGCTACCGCTGCCGCCATCGAGTGCGCAGGCCCTGCCCGGCCTTACGCGCGGGGAGCTCCTGTGTCAGGCGTTCGAGGCGTTCCGCCAACTGCTGCCGTCTGCGCAGATCTCGTTCGAGCACGCGGTATTTCTCACCACCGCGCTTGCCCGCGGTGAACTGCTACGCCTGGGAGGTTGCTGCGACTGCGGTGGTTTGGTGGTGACCGAGCGGCTGCCGCTACCTGCCGCACGCTGCCATCATTGTGCGAGACCGGCACAGTCACGCCGCTGAGCCGGCTAAATTCCGCTGGTGCTGTGGGCGGTCGAGCCGTTACGCGCGCCGTCCCAGCTGCGTGCGCGCGGATCAGCTCCCTTTTCGGCCTTGCGATGCCTGCGCTTACTCTGCAAGAGGCCGCAGCCAATGGGCGGCGATCCAGAAGGAGGTTACTTGATCGGATCATTTGAGCACGCGGAGAGCGCAACGGCGCAGTTGGTGCCGTTGGACTCCCTGCACTTGCGAATCGAGTTGGTCTCGGCAACTTTGCGATTCATGTTGTTGAAGGCGCCCCACACGCCGCTGGGACTCTTTGCAAACGCTACGCACTGGTTGTAGAGCAGCATCCGCACCTTGCATTTGGATCCGCCCTCCTTGACGCAGTAATCTAGGGCGAGCCTGCTCGCGGTGCTCTGCGCGACCGCGCCCCACGATATGCCTGCCTTGGGCTGGGGTTCCATCGAGATGGCCAGTCCGACCCAGGTATGAAAGCCTCCATTCGGGCTGCAGTAGGCCAATACGGTGCTGCACGACTTGCCCCCGGAATTCTGGCAGTAGCTTAGAGCCTCACGATCGTCTGCGACGAGGTCTCCGTACGTCCTGCTGTAACCCAAGGCACCGTTGTCGCTGGTCGCGAGGGCGATGCAATTACGTGAAAACGTGCTGCGTACCGTGCAATCGCGCTTGCCCTTCATGATCGAGTTGCAGCTTTGCAAGGCCGCGGCATTTGCAGCTTCACTGGATGGATAGTCGTACGAATAGCCGAAGTTGGTCGTCGAGCTCGAAACGGCGAGCGCTCCCCAGATCGCTGGCACGCCGGCGCCTCCCTGCCCGCGCTTGCCATGCCAGAGTTCTTCGCAGCCGTTGTAGCCAAGGGTTTCCTGACAGCTGCGCATCTGCGTGTCCAGGGAATTCTCGGGCCCCGGTTGCTCGAATTGAGACTGTGGAATGAAGGGCTCCGGCGCTGGTTCCGGTTCCTCCTGGGCCAGGGCCGCCGACGCGCCGAGCGACAGCCAGGCCGAAACCACTACGAGACACAAACGCCCTGTGTCCTTAACGCTGTTTTTCAGGCCCATCGTTCATATCCTTAGCTCAGGCGGCGCGAAAGTTAACCGGGTTCCGTGGCCACTACTCCGGCAGGTTCAACTTGCGTAGAAATGCCTTGTACCGTGGATCGCCTTCGAGGTTTTTCAACAGAGGATCGCCCTTGATGAAGCAGAGATCCAAATCCCTCACCACGCACGCTCCAACCACTCCATGGCGTGATCAAGTTCACCGCGGAAGGCGTACGCACGCGCGATGCCCGATGGCCAGTACTCGCTGTGGTGCTCTCTCTCTAACGCGCGCTTTAGCGCGGCATCGGACTCCGCCTTGCGCCGCATAGCGTGGTAAACAAGGGCTAACCCTTCGTATTGGCCGTCGTCGCTCGTCTCCTGCTGCATTGCCGCCAGAGCGTCATTGAGCCGACCTTGAAACATCAATGCCAGACCAAGATAGTAATGAGCGGCAGCGTAGTTGGGGCTAATTTGAAGCGTGCGACGCTCCGCGGCTTCGGCCTCGGGGTACCTTCCGGAACGAAGGTACACCTGCTCTGCAAGGGCTGCGTACACATCAGAGTTGAGCGGGTCCATCGTCAACGCCGCCTTTTCCAGTTCAACTGCCTGTGCCCAGTGACCTGCATTGGCCGCCAGCGCGGCGGCCACCTCTGCGCTTTGCCATTCCTGACGACCGCCAAGTTGCTGCGCTTGGAGCACTTCGCTCTCCGCAGCGCCCCAGTCCCAGCCGTGGAGATCAATCTGCGCCAGCACCGCGTGCGCAGCCTTAAGTTTCGGGTCCAGTCGCAACGCCAGCTGCGCTGCATTGCGCGATCGCTCGAGGGTGTCGCGGACTGGAATCCACTCCTGAACGCCCATGAGCAAGTAGGTCGACGCTTGCTCGGCCGCAGCTGCGGCGAACGCAGGGTCCAAGTGCAAGGCTTGCTGAAAGCTAGCGGCGGCGGCTTCCACTCGTTCACGAGAACCAACGTCGATGTCGTGGAGTCCCTCCAGATACAGATCATAAGCCTCAGGGCTTTTCGTAGATCGATGCATTTCGAGGTCTGTGCTAACGGTCAACTGCAGCGCCCTGGCCAGGCTCGTCGCAATTTCGTCTTGCACGTTGAACACATCGCTTACGTCACGATCGTAGGTATCGGACCATCGTTGCTCGCCGCTGCGGCCCTCCAACAGTTGAGCGGCGACGCGCATGCGGTCGCCAGATCTACGGACGCTCCCTTGTACGAGGTAGGAAGCCCCGAGTTGGTCAGCAGCGGAACGGATATCGGTGCTTTTGTCCTTGAACTGAAAGGATGAGGTTGTACCAATGACATGGAGACCAGGAATCCTTCCAAGCACTCCGGCAAGCTCTGATGCCATGCCTTCGGCAAGGTACGCCTGACTTCGTTGATCGCTAAGATCTTCAAAGGGCAATACGGCGATTGAGTTCTGCGGTGTAGTGGGCGCGCTTACTTGTGCCGCAGCAGCCACTGTTTCGGGCTCCGGATGAATACGAGACAATCGCTCAAATACGTAGTTACCGACGATGATGAGGGCCACGCCCAGTGTTACCAGCAGCGCAAGCTTCGAACGCCAGGATGAAAGAGCGGTCTGCCTGGCTCTCGGAGCAGCCGAGGAGGCTTGACCTGCCACCAGCGGGAAGGCCGTAGCCGGTACCCGAGACCGCTCCTCCGACAGCAGGCGTTGCACACGATCGACAAATACCGGCGATACATTGCCCTCAGGTAACCGTGTCCACTGCAATTCGCGGAATCGGTCGGGGATGCGTTTGTCGGCCCGCTGAGTTTCGTCGATAACCACCGGCAGTAAGAAGGCTTGGTCGGGTGCCATCCGGTGTGAACGATCGACCGCGAGCTTCCATTCGAACCGAAAATACCCCTCTGTGCGTGCGTGTGCATTCGCGGAGATGATGGGGACGAAAAGGGCGCACTCCTGAATCTGCTCGCGGATCGACTGGTCCCAAGCGTCCCCGCCGCGCAGCTCGCTTTGGTCGAACCAGACCTCGATGCCCGCTGTCCGGAGTGCTTCGCAGATATGGCCGGCCGCCTCGGCATCCTGCGAGGCATAGCTGATGAAAACGGCCTGCGAAGTGGCATTCAATCTACGCGGCCGCTCTCGACCATGTCGAGTTTCCCCCTAGTCGCCCCGAATGGTCGCGGATGACAGGCGGGTTGGCAACCGGGACGGATTTCGGGATCGCGGGACGTCCCCTTGTGGGCGGGAATTTCGTTTAACCGGAGGACCCGCTGCCATCATTGTGTGGGCCGGCACAGTCGCCCTGCTGAGCCGGCTAAATTCCGCCGGTGCTGCCGGCGCTCGAGTGGTCACGCGTGCCGCCCCGAGCCGCGTGCCCGCGGATCAGCTCCCTCTTTGGGCCTCGCGATGCCTGCGCTTACTCTGCAAGAGGCCGCAGCCCATGGGCGGCGATCCCAGGTGGCTCAATTTGACCCGAAGCGGCCTCAGTGATTAGCCAAAAGCTGCCGTTTCAAAAGTCAGGAAGCGGACATAGGCGATTGCATTAACCTTTCGGTGCATCCGAGTCCCTGAGCGGCGCGAGGGTGCTACAACCAGACCTGCGTGCGATAGGCAGAGGTGAAACCAGAGAGACGTTTGCTAGGTATAAAGATTAGCGTAAAGAGCATCTTCAACCAAGGACATGCAGATGGATCTTTGGATCGCGCCCCCCATTTCTTATGCCTCCCGAATAAGCCGCTGGGCCGTTTTCCGCGACACTGACGCGACCCGCTGCATGGAACTCATACGTTGCACGACAAAAACTGTCGCGGCGCTCGCAATCGGGCTCTCGCTTATCGCACCAGTGCAAGCTGCAAATCTCGCTCCCGGATTGTACATCGCTTCCGGACATGCGATATATGTTGGCGTCCAACACGAGCTACCCGATCCAGCATCAAACGACTTCTTCGATTCAACTTCGCAGCGCACCGGTGCTCTGGACGCAACGCAGGACCTGCATCTGCGAAGCGGAACCTTGGAAGAGCGGCGCGTTATCGAAGCGCCGCAAGGGCGGCTAGGCTTTTCGCTTTACCATGCAGGCGAAAAGCCTCGTGCTACGGTGATCCTCATCCATGGCAACGATCCAGAAACGCGAGAAATGGGGTTCATCATCCCCTTTTTCGTATGCAACGGAATCAACGTTATCAGCTACGATCAGCGCGGCGTGGCCGAATCAGCTGGTAACTGGCTTCT
>Ga0302325_10019240_pt1 | contig 14368 bp, 14 predicted proteins | sample Palsa_T0_2_FD_201948 | JGI IMG/M metagenome (GOLD analysis project Ga0302325, IMG submission 201948) | Peat permafrost microbial communities from Stordalen Mire near Abisko, Sweden - Palsa_T0_2 | ecosystem: Environmental > Terrestrial > Soil > Palsa > Peat permafrost | place: Sweden: Abisko... | reverse complement strand
TGAAGGTCAACGTGATCGCCGGAGGGATACGCTGGGCGGCATGACACGTCCAGACGGAAGGGCCGCGGACGCGCTGCGGCCGGTGCGGATTACCCGGGGATGGCTCGATCACGCTGAGGGGTCGGTGCTCGTGGAGTTCGGCAAGACGCGGGTGCTCTGCGCGGCCAGCGTCACCGAGGAGGTGCCGCGCTGGCGGCGGGGGAGCGGGCTCGGCTGGGTGACCGCGGAGTACGCGATGCTGCCCCGGGCCACCAACACCCGCAATGACCGCGAGTCGGTCAAGGGCCGCCTCGGCGGCCGCACGCACGAGATCTCCCGGCTGGTCGGCCGGTCGCTGCGGGCGGCGGTGGACTACAAGGCGCTCGGCGAGAACACGATCGTCATCGACTGCGACGTGCTCCAGGCTGACGGCGGCACCAGGACCGCCGCGGTGACCGGCGGGTACGTGGCGCTGGCGGACGCGATCGACTGGCTCCGCAAGCGCGGCAAGCTCAAGGGCAGCCCGCTCGTCGCCTCGGTCGCCGCCGTCTCGGTCGGGATCGTGAACGGCGAGCCGCGGCTCGACCTGTGCTACGAGGAGGACTCGGCGGCGGAGACCGACATGAACGTGGTGTGCACCGGCACCGGGGACTTCGTGGAGATCCAGGGCACCGCCGAGCGCGAGCCGTTCTCCCGCGCGCACCTGGGCGAGCTGCTCGACCTGGCCACGGTCGGCTGCGAGGAGCTGTCGCAGTTGCAGGCGGCGGCGCTCAACGAGGCGCTCGGTGTTGGCGGGAAAATCGGTGGCTGACGGCAGCCGCCGCGTGGTGCTCGCGACCAGGAACGCGGGCAAGATCGCCGAGCTGTCGCGGATTCTGGCCGCCGTCGGCGGCGACGTGGAGATCGTCGGGCTCGAGTCGTTCCCTGACGCGCCCGACGTGCCCGAGACCGGCACCACGTTCGCCGACAACGCGCTGCTCAAGGCGCGCGCGATCGCCGCCTACACCGGGCTGCCCGCCGTCTCCGACGACTCCGGCCTGGCGGTGGACGCGCTGCACGGCATGCCGGGCGTGCTGTCGGCCCGCTGGGCGGGCAAGCACGGCGACGACCAGGCCAACCTGGACCTGCTGCTCGGCCAGCTGGCCGACGTGGCCGAGCGCGGCGCGGTGTTCGTCTGCGTCGCCGCGCTCGTCGTCCCGGCCGCCGACACGACGCACCGCGAGTGGACGACCACCGGCGTGCTGGCGGGCGCGCTCACCCGCGCCCCTCGCGGCGGCAACGGCTTCGGCTACGATCCGATCTTCGTGCCCTACGGCCTGCACGCCACGACGGCGGAGCTCGAGCCGGCCGCCAAGGACGCGCTAAGCCACCGCGGCCGCGCCTTCCGCGCGATCGCCCCGCTCATCGCCGCCAACGCTTAATTCCGGCACACGTCATGATTGGGTGTGCTTTACGGGGCGGGCTCAGGAGTTAAGGCTGCCAAGCGCGCCGCTTGGCAGCGGGCTGGTCTGGTCGGCCGCCGGGACGGTGATGTTCACCGGTTGGTTGAGGGTGTCGACCGTGATCGTGATGGTCTCGGTCAGCGTGGTGCCGTTTTCCTTGATGATGGCCTTGCGCATCGTGTGCTGGGCGTCGATCCAGACGGTGAACGTACCGGTGGTGAGGCCGGCCGCGGTGATCTCCTTCTGCACCTGCGCCTTGACGCTGCCGGAGAGGTACTGGATCCCCTTGTCCAGCGAGAGACTCCCGGTGTACTCGGTCACCGCCACCCCGTCGATAGTCCCGGTGCCCGCCTTGCGCACGTCGGTGGCGCCCGCGAGCATCTGCGACTCATTCAGCGGGCTGCTGCTGGTCGCCTGGCTGAAGAGCTGGCTGAAGTTGACCCCGGTGCCCTTGCTGAGCGACGAGAGCGGTATCCCCAGCCATGGCTTGGTCAGGTGCAGCGCCTGGGTGAGGTAGGACCACTTCAGGTAGACCGTGCTCGGCGTGATGATCTCGTCGAGCCCGCCCGGCAGCGTCGACCCGGCCGCGCTCAGCGTCCCTATGTTCACCGCGGCCAGCAGCGAGGGGTGCAGCCGCTCGGCCATCGTCGCCGTCATCGAGACGTTCTGGCTGCCGCTCGACCCGGACTTGGCCGTGGCCTGCAGGCTCATCGACCCGGTGAAGGAGGTCGCGCCGCTGGTGGTCTTCGAGGCCAGCCGTACGGCGTCCAGCGGGCTGGACGGCGCGGCAGAGCTAGTCGCGGCGGTGCCTGAGCTGGTGGCGGCGCAGCCCCCTAGGGCCGCCGCGAGGATTGCCGTGAGCCCGGCCGCGTAAACCCGTGAGCTGCCTGTGCGTGCACGCATCAGAAACCTCCACTATCCGACCCGGTCCTTCGTCCCCGGCTACCCTATTCGTCACGGTAAAACCCCGCTGAGAAACGAGGCCGCCGTGATGCGATAGCGTGTGGGCAGTTCAAACCGCATGACGGGAGGATCCGGTGACCGGAGTACGGCTAGCGCCAGGCGACGAGGCACCCGATTTCACGCTATCCGACGCTGACGGCAACCTGGTGTCGCTGTCGTCCCTGCGCGGACAGCGGGTGATCGTCTACTTCTACCCGGCCGCGCTGACCCCCGGCTGCACCAAGCAGGCGTGCGACTTCACCGCCGCCATGCCCGATTTCGGCAAGCTCGGGCTGACCGTGCTCGGCATCTCCCCGGACGCCCCGGCCAAGCTGGTCAAGTTCCGGGAGAAGGAGCACATCACCTTCCCGCTCCTGTCCGACCCGGACAAGGCGGCCCTGACCGCCTACGGCGCGTTTGGCGAGAAGCAGAACTACGGCAAGACGGTCATGGGCGTCATCCGCTCCACGTTCGTCATCGACCCCGACGGAAAGATCGAAAAGGCTCTCTACGCGGTCAAGGCAACCGGCCACGTCGATAGGCTTAGGAAAGAGCTGGGTGTATAGCAGCGCCGGCGGGCGTGGCGAAATGGCAGACGCGGCAGGTTTAGGTCCTGTTGGTGGAAACACCGTGGGGGTTCAAGTCCCTTCGCCCGCACTGTTGTCCCCCGGGGGGACGACCCCCCGTACCCCCCGATGTCCCCCCGTGCGCGTCCGATGGCAAAGGTCGCCATCGTATCGGGCGCGCACGCGGTGACAAGGGCCCCGGGGGCGTGCATCTTCTGGTTATTTCTACTTTCTGGCGGCGGTGAAGAAGCGCTCTAGTTCTGGTGTCTCATCCGGATCGGCCAGGACGAGGACGTCGTCGTTGGGTTGCAGGGTGGTGTCGGGGGCGACCGTGAGGAGGGCGCCGTCTCTGATGACGAGGCTGACCCAGGCGTTCTCGCCGCAGGGGAGGTCGCCGACCGCGCTGCCGTCGGCCGGGGCGCCCGCCGCCACGTGGTAGCGGTGCAGGCCCTCGGGTTCCTCGCTGAAGCGGACGCCGAGCGACCAGGGCTCCGGCTCGACCGTTCGCAGCGGGATGCGGAGGCGGTGCGCGAGCGCGGGCACGAGGCCGCCCTGGACCGTCACCGAGAACCCGACGATGACGAAGATGACCTGGTAGGCCAGCTCGGCGCCGGGGGTCCCCGAGGTGAGGATGGCCATCCCGAGCAGGATCGGCACCGCGCCCTTGAGGCCGGTCCAGAGGAAGAACACCCGCTCCTGGACCGTCAGCCGGACCGGCAGCGAGACGAGGCCGCCAAGCACCGGGCGGATCGCGAACGTCAGCAGGGCCGCCAGCGCGAGCCCGTCCGCCCAGGCCGACTTGCTGGCCAGCTCGGACAGCCGCATGGTCAGCCCGAGCATGACGAACGCGACGATCTCGGCCAGGCTGGCGAGCGAGGAGTGGAACCGGGCGATCTCCCGCTTGTAGGGGGCGGGCTCGTCGCCGATGAGGATGCCGGCCACCAGGACCGCGAGGAACCCCGACCCCTGGGCCACGGTGGCGACGCCGAAGATGACGAGCACGCCCGCCAGCACCCGGGGCGAGTAGAGTCCCTCGCTCGGCAGCGGCACCCGGCGCATGAACGCGAGCAGCGCGAGCCCGCCCGCCGTCCCCACCGCCACCCCGACGGTCATCTGCAGCGCGAACTCGCCGATCACGTGCAGGGCGATGGCCCCGGCGCCGCCGTGCGCCGCCAGCAGGGCCGAGAGCAGCGCGATCCCGACCGGGTCGTTGGCGCCCGATTCGCCCTCGAGCAGCACCCCGGTGCGGCCGGCGATCTCCCGGCGGCCGAACACGGAGAACACCACCGCCGGGTCGGTCGCGGCCACCGCCGTGCCCACAAGCAGCGCCAGGTGCCAGCCCATGCCCGCGACGTAGTGCGCGGCCACCGTGGTGCCGGCCGCGGTGACGACCGTCCCGGCGATCCCGGTCCAGACGATGGCGGCGGCGGCGGTGCGGAACCGCCGCCGGCCGATGTGCATCCCGCCGTCGAACAAGATGATCGCGAGCGCGACCGTGACGACCCGCTCCACCGTGCCCGCCGGCAGCACCGTGCCGACGGCCGACAGCGACGCCTGCGGCCACAGTTGGGCCGCGATTACCGCCGCGACCAGGAAGAACGCGGGGGCGGGCACGCGCAGCCGCGCGCTCAGCCGGTTGGAGAGCACCGCCGCGGTCCCGGCCAGGCCGATCACCGCGATGATGAGCCCGAACTGGCTAGTCCCCGCCATGGACCCCGATCTTACGGCGTCAGGATCCCGACGCCGAGAACGGGGAGAAGTTGAAGGACGACGACGGGAGCAGCATGTTCGACACGTTGTACGCGCTCGACAGCAGCCCGAACTGGAACATGACGTTCGCCACCCGCTGGAGCCGGGTCTGGTCGATGCCGATGGGGTAGGTGTCGAGCGCCATCACGGCGGCGATGTCGGGCGGCACCTGGCCGTTGGGCGCGCCCTTGAGGTCCTCGAACGCCTTCTCGACTTCGGACCGGTTGGTGTCGGCGATCTCCTGGCCCGCCGAGAGCGCGGCCAGGAAGCGATCGAGCGTGTTCGGGTTCGCCTGCGCCCACGCCTTGGTCACCACGTACCCCTCGATCGGGAAGTCGGTGGTGGCGCCCTGGTTCAGGTCCGCCAGCGGGACCGCGCCGAATTGCTGTTCGGCCAGGCTGGCGAACGGCTCCGGCATCGTGGCCGCCGCCAGCTCGCCGTGCGCGAGGTCACCGCCCATCAGGGGGAACGGGATGGCACCACCGTACGCGGCGGACGCCTTGTCCTTGGTCGTGGGGAACTCCACCGCCTTGGGGTTGATGCCGTTCTCCTTGAGCACCGAGACGTCGAGCAGGTAGTCGATGTTGCCGGGCGCGTTCACCCCGACCAGCTTGCCCTTGAGCTGGGAGAGCGAGGTGATGTGGGAGCTTGGCATGGTCAAGATCGTCTGCGCGCCCTGCGCCATGACCGAGCCCTCGGAGATGATCTCGATCGCCGCGTGCTTCTGGGCCGCCTCCTCGATGTAGGAGACGTAGTTGCCGGCCGAGATGTCGAGCTTGCCCGCGAGCTGCTGCGCGACCGCGGTCTCGGAGCTGACCGCGGGGGTGTAGACGATCTTCAGGCCTTCCCTGGCGAACAGGCCCTCGTTGTAGGCGACGAAGAACCCGGCCGAGTCCATCGCGGGCACCGCGCCGACGGTGACCGTGGTCGTCTCCGGCGCGCCGTAGTTGGTGGGCAGGGTGTCGGCGACCGTGTTAGCACTGCTCCCGGTGCTGCCTGCGGAGGAGGAGCAGCCTGCCGCCAGCACCGTGACCGCCGTCAGCGCCACCGCGCAGGCCGCGCTACCCCACTTGCCCTTGACGACCACTGCAACCCCTCACCTGAGCCCAACACAGTTCAACACCCGAACTCAGGGAAGAATAGACGAACGTCACATTGCCAGAACACTATTTCCGGAAAATCGGACTAGTCGGTTACATCACCCTCCGATCAGGTTCGGCTCCGGCTGGATCATGTTCGTGATCTGGTACGGGCCCTTCGCGCCCGGGGTCAGCCCGTACTGGAACATCGAGTCGGGCACCCGTTGCAGTTGCGGCGCGTCCAGCTCGAGCGGGTAGCTGTCGATCGCCATGGTGGCGGCGACGAGGGGCGTGATCCCGGTGTACTTCTCCATCGCCGCCTCCACGGTCGCCCGGTCGGTGTCGGCCAGTTCCTGGCCCGCGCCGAGCGCGCGCAGGAACGCGGCGACCGTGCCCGGGTGCGTCCGCACCCACTGCGTCGAGCCGATGTAGCCGGTGAACGGGAAGTCCTGCGCCGAGCCCTGGTCGAAGTCGGCCAGCGGCACCGCGCCCACCCGCTGTTCGGCGATCTCGCCCAGCGGTTGCGGCAGCCAGATCGCGTCCGCCTTCCCGGCCGTCAGCATCGTCAGCAGCGCCGGGAAGCCGCCGGCGGGGATGACCGGCCGCACGTCCTTCAGCGCGTAGCCGGCCGACTTCAGCAGCGCGGCCACCATCACCTCGCCCACGTCGTTGGGCGTGTCGAGCCCGACCCGGGCATGGCCGACCGCGAGCGAGGCGACGGTCTTGAACGGAGAGCCCGGCAACACGTAGAGCTCCTCGCTGCCCGGCTGGAGCTGGGAACCGGCGGCAATGATCCGCATATTGGCGGGCCTGCCATCGAATTGGCCGGCCATCTGCGCCAGAATGAACGACACGTAATTGCCGGCCACAAGGTCCGCCCGGCCGGATTGAAGATCGGGAATGCCCGCCCCCCCGCCGGTAATCGGCCTGATCTTGACGGCCAGTCCCTGCTGCGCGAAGAACCCCTCGTAGTCGGCGACGTAAAGGCCGCCCGCTTCCGACGCCGGGACCGAGTCCACCGTAATAGTGGTCAGCTTCGACTGCCCCGTGCCCGCGCCGGCCGAGCACCCGGCGATGGCCGTCACTGCCGCGATCACAGCCACGGCCGCGACCGAATACGCAAACCTATGGATACGCATTGCGCAAGCCCCCTTGCCCGTAGGGCCTCGAGGCTAGTTCAATTGCGCCGCCTATTCATTGAGCTTTATCTTTTATGGCAAAAGTTCATATTGCGCGGAACATCCGAAATGCGGAATTACTTGATTTCGCCCGGCTCCGGCTGGATCATGTTGGCGATCGAGTAGGGCCGCTTCAGGTTCGGTGTCACGCCGAATTCGAACATGGCGTCGGCGACCCGCTGCATGACCGGCACGTCCATGACCAGGGGGTAGTTGTCGAGCGTCATCGTCGCGGCGATGAGCTTCGATACGTGGGTGTTGATCACGAGCGCCTGCTCGGTTTCGGCGCGGTCGGTGTCCGCGATCTCCTGGCCCTCGTTGTACGCGCGCAGGAACGCCGCGACCGTGTTGGGGTGCGTCCGCACCCATTGCGCGTTGCCGACGACCGCACCGATGGGGAAGTCCTGGATCGAGCCCTGATCGAAGTCGGCCAACTGCACCGCCCCGTACTGCTGCTGGGCGATGGTGCCGAAGGGCTCGGGCAGCCAGGCCGCGTCGATGGTGTGGTTGGCCAGGTCCCCCGGCATGTTCGGGAAGACCGGCTGCACGATCTGCTGGATCGACTTGAGGTGGAGCCCGTCCGCCGCGAACAGCGACCCGAGCAGCACCTGGGCGATGTTGTTGGGCGAGTTGATGCCGATCGTGGCGTGGTCCTTGGCCAGGTCCGCCACCGTCTTGTAAGGCGACTTCGGCATGACGTACAGCGCCTGGTTGCCCGGCTGCATCTGCGACGAGTTGGCGATGATGCGCAGGTTGATGGGCCTCAGCGGGAGGGTGTTACCGGGATTCTTGGTGGTGGGGGCCGGCGCCGCGAATTTGCCCGCGATCTGGGCCAGCACGAACGAGACGTAGTTCCCCTCGACCAGTTGAACGGTGCCGTTCTGGAGGTCGCCCATCCCGAACTCGCCGCCGTTGATCGGGTCGATCTTCACCTTCAGTCCCTGCTTGGCGAAGAGCCCTTGGTCGTAGGCGATGTAGAGCCCGGCCGCGTCCGCCGTCGGCACAGTATCGATCGTGATCGTGGACACCTCGGGCGGCGGTCCCGACGCGGTCCCGACGCTACCGGAGCCGCCGCTTGAGCAGCCCGCTAGGAGGGCGGCCGATACGGCCGCCGCCAGGCAATATCCAAGTTTGTTAATGTGCCGCATAATCCCCTCACTATCGCTGAGCACGAGAGTCACGAGAGTATTGAAGGGAATGGTGCCTATGGGGCGTATTTACGGTGATGTTGCAGAAAATTAAGGTATGGGCGAATAGGCGGTTTATGTTCGCATAAGTCGGCTTTTGGGCGAATATGCCGAGGGCTGGCGATGCTTTTGGGCACGCTGCGCCGCGCGCGACACCCCGCCGGTCCCGCTAGCCGGCAAAGTGGTCTTATAGAGTGACGCACATGGCTGAGACCGACACCGACACGACCGCGCTCGCGCCGAGCGAACTGGTCACCGAGATCGAGCGCACCCGTGCCAACCTGGCGCACACCATCGACGAGATCACCGACCGGGTCTCCCCGGCCAACGTCGCGCGGCGCACCACCGACCAGGTGAAGGAGCGCCTCAGCCAGGTCGACCCGCTGATCGGGGGCGCGGTTGCGCTCGCCGTGGTCAGCGTCACCTGCTACCTGATCTGGCGCCGCATCCGCAAGTAGCGGATGACAGGGAACCGCGAGTCAGCTCGCAGACGAGGTGAGCTCCTCGTACTCGGCCGCCGCCAGCAGCCCGGCGGTGGCCTCCGCGTCCGCCGTCAGCCGCACCCGGAAGATCCAGCCGAGGTTGTACGGCTCGGCGTTGATCAGGGCGGGGTCGTCGTTCAGCTCCTCGTTGACCGCGGTGACCTCGCCCGTCACGGGGGAGTAGAGCTCGCTCACCGACTTGTAGGACTCAACCTCGCCGCACGGGTCGCCGGCGGTCACGGTGGCGCCGACCGCCGGCAGTGACACGAAGACCACGTCGCCGAGTGCCTGGGCGGCGAAGTCGGTGATCCCGATCGTGGCGGTCTCGCCCTCGATCGCCACCCACTCGTGCTCTGCGGTGTACCTGAGCTCGGCGGGAACGCTCATTGTCGCTTTCTCCTGTCATAAAACGGAAGTTTTGTCACCGCGGCGGGCTCGGCCCGTCCGCGGACGTCAACGGAAAACGGACCGGCGGCGGCGTCGGCCGCCACGTACGCCATCGCGATCGGCGCGCCGAGCGAAGGCGACGGGCCGCCGCTGGTCACCAGGCCGACCTCGGACGTACCCGACAGCACCGGGTACCCGTGCCTGGGCACCCGCCGGGACTGCAGCACCAGCCCGATGAGCACCCGCCGCGGCCCCTCGGCGGCCCGCGCCGCGAGCGCCGACCGGCCCACGAAGTCGCCCGGCTTGTCCAGCCGGACCACCCGTCCGAGCCCCGCCTCATAGGGGGTCACGTCCGGGCCGAGCTCGCTCCCGTACAGCGGCATCCCCGCCTCAAGGCGCAGCGTGTCGCGCGCCGCCAGCCCGGCCGGTGGCACTCCGCCGGCCGCCAGCGCATCCCAGACCCGCTCGCAGTCGGCGGGCGCGCAGAAGATCTCGAAGCCGTCCTCGCCCGTGTAACCGGTCCGCGCCACCCAGGCCGGGCAGCCCGCCACCAGCCCGTACGCGCCGGTGTAGTAGCGCATCTGACCGACCGGGAGATCGGTGACGGCGGACAAAATCCCGGGACCGTTAGGACCCTGGATGGAGATCAGCCCGGTTGAGAGCGTCTCGTCCGTGACCACCGCGGCGCCGAACTCGGCGCTGCGCTGCCGCAGCTCCCCGAGCACCACCGCGGTGTTGACCGCGTTGGCGACGACGAGGAAGCGCTCGTCGGCCTGCCGGTAGACGATCAGGTCGTCGAGGATGCCGCCGTCCGGCGCGCACAGCATCGTGTAGCGGGCGCCGCCGACCGGCAGCGCCGACGGCCAGCCGCAGACCGCGTAATCGAGCGCCGCCCCCGCGTCCGGCCCGGTCACGGCGATCTCCCCCATGTGGGACAGGTCGAAGAGAGCGGCCGCGTTGCGGACGGCGTCATGCTCGGCGGTCTCGCCGCCGTATCGGAGCGGCATCAGCCAGCCGGCGAAGTCGGTCATCGTCGCGCCGAGCCGCTCGTGCACCGCGCGCAGCGGTGTGTCTCGTAGCGTCGAGGTCACCGGGCCGATCTTAGCCGTGGCCGCTCGCACTTAGGTACAGGGCCCGCGCGGACGGGCCGAGCACGGTCCCGTAGAGCGTCCGCAGATTGCCGGCCAGCTTGTAGGCGGTGACCGCGGTGACGGTGCCGGTGCCGGCCTGCGGGCTGAACCCGGCCAGCCACGGGCCGCCGCTGTCGCCCGCCGTCATCGCGCACGAGGTCGCCGCGCTGCCCGGCCGAGTCGCGCTGGCGACCGCCGACCCGGCGCAGTAGTTGGCGTACAGCCCGCTGAACGGCGCCAGCGCCGGGTACCCGAACACGTAGGCCACGCCCGGCGGCGCCGCCGCCGTCTGGCTGGCGGCGAAGCGGATCGGCAGCCCGGCCGGCGCGCTCGCGCGCCCAGAACCGTCCCGCTGCACCGGGGTGACCTGGACGAAGGCGACGTCGTAGCGCTCGCTGCCGCTGGCAGGCCCGGTCCACTGGGGCGAGACGAAGAACCGGCGCGCGGTGTAATGGCCGTACGGATCCGCGCCGTCGCGGTAACCGGGCACGAACGTCCAGTTGGTGGCCCACTGGCCCCGCCCGTCGCGGACGCAGTGCGCGGCGGTGAGGACGACGTCGGCGTGCTCGCTGCGGACCAGCGCCCCCGAGCAGACGTAATCCCTGGATGCCAGGGTGAAGAAGACCTTGCCGACCGCGGCCGCCACCGGGCCGCCGTGCACCAGGCGCAGCCCGCGCCCGCCGGTATCGCCGGCTGCCCAGGGCTGGTGCACCACGGCGGTAGCCGGCGCGGCGGCGGTCGCCGCCTGCGGCAGCAGCGCCTGCGCGACGATGGCGACCACGGCGCCAATCGTCAACGTGACGACTCTGCTACTGAGTGTGATTCTCATAGGTATCGGGAATCGTAGCGGCCGGCCGGCCGCGACGCGCCGCAGATCGCGAACATTGCCCGCGCTGATACGTGGAACAATGGCGGGGTGAATCTGACGCCAGTACCTCCCGCCCCGCGTGACGTGGTGATTCTCGGTTCCACCGGCTCGATAGGAACCCAGGCGCTCGATATCGTGCGCCGCAACCCCGGCCGGTTCCGGGTGGTGGGGCTCGCGGCCGGCGGCGGCAACCCGGAACTGCTCGCCCGCCAGGCGGCCGAATTCGGCGTGCCGGTGGTGGCGGTGGCCGACTCCGCCGCCGCGGCGGCGGTATCAGCCGCGCTCAAAGCACAAGCGGGAGTAACGGCCGGTGGCTCCGCCTCCTCCGCCCGCGGCCCCGAGCTGACGGCGGGCGCGGACGCGGTGTCGGACCTGGCCGCGCTCCCGTGCGACGTCGTGCTCAACGGCGTGACCGGCGCGGCCGGGCTGCGCGCGACCCTGGCCGCGCTCGAGGCGGGGCGGACGCTGGCCCTGGCCAACAAGGAGTCGCTGATCATCGGCGGCCCGCTGGTGACCAGCAGGGCCAAGCCGGGCCAGATCGTGCCGGTCGACTCCGAGCACTCGACGATCGCGCAGTGCCTCCGCGCCGGGGCCAACTCCGAGGTCAAGCGGCTGGTGCTGACGGCCAGCGGCGGCCCGTTCCGCGGCTGGCCGGCCAAGCGGCTTGAGTCGGTCACGCCCGAGCAGGCGCTGGCCCACCCCACCTGGAACATGGGCCCGCTGGTCACCACCAACTCGGCCACGCTGGTGAACAAGGGCCTGGAGGTGATCGAGGCGCACCTGCTGTTCGGCTTCGGCCTGGACCGGATCGACGTGGTGGTGCACCCGCAGTCGATCGTCCACTCGATGGTGGAGTTCTCCGACGGGGCGACGATCCTCCAGGCGAGCCCGCCCGACATGCGGATCCCGATCGCGCTCGGCCTCGCCTGGCCGGACCGGGTGGCTGACGCCGCGCCCGGGCTGGACTGGACGACGGCCGCGACCTGGACGTTCGAGCCGCTCGACGAGCGCGCCTTCCCCGCCGTGGCGCTGGCCAGGGAGGCCGCCGGTCGCGGCGGCACCGCGCCCGCGGTCTACAACGGCGCCAACGAGGCGTGCGTGGCCGATTTCCTGGCCGGAAGGATCTCGTTTCCCCGGATCGTTGACACGGTGGCTCGCGTAGTCTCTGAGCACGACACGTCGCGGGCCGGGGTAACCACGGTCGATGACGTCCTCGCGGTGGACGCGTGGGCGCGCACGCGCGCGCGGGAGCTGACCAGGTCGGCCGGAGCGTAGGGAGGAACGCAGGTTGTTGTTGGACGCGATCGGCTGGCTGATCTTCCTTGTCGCCCTGCTGGTCTCGGTCATGCTGCACGAGACCGGGCACTTCGTGGCGGCCAAGCGGTTCGGCATGAAGTGCACGCAGTACTTCATCGGCTTCGGGCCGACGATCTGGTCCTTCCAGCGCGGCGAGACCGAGTACGGCATCAAGGCACTGCCACTCGGCGGCTTCGTCAAGATCACCGGCATGACCTCGATCGACGAGGTGGACGAGGAAGACGAGCCGCGCTCCTTCCGCCGCGCGCCCGGCTGGCAGCGGCTGATCGTGCTCGGGGCGGGCTCGTTCATGCACTTCGTGCTGGCGGCCGTGATCATCTTCGGGCTCGCGATCGGCATCGGGGTCGCGAACTACATCCCCACCCACACCGTGGGCACGGTCACGACTTGCGTGCAGTCCTCCAAGGCGGCCCTGCTCAACGACGACGCGTGCCCCAAGCACGCCCCGACGTCGCCCGCGGTCCTGGCCGGGCTGAAGGTCGGCGACACGGTGACGGTGTTCAACGGAGTCAAGGTCACCGGCTGGACGCAGCTCAAGAACATGATCATGGCGGCCAAGCCGGACCAGGCGGTCTCGTTCACCGTCGACCGCGGCGGCCGGTCGCTGGTGCTCCATACGCGGCTGGCCGGGGTGCCGGGGTACGGCACCATTCTCGGGTTCGACCCGACCGAGAACCTCGTGTTCCAGTCGCAGAGCCCGCTCGGCGCGATCGGCTACGTCGGCACCGGGTTCTCTGAGGTGGTCACCGGCTCGGTCTCCGCCCTGGCGGGGCTGCCGGGTGCCACGCACGACCTCTTCAACAAGAAAGAACGGGCGTCGAGCGACGCCGGCAACGTGACCAGCGTGGTCGGCGCGGCCAGGGACACCGGCCAGGCGGTCGCCGCCGACGTGGGCTGGAAGCAGAAGGTCTCCTTCATCCTGCTGCTCATCGCGTCGCTGAACATCTTCGTCGGGGTGTTCAACCTGCTGCCGCTGCTGCCGATGGACGGCGGCCACGTGGCGGTGGTGCTCTGGGAGATGGTGCGGTCGTGGTGGGCCCGGGTGCGGCGCCGGCCCGACCCGGGTCTGGTCGACTACCGTAAGCTGATCCCGGTGAGCTTCGGTATCTTCATCGTCCTGGTCGTCTTCGGGGCGCTGCTCATTTCCGCGGACATTGTCAACCCGGTGAACATAACCCAGTGAGCATAGGGTGACCGGGGGTAACCACCCTGACAGGTGAGTCAGGGTGTAGCGAGCGTTGGGGCAGAGACTAGGCGAGAATGGCTGTGGTCCCCCGGGGACTGTGCCGATCACCCGACGCACTGACGGGATGGGAATCTAATGAGCGTTGACCTTGGCATGCCTGCCACTCCTCCGGCGCCGCTGGCCGAGCGCAGGATTTCGCGTCAGCTGATGGTGGGGAACGTCCCGGTCGGCGGCGGCGCGCCGGTAAGCGTGCAGTCGATGTGCACGACGCTGACCGCGGACGTGAACGCCACCCTGCAGCAGATCGCCGAGCTGACCGCGTCCGGCTGCCAGATCGTCCGGGTCGCGGTGCCGTCGCAGGACGACGCGGACGCGCTGCCCGCGATCGCGAGGAAGTCGCAGATCCCGGTCATCGCCGATATCCACTTCCAGCCGAAGTACGTGTTCGCGGCGATCGACGCCGGCTGCGCCGCGGTCCGGGTGAACCCGGGCAACATCAAGGAGTTCGACGACAAGATCAAGGAGATCGCGCGGGCGGCGTCCGACGCCGGCACCCCGATCCGGATCGGCGTGAACGCCGGCTCGCTGGACAAGCGGCTGATGGCCAAGTACGGCAAGGCCACCCCGGAGGCGCTGGTCGAGTCCGCCCTCTGGGAGTGCTCGCTGTTCGAGGAGCACGGCTTCCGCGACATCAAGATCTCGGTCAAGCACCACGACCCGGTGGTGATGATCCAGGCCTACCGGCTGCTCGCCGCCCAGTGCGACTACCCGCTGCACCTGGGCGTCACCGAGGCGGGCCCGGCCTTCCAGGGCACGATCAAGTCGGCCACCGCGTTCGGCGCGCTGCTGTCGCAGGGCATCGGGGACACGATCCGG
>Ga0302325_10019239_pt1 | contig 14368 bp, 5 predicted proteins | sample Palsa_T0_2_FD_201948 | JGI IMG/M metagenome (GOLD analysis project Ga0302325, IMG submission 201948) | Peat permafrost microbial communities from Stordalen Mire near Abisko, Sweden - Palsa_T0_2 | ecosystem: Environmental > Terrestrial > Soil > Palsa > Peat permafrost | place: Sweden: Abisko... | reverse complement strand
CCCACAAGCGTGATTTCGTTGACCCACTTGATGCATGTGCACCCATACCATCCGGGCACGACAAGGCGAACGGGAGCGCCATGGTCCTTCGTTAACGACAAACCATTCATCTCGGTGGCGAAAAAAGCCTTTGATGAGTTGAGATTGTCCACTGTGAAAATCCAACTCGCACCCGGCTCGGAGGTGGAGGAAGGAATCGGGTAACGGTCGAAGCCCGAAATCAGCACGCGGCTCGCAGCTTTATCGATTCTGGCCGATTCGAGAACCTCAGACACTCCTACGCCCGCCCAATCGGCAACGCTGAGCATTCCGAAGTGCGCGAAACGCACATTTCCGGAACATTCCATCAAATGCAAACCGGCGGGCCTTGCCATTTTTCGTAAGGCCGGCATGGTGATTTCCATCGGTCGCTTAAGCGGCCCAGTCACCTTGATCACCCAGGGCTTGCGATCATCAAGAAGCTCGGAAGCGCGTGTGCGCAGGTAAAACTTTTCGTTCGGGGTAGTGGGATGATCTGGCGTAACGGCGGACAGGTCCGTATACAAGCGCCCATCAAGGCCAGCTCCGATGGGGGTTTCCATCGGGATGAGTCCTTCGCCGACAAACTCGATCAACTCAAGGTATTGGCCTTGCGGGAGAGCATCCCTTCTTGCACCCTTGCCCAGGGCGGCGGTGGGGAACCGCAAATCGCCGAAACCGAGAAGCGTCGCCCCCCCGGCGGTCAGAGAGGTCTTTAGCATCTCTCTGCGGGTCACCTTTGTTCTTTTCTCATCCGTCATGCTGGCGCTAAAGGCCCGCTCCTGCTGGTTCGCTTGCTGGCGTCAGAAATAACTCAGATTGAGTTGTTGCAGATCGCCCTTCCACGCATCTTTCAACTCGCGTTCGACAAATCCTGCGTCATAGGATTTTCCGCGAGATCGCAATCCCTGCAGGAGCCCAAACAGCGAGCGGGGATTCCGCGGATTTCGCTGCAAGTCTTCACGAAAGATCTGCTCCGCTGCGGGCGCTTGTCCGTCCAGAAACAACGCCGCGCCCAGGGACTCGCGCACCGGATAAAACCAGCTCGGCGGTTCGGCATACTTCAGACGGTCCTCAATCGCAACCGCAGCCCGCAATTGCGTTATGGCCTCACTTCTTTGATTCCTGGCCATTGCCAATTTCGCCGCCATCACATCCGAAGCGATGGTCAGAATGTCGCGAGTCTTGTTGGGAGACATGGCAAAGGTTTCATCTGGCGCCGTACTCTCCAAAGCTTCCGTCACGGCTTGGTGCTCCACTTCGGCTGCGGCAAGCTTGCCGGTCTCGGCGAATGCCACGCCGCGGGCAAAGTGCCACATGGAGTTCGCGATTTTGAGGTTTACACTCGGCGGGGGCAGTTTCAAAACGTCGTCCCAGCGATCGAAGCGCACGAGCACTGCCGGCTGCACAGTGAGGAATGACTCCAGCTGCGGCATTCCCTTCACATGAGGACTGACTTGGTCCACGAGCTGGTCGGCGGCTTGCTTGGCTCTCGAATAGTGGCCATCCATACTTGCGGCAGTGGCCAGGAAGTACAGGTCATGGAGGTATGACAAAACTGTGAACATATCGGGCTTAGAGGAGGCCTGAATATGGTTCTGATCCAGCCGCGCTGCTTTCCCACAAGCATCTTCCGCTGCGAGGTAATCCCCGGTGCGGATAAAGATGTGCGCGGGCATGTGCACAATATGGCCGATAGACGGAGCCAGGGAGGGCAGCACTTTCGCATACACCAGTGCGCGCTCCGGATTAGGCGAGCCTTCTACGGCATGAAGGTAATAGTGGACCGCTCCGATGTGCAGCGGATCGCGTTTCAGCACTGATTCTAAAACCGAAAGAATCTCCGGCGTTCGTTCCCACGGCGTACCGTCGGCATTCCACAGAGCCCAGGGGCTCAGGTTCATAATCGATTGAGCGAAAAGCGTCGACGCATCCAGGTCCTCGGGATAGCTTTGCGCTAGATCGCGCATGGCATTGCTGAAGTCGACCGCCTGTTGCTCACGGTTTGGCTTCGGGCAGTTGCAGTACCTCTTGCTCAATGCGGTGATATAGGCCCGTTCAACCTCGGGACCATGCGCCGACAACGTCAGCGCATTCTCGAGCGCCTCGTAGGCTGCTCGTTCACGCGCCGCGTCCCCGGGAGTGTGATAGTAGTAGTCTGAACCTAGTGCGTAGGCGATGCCCCAATCGGCCATGGCCATGTTTGGATCCAGGGCGGCGGCGCGCCGAAATGAGTCCGCAGCCCCGATATCGTCGAGCGCGTAAATCAAACCCAGGCCCTGGTCAAACAGACGTTGAGCTTGCACGTTCTTCGTGTTTACCGGGTGGTGGAGGGCGTTAAAGCTAGGCTGAAAAGCGCCTGGAGCAGGTGTTCGTCCGGCTGGTTGTGGCCGCTGAGCGGAGCCGACCATCCCGAACACGACGAACAGGACCGAAGCCAAGGAGGCAAGTTTCACCAAATTATTCACAGTTCTTCATTATTCACAGTTCTTTGACTCGGGCCCTGCTCCCTCGCTCCGACTCACCCTCAGGTGTTCGTTTCCCCGGGGAACAACTGACTCCCCCGAAACTCCTCCTCGTGACTTCAGAAATAGGCCACAATTCTACACCCCGGTTGCCTGTTCGATTGGAATCGTTTACATTCAGGCCCGAGGCACCTAAGTTGGTTTCTTGGGGACGCCAGCTACATTTAATCTAGAATCTGCCACGTATGCGTTTTGGGGTCTGTTGTCGCGTCAGACACTCTCGGCTTCTTCTCGTCGGGTGCTTGCTTGCCGCTCTCTTAGTCTGCCCGCAAACCGGATCCGCCTCAGACTCATCGAGCCAGGCTGAGCAGTACTATCAACAGGGAGTGCAATCCTTAAGGCAGGAGCAATGGACGGCAGCGGTATCCTCCTTTCAACAAGCGCTTCAGCTCGATCCGCGCCGCGCGGACGCAGAAAACGGCATGGGGGCTGCACTGGGTAAGTTGGGAGATCAACAAGGCTCCCAGGCGGCATTTCGGCGCGCCATCGAAATTGATCCCGGCTATGCCGAAGCGCACTACAATTTGGCGTTATGGCTGAGAGAGTCGGGAGACATCGGTCAGGCCCTCTCCGAACTCGATATTGCGATTAAGCTGCGCCCCGATTATGAGGCCGCGCAGCTTGCTTCAGGCTTGATTCTCCAGCAACTAGGCGAACTGGACAAGGCAGTCGCGCTCTTCAAGGCGGTTCTTCAGCAGGATCCCCGTTCGGCCGAAACCCACAACTGGCTTGGAGTCGCGTACGCCCGGCAGAATCATCTCCTGGACTCGATCGCCGAGTTCCAGCAAGCCGTCGATCTCAGCCCGGAGTATCTCGAGGCATCGAACAATTTGGCCTCGGCTCTCGCCAAGGCGAAAAGATTTGATCAGGCTGCAAGCGTACTTCGGTCTGCCTTGACTCTGGCGCCTCGGAACGCGCAATTGCGCTTGAACCTGAGCCGCGTTTTGCGCGCCAGGGGGAGCGTCGACGCGGCGTTGACAGAGTTGAAGCTCCTCGTGAAAGACGGAGACAATGCGGAGGCAGAGTGCGAGATGGCTGAGATATTAGGACAGAGGGGGGACTTCCGGGGAGCAATGGAAGCATCCGAGAAAGCCCTCGCTCTCCGTCCCGGGATGACGAACGCCTATGAGAGCCTGGGGTTGGCCTTGCGGGGAGAATCCGCGTCCGCAACGCGCATTGCTCGGCAGAAACGATCTCCACACCATGAGCCCAGCGACGCGGCAAAGGCTCGCTACGATTCGGGTCGCGAACTGCTTTCCAAGGGAGAGGTAGAGGGCGCGCAGAAGGAATTTGAGAAGGCCGTCGAGGCGGACCCGAATTGGGCCGAAGCTCACAATCTTCTAGGCTTCGTCATTGGCCAGTTGGGCGATCTGACCGTGGCCATCAACCACCTTCACAAAGCTGTGGAACTGGACCCGGCGCTTGCGACCGCCCGCTACAACTTAGGGGTCGCGCTTTGGTATGGCCGGCAAAGATCTGAGTCGATGTCAGAGTTGCAGGCCGCGGTGCGATTGGACGCTGCGTTCGCCGAAGCCTACTCATTTCTCGGCATGGCCTCCCGGCAGAGCGGCGACTTGGAGGGCGGGCGCCGATACCTTGATCGCGCGATCAGTCTGAATCCCGATCTGCCGGGTCCTCATATTGATCTCGGCATGATCCTACTGAAGACAGGTCAACCCGTGGCCGCGTTCGAACAGTTTCAGTCGATCGTCAACCAGGATTCCGCCGACCGGATTCCAGATCTGAAACTCGCCGTCGATGCAGTGCAAGAGGCCATCCAACGGAATGCAGACGACCCCCTGGCTCACGATACCCTGGGGCTTCTATTGGGTAAGGCAGGAAGCGACCCGCAGGCGGTGATCGAGCAATTTCACAAGGCCATCCAACTCCGTCCCAGCTTCGCCGAGGCCCACAACCATCTCGGCCTGGCTCTCATTCAAACCGGAGAAGATGAAGCGGCGATCAAGGAATTTCGCGAGGCAATCCGGATTAATCCGAATTACGCGGAAGCTCATGGAAACCTGGGAGCGACGCTCACAGCGAACAACGATGACGAAGCCATCATCGAACTGGAACGCTCGATCGGCCTGCGGCCGGATTCGACAAAAGCCCAATACAACCTCGCGATGGCATACCTCCAGAAGTATGGCGTCGACAGGGAAATCAATCAGTTACAAAAGGTGCTTGCGCTCGACCCGAAATTCGCCGAGGCCTACTACGCTCTGGGCAAAGCCCTCATGCAGAAGGGGCAGGTGCAAGAAGCGATCGCAGCGTTGCGCCAAGCCGTGAGCCTCGATCCGAGCTCGGGCCCCAGCCATTATCAGCTGGGCCTGGCATTGTCAAGGACAGATAAGACCGAAGAAGGCAAGCTGGAACTCGATAAGGGCCTTAAGCTCACCGCGGACGACGAACAGAATCGGAAAGCCAACGCCCTCGAGGCTCAGGCCAAGTTCGATATGGACAAGGGAGAAACTCGGCATGCCGCGGAGAATCTCGCTAAGCTAGTGGAGCTGTTGCCGGACTATGCCGAGGGTCATTTGGCGCTGGCCCAGGCGTTGGCCATGCTGGGCGACGTCGAAGGCAGCATTCCCGAGTTCAAGCGAGCCTCGGAACTCCAGCCCAACCTCTACGCGGCGCAATTTGGCTTAGGCCAACTTCTGCGGAGAAAGGGGGACCTCGCCGACGCCAATGCGGCCCTCCGCGAGGCCATTCGTCTGCGACCCTCCTCGGCCGAAGCCTTTAACGAGTTGGGCTTGGTCTTGAGCCGCCAAGAAAACTGGAATGGCTCAGCGGCCGCCTTTCAAAAGGCCTTGCAGATCGATCCCGGGGATGTGGCCGCGCGGGAAAATCTAGCCGCCGTGGACAAGCGGGCCGCTTCTACGCAGACGGCTCTCACCCACTCGACGAAATCCACTGCAACTTTGGCTCCGCGGCCCTCAACCGGTGAGCTGATTCCGAATGCGGACGCTGACGATCTCGACCAGATCAAGCGTTTTGAAGCGTTCATTGAAAAGGACGAAATTGACGCGGTTGAGCCTCTCGTGCTCGCTTACCTCCAACACCACCCGGATTCCTGGCGAGCCCACTATATCCAGGGATACGAATTGTTCCGGATGCGCAAAGTCGGCGATTCCATCAGGGAATTGGCCAAGTCTCTGGAGTTGAATGCTGACAACCCGGAAGCACACAAGATTCTTGCCAAAGACTTTGTCATCATCGGGGAGATCGATCACGCCGAGACCGAATTGCTCGAGGCCGTGCGACTGAAGCCTGAGTCCGCCGAAATCCACTACAGCCTGGGCGAGGTCTACTCCGCGAAAGACATGCTCAAAGAGGCAAAGGCTGAGTTCACAGCGGCGATTCAGCGGGATCCCACCTACGCTGAAGCTTACAACGCTCTGGGTTTCACGGAAGAGTCTCTCGAAGACGACAAGGCAGCTCTTGAAGCCTACCAGAAAGCGATGCAGGTCGCCGACCAGAAAGGATTCCAGTTCGACGCCCCCTACGTCAACTTAAGTGAATATTACAATCGTCTGGGTAACCCAGAGCTGGCTCTTCGTTACGCTCGAAAGGCAATCGAGCTGAACGCGAAGAGCGACCTGGGGTACTACCAAATGGGCAGGGCCTACCAGTCCAGTGGCGAGTGGGACCAGGCCGCCGGCGCATTGCGCAATGCGATCTCGCTCAATCCAACTTCTGCCCAATACTTCTACATCCTGAGTCAGATCTATCGAAAACTCGGAAAGCAAAAAGAAAGCCAGGCGGCCCTCGAGACCTTTCAGGAGCTCAAACATGCTGAAGAGCTTGTCGCCGATAAGATTCGCGACAGCCGTCGAATCGCTGTTCCGGATGCCAAAGCCGTTGAGAAGCAATGAGATTCGTTTTCACCGTGGCGCGCCAAATCTGCGCCACAAAGAGTCGGGGCTTAGTTACCAGGAGCTAACATGCGGCGAAGGCGCGGGTGGATGGGGGTCGTTTTTGCTCTATTCGGATTCTCAAGTGCGATGGCCAAGGACTTTCGTCCGCCTGCGGTCCCGTTGATCGCAAACAGCCCGTATTTCAGTGTATGGTCGATGGCCGATCATCTTACCGACGATGTGACCCGCCACTGGACCGGAACTCCGCAATCGCTCAGCGGCCTGATTCGCGTCGACGGCAAGCCTTTCCGCATCATCGGCAACGAACCAGAGGAGATACCGGCGATCGAGCAGCGCATGGTGCAGGTCCTGCCCACGCGCACGATTTACCAGTTCGAGGGCGCAGGCGTTGCCATCACGCTGACGTTTATGACTCCGGTGCTGCCGGCCGATCTGGATGTCATGTCGCGCCCGGAAACCTACGTGACCTGGACGGTTCAGTCCAAGGATGGGAAGGAGCATTCTGTCTCGCTCTACTTCGATGCATCGGGACAGCTTGGGGTAGACACCAGCGCGCAAGAGGTTGTGGCTTCGCGACTTCGATTCGGCGGCGTCACGGCACTGCGGGTTGGCAGCGAACAGCAGCCGGTTCTCGAGAAGGCCGGAGACTTCATAAGAATCGACTGGGGATATCTGTATGTGGTCGCGGTTCCCGCGGCCGGCACGGATCAAGTCATCACCACTCGCCGTGCCGCGAGAGAGGGTTTTGCCAAGACGGGGTTGATACCGACCAACGACGTAGAGACGCCTCAGCCCGCGGGGGATTGGGATGGTCCCACCCTGGCGTACCGTTTTGATCTCGGCAAAGTCGGATCGACACCCGTATCGCGATATGTCGTTTTGGCCTACGACGAGGGCTTTTCGGTGCAATATCTCGATCGCTGGCTTCGTCCCTACTGGCGACGAAACGGCGCGACCATTGCCCATCTGCTCGAACAATCCATGCGAGATTACGAGGCGCTCATGGTTCGGTGCCGGCAATTTGACGAAGAACTTATGGCAGATCTCAGGCGCGTCGGCGGGGAAGACTATGCGCTTCTGGCGGCGCTTGCGTATCGGGAGTCTTTCGCCGCCCAAGCTTTGGCGGCGGATTACGATGGCACGCCGCTCTCGTTTCCGAAAGAGAACTCAAGCTGCGGATGCATTGCCACGGTGGACGTGATTTACCCCGCTGCGCCGATCCTGTTGCTGTTCAACACGACTCTGCTCAAGGCATCCATGACCCCGGTGCTGACCTACGCGGAAACTTATCACTGGCCGTTCCGCTGGGCTCCGCACGACCTTGGAATCTACCCTCACGCCAATGGCCACGACTACCCGGAGGACGTTGACTTGAATTCCGTGGAGGGTCACATGCCGGTCGAAGAGAGCGCCAACATGATTCTCATGGCGGCGGCGATCGCGAAAGCCGACGGTAACGCGGACTATGCAGCCAGGTACTGGCCACTGTTTTCAAAGTGGGCGAAGTATCTCGAAGAGAAAGGATTGGATCCGGAGCGACAGGTAGTCACCGACGACTTTACCGGGCCCCTCGCTCACAATGCCAATCTCTCGCTGAAAGCGATCTCTGCCCTTGGCGCCTACGCAGCACTTTGCCAGATGCTCGGCAAGAAAGAGGAAGCTGCCACGTACCGTAAAGTTGCCCAGGAAGACGTTGGGAAATGGTCGCAAATGGCGGCGGATGGCGGCCGTTCACGATTAGCCTTCGATCAGCCGGCGACGTGGAGCCAAAAATATAATCTCATTTGGGACAAGGTGCTGGCTCTGAATCTTTTTCCGCCGGACATAGCCCGTACGGAGATCGCTTTTTACAAGACGAAGCAGAATGTTTACGGCCTTCCGCTCGATTCTCGCGCCCTCTACACGAAACTGGACTGGCTCCTCTGGACGGCCTCGCTCTCCGACCACGCTGCCGATTTCGACGCGCTTTTTTCCCCTGTCTATAAATTCACCAATGAAACTCCCGACCGGGTGCCTCTCACCGATTTCTACGACACGGACACCGGAAAGCATCGTGATTTTCAGGCGCGTTCCGTGGTAGGAGGTGTTTTCATTAAGTTGCTGACGGACGAGGCGACTTGGAAGAAGTGGGCGGGGCGGGCCGTTGCGCCAGTAGTCAAGTGAGCGGCGGGGTTGGGGCTCCTCTTTGAATGACCGCAGGGAAGGAGCGCAGTTCTCCGCAAGAGGATAGTTCCGCGCCCTCCCGCGAAATCCGGTTTTCGTGTCAAAACCGGTTCGTAATGCATTTGTATTAGATTTTTCTTGACAAACAGCATGCTCTGCGCCCAATATGTCCCTCGTCGTTAATGTAAGCGATTACATTGGGTTACCTAAAACGATTAGGTGCAGTCCAGCTTACGTGCCAGGCAGGTGGCGCCAGGTAGCGCCCGGGAGGCCGGAAATGAATTCTCGTTCCGCGGTTGGGTGGTTTCTCTTGACAGCTGTTTCTCTTTTCGCCCTTGCAGGTTTGCTGTTCGGGCAGGGTCAAGACCGAGGCGACATCACTGGGATTGTGACGGATAAGACGGGTAGCGCCATTACCCAAGCGACGGTCACCGTCACCAATGAGGCCACGGGCGACAAAATCGTGATCGACACTTCGTCGGCCGGCAATTATTCAACCATTCCACTCATTCCGGGCAGCTACAGTGTGCAGGTGGAGAAGGCTGGCTTTAAGACATTCGTCGCCACCGGAGTGGTAGTTGAAACCGCGGAAGTTCGACTGGATGCCAAACTGGACGTAGGCAACGTGAGGGAAAAGGTGGAAGTGGTAGGAGTGGCATCCGCCGTAGACGTGAATGTGTCCAACGCTGAGGTTACGCAGGTCCTCGGACAAAAGTACTACCACGACCTGCCGGTCGTGATGGGTGCCGATATTCGTCTCGCTGAGTCCCTGCTCGGCCTCGAGCCCGGCTACGTTCCGATGCGGCCGAACGGCTGCCCCATATTCCGCGGGAGCCAGTTCGAGTCGCGTATGAACGGCGGCCAGATCATGGCGATGGAGAATTACCTCGACGGAGCTTCCTATGGCAGCGCCATCGACCACAACAACACTCAAGAACGGTCAGTCCCCTATGATTCGGTCCAGGAGACGAAGATCACCACCAGCAATTTCTCCGCGCAGTACGGGCGTACCAGCGGCGGATTCGTCGAATATACGACCAAGTCGGGCACCTCTGCCTTCCACGGAGCGGTTTACGACTACTATGGCTATCAGGGACTGAACGCCAAGGGAGAGCTGATTCCGCAAATTACTCCCACGCGCAACGAGAACTGGGGATTCCTCATCGGCGGACCGGTGATAATACCCCATTTGTACGACGGCCGGAAGTACAAAACCTATTTTTTCGCCAACCTGGACGACCTTCACTTCGGCCAAGGTACCCTGCCCAGTTACGGCAATACAGCTCCTCTTACATCTTTCCTCCAGGGGAATTTTTCCAGCCCTCTTCTTCTGAATACCTCTGCCCCGGTCGCAACCGACGTCCTTGGTCGACCGATCTACGCGGGTGAGATTTTCGACCCCTCCACCACCAGGACCTGCAACGCCGCGAAAGTGTGCGGCCCCAACGTGGCGGGCGGCGTTCCAGTGCGGGACGGCTTCGGATTTGATCCGACCACCGGGCTGCCTATCCCAGGGGCGGCGAATATCATCCCTGCCGGCGATCCTCTGCTGAGCGCGATCGCTGCCAAGCTTGTTCCGTTGATCCCCGCGCCCGATCTGCCCAATGCTCTGGTTCATAATGCCTATGAGCCGTCGGGGAACAAATGGATTAACCCCAAGACCTTTTTCGTCAGGGTGGACCAGGCTTTCGGAACTAATTTCAACATGTCGACGTCCGTTAACATCAACACGCGGCCCTCGTTGAGAGAGTGCGCGAGCTTCTCAGAGGGCTGCAACTATACAAACCCCGCGAACTATTTCGGACAGGGTTTTTTCCAGGACATTACCACGCGGACCGCCCATCAACAGTTCAATTGGATCATTAAGCCCAATCTGTTCAACCATACGACGATTTCGTTCGACCGCTGGGTGCTTCCCGCGAAACCGATCTCCGCGGGCCAGCACTGGGTATCCCGCCTGGGACTGATAGGGCCCGTTGCTGACACGGGTGGTGCGCCGTATGTTTACCTGGACGATCCCAATATTCCCTATACGCAGTATGGGGAGGCCGACACCAATTCCGAGGGATGCATCGCGAATCGCTGGCAATTCCTTGACGACATTACCTGGGTCAAGGGCAAGCACACGCTCAAAGCGGGCTTCGAGTACCGGCACCACCAATTCCCGATAACAGGTAACCCAAATAACACGGGCAGCTATACCTTCAGTAATGCGGAAACCGCAAACTGGAACGCTGCCGGCGTCCAGCAGACTGCAACCGGAGATCCGACTGCTTCCTTCCTGCTCGGACAGGTAGACAACGCCAATTTCAATATCACGACCCTCTTTCCCTTGGAGAACGAGGATTACATCGCTCCCTGGGTCAATGACGAATTCAAAGCTACCAAGAACCTGACCCTGACCCTCGGATTGCGCTTTGATTACCAGGGCTGTCTGTCGGAGGCGCACGGTAACCAGTCGAGCTTCAGTCCCACCACTCCCAACCCCGGGGCTGGGGGGCACTTGGGGGCGATGATCTTTGCTGGCAGCGGGGCGGGCCGGACTGGAGTGACATGCTTTGAAAAGCCTCCGAAGGATGCCTGGGGACCCCGTTTTGGTTTCGCTTACCGCATCGATGACAAAACCTCAGTTCGCGGTGGATACGGTATCTATTACGGAGGCCTCTCGGCCAACCAGTTTGCGGGCTCGGCCAATCTCGGCTTCTCCACCAACCCAACGGTTCCAAATTTCACCAATGGCTACTCTCCCGCCTTCTATTGGGACACTGGCTTCCCGTCCTCTGTGATCCAGTTTCCGCCGACGATCAGTCCCAGCATTGCCAACGGCGAGGGCCCGACCTGGGTCACAACCAACAGGAATGACCTGCCGAGGTATCAGAACTACTCTTTCTCCGTGGAACGTCGGCTCGGTCGCGATATTTTGGTGAGAGCTTTTTATACCGGCAATCACGGGACTCGGCTGCCCGACAATGCTGCCTCACTGGGATTGCAAGACAACATGAACAATCCTTCCGTACTGGGCTTGGGGGGCACTGTTCTCGGGTCTCCCATCGGTTCTCCGGCGGCGATAGCTGCCGGAATTACGGCGCCCTACCCTGGATTCGTGGGAGACGTGGCTCAGGCCCTGCGCCCGTGGCCCCAATACACCAATCTCAACGTCCTGAGTGTTCCCTACGGAAACAGCCACTATAATTCTTTCACGGCCCAACTCGACAAGAACTTCAGTGGCGGACTGCTCGCACGAGTCGCTTACGTCAACTCCAAGCTGATTAATAGCGGTGCGGAAAATGCACTCGCGGGGAGTGATCCCGGCATTCAGAATCCGCTTCGTGGAGCCTTAGACGACCGGGGCTTGAGCGTGGACGATATTCCTCAAACTCTAATCTTGGCGTGGTCCTACGAGTTGCCATTCGGGAAAGGGAAAAGGTTCAACTTTAACGGACCAGTCGATAAAATCGTCGGCGGTTGGATGATCTCGTCGGCGCAACGTTATGAGGAGGGCCGTCCGGTTACCATCACCATGGCGTGCGACTTCTGCAGCTACATTTTCAGCAACGAGAAACGGCCAAACCGGGTGCCGGGGGCGCAAGCCTACGGACATTTCGGGACCTCCAACCTTGACAACTATCTCCTAAAGAGCGCCTGGTCTGATCCTGGTCCGCTCCAATTCGGAGACGAACCGCAAAACGACTCATCGGTTCGTCTTCCACACAACTTCAACGAGGACTTCAGTATCACCAAGTCGACCCAGATTACCGAACGTGTCGATTTCAAGTTCATCACCAACATAGGGAACATATTCAATCGCCATCTGTGGTGTGCACCGGACATGAACTGGAGTGACTCGACGTTTGGGGAAATCTTCGCCCAGTGCAATACACCGCGGAGTATCCAGTTCGGAGGGAGATTTGAGTTTTAGCCGCGACTTGACTGAAACATACCGCGATCGCGGCAGGACCCCTTGGGATCCTGCCGCCATTCAACCGTTGAGCACACACCTGTCGTGGGGCTAGCTGCTGCGGAGAGAGTTCCCGGCGTCGACTGTCATCAAAGGCTGAGGCTTATTCCGAATCGAATGCAAGGTCGTAAGCTCCTCCTAAGGCTTGGAGTTCCTGGCTTATTGGTCGGGATTTTCGTTTCTGCGCTGATTGCAAGCCCTCCCCAAACTCAATCGAATCCATCTCCTCCGGTCGCTTCATCACCCAATTCAACCACTCCCGCTTCGCCGATGACGCTGGATGAAGTCCTGCGGCTGCTTCGGCAAGCCAAGAGCGAGCCACAGGCGGCAGCGTCCAACCTTGCGGAGCGAGGCGTTGCCTTCGAACTGGACGAAAAAACCCAGAAAAAGCTGCGAAAAGCCGGGGCTGATGATGATATGATCGCTGCCATTTGGAAGGTCACGCCGAGCGGCAAGGCGCATATGCGAGCGCTTTTGACCACTCCAAGCGGTGTTGAGATCCAGGCCTCCGCTACGGAGGCATTGGCCTTGCAGGAGATCCAAAACGAAAAAGCGCCTGACGGTCGCCTTCGATTGATCGATGTATTCGAGAAGAAATTCCCGAAAAGCCCACTCCTTTCTTACGTTTACACGGAAGCAGCAAAAGCCGAACAACAGAACGGCGCTTTTCCTGAAGCCGCCGAATATTGCCGCAAGAGCTTAAAGCTGGATCCTGAGAACACCTTTTCCTTGATTATTATGGCGCTGGTCTTGCCTCAGCCCAAGATGCTGAAGGGAACTCCGAGCGAAGTCCAAGCACTGTTGTCAGAAGCAGCTACGGACGCGAATCGGGCCCTGGCGCTTCTGGAGAAATTGCAGAAGCGGCCAGACGAAACCGATGACCAATTCGTGGCGCGGAAGGGATCTCTCGCTGCGGAGGCTCACTTCGCCTTGGGTATGGACGAGATGCAGTGGGATCAGTTCGACAAGGCCGTGACTGACTACCAGGCCGCCATTTCCTCCACCAGCAAGCCGACCTTCCAGTATTACTATCGCCTGGCGGAAGCCTTCGCCAGCGAGGGGCGCATTCCTGACGCTCTCGCAGCCCTACAGAAAGCATCGGAACTGGCCCGCGGCACGCCGATGCAGAAAATCGCAGACGACTTCACGACGGAACTACAGGGAAGGTAATTGACGAGAACGTGTGAAGGGTTCGCGGCGCGCTCGCCAGTCGACAGGCTTTGACAGCTTAGTGCGGCGTGAGGATGCGCAGGCGCATATCCAACCTTTTCTCGTCCTCGGCATTCAGCTGGTGGACGATCTCAAACTCTTTGTTTGCATCGTCTTGCCTGCCGGCGCGACCCCACAGGATGCCAAGCTGGTAGTGGGCTTTCACCGACTCCGGATTGAGCACAACAGCTGTCTCGAGTATCTGCTGCGCTTCCGCGTACTTTTTTTCTTTCACAAGAATCCTGCCCAGGGCCTCGTAAGCCGGACCGTAGTCAGGATCGCGCTCGATCAGGTCTCGCAAGGTGGCAATGGCCTGATCGTTTTCTCCATTTCCCTCCGAGACCAAGCCCATGTAATAGTAGGCCCCGGTTTGATCCGGCTGGAGTTTTATGCTCTTGCGGAGATATTTTGCTGCCTCACTAAGATTCACTTCAAGGAATAGAAGGGATCCCATCGCATAGTTTAGGACGGGATCGTTCGGATGCTTCGCCAGCAACGCCTGGAAAAGCTTGCCGGCGACCTCATATTGCTTTTTCGACACCTTTGCCGATGCCAGCACATACGAGTAGGAATCTTTGCTGGGCCGCAAGCGGGAAGCCTTTTCAAGCGCTGGGAGC
>Ga0302325_10019237_pt1 | contig 14370 bp, 8 predicted proteins | sample Palsa_T0_2_FD_201948 | JGI IMG/M metagenome (GOLD analysis project Ga0302325, IMG submission 201948) | Peat permafrost microbial communities from Stordalen Mire near Abisko, Sweden - Palsa_T0_2 | ecosystem: Environmental > Terrestrial > Soil > Palsa > Peat permafrost | place: Sweden: Abisko... | reverse complement strand
GACTGCAAATCTGAGCACACCTCCTCCGACGACACAGCCCAATGCATCAGATGTGAACTCCATAACGACTCAACAAAATGAAACACCCCCTGCCACTGCTCCAAATGAGGTGGGCAAGGTGGTCGTCACTTCCGAATTGGATGAGCAGCGAGAACAGATTGCACCCAGCCTTGGCGCGACAAGCTACGCGCAAGGACCGGAGCAGATCAATACGATCCCCGGCGGTTCGAACGCTCCGTTTCAAAACGTGCTGCTGAGGGCTCCGGGGGTGGTCGAGGATTCATTCGGACAGGAACACGTCCGCGGCGAGCACGCCAACACAACTTACCGCGTCAATGGCGTGCTGCTTCCCCAGCCGCTCAATGGATTCGGACAGGAACTGGACACCCGTCTGATTGACTCGGTCACGCTGATCGACGGCAGTCTGCCTGCCCAATTCGGCTTCCACACCGCTGGAATCATTGACGTCACCACCAAGTCCGGTGCAAACCTGAACCACAATGAGCTGTCGCTCTATGGCGGGAGCTACGACACGATCGAGCCGTCGCTGCAGTTGGGTGGGACATCAGGCAAGTGGGATTACTTTATCGTTGCATCCTCCAATCACAACGACATCGGAATCGAAAATCCCACCGGAACGCATCGGCCCATTCACGATTACACGAATCAGCAAAAGCTGTTCGCCTATATCGCTTACCGTCCCGACGACACGAGCCGAATCAGTCTGCTCACCAACGCGTCCTATGCCGATTTTGAACTGCCCGATACGTCCGGCCTCACCCCCGCCTTTTCGCTTGCCGGTGTCTCTGGTTTTCCATCCGATGACTCTTCCAAAATTAACGAGAACCAAAACGAGCAGGAGTATTACACGGTCCTGTCCTATCAGAAGACGGCGGACAAGTTCTCATTGCAGCTTTCGGGCTTTTCGCGCTACGCTCAAATTACCTACAACCCCGATCCCACGAGAGACCTGATCTTTCAGGGCGTCGCCAGCGGAATCTACAACAATTTCATCACCGACGGCGTCCAGTTCGATTCTTCTTATGCCTTGAACGATGACCACACCGTTCGCGCCGGGTTTATCACTGATTTCACGTATGAAAAACTGGACACCGACACGGGCGTGTTCGCGGTCGATCCGGCGACCGGGAATCAGGCATCGGATGTGCCGGAATACATCGTCGATAACTCGACCAATCAAGCCTGGGAAAGCGGCATCTATGGCCAGGATGAGTGGCGAATCAATCCCCATGTGACGCTCAATTACGGCCTGCGGTACGATCGCTTCGATTCGAATTTCGACACCGACGACCAGATCAGCCCGCGCGTCAATCTGGTCTGGAAAATCGACAAAGCAACCACCATTCATGGTGGTTACGCCCGCTACTTCGTCACGCCCCCCATTCAGAACACGGGAGTGGGAACGGCAGAGAAATTCGCCGGCACGACCAATTCGCCGAGCGTTTTTCTTTCCGACCCCCCAAAAGTGGAAAAATCACACTACTTCGATCTGGGAATTACTCACCAGATCACCGCGCCCTGGAGCGTCACCGTTGATGGCTTTTACAAAATTGCGCACAACCTGATCGACCTGGGCCAGTTTGGTGAGGCCCTCATTGAGACGCCCTTCAACTACAAGAGCGGCAAGGTGTATGGCGGCGAGATCGGCACCGAATATCGCGAGGGCGGTCTCTCGCTCTACACCAACTTCAATTGGGTGGAGACATCGGCTCACGACATCGACTCGCAACAGGCGCAAATCGATGCCGCAGAGTTCGATTACATCGCCAACCATAACATTCACCTGGACCACGAGGCGGAATTTTCCGGCTCGGCCGGTGCTTCGTACCAGTGGAAAAACGACATGGTTTATCTCGACTTTCTCGCCGCCACGGGCTTGCGAGACGGCTTTGCAAACACCGGTGTAGTGCAGCCGCATTATCCGGTTAACGTGGGCTACGAGCATATATTCAAGGGGTGGGGCATGAACGGGAACAACATCAAGTTCCGTGCCGATGTCGTGAACGTCTTCGACGAGAAATATCAGATTCGGAACGGGAGCGGCATTGGCGTCGGTGCGCCGCAATATGGTCCGCGGCTCGGTTTTTTTGCCGGGTTGACTTACGAGTTTTAGCGCTGCTGCAGCAACTGGGGTGGCGGCTTAAGCGGCCACCCCGGTGGGGAATAGTTGGATCAATCGTATGCCGAATCTGATTTGGGAGAGAGCCATGGCAAACCAGACTGATGCGAATTCCGCAGCGGTTAAACTGGCACCGATCGGAACTGCGGTCGTATGGGTCGGTTGTGTTGCCGTGGGGATCACCGGCATTCTACTGCCGTATATGCCACGATCCGCGCCGACGAAGACATTGTCGCCTGTGCAGGCAACGCTAATTCACGTTGAGCTGACACGGAACGAGTCTCCGACACCAAGCTCGGCCGCTCCGGCGGCGCAACCAGCACCGGCGCTGGAGCCGCCGCCACCTCCGCCCATCGCCGCCGTCGCCGCGCCGACGGCGGCAGTGGCGTTCGCCCTTCCCACATCCGGGCCGACGCACACCACCTCGATCGAACAGGCGGTTCCGACTCGGGCGACCAATCAGGAAGCTCCTGCCGTTCAACGGCTCACCTATGGTCAGGGCGAAGGGCAGCAACCCGCGCCCGAGTATCCGCTGGAGGCGGACCTCGCAGGGCAGCATGGATCGATTCTGGTTCGATTCACCGTCGGCGAAGATGGCCGCGTCACCTCCGCCGAGGCGATACAGCCGTGTCCGTACCCGCTGCTCAACCAATCGGCGGTGCGCACAATTCGCGAAGAATGGCGCTTCAAGCCCGGCCCCGTGCGGGTTGACGAAATCATCATCGAGTTCAAACGCAAACACGAGTAACCCCTATGAATCCTCTCCTGGCAAATATTATCGTTGATTACTTCAATGAAGGCGGCCCGATCATGTGGCCGATTCTGGTAGCGCTGATCGCTGCGATCACCATCGTTCTCCAGCGATCGCTGTGGTGGTGGAGTCTGCATCTTCGGTCGCACTCCGCGGAATTGGAGAGCAGTTTCGACGCAATTGCCGCCGGCGAATTCCAGAAAGCGCTCGAGCTGTCAGATCGGCCCAGCGATCCGTTTCTCGAAACCGTTCATGAGGGGCTGTTGCATGCGCACAGCTCGCTGCTTGGGGCGATGCAGCTTCGCGCATCGGCTGAGCTGGAATCCGGCGAGAAGCTGCAATGGGTGCTGGGAACGCTGATTACCCTCGCTCCGCTGTTGGGACTGCTGGGCACCATCACGGGCATCATGAAATCGTTCAGTTTCGTCGGGGATGAGCAGCTCGCCCCGACGAAGGTAAGCGGCGGGATCGCCGAGGCGCTGATCGCCACTGCGTGCGGGCTGGGGATCGCGATTTTATGCCTGCTTCCGTACAACTATTTCAACCGCCGGCTGTCTCATTTCCGCGCGCAGCTGGAACGGACGATCAATCACGTCGAGCTGCTCGTGTCATCGGCGAAACATCACGGATACGATCTGGAGGAATTCGCCAGGAGCCGCGCGCTGCGCGCCGCCAGCGAAGCATCGAGCACGTCAAACAGAGCGACCGCTCAAGGATCCGCCGATTCAGTCCCGGGCCGAGCTGACTCGGAATCGGCATGAGCCGCGGTCATCCGCGCCCACATCTGTCGATACGCCGCCTCGATGTTGCGGGCAAAGCGCGGTGCATCCATCAGCGGTGATTGCTCCATCCGCCTCCGGAGCGTCGAGCGCAGCGCACCAAGTCTGGACAAGTCCAGCGCGAGCGCCACCGCGATCTCGACGAATTGCTCGGGTGTTCGCGCAGCGAGCTCTGGCACTCCGAGGTTGGAAAGCTGGCACCATCCCGCCCGCGAAACGGGCTTCTGTCCTACCAGTGTCACCACCGGCACGCCCATCCAAAACGAATCGAGGCTAGTCGTGTGGCCGTTGTAGGGAAAACTGTCCAAGCCGATGTCGATGCGATGATAAAGTTCCAGATACGTTCGACGCGGGCGAGGCGGGGCAAACTCAATCCGCTTGGGATCAACTCCTGCCTGGGCAAATCGATCCACCGCCCATTGACGATAGCTGCCCGGGTGGGCCAGCATGAGGAGTCGGGAGTGGGGTATTTTTCCAAGCACCTGCGCCCAAAGAGAAAGAACGCCCTCATGAATCTTGCAGAAACTGTTGAGGCATCCAAAAGTGACCACGCCGCTCTCCAGCGCCGGCAGGCGGTTGACGGGCACTGCCCTGCCTTCGAGAGGGTCGTAGCACCAGAAGCTGTCGGGCAGGCGAATGGTGCGCTCGCTGTAGCACGATTCATCCGTACCGGCCGGATCGAGATACGGATCGGAGAGGCGATAATCGATCGCGCGCATTCCCGTGCTGCCGGGGTAACCCACGAATGTCACCTGCACCGGCGCCGGCCTCCGGGCGAAGATCAGCAGCCGGTTATTGGGCGAGTGCAGCGACAGGTCGACGAGAATGTCGATTTGATCTTCGCGGATCTGCCTATCGACCTGTTCATCGGCAAGCCCAACGATGTTGCGCCAACGATCGGCATGTTGCTCAAATTTGCGGGTCATCGCGTCGGGCCGTTGGACATGGGCATAGCAGGTGATGTCCAATAGATTTCGATCGTGATGAAGAAACAGCGGCAAGAGGTTTTGCCCGACGGCGTGTTGGCGAAAATCGGGTGAGAGATATCCGATCCTCAGCCGCCGGTCGGAACTCAGATCATTGGCGTGCGGTTGAATAAACTGTCGCAACGGTTCGGCATGCACAAGATTCCAACGCTCGAGTTCCGCCGCGATGGCGTGAGCGCTGTATGCCGGATGGTAATGAAGCGAGAAGATAAGCTTGCTGTGGTATTGGGCTACATGGGGACTGAGCGCGATTGTTTGGCGATAGACGGTGATCGCCAAATCAAGTTGCCCCGATTCTTTCAATGCGTTGGCGAGATTGCTTTGCGCCTGGGGTATCGTCGGGTCCAACACAACCGCCTGCCGATGGGCTGCGATGGCATCGTCAAGTTTCCCCGTGCTTTGCAGGGCATTGCCAAGATTGCTATATGCAAAAGCGCTGGGTCTGAGAGCGATGGACTGGCGAAATGCAACGATCGCCTGATCGAACTGTCGATCGTCCAAGAGAGCAGCGCCCAGACTGCTGTGAGCCTCGGGCAAATCGGATTTGAGGGCGATGGCCTGACGGTAGGCGGCGATGGCTTCACGAAGTCTCCCCTGGCAATGCAGGGCATTCCCGAGATTATTGTGCGCGCCCGCCAAGACTGGATCGAGGGCGAGAGCCTGTTGCGCGGCGGCGATAGCCTCGTCGAGACGCCCCTTGCTTCTAAGGGAATTAGCAAGATTACTGTAGGCGGCGGCATCGTTGGGCCGGAGCGCGATGGCCTGCCCATAAGCGGCGATGGCCTCATCAATTTGCCCTTTACCTTGCAGGGCATGTCCGAGGTTGTTGTGCGCGTCCTCGCTGTCGGGGCTTAGAGCGATCGCCTGGCGATAGGCGGCAATAGCGCCCTCGAACTGCCCGCGGCCTCTGAGTACATTGCCAAGATTGGTATACGCTTGGGGTAAGTTAGCTCGCAGCGCGATAGCCTGGCGGAATAAGTCGATCGCGGAATCGTCCCGTCCCACCTGGTGGGCAAGGACACCCAGATTGTGCAGCGCATCCACATGCCCGGGCTGTTGAGCAAGGATCTGCCGGTAAAGCTGCTCTGCTTCGCGCAAGAGGCCTGATTGCTGACGCTGCAAGGCAAGATCAAAAGCTTGTTCAAGCGTGAGTGCAACCATTGCCGTCATGCCAATATCCCGTTGCGATCGTCAAACGACAAATCAAGCCCTCTGGCACCACTTCCGCCACATTGTACGGTAGGCCGCTTCGATGTTGCGGGCGAAGCGCGGCGTATCGAGCAGCGGCGATTTCAACATGCGCTCGCGCAAGGTGGCACGATACGCCGCCAGACGAGGCAGATCGCGGGCCAATTCGACGGCGTTTTGCAGATACCCCTCCTCGGTTTGCGCAATCAACTCCTCCATGTGCAGATTGGTCAGCAGGAATACACCAGCGCGTCCGACATCGGTTTGGCCGGCCAGCGTAATTAACGGCACTCCCATCCAAAGGGCATCCAAACTCGTGGTGTGCCCGGCATACGGAAACGGATCGAGATAGATGTCTAGCCGGTGATGCAGGCGAAGATACTCATCCGCGGGTAGATGCCGCGCAAGGAACTCGATGCGATCTGCCGCTACGCCCCGCTCCGCCGCCACGTCCAGCACGTGCGCCCTCGCGCTGCCGGGCGGGCAACGAACCAGCAGCCGCGAGTCGGGCAGCGCTGCAAGGATTTGACTCCAGAGCTTGAGGACCTGGGGTGTCACTTTGCAGAAGTTATTAATGCTCCCGAAGGTGATATGCCCCGCCCGCGCCGCGGGAACAGCATTGACCGAAGGCGAATCGCCCGGAGCCTTGTGGCAGAAGTAACAATCGGGCAGACGGACCGTTTCCTCCATGTAAAAGGCATCATTGAAGCCTGGGGGATCGGCGTAAGCATCGCTGATGCGGTAGTCGATCATTGGCAAGCCCGTCGTGCCCATGCTGCACAGGCAAGTTGCCTGCACCGGCGCCGGCTTACGGGCAAAGACCAGAAGACGGTTGTTGGCCATGTGCATCGAAAGGTCAACCAGGATGTCGATCCTGTCCCTTCGAATCAGTTCCGTTAATTGCTCATCGGAGGCGGTGGCGAGTTCGCGCCATTCCATTCCCAATGCGCGGAGCTGCTGGGTCATGGCGTCGGGCCGCAGAACCGACGAATAACAGATCACATGAAACTGCTCTCGATCATGGGAAAGCGCCAGCGGCAGAAAGTTGTGGGCAAGCGGGTGGGAGCGGAAGTCAGGCGAGACGTAGCCGATGCGTAGAGAGCGCTCAGGATCGGGATCGTTGTCATGAGGCCGGAACAAGGGCGCTAAAGGCTCTGCAAATTTCTGGCTCCAGCGCATGGCCTCATGGTAAATGGCACGGGTGTCATAGTCGGAATGAAAATGCAGCGCGTAGACAAGATTGCTGTGCGCTTGAAAATCGCCGGGTGCCAGAGCGATTGCCTGTCGATACGCCGCAATAGCCTCATCAAGTTGACCTCGATCTTTGAGCGCGTGTCCCAAGTTCGTCCACGCCGGCGCAAAGCCGACCGCCTTGCGACAGGCGTCGACGGCCTCGTCGATCTGCCCATTTTCTCTGAGCGCGTTGCCAAGGTTGCTGTGAGCGCGTTCAGAGTTGGGAGCAAGACAGATTGCCCGGCGGTAGGCGGCTATCGCTTCGTCAAGGCGGCCGTTATCTCTCAAAGCATTGCCAAGATTATCGTGTGCTTCGGCACACGACGGCCTTAGCGCGATGGCCTTGCGATAGGCAATGATAGCCTCGTCTATCTGTCCGCTGTCTCTCAGGGCGTTGCCAAGGTTGTAGTGGGCTTCAGGCAGATTGGGGCTGATAAGAATCGCCTGGCGAGAGGCGGCAATCGCCTCATCGAGCTGTCCTTTGTCTTTCAGGACCGTAGCGAGATTAACAAGCGCTTCGGCATAGCGGGGCCGCAACGCAAGGGCCTTGGAATAGGCCGCTAAAGCTTCGTCGAGTCGTCCGCTGCCTAACAGCGCATTGCCAAGATTGTTGTACGCCTCTGGAAAGTCTGGGTCCAGGTCAATGGCTAAACGGGCGGCGGCTGCGGCCTTATCGAACTGCCCCTTTTTGCGCAACGCATTGCCGAGATTGTTGTGCGCTGCCGCGTGATTGGGTCGGAGCCGAACGGTCCGACCAAAGACAGCGATGGCCTCATCGAGTTGCCCCTTCGCCTCAAGCGCAATGGCTAGATTGTTGTGGGCTTGGCCGTGGTTGGGGTCAAGCTCAAGCGCCCGGTGATAGGCAGCCACTGCCTCATCAAGCTCTCCTTTGCTTTTCAAGAGATCGCCAAGATTGCTATAGGCATCGGGGAAGGCGGGCCGATGTGCCAGGGCCTGCCGATAGGCGCCAATTGCCTCATCGATTTCTCCTTGGTCTCTCAGGGCGTTGCCCAGATTGTAATTCGCGACAGCGCTGAGGGGATTGGCTACGAGCGACCGGCGGATCAGCTCGACAGCGGCGTCAGTTCGTCCACACTGATGGGCAAGCACACCCAGATAGTGCGTCGCATCGGCATGCCCCGGTTGCTGCCCGAGGACCTCCCGATAGAGCCGTTCAGCTTCGACCAAACGCCCCGCCTGGTGGCGTTGCAATGCGATCTCGAAGGCTTGTTGGACCCTGACTGCAACCAAGCGGCCCCGTTCGGCAAAATCCTAAGCGTTCCGACTTGCTGCTCTAACGGCGACTAAGCGGTCTTATTCTACGTAATTCTGCGTATCGAGCCTGCGGAAGTTGTGGAAATCAATCGTAAGCGGCCACGCCCCGGGACATTGCTGGCTCCCAAGTAGTCGCAGCATCGATATAACACATGGAGGTATATGTCTTTATCTGTCCTGATCATTCCTACCGAATGCGGCCTCTACTGCCCCATTGGCGATTTTTATATCGATGCGTGGCAACCGGTGGATCGCGTGGTGATCACCCATGCGCACTCCGATCACGCGCTGCGGGGATCAAAGCGCTACCTCGTGGCCGAGGCGTGTGCCGGAATTCTCAGAAAGCGACTTGGATCGGATATCGTTGTTGATTCGATACCCTACGGCCAGAGCATTTCGATCAATGGTGTGAATGTATCGCTTCACCCGGCGGGCCATGTGCTCGGATCGGCGCAGGTTCGGCTTGAGCATCGAGGCGAAGTCTGGGTATTCAGCGGCGACTACAAGACCGCCCCGGACCCAACCTGCACGCCATTTGAACTTGTCCCCTGCCACACCTTCATTACCGAATGCACCTTTGGTCTGCCGCTGTACCGATGGCGCGAGCCCGCGGCGCTGGCGAGCGAGATCAACGCGTGGTGGCGGCAGAATATCGAACACGGCCGGACATCCATCCTTCTGGCCTACGCGCTGGGAAAGGCGCAGCGGGTATTGTCGATGCTGCACCCGGGGCACGGGCCGATTCTGCTGCACGGAGCGGTTTACGCCCTTACCGAAATATATCGAGACCAAGGCGTCGGACTTCCCGCGGCGATCCATGCAACTGCCGATGCCGCCAAGGCCCACCGCGGGCGGGCGATCGTGATCGCGCCGCCGGGAGCGGAGGGATCGCCATGGATTCGGAAATTCCATCCCGAGTCGGTTGCCGTGGCATCCGGCTGGATGCAGGTGCGCGGCCAGAAACGCCGCCATGCCGTCGATCGAGGCTTTGTCCTATCCGATCACGTGGATTGGCCCAATCTCCTGGCGACAATTAGCGCCACGGGCGCGACGCATGTGATCGCGACGCACGGTTACACCGGCCCGCTGGTTCGCTTTCTCCGCGAGCGCGGATTGAGCGCTGAGGAATATCCGACGCGATTTACCGGTGAGACCGATGAACAAGCCGACCAAATCGAATCCACTGGCCATCCAGGTGCCACATGATTCGCTTTGCCGAGCTTTTCACACAGTTGGATGCCACGACCCGTACAACGGAAAAAGTCGATGCGCTTAAATCGTATTTTCGATCCGCGCCGCCCCATGATGCGGCGTGGGCGGTTTTCCTCATGCTCGGTCGCAAGATCGGTCGAGCCGTCGCAACAAAGCTGATCTTTCAATGGGCGGCGGAGGTAACCGCGTATCCGCCGTGGCTCATTGATGAGTGCAATCTTGTGGCGGGTGATTTCTCCGAGACACTCTCGCTTTTGCTTCCCCCACCACGGCAGCCCGATCCACCTCTGCTTCATGAGGCAATTGAAGCAGAACTCAAGCCTCTCCACGGGCTGACCGCGGCGCGACAGAAACGGATGGTTCTTGGATTGTGGGACCGGCTCGACAGCCGCGAGCGCTTTATCCTTCATAAACTGCTGGGAGGCGAATTCCGCGTTGGCGTCTCTCGGCTGCTCGTGATTCGTGCGCTTGCGGAAGTCGCGGGCGTGGACAATGCCGTCATGACCCATCGCGTCACCGGCAATTGGCAGCCCAGCGCCGAGTGGTTCGGACGGATTATCAGCAAAGAAGGACCCGCCAGCGCCGCCGATCCATTACTCCCCTACCCATTCATGCTGGCCAATGCGCTGGATCGAGCGCTGGAGGAACTGGGCGATCCGGGTCAATGGCTCTTGGAATGGAAATGGGATGGCATTCGCGCGCAGCTGATTCGGCGCGAGGGGCGCGGCTCCTTGTGGTCGCGCGGCGAAGAGATGATCACCGGCACATTTCCCGATCTGATGCAGGATTCGCTCGCCCTGCCGGACGGGATCGTGCTCGACGGCGAAATCCTTGCGTGGGATGAAAACACGGCCCGCCCCCTGCCGTTCTCGGCACTGCAAAAAAGATTGAATCGGAAGAATGTCGAATTGACATTCTGGTCGGACGTTCCGCTGGTCTTTACGGTGTTTGACGTGCTGGAAGTCGCGGGCGAGGACGTGCGCACCCGGCCGCTTGCCCAGCGACGGGAATTGCTCAAACGATTGCCGCTGGATCGCACGGCCATGATGCGGATGTCGGCCGAGATTGCCATCTCAACCTGGGCTGGGCTCGCTCCGCTCATCGAGCAGTCGCGCGGCAAGCGAGTCGAAGGGTTGATGCTCAAACGACTGGATTCACCATACATGCCTGGCCGGCCGACTGGAGCGTGGTGGAAGCTGAAGGTGCAGCCCTTCACGATCGACGCGATTCTCACCGCCGCGCAGCCCGGACGCGGGCGGAGGGCGGGTCTTCTTACCGATTACACTTTTTCGATTCGCAACGACCAGGGAAATCTGGTGACGATCTGCAAGGCGTACTCCGGATTGACCGACGATGAGCTGGTTGAAGTCGATCGGTATGTTCGGCGAACTTCGCGCCAGCGATTCGGGCCGGTTTACTCCGTTCCACCCCAGCGCGTGTACGAGATTGGATTTGAGGCAATTCAAGCCTCGGATCGGCATAAATCGGGCATCGCGCTGCGGTTTCCACGAATTCTTCGACCGCGAACCGACAAAACGCCCGATCAGGCCGACACCGTCGAATCGGTGCGCAATCTCATGCTTGCTTACGAAGGGAGGGCATGATCCGGCCCTTCATAGATATCCTGGAGAATCTTGTTTTCTTGGCAAGGTTTTCTTCTCCTCATCCGATCGGGCCCAAACTCGGATAACCGCGAAGGGGCTAAGGGCACGAAGGAAATACAAAGCACACAGTCGGTCGCATCGGACCAGATTTTCCGGATGACATTCCGATTCTCTGTTTCTTCGCGCCCTTCGCCGCTTCGCGGTTAATCTCGCTACGTGGCGGCACTTTGGGTTGCGGGCGCGGCCCGCGCTGAAGGGTACCTTAGAGCCAGCGTGGTCGGATGTCGGCAAGTTTTCAAATCGTGCCCTAGCGGCGTCAATCCAAATTCATGCTCATCAGGAATTGCGCGTTGCTGGGCACTTTCTCCAGGCGGCCTTTGAGCAATTCCACGCCTTCGACGGGATTCATATCGCTCAAAACGCGGCGGAGGCGGAAGACCAGCTCCATCTCCTTCTTATCCAGCAGCAGCTCCTCGCGGCGAGTGCCGGAGCTGTTCACATCAATTGCCGGATAAACGCGGCGATCGACCAGACGGCGATCGAGATGCAACTCCGCGTTGCCGGTTCCCTTGAACTCTTCGAAAATAACTTCGTCCATCTTCGAGCCGGTGTCGATCAGGGCGGTCGCCAGGATGGTCAGGCTCCCGCCGTTTTCGATATTGCGGGCAGCCCCGAAAAACCGCTTGGGCTTTTGCAGAGCATTCGCATCCACACCGCCGGTGAGAATCTTGCCGCTGTGGGGCACTTCGGTGTTGTATGCACGGGCCAGACGGGTGATGGAATCCAGCAGGATCACGACATCCTTGCCGAACTCGACAAACCGCTTGGCCTTCTCAATCACCATCTCCGCCACTTGCACGTGACGGCTGGCCGGCTCATCGAATGTGGAGCTGACCACCTCGGCCTTCGTGTTGCGCTCCATGTCCGTGACTTCTTCCGGACGCTCATCGATCAGCAGCACGATCAGGATCACGTCAGGATGGTTCTTGGTGATGCTGTTGGCGATCTTCTGCAGCAGCACCGTTTTGCCCGTGCGCGGCGGAGCGACAATCAGCATGCGCTGCCCCATCCCGATCGGCGTCACCAGATCGACGATCCGCATGTTCAATTCCTTGGGATCGGATTCGAGAATGATGCGCTTGTTGGGATGCAGAGGCGTGAGATCCTCAAAATTACCCGTGTCGGTGATGCGCTCGGGATCTTCACCGTTGATCGCCTCGACGCGCAGCAGCGCGAAATAGCGCTCTGATTCCTTGGGTGGACGAATCTGGCCCTGCACGACATGCCCATTGCGCAAGCCAAATCGGCGGATCTGGCTGGGGCTGATGTAGATATCATCCGGGCAGGGGAGATAGTTGTATTCGGGGCTGCGCAGGAAACCAAAACCATCGGGCAAAATCTCGAGCACGCCTTCGCCATACATCAGACCGTTCTGGCGAATTCGGCTGCGGAGAATCTGGAAGATCAGGTCCTGTTTCTTGAGTCCGATGTAATCGGAAATGCCTTCGGCTCGCGCGATCTCGTGCAATCCCAGCACGTCCATTTGCTGGAGGTCTTTGATATAGAGCTTGCCGCCCTTGACCTGCTCATATTTGGCGTTGGTTTCCGCATCGAAGCTGCCGACGTCCTCGCCCGATGAGCCGCCCGATGAACCGCTGGAGGAGCCATTGCCAAACGCCGGCTGTTCCGCCCGCTCGGGACGCTCGGCGCGATCTGGTCGCTCAGCGCGCTCCGAACGATCCGCCGGCGGTGGCGCAGGCGCTTCCGCGACGGCGGCGGCGGCGACCGGAGCAGCGAGCGGGCTGGGCGATTCCTGTGGTTCGGCAGCAGCGTGGTGATGTTGACGGCGCGGGCGAGGTGTAGACTTGGCCATAATACGGGGCCTCCGGATGGATCGATCCTGCAAAGGGGTCAAAGGGTTAAAGGGTTCGTTGACAATTTGACAAACGGTATCACGGCCTGTGGGATCGCCTCTCCTTGGATCAGAAGAGCGTGATCACGCCGACGCTTCTTGGGAAGCGATCAGCAAGCAGTAAGCCCGCAAATGGTTCGTTTGAGGAACTGGAGATTATACACCGTCAAGGGAAGGTGCGCTCACGAAGAGCATGGCGTTCAATGATAATAGCGCTGACACTACCCGTTTCACACGCGCCTAGCAGTCTTCCCGTCATCTTAAACAAAAGCTGCCCAGAACGACACGTCTGGACCCATACGTCTGAAAATCACCCGCCGGAAAACAATTCTGCGTTCCGCCCAGTCCGATGAATATTGCTCGTTAAGCCGGTGTGGCCTGACCTGTCAGTGGTCCCTAGGAACGTCCGGGGGAACCTCCGGGGGACACTCCGGCAAGTATTCGGGAGAGCAACTCTCGGACTTGGACGCGGATCGATTCCGCGTTTGTGGCATTGACCACAATATAATCGCTTATCGCACGCTTTTTGTCCAGTGGCAATTGCGAAATTTCACGCCGGGCCAATTCCGCTGTATCCCAGCCTCTCGTTTCCCTTACACGGCTCAGGCGAATTGCCTCAGGCGCATCTACAAAAACCGTGACGTCACAGGCGGCACAGAGCTGAGTTTCGAATAACAACGGAGTGTCCCAGACAAATGCAATCACATCCCCATCTGCAGCCCCTGCCGTCATTTTCTCTTCTCGCAACTGCGCCACACGCGGGTGGAGAACATGTTCTAATCGCAGTCGGTCGCCCTCGCAATCGAAAATCATTTTTCCTATCGCCGCTCGATTGATTTCGCCATCGCGATCAAACACGGCATCGCCCCACCAATCGTGCAGCAAGCCCTTCAGTTGGGAATCCAGGTAAACCTGCCGCACCAGAGCATCGGAACTAATGACCATGCACCCGAACTCGGCAAACAGACTGCCGACAAACGTCTTGCCAGCGCCGATCCCGCCCGACAGTCCAATGATAGGCTTGCCTGAATACATGCGGGCAAAATTCTCATGAATTATAGAAGCGGTCGAATCTCCGTAATCGACAGCCAGTTGCCCGCAGGATCCTGCAATGAAAGCGACTCCTGGCCCGGCATCAAGCCGCGCTGGTGCACATAAGGAATTTCGGCATCTATCAGCTTACGTTCAGCCTCGCCCAGCGAAATTACCTCAATTCCCAGCGTACGCAGCGAATCACGCGCGATCGGCGGCTCAATAAACGAAATCCTAAGCCGAACATTCTCAGCATTG
>Ga0302325_10019235_pt1 | contig 14371 bp, 12 predicted proteins | sample Palsa_T0_2_FD_201948 | JGI IMG/M metagenome (GOLD analysis project Ga0302325, IMG submission 201948) | Peat permafrost microbial communities from Stordalen Mire near Abisko, Sweden - Palsa_T0_2 | ecosystem: Environmental > Terrestrial > Soil > Palsa > Peat permafrost | place: Sweden: Abisko... | reverse complement strand
CGGCCGACTCCACCCCGGCCTCGTCGACGATGCGGCGCCCGAGCATCTGGTAGCCGCCGCAGATCCCGAGCACCGTCGGGGGGCGGGGCGACCCGAGCAGGTCGGCCAGCGCCCGGTCCAGGTGGCGGCGGCGCAACCAATCGAGGTCGCCGACCGTCGACTTGGTCCCCGGCAGCACCACCAGGTCGGGGTCGCCCAGCTGGGCCGTGGTTTCGACCCACCGGACCGAGACACCGGGCTCCGCCGCCAGCGCGTCGACATCGGTGAAGTTGGACACCCTGGGGAAGCGGAACGCCGCCACGTCGATCGGATCGTCGGGTCGCTGGCCGGTCCGTTCGCGCCACCCCGAATCCGTGGAGAGGGCCAGCGAATCCTCGGCGTCGATCCACACGCCGTCGAGCCACGGGATCACCCCGAGCGTCGGCACCCCGGTGCGGGCCTCGAGCTCCCTCGGGCCGCCTCCGAGCAGCGCCGGGTCGCCCCTGAGCTTGTTGATGATGAACCCGCGCACCCGGTCGCGCAGATCGGCCGGGAGAAGCTCGACGGTGCCGAAGAGATGGGCGAACACGCCACCGCGATCGATGTCACCGACCACCACCGCCCCGATCCCGGCGCGGGCGGCCAACCCCAGGTTGACCAGGTCCCCCTCCATCAGGTTGATCTCGGCCGGGCTCCCCGCGCCCTCAAGGACGACCACGTCGAAGCGACGCCGCAGGTCGGCCAGCGCGTCGAGCACGATGCCGGCCAACTCGGGCTTGGTGGCCTGGTAGTCGGCCGCGTCGAGGACCCGCCACGGCTTCCCCATCACGATGACCTGGCTCCGGCGCTCTCCCATCGGCTTGAGCAGCACCGGATTCATCGCGACCTCGGCCGGGATCCCGGCCGCCTCGGCTTGGGCTCCCTGGGCCCGTCCGATCTCGGCCCCCTCCTCGGTCACCACCGAGTTGAGCGACATGTTCTGGCCCTTGAACGGCGCCACCGACACCCCGCGCCGGGACAGCAGTCGACACAACCCGGCCACCAGCAGGCTCTTGCCCGAGTTGGACGCGGTCCCGCACACCATCACCGCGCCGCGCAGGCCCGCGTCGCTCATCGCTCCTCCGGGGCCGGGGCCGGCATGGCGCACCGCGACAGCGCACCGTCGAGCCGGGCCAGACCGGCACCGTCGGGCACCGCGATGCGCACGTGATCAGGTAGCCCGAACGAGGCGCAGTCGCGGACAACCACGCCGTGGCCGGCCAGGGCCGAGCGCAGGCCGGACGCCCCGGGCACCAAGACGAAGTTGGCGTCGGAGGCCAGGGGGGTGAGCCCGTGGGCGCCGAGCACGGCGACCAGCTCATGGCGGGCCTCCGAGAGCGCCCGGGACCACGTGGGGAGGTCGGCCGACGCCAACAGCTCGGGGAGTGCGGCCAGAGCCAACGGCCCCACCGCCCAGGCCGGCTGGCGACGGGTCAGCCGTTCCATCAGGCTCGGCACGCCCAGGGCGGCACCGTCGTCGTCGGGGACGACCACGTAGCCGATCCGCAGTCCCGGGCACGCCAGCACCTTGGTCAACGAGCCGAGCACCACCGACCCGGACCACCGTCCGGGCGCGCTCCACGTGCCGGTGGCCAAGGGATAGAAGGCCTCGTCCCAAACCTCGGCGCGCGCGTCGGCGGGGGCAAGCCGACCACTGGGGTTGTGGGGATCGGAACGGAACCTCGGACCGGTGGGATCCCGCCGGGCGATGTGCCGCCAATAGAGAGAGAAGTCCGGGTCGTCCACCCAGCCCCGTCCGAGCTCGCTGGCCACCAGCGCGATGGCCTCCGCTCCCCCATTGGTGAGCAGCACCCGACCACGATCCACGCCGAGCACGGCAGCCAGCTCGGTGGTCGCGGCGTCGATGTCGCCGCGGTTGGGATAGCGCCCGAGCACCCCGGCGGCCAGATGCCGCCGCACGACCGGGGTGGGGTCCGGCGCGAACGGGTTCAGGCTCAGCGACAGATCCAGCACCTGGTCCGGGTCGAGACCGAGCGAGGCCGCGACCATCGGCCCGTCTCCCCCGTGCTCGCCCGGCGCCAGCGTGCTCACCCGCGACCGCCCACGGTCGTCACGTCCCGATCGGAGCGCCGGTCAGGGTCGGCCAACCGGGCCACGAGCCATCCGGCCGCCAGCGCCAGCTCGAGCAGCACCGTGGTCCGGCGGACCAGCGCGATCGCCCGGCCGATGTCGGCCCCGGTCGGCGAGGACCCGGACCCGAGCGCTGGCCGGGTCTCCCGGCGGGCCCCGTAGCGATTGGTGCCCCCGAGACGCAGGTCCAGCGCGGCGGCGAAGGCGGCCTCGGCCACCCCGGCGTTGGGCGAGGGATGCCGCGGGGCGTCGAGGCGAACGGCCCGCCAGATCGCGCCGGCACGACCCGGGACGGCCAGCGCGACCAGCAGCGCGGTCGCCCGGGCGGCCGGCCAGCCCAACAGGTCGTCGAGCCGGGCGGCCGCCCAGCCGAAACGGCCATGACGGGCGTCGAGGTGACCCACCATCGCGTCGAGGGTGTTGGACGCGCGGTGGGCCAAGGCACCCGGCGCGCCGCCGAGCAGGCCCCACCACGCGGTGGCCACCACCGCGTCGGAGAAATTCTCGGCCAGCGACTCGACGACAGCGCGCGCGATCTCGTCTTCGCCCAAACCGCAGGGGTCCCGGCCGACCAACGATGGCAGCGCGGCCCGGGCCCCGTCCAGGTCTCCCGCCGCCAACCGTTGCTCGACCGCCTGGGCCGCTTCGACGAGTGCCCGGCCCGCGCTCGAGACCCACACCGCCGCGCCCAACGCGATCGTCTCTCCGACCCATTCCTCGATCAGCGCGCCCAGGAGCAGCGCCGCGCCCACCCCGACGGTGGCATAGCCCGCGCCCGGTCCGCGCCGGTCGGCCCACCAGCGGCGTTCGAGCCCGTCCATCGCCGTGCCGAACCGGGCCACCGGATGCGTGGCCGCCGGCGGTTCCCCGAACAGCCCATCGGCGACCAGGCCCAACAGGACGGCGCGACAGCGCGCGGTCGGCACGCTCACCACCGGGCCGCCGCCACGACCAGGGCCACCGTCTCGAACATCAGGCCCGCCGCACCCAGCACGTCACCGGTGAAGCCGCCGATGCGCCGGACGGCCAGCCAGAGCACCAACCCCACCGCGACCAACCCGCCGGCCACGGCGACGGCCCCGCCGAGGGGGCGCCACAGCATGGTGCCGCAGAGCGCGCCGGCCACCCCGGTGCCGAGGGCCACGATCCCGGGGACCACCCGTCCCTGGCCCAGGAACGACGTGGCCAGCCCGCCGGTGTCGGCCCTCGCATAGTGCAGCACCGACGGGATCACCGCCATGACGGCCCGAGACCCGCACCAGATCCCGACCAACAGGAGAATCGACGGCCGCAGCGTCTCCAGCGCGGCATACCGGGCCAGCAGCACGGCCGCCCCGGCCGCGATCCCGAACGCGCCCACCGACGGTTCGCGCATCACGGCCAGACGGCGATCACGCTCGAGGTGCGGGAGCAGACCGTCGGCCGAGTCGATCAGGCCGTCGATGTGCAAGAGACCGGTCAGGGCCAGGTCCGCCCCGACCACGATGGCCGCCACCACCGGGGCCGGCCAGATGTGCCCCGCCCCCCACCACAGCAGGCCGAGCAGCCCGCCCATCGCCGCGCCGACAGCCGGGAACCACGCGAACGCGCTCGGGCTCGGAGGGGCCGCACCTCCGAGGGGGGTGAGGAACGCGACCGCCGAACGGGGGCCGTTCACGGCACACCGGGCTGGCCGAGCACCAGCACCCGACCGGCCACCACCAGCAGGACCGAGTCGGCGACGTCGCCGATCTGTCGGTTCACGGTTCCGAGCGCGTCGCGAAACACCCGGCCAGCGCTCGACGAGGGGTGGACGCCCAGGCCGACCTCCTCGCTCACCACGATGGTGGGGTGGCCGGCCGACCGTCGGGCCACCAACCGGTCGCGCAGCGCCAGGCCGTCGTCGCCACCGGCACCGAGGTCGTCGAGGCGGGCCAGCCAGGTGCCCACCGAGTCGAGCAGGACAGGACCAGTGATCGATCCGAGCACCGTGTCGATCTGCTCGGTCGGTCCGACCTCGACGGTGGTCCACCCGGCGGGGCGCCGCGCCCGGTGGCGCGCCACCCGCTCGGCCCAGTCGGCGTCACCGTCGGGGGCGCCCCCGGTGGCCACGTAGGTGATCGGCTCCCCGGCGTCGAGCGCGAGCCGCTCGGCCACCTCCGACTTGCCCGAACGTGCCCCACCCAGCACCAGGGTGATGTCTGCCTTCACGACGTCCTCGCGTCCTTCGCTCCCCGACCGCGACACGGCAACGGGTGCGGCGGGTCTCCTGGCTCCCGGCTCGTCGCTTCCCCCGGCCTTCCGGATCCATCGGACCCGTGGCAACAGGTGAGGTTCGCTCCCCGATCACAGTTGCGGGACAGCCCCGGAGTCGCACCGGGTTCCCCTAACCGCCCGCTCAGCGTACCTTGGCCGGGCCCCGCCGGTGCCGAGCCGCCAAGACCTCGAGACCGGTCAGACGAGAGGAGCGCGTGTGTCCACAGAAGAGATTGACGACTACCTGGCCTCACTGCAGGAACCGAAGCGGAGCAGCTTGAGCACCCTTCGCCAGTCGATCCTCGACATCATTCCCGAGGCAGAGCAGTGCATCTCATACGGACTGCCAGCTTTTCGGGTGCAGGGCAAGGTCATTGCCGGTTTTGGAGCCTTCAAGAGCCACCTCAGCTATCTACCGCACAGTGGTTCGGTCTTCCCCCAACTTGGTGACGAACTCGCCAAGTACAAGACTTCGTCCGGTGCACTTCAGTTCCCTGTTGATGCGCCATTACCAAAGACGCTCGTCAAGAAGTTGGTTACGACCAGGCTGCGCCAGGCCCTCGGCTAAGCCACAGCGGAGTCAGCCACGCATCCGGCACACACCAGACGGCCGCATTGACTTCAGTGCGATCCGTTGAGTGCGAGCATTCCCAAGGCGGCAGCCATCGACAGGGGCACCGCAGCAATTCCGAGAAGGCTTGCTTTGCCGATGGACGGTTGGGCACCGGCCGACTTCGCTGCACGGAGCCACAAAAGCCACGCGAGCGAACCGGTGACGAACAGATTCGGGCCGATGTTCAACCCGACCAGGAGATCGAACGGTCGGGGTGGCACTCGGGCTGCGAGCAGCGAGGCAGCGGGGAGGTTGTTCACGACCACGCTGGCGAAGGCCCCGACCACTGCCGTGCCCCAGGAGTCGAGGTGCGACAGCAGATTCGTCGGTCCCGACCAAGCCCGACCCAGCGTCCCGAGGGCGACCGCGACGCCGAACAGGCCAACGAGGATGGGAAGCCCGAGGACCCTCAGCGCCCGTCGTGGAGACACGTCCTTGGAGAACGATCGGACGCTGACGGCCACCACACCGACAGCTGCCACTGGAGCGGCGGGCGACCGAAGGACGAGTACCAGGACCGTGACCGCCACCACGGCAATCAGCCCGACGCCGAGCACTGGACGTTCAAGATCGGCCACCGGGGCGACCGTCGTGCGCAACGAACGATGCTCAGCGCCGCCCACCACCAGAGCCGTCACCAGCGCTGCAGCGATCGCCGCCGGGGCCATGTGTCCGAGGAACTGTCCGCCGGAGTAGTGCAGGTGGCCGAGGACAATCAGGTTGGTGAGGTTGGAACCGGGGAGCAGGAGCGATCCGGCGTTGGAGAGGAGCAGGCACCCGTAGAGGAGTGGTGCCTCACCCTCTCCCCGGCTACGGGCCGCGTAGACGAGGATGGGCGTGAGGAATGCCACAGAGGTGTCGAGGTTCAACACCGTGGTGACGGTCAGGACGAGCAGGACGGTGCCGCCGAAGAGGACCAAACCATTCGGTGCCAGGCGAGCGAGTCCGTGTCCGGCGGCGGAGAACAACCGGTCCTGGTCGGCGACGAGACCCACCAGGAGCAGGCCCGCCACGAGGACGAACGGAGACCAGTCCTGAGCTCCCGCTGCCCGGGCGTGACTTGGGCTGAGAAGCGCAGCGGCGAATGCCCCCGCACATCCGACGGCCGCCAGCACCCACCCGAGCCGACCGGTGGCATCGGGAGGCAGCTTCGAGTCACGGCGGGCGCTCACGGCAAGCAAGCATGACGGATACTGCCAAGCTTCGAACGCCATGTCCGGCCGACTCGGCGAAACTGGGGCGTGGCCATACCGTCTGCCCCGCCACGAACGTTCGCGCCGCTCTTTCGGATCGAGAGGACACGCCTCTCGGACCTCCTCCGGTCGCTGAGAGCTCCCGATTGGGGGAGGCCGAGCCCGTGCCCGGGCTGGAGCGTGCTTGGGCTGGCATGCCACTTGCTTGGCGGCGACTTCGGCCTGATGGCCGGGCAGCGCGACGATCACCATGGCACGCCGGCGCCAGAACAGGTGAACGAGGCCGAGTTCATCGGTTGGCTCGACGATCTCCAGGTCGAATGGGTCCTGGCAGCTCGGCGACTGAGCCCTCGCCTGGTCATCGACCTTCTCGACTGGACTGGTCCCCAGGTCACCGAACTAATCGACCGCCAAGATCCCTCGGCACTGACTGCACATGTCTCGTGGGCCAGCACGAGCCGTGTGGCGGTCTGGCTGGACCAGGCACGCGAGCTTTCGGAGCGGTGGATCCATCGTCAACAGATCCTCCAAGCGCTCGGCAGTCCGAGCGACCTACAACGGGACCTGGCCGAACCCGTCCTTGACGGGCTTCGGTGGGCCTATCCCTTTCGCCTGGAACCTCATCTGCGACCCGCTGGTACGACGGTTGAGGTCAGCGTGTCCGGCCTCGAGTTTGAGACCCGTTGGCACCTCGTCTCCGACGGTGCCACTTGGTATTTTCAACCCATGGCTGGTGATCGGCCTATCGCAGAGCTCCATCTGTCGTTGGAGCAGGCCTGGCGGCTCCTCAGCAACAACCTCGATCGGGACGAACAGGCCCACCTCATCTCATCCGGCGATCCGGACATTGTCGCTTCGCTTCTGCGCACCCGCGCGATCATCGGCACTCCCAAGTAGCCGACGACATCTCGGGACTGAGGGCGAGAGCGGGTAGTCGCTCCGGGTCAGCGTTTGGGCGGGAGCACTACAAGGTGGCCGGCACGATGTTGACATTCAGGCTGAATACGTTGTCGGGGTCGTAGCGGGCCTTCAACTGCTGGAGCCGCTCGTATTTGGCCCCGTAGGACGCGCGAACCCGGTCCTCTTCGTACTCGCTCATGAAGTTCACGTAGCTACCTACCCCAGAGGCGTGGTCGACCAGGGCGGCCCAGTAGGAGCGAGACCAGGACCGTTCAGCTTCATAGTCCTCCGGCGACATCGCGGTTCCCGAGATGTTGACGACGTAGCGGCTGTCGCGGCTCCCCCCGAAGGCGGTCGCGTTGTCGTCGGCCGAGCGATAGGCGCCCCCCAGGTGGAAAATAGGCACGAATGACAGCGGGGACACCTTCTTGGCCTGCTGCTCGAGGATCACCTCGATCGCCGCGTCACTCAGCTCGGGCAGGTAGACGGCCTTCTCGTAGCTGTGCAGGCCCCAGGGCGCTGACTCGTCGAACATCTGCTGGAGGCCCACGTAGGGGATCGGCGTGATCAGCTCGACGACCGGGGAGAGCGCCTGCTTGATCGGCTCAACGAGCGAGGCATGTTTGGTCTCGTCCTCGAAGCCAACCACCACCAGCCCGAACACCGGACTCAGCTGCAGTTCCTCCGGTACAAACGGTTGCGGCGGAGCGTTCAGGCCGGCCATGAAGACCCCACAATTCTCGGGCAAAGTCTCTACGTAGTCCCGAGCGAAGCGGAGCATGTCCTTGCCCTGATCGGGCGTAAAGAGGAACAGGCCCAACTGCAGCATCGGGCCGACCTGATGCAGCTGGAACTCGAACTCCGTGACCACACCGAAGTTGCCCCCGCCACCTCGAAGTGCCCACAGAAGATCGGGATTCTCGGTTTCCGACGCGTGCAGTGTCTGTCCATCGGCCGTCACGATCACCGCCCCCACCAGGTTGTCGCAGGACAGTCCGACCATTCTGGTCAGCCAACCCACGCCACCTCCAAGCGTCAAGCCGCCCACGCCTGTCTGGCTGATGAAGCCGCCAGTGACGGCCAAGCCGTGGGCCTGTGTCGCGGCGTCGAACTCCCCCCACGTCGTGCCGCCACCGCACCGGGCCCGGCGCGTCTCGGGGTCGACGGTGACTGACTTCATGGGCGTCAGGTCGATCATCACGCCTTCGTCACACAGTGCAAAGCCGGCGTAGTTGTGGCCACCGCCCCGGACCGACACCGCCAGCCCGTGCTCGCGGGCGAAGCCCAGTGCGGAGGAGACGTCCTTGTTGCTCGTGCAACTGGCTACGACCGCCGGACGGCGGGTGCATGCGGCGTTCCAGATGTTGACGGCCTCCGCATACCCCGGCTCACCCGGGTGAGCGACGATCCCCCCCACCTTCTTACGGAGCTCTCCGGCCGCATCCTTCGGGATGATCGCCAGATTGCCTCCTCGGTTCATGCCGCTCTTATGCGCGTCAGCGGCGGGATGGCTCACCGGAAGTCTTCAGTTGCCAGGAACACCGGTCTCGACGAAGCGTATTGAGAGCCGACCCTGGCGGCAACCGGTTGGTCAGGCTCTCCCGTTCAGCTGTGATCGGGCTGCACTGGTGCGCAACGGATCGAGCAGGCTCGATGTGAGCGCCGCTCGGCAAGATCTCGGGAGCACAGCCGCCTAACCCGCTCCGCCGGATGCGCAGCGAAGCGTTGCCTTTCTGATCCCCTGTGGCTGCTATTGCTCGAGTGCTGTCAACAGCTGATCAGCGAGTTGCTTCGTGGGGTGACGCGTAATCAGCCCCTCTTTGCCGAACGCACGTAGAACGACCTGAACTCCCCCGTCGTCCACGGTGGTGGCCACATCGATGACCACCTGGGTGAGCCCGGTCGAACCTACCGGTACCGCCCAGCGCAGAACATCGTTTGCCGGCATCTCCTGGGCCCTTGGCGCCGCGGACACCACGCGGGCTCGGATCTGCTCTTCGGTGAGTTGGACATGGGCTGTCCGCTCCTCCACCGAGGTATGAATCCGGCGTGCCCCTCGTTCACCACCCCGGGCGCCCCCGCTTCGGCCACCCAGGAACCCGCCATCACCACCGCCGATCGCCCCGCCGATGCCGCCCCCGATCTGACCCGCTCGGGCTGATCGCTCGACCAGGTACTCCTCCACCTCGTCGGGAACACGTGGGTCCTGCGGTTTGGGCACGCCGAATGATAACTGCGACCCAGCAACCTACGGTCGGGCTCGTCTCTGTGTCCCGGGCATCCAACACCCTGTTACTACCGTGACTTGCGACGGTATCGTGACCGACCGTGGCCCGAGACCCATCAATCGTCCTGCTCAACACCGGGGATGGCAAGGGAAAGTCGTCGGCCGCGTTCGGCGTGATGGCCCGAGGCTGGGCCAGGGGCTGGCGGGTCGGCGTGGTCCAGTTCGTGAAGGGCGGGAAGTGGAAGACCGGCGAGCGAAAGCTGGCCACCCACCTGGAAATCGAATGGCACACCCTGGGCGACGGGTTCACCTGGGAGTCGACCGACCTCGACGAGACCGCAGCCAAGGGGCGACACGCGTGGGGTGTGGCCAAGGAGAAGCTCGCGTCGGGCGACTACGACCTCTTGATTCTCGACGAGCTCACCTATGCGGTCACCTACGGATGGGTCAGCGCTCAGGAGGTCGTGGATGGGATCACCGCGCGAGCGCCGAACACCAATGTGGTGATCACCGGGCGCAACGCGGCGCCCGAGCTCATCGAGGTCGCCGACACGGTCACCGAGATGCGCAAGGTCAAGCACGTCTACGACCGGGGCATCAAGGCCAAAAAAGGGATCGAGTACTGAAGGACCGACGTCGCGGGCCGCGGGCCGCTCGGATCACCGTCATGAAGTTCAGGAGTCTTTGATCACCTCGAAGGTCGCCACGGCCGGGACCGGCCCCGGCAGTGCGGGAGCGGCCGACCGCTGATGGCCGAGGCGGTCCGGGCGGGGATCGAATCGGTGCCTACCGAGACCCGAGGAATCCGCCCGAGGCTGCGAAAACGTCCCTGACCCGTCCCGCCAAAAGACCAGCCTGCGGGGTACGGCGGCGAGACGGGCGTAGCGCAAAGTGGTCCTACAGCCCGCCAATCGACGGGCATCGCACACCGGGTGGCTGGTCATCGGCGCCCGGAGCGGGTCTCAACCCGAGCCACTGGGTTCGAGGCGCGCGGCCCAGGATCCGGAGAAATCGTGCCCAAGCATTTGAAGGTTCGCTCCACCGCAGCCGGATCACTCGTGTTGGCGGTGGCGCTCGCCGGCCTGGCACTCTCGACGGCCGGCTCCAAGTCCGTCTCGGAGCCCTTGGCCCAGCCCTCCGTCACCTCGGCGCCCGGGGCACCGACCCAGCCCGGGGAGTTCTCTCCGGCCATGATCCAGGCCGCCTACGGCCTGAGCACCTCGCCGTATGCCGGAGTAGGGCAGACCATCGCCATCGTGGACGCCTTCGACAACCCGAACGTGGCCAACGACCTGACGGCATTCGACACCTATTGGGGACTCCCCGCCTGCAACGCGTGTCTGACGAAGGTCGACCAGAACGGCGGAACCGACTACCCCTCGCAGGCGCCGTTCGCCTGGTCCATCGAGATCGCACTCGACGTCGAGTGGGCCCACGCGATCGCCCCGGACGCCCAGATCCTCCTGGTCGAGGCGGCCAACAGCAGCACAACGAATCTTCTGGCGGCCGAACAGTACGCGGGAGCACACGCCGGGTACGTGTCGAATAGTTGGGGCTTCCCGGAGTTCTCCGGGGAGACCGCCGATGCCAGCTTCTTCTCCGATCCCGGGGTCAGCTACTTCGCGGCCGTCGATGACGCGCCCGACCAGACCCAGTATCCGGCCACCGACCCGAGCGTCGTTTCAATCGGGGCCGACCAGCTCACGGCGACCGGCCCGGTCCCGGGGACCGGCGGTGGCGGGTGCAGTGCCTACGAACCCGCATCGTCGGCCTTCGCACTGGTCGCATCGCAAGCGGGTTGCTCGGACAACCAGTCGACACCCGAGGTCTCCGCCGATGTGGTCGGCATCCCGGTCTTCGATGCGGCGTCGGGATGGCTGGACACCGGGGGGACCAGTTTCGCCACCGCCCTGTGGGCCGCCGCCGCCGCCGACTCCGGGCAATTGGTGACCAACGCGACCATCGCATCCGGGTCGATCCCGTTGCACCCGGTCACCGCGGGCACCCTGTTGCGAACGGGACTGGGTGGCCTCACCGCGATCCCGGTCAGCTTCTCCGAGCAGGCCAGCCTCGACTTCGCACAGATCGGAATCACGATCTGACATCGAGTGTCCCGGCGGGCCGGCCACGGATGGTCGGGTAACGTCGGGCAAACTCCTTCATGACGGTCCTCTTCGCGCCCTCGTCGAACTCCATGGCCATAGGCGAGCCGATGATCGAGGTCGATGACCGGTCGGTTCGGCGATGACGCTCGGTCCGAGAGTGGTGATCGCGGGGACCCACTCGGGCGTCGGCAAGACGACGGTGGCCACCGGTCTGATGGCGGCCCTTCGGAGCCGGGGGGTGGCCGTGGCCTCGGCCAAGGTCGGACCCGACTTCATCGATCCCGGCTACCACCATCTCGCCACCGGCCGGGTCGGGCGCAACCTCGACAGCTTCCTGTGCGGACCCGACGCGATCCTTCCCATCGCGGCCAAGGCCGCCTCGGGGGCCGACCTCCTGGTCGTCGAGGGCGTCATGGGGCTCTTCGACGGGCTGGGCGCGACGATCACCGCCAGCACCGCCGAGATCGCCTCGCTCCTCGATGCCCCGGTCGTGCTGGTGGTCGACGCGTCGTCGATGAGCAGCTCGGTGCGGGCGCTGGTCGACGGCTTCGACCACCACCTCGAGCAGACGACCGGGCGCAGCATCGCCGGCGTCATCCTCAACCGGGTCGGCAGCGACACCCACGAATCGCTGCTCCGCGAGGCGCTCTCGGGCTCCCGGCCGGACGTGCTCGGCGTGCTCCGGCGCGACCCGGCCTTCGAATGGCGAGACCGGCACCTGGGTCTGGTCCCCGTGGCCGAGAACCCGGCCGGCGTCTCGGCCTCCCTGGACGCGCTGGCCCACGCGCTCGCCGCGGGCGTCGACCTCGGGGCGCTCGAGCAGCTGGCCCGCCGAGCCCCAGAACTCCGCACCACCGCGCTGCCGGCGGCCCGGCGAGTCGCCGGTCCCCCGGTGCCGGTGGCCGTCATGACCGGCCCCGCGTTCGGGTTCTCCTATCCCGACAATTTGGAGCGCCTCGTCGAGGCCGGTGCCGAGCTGGTGCCCGTCGATCCGTTCACCGACACCGCCCTGCCCGAGCGAACCCGGGCGTTGTACGCCTGCGGTGGCTTCCCCGAGGTGTTCGCAGCCGAGCTCGGCGCTAACCGGCCGCTCCTGAGCGACGTCCGGACCAAGATCGACGGCGGCCTGCCGGTGTGGGCCGAGTGCGGGGGCCTGCTGTGGCTCTCCCGATCGCTCGACGGCCACGAGTTGTGCGGCGCCATCCCGGCCGCCGCCACCCTCGGCTCCCGGGTCACGGTCGGCTACCGGACCGCGACGGTGAGAGAGAGCTCACCGATCGGATGCGCCGGGGACGTGCTGCGCGGCCACGAGCACCACTACTCGTCGCTCGAGCCGGGCGGCGCCGCGCTCGAGCTGGTCGGGCGGGCCGGCACCCGCCTCGAGGGTTTTGCCTCGGCCACGCTCATCGCCACCTACCTGCATCTGCACCTGGGGGGAGATCCCGCGCCGGCCGAGCGGTTCGTGGCCTGTGCCGCCGCCGTGTAACGACGATCACCGCACCCGACACATCACTGCACCGCGGCGTCGTCCAGGTAGGAACGTTCGATCTCCTCGATCCGGCCCCGGGCCGAGGCCGCGGTGTCCTCGAGCACCAGCGTGCCCCGTTGGAGCACATAGATCCGATCGGCCCACCGCAGCGCCTGGCGGACATGCTGTTCGACCAGGAGCACCCCGGTCCCCTGGGTGTCGACGGCGCGGCGCACCGCCTCGAGCAGCCGGCCGACCAGGATCGGGGCCAGCCCGAGGGACAGCTCGTCGGCGAGGAGCACCCTCGGTCGGCCGGCCAGCGCGCGGGCCAACGTGAGCATCTGCTGCTGGCCTCCCGACAGCAGCCCACAGCGCCGGTCCAGATGGTCGCCGAGCTCGGGGAAGAGCTCGAGCGCCAACGCGGGGTCGCCCCGGCCGAGCCGGAGGTTCTCGGCCACGCTCAGACCCATGAACACCGACTTCTCCTCGGTCACCAGCGACAGACCCTGGCGCGCCCGCACATGGAGCGGCCTGGTGGCCGGCTCGCCGAGCCATCGGACCTCCCCGCCGATCGGCGGGAGCTCCCCGCTCAAGGTGAGGATGGTGGTCGTCTTGCCGGCCCCGTTGGCGCCGAGCAGGGCCACGATCTCACCCGCGCCCACGTGGAGGCTGAGGTTGCGCACGGCGGCCAGGCTGCCGTAGCCGGCCGAGAGGTCGACCGCCTCGAGCAACCGTTCTGGTGCTTGGGCCTGGCTCACCGGCCGGCCGTCCTCAGCCACCGGCGCCCGTTGGCTCGGCCGCGCCGACGGCGTCGGGGTCGGCCACGCCCAGGTACGCGCGCACCACGGCGGGATGGCGACGGACCTCCTCGGGGGTGCCGGTCGCGATGACCTGTCCGAAGTCGAGGGCGGTGATCCGGTCGCAGGCCTTCATGACCACCCCCATGTTGTGCTCGACCAGGAGCACGCCCAGGTTCCAGCGCGTGGCCAGGCCGCGCAAGAGCTCGACCAGCTCGGTCGACTCCCGCTCGTCCAGCCCGGCCGCCGGCTCGTCCAGCAGCACGATCTTGGGCCCCGCCGCCACCGCCCGGACGATGCCGAGCAGCCGCCGGCGTCCGAAGGCCAGCTCGCCGGGGCGCTTGGCCAGATCGTCGAGCAGGCCGAACTCGGTGATGGCGGCGACCACGAAGGGGGCCAGCCGGCGGCGGATCGGGTGGGCTAGGTCGCCCACGTACGCCCATGGGCCGGGGCGCTCCGACGCCACCCGGATGTTCTCCTCGACCGTCAGGTCGTCGAAGAGCTCGAGCGACTGAAAGGACCGGGCGAAGCCGGCCCGGGCCCGCTGGCTCGGCCCCAACCGGTCGAGCGCCCGGCCGTCGAGGGAGACGTGCCCGTGGTAGCGCCGGGTGATGCCGGTCACCGCGTCGATGAGGGTGGTCTTGCCGGCCCCGTTCGGACCGATGAGCCCGACCACCTCGCCCGAGCGCACGGTGACCGAGACCCCGTCCAGCGCCACCACGCC
>Ga0302325_10019234_pt1 | contig 14371 bp, 13 predicted proteins | sample Palsa_T0_2_FD_201948 | JGI IMG/M metagenome (GOLD analysis project Ga0302325, IMG submission 201948) | Peat permafrost microbial communities from Stordalen Mire near Abisko, Sweden - Palsa_T0_2 | ecosystem: Environmental > Terrestrial > Soil > Palsa > Peat permafrost | place: Sweden: Abisko... | reverse complement strand
TAGATTGTCGAAGAGATCCACAAACAGAAACACAAAGACAATGTCGAGCGCTCCCAGCTTGAGCGCCGCGGGAATGTTCAACTGAAAGGCCGTGCCGGCGAGAGCGCCCAGACTTGGCCTGGTGGCGGCGGACCAGGACACAAGCCCCACGGATAAGGCCACCAGCGTCGAAGCCAGAATGCTGAGGAGAATCGCGCCGGGTACGCGGCGCACATGCAGAATAAACATCACGGCGAGACCAAACACGGCCAGCAGCGCTTGAGGCGCGCGCAGGTTGCCGAGCGTGACAAAGGTGGCCGGCGAGGCAACTACCAGGCCGGCATTGCGCAGCCCGACAAAGGCGATGAAGAGGCCGATGCCCACGGCAACCGCCGCGTAGAGCTCATGCGGGATGGCGCGGACGATGAGTTGCCGCAGGCCGGCCACCGTGAGCACCAGAAACGCGAGTCCGGACAAAAATACCGCGCCGAGGGCGGTCTGCCACGGAACTCCCATGCCTTTGACTACGGTGTAGGCAAAGTAAGCATTCAAGCCCATACCGGGCGCCATGGCGATGGGATAGCGGGCAAATGCGCCCATGAGGATGCTCGAGAATCCGGCGCAGAGGCAAGTGGCGGCCGTAACGGCGGCAATCGGCATGCCCGCGTCGCGGAGGATGGATGGATTCACAAACACGATGTAGGCCATGGTGACGAACGTGGTCACGCCCGCGAGAAGCTCGGTGCGCCAGTTGGTCGAGAGGCGTTCGAATTCGAAGTAGCGCGCCAGGCAGGCCAGCATGGGTGGAAACACGGATTATAAACGCCGCCGCCTAAAACGGCTGCGCGGCGAGTTTCACAGCGCTTCCAGAATGGCGCGAGCACGAAGGAAAATGCCGCCCAGCATGGCTGCGGTGAGCCGTTTGGTGGAGGTGTTCTGCTGGCTGGGATGATAGGAGCACAGCAGGCGCGGGCCGCCTTCGTAAGATGCAAACTCCGCTCCGTGGGCGAAGCGGAAGGCGCCGCGCGAAGCGATCCGGCCCTGTTCCAGAAGCACTGCTAGGTAGCTTTCGAGAGCAATGCCGCCGAGCAATACTACAACGCGAACGTGTTTGAGCAGCTCCAGCTCGCGCGTAAAATATGGGCGGCACTGGGCCATCTCCTGGCGATCCGGTTTGTTGTCCGGCGGAGCGCAGCGCACGGGCGCAGTGATATAGGCATCGCTCAGCGTCAGTCCGTCTTCACGAGTGAGGCTCTCGGGTTGGTTCGCGAACCCGGCCTCCCACAGCGCGCGATAGAGGAAATCGCCAGCGCGATCTCCGGTGAACATGCGCCCGGTACGGTTGGAGCCGTGCGCGCCCGGAGCGAGACCGACGACGAGCAGGCGCGCTCGAGGATCGCCAAATGACGGAACGGGCCGGCCCCAATATTCCCAGCCGAGGTATGCGCGGCGTTTTTCCATCGCGATCTGCTCGCGGTGCGCCACCAGGCGCGGACACAGCCGGCATTGCGTGACGCGTTCATTCAGGACAAGGAGTGCGGATTTGCTCAAGCCCCATCGATTATTCCATATGCGCCGGCGGGCGCAAACGTGCCCTTTATGGCCAAATGTCCGCTATAGTATAGACAGATGTCTACCTTTACTCTGGTCTCGCTGCTAGGCGGCGCGCATGTGCTAGGCGCAAGGCCGAAGTCCGCCCGCCAATGGCACCGCGTCATCTCGCAGGGCGTACCCGTGCGGGCGGCCGAGAGATTGAAGGACTCGATGGAAGTATCGGATTCGGTGCTGGCTGCATTATTGGGCATCAGCGAGAAGACCCTGTCGCGGGCCAAGAAAGCGAACGCCAGCCTGGACGCGGTGGCGAGTGACCGGCTGTTCCGCGTGGCGCGGATCGCCGCGCTAGCGCGGAAATCGCTCGAGAGCGGCAAAGCGGCGCTGGCCTGGCTGAAACGCCCGCAAGCCGGACTGGGCGGCCAAACGCCCGTGAGCCTGCTGACGACATCGGCTGGAGCGGAAGAGGTGGAACGGCTTCTGCTGCGTATCGAATACGGCGTCTACTCTTGACCGCCGTTTACCGCATCACCAAGGCACGGCACGCCGCCACGGCATTTTCCGGCGAAGGATCGCGGCTCGCCGGCGGAAGATGGAATTTCCCGGGCGAGGCGGCTGTCTATTGCTCATCGTCGCTGGCGCTTGCGGCGCTCGAGACTTTCATTCACCTGGGCGAGGAAGGCCGCTCTATCGAGTTCGTGTTTCTCGAAGCTTCGATTCCGGCCGCGGTGCCGATCGAGCACATCAGCAAGCTTCCGAAGGGCTGGCGCCACTCGCCACCGGGCGAAGCCAGCATGGAAGTGGGCTCGAAATGGTTTCGGGAGCGGCGGACCGTCGCCCTGGCGGTGCCTTCCGCCGCGGTGCCGCAGGAGTTGAACATCCTGCTGAATCCGCTACATCCGGACTTTGCCAAAATCGCGATTTCCAAGCCGCAGCCGTTTTCCTTTGACTCGCGAATCTGGTGATTCGCGAATCCGGACGTAACTCTACCTCCAACCGTTCAGATCGGCACCGCCGGGCGCCGTTTTTTGTCACCCTGCCGCGTGTGTGAGTGACCGCGACGATTTGATGAGGTCGAGCGTCGCTTCTACCGTGATCTCGGTTCGTGACGACACGCGGCACAGACCTACTGTCTCCCGCAGCCGCTCCACTTCCTGGTGCTTCCTGTTCTGCCACGACGTAAAGCTTTCCCTGGCGCGTGTCACGTCGGCGGCGTTTGCCTGGATCTTGCTATTGCAATCCGAGATCTTGGCTTCCATCTCCGCCTGCAGCTCGCGGTTGTGCTTCGCCTTCTTCGATTCGAATTCCTCGAGCGCCTTCTGCTGCACACTCTCATAAGTGTCCAGCACGCGCTCGCGCTGCGAAGCGTCTTCCAAGATCTCTTCCAGGGTTGTGTTGGCGGCCTCGAGCGCAACCAGGACTGCCGTACTCTTGGTCTGTGCCGGTTGAGACCGAAGGTATTTGCTGTTGGAAATCAAGTTTGCGAGCTTCGTAACGGTATATTTCGCGCCAACCTGGCCAAGCCCGGCCAAAGTGTAAATCCGATCAAACTGCTCGCGGTCCGACCTATCGCTTAGCCGGTCATCCTCGATCACCGGTTTAGCCGCTCTACCTCTCTTCAAGTTTAGAAAGTTCACTTGTTTTCTGCTCCTAATCTTCTTGCCTTGCCCCTCGATCCCTGGTTGAGCAGGCGAAGCGGGCATCGGCTTGGCTTCTACCCCTGCGCAACTCTAAGGGATCCGAATGGGACTACGAATAATAGGTACGGATAACAGTAGACTCCTCTCTCTTCTTTTTCTGGGGGCGAGAGCGGAAAATCGTCCGGTCTTGCCTCGCCCAGCCAAGGTTTCTCTGGTGGCCTAAAGGGCGGAGGTATTTCGAAGAAAGGGCGAAAGGCGTCTCAGCTTCCGTGAGTTTTAAGAGAGAAGCTGGTGTGCCCACCCACTATTAGGACTAGAGAGCAAGAAAACATGAAGTCTGATCAAAACGCTGGCGGCGTAGCCGATTTTGTCGCCTGCCAATGCTCCGCCCCGCAGACCGCCGTGGGGGTACAGTAATGTCACTTGTTTCCTCGATTACCTGTGACGTCTGTGGGAAACGACGCGGCGAGCGCATCATCGGCTGGTTTGAGATAGAGGCAGGATCTGACTCGTTTTCCATTTTTCATGAGGCTGAATACGCAGCGGGCATTGCCCGGACATCCAAGGATATTTGCGGTTCCCGCTGCCTGTGCGTTTCACTCGAGCGCTGGGTCGCCAAAGGGTTGAAAATAGCTCGCGCCGCCACGGCGGCCGCCTCAGGCGAGCATTCGAATACCGAGCCAGTACGAATCGGGCCGCGCATTGCGCCATCGGCGGCCGCTTCGGCGCGCGAAACGCACCACCGGGTGCAGTCTAAAGCGTCGAAGAACGCTCTTCCCCTGGAGAGCTTGGTGCCCGGCGACGCTTCCCGGATTCTCGGAGTGTTTCGAAAAGCCGTGAACCGCTAAGCGTTGCGGGCGGCTCGCTGGCCGTTGTGCGTTGCGCCTCACGTTCTAGCAGCCCCCTTGTGGCTGAGCGTGACCGAAGGGAGCGGTTGTTCCGATAATTGACAGCGGCGACCAAACAACCGCTCCCTTTGGTCACGGCTCAGTCACCTATGTGCCCGGGCGGACAGCCGCGGGTCGGCGGCTAGGGGAGCGACGCGTCGGCCACATCACCCACCTTGTGTTCCCCGGCTTTCGTTCTTGAGACAATCGTCGGTTGTGAGCACGCCCTGTCGAACCTCGCAAACCGGGAACCGTTGCCCCTCCAGGACGACGCGTGGCATAACTGCCGTTGCGTTGCTGCTACTGGCGGCGTGCTCGGGCTCGAAGAAGATCGGGCCGGCTCCTGCGCAATTCAAAACGCTGCTGAATACCTCGAAGGGGCGGGTGGTCATCCTGGTGCATCGGGACTGGGCGCCGGTCGGCGCCGACCGTTTCTACGAGCTGGTGAAGATCCACTATTACGACGACAACTACTTCTACCGGGCGCTGAAGGGTTTCATTGTGCAGTGGGGGCTTAACGGCGACGACAAAGTTTCCAAGGATTGGATTGTGCTGACCATCAAAGACGACCCCAGAAAACAGAACAACCTGCGCGGCCGGGTCAGCTTCGCGAAACAGGAAGAGCCCAACAGCCGGTCCACCACGGTGTTCATCAACCTCGCCGACAACAAACTGCTCGACGATCAGGGGTTCGTGCCGTTCGGCGAGGTGGTGGAAGGAATGGATGTCGTGGATCACTTCTACATGGAGTACGGCGAGGGCCCTCCGGAGGGGGAAGGGCCTGACCCCAAGGCCGTGCTGGATCTCGGTAACGGCTACATATGGCATCACTTCGATAAACTTGACTCCATCCGGACGGCGACCGTCCTCGAGTAGCCGGGGAGGAGCGCCGAGACGAGAAATTGCGGCGTGAAAAAAAAGCGCCGAGACGAGTCACTCCAAGCGCGTCAGGCGCGGCAGGCGCGAGTGCCCGCGCCACATAATTCCGTGAAATCGGTTGCAGCGCTTGGCGGGCTCTGCGCGTCTCATAATTGAAAGCGGTAGGCTGGGAACAGGTAGTTCTATGCTGCGCGACGGATCTACAAAATATCGGTTAATTCGTTCCGCCCGATGTATTGGCGCTGCCGCGAGTCTATGCTTGACGCTGGTTGTGGCACAGGCCGCCTTCGCCCAAACCGGCCCACGGGGAGGGCACTCCTTCCGCGGTGGCAGCACAGCGCCGGGCGCCAGTTTTGGGGCTCAAGGCCCCGCCGTAGTCCCTCCAGTGCTGACGGGCGGCTCGCATGCCTATGGAAGCGGATATGGCGGCCGAAGCGCCGGGTACGCTCGAACGGGGCAGCGTCGATACGCGTTTCCGCTTTCCTACTACGCGGCGCCGTATTACTACCCGTCCTACTATTCGGATTCGAGCGGTTACTCGGACCCCAACATGGTGTCTCCGACCCCTGACTATGGTTACGGTCCTGACCCCACGATGGACCTCGCCGCGGAGTTGGGGGCGCTGCATCGCGAAGTAGCCGATATGCGGCAGATGATGATGGGGCCGCCCGACGATTCGCAAGCGCAAGGTCGGCCCACTGCAGCGCCGCCGCCAGCGCCCGCCCCGCCCCCACTGGTGCTCGTGTTCCGTGACGGAACCACACTCGAGGTGCGGGATTTCGCACTGATTGGCCAGACACTCTGGGATTTGTCTTCGCAGCCCACGCGAAAAATCGCTTTGGGTCAGCTAAATCTCGAAGCATCCATACGCGCGACGGAAGCGCGCGGGGCGGAATTCCCGGCCGTGCAGGCTCAATAGGATGTGGCGCGGGCACTCGTGCCTGCAGCGCCGAGACTCGTCTCGGCGCTTCCCAGCATCTAGATTCATCTCGGCGTTCTCCGAGCTCTGAGGCTCCACTACACGATGTACTTCCCGGCGTCGAGCAGCCGCCGGGCCGCGTCCCGGCGCAATTGGATCGCATCACTCACATCTCGGCGCGTGAGCTTGCGCAACACGGCCAGGTTCGTCCGGCGCGGATCGCCCTCTGAGCAGTACGCGACAACCTCTTCCGCGGCTCGGACCACCTCATTCATTGCATGCTGCGCAAACAACGAAACATAGATCGTGGCAACCCGCTCGCGCGACCGCATCTTGGCTGCGCGCAGTACGCACGATTCCAGGGCAAACGCATTCATCAGCACATCCGTAATGCCGGCCAGCACTTCCTGTTGTTCCTCGAGAGCAAGCCCGAATTTCTGGTAGGCTAACCCAAGCAACAACAGGCCGGCCTTCTTGGCCTGGGCTGCCTGTGCCGCCTCGGCCGATGCGCCTGGTTCCGCGCCCCCGGCCAACGGATCGAGCAACTGGCTCTGCAGCTTGAGAACCGCCTCCACCAGCGGCAACTGCTTTTTCTGAGCCCGCTTCAGCAGCATGCCGGTTGCCAGCAGGCGGTTGATTTCGTTCGTGCCTTCGAAGATCCGGTTGATGCGCGAATCACGATAAGCCCGTTCGACGGCGTAATCCTGGTGGAAACCATAGCCGCCGTGAATTTGCACGCCCTCATCCACAACGTAGTCCAGCACTTCTGAAGCAAATACTTTTACGAATGAACACTCGATGGCATACTCTTCGGCGGCCTTCAGCACCCGCGCCGCACTGGCGGCATCCTTCTCGTCGAGCGTGCCCGCCGCCTGGCTGACCATCCCTTCCACCCGGTAGGACATCGACTCGGCGGCAAAAATACGCGCAGCCATTTCGGCCAGCTTATGCTGGATCAACCCGAATTCGGCGATGGGCTTCCCGAACGCGACGCGCTCCTTGGCATAGGCGATGGAAAGAGCCAGCACGTTCTTAGCGCCGCCCACCGTGGCTGGACCCAGCTTCAGCCGGCCGATATTGAGAATATTGAACGCAATCACGTGCCCCCGGCCCAATTCCCCGAGGACGTTCTGGACCGGCACCAGGACGTTATCGAAGAAGATCGGGCACGTCGAGCTGCCCTTGATGCCCATCTTCTTTTCTTCCGCGCCCGGCTTGACGCCCGCATATCCTCGCTCCACCAGAAACGCCGTCAACTTCCCATCCACTTTGGCGAACACTGTGTAGAGATCGGCGGCGCCGCCGTTGGTGATCCACATCTTCTGCCCGTTCAGCCGGTAGTGCTGGCCGTCCTCGGTCAATTGCGCGGTGGTGCGCGCGGCCATCGCGTCCGAGCCCGCATGCGCCTCGCTCAGGCAATACGCCCCGATCATCTCGCACGACGCAAGCCTCGGCAGGTATTGCTGTTTCTGCTGTTCTGTGCCGAAGAAGAGAATCGGCAGCGTGCCGATGCCCGTATGAGCCGTATGCCACGCCGCGTACGAGCCGTCCTTGGCCAGGTGCTCGGCAACAATCATCATCGACGTGAAGTCGAGCCCCATGCCGCCATATTCCTCCGGAATCACCACGCTGGTGAGACCCAGGGCAGCCGATTTGCGCAGCAGCTCCACCGCCACGCCCGGCTCCTGATGCTGCAATGCCTCGATCTTTGGGCGCACTTCGGATTCGAAGAATTCGTCCGTGGTCCGCGCGATAGCGCGGTGCTCTTCGGTGAAGTCTTCCGGCGTGAAAACTTCGTCCGGCGTCACCGTGCGCAAGAGAAACTCACCACCGCGCAGAGCAGTCTGCGGAGCGGCACTGATCGTCGCCATGGCGATACTCCTTCCCCGGGCCCCTAACCCCTGACCCCTGGCCCCTGACCCCTGGCCCCTGACCCCTGACCCCTGGCCCCTGACCCCTGACCCTATAACAACTGAAACACCCCGGCGGCGCCCTGTCCACCGCCCACGCACATTGTGACCATGCCGAATTCCACCTGGCGCCGCCGCATTTCGCGCAACAGCGTGGCCGTGAGCTTGGCGCCGGTGCAGCCCAGCGGGTGCCCCAGCGCGATTGCGCCGCCATTCACATTCACGATCTCCTCATTGAGGCCGGCCTGGCGGATCACGGCCAGCGCCTGCACGGCAAAGGCTTCATTGAGCTCGATCAGGCCAATGTTGCCAAGCGACAAACCTGCCAGCTTGAGCGCTTTCGGAATCGCCACCACCGGACCGATGCCCATGATCTCCGGCGGCACGCCCGCCACCGCAAAACTGACGAAGCGAGCCATCGGCCGCAGGCCCCATTCGCGGGCCTTGGTTGCGGAAGTGATCAGGGCAACCGCGGCGCCGTCGCTGGTTTGCGAGGAGTTGCCCGCCGTCACGCTGCCGCTTGCATGAAACACCGGCTTCAGCTTGGCCAGCGCTTCGAGCGAGGTGTCGGCGCGCGGGCCTTCGTCTTTGCGGAATTCCGACGATTGACAAGCTGGCTTGCCGTTCTCGACGGCGCGCTGCTCGACGGCGACCGGGACAATCTCATCGTCGAACTTGCCCTCTGCCTGGGCGGCCAACGCGCGCCGGTGGCTGCGAAAAGAAAACGCGTCCTGCTCTTCGCGCGAGATCCCATAGCGGCGATAGAGCCGCTCGGCAGTCTGGCCCATGCCCATGTAGACCTCGGGGTGATGCTCGACCAGGTAGGGGTTCGGCGCAAATCCGTTTCCACCGCGCGGCAGCAGACTCATCGACTCGCTGCCGCCCGCGAGGAGTACCCTGGCTGAGCGGGCGCGTATCTGCCCGGCGGCGATCGATATCGCCTGTAGACCCGATGAGCAGAAGCGGTTAATCGTCATGCCAGGAACACTATCCGGCAGACCCGCGCGCAGCGCCGCGATGCGCCCCATATTCAAGCCGGACTCGGCTTCGGGCATCGCGCATCCCAGCACCACGTCGTCAATCTCCTCGAAGGGTACCTGCGGCTGCCTCGCCCGTAAGGCGCGGATCGCGGTTGCCGCTAAATCGTCCGGCCTTACGTTTCGCAGCGAGCCCCGCGGCGCTTTGCCCACCGCGGTGCGCACGCAATCCACAATCACGGCTTGTTCCATCGTTCGTCCTCTAGTTCCTCAGCGGCTTGCCGTTCTTCAGCATGTATTGAATCCGTTCCTGGCTCTTCGGCATGCCCGTGAGGCTCAGGAACGCCTCGCGCTCCAGGTCCATCAGGTATTGCTCGCTCACTTGAGTCCCGGCGCTCACCCGCCCGCCGCTGAGCACATGGGCAAGTTTTTCGGCCAGCGTGAAGTCATGGCCGCTGATCATAGCGCTTTCGACGAGCGACCAGGCCGCCACCCGCATTTTGGCGTAGAGCGGCTCGCCGCCCACTGCGATGTCAGTCCGCTGCTTTCCGCGGCGATAGTCCGGCGCGAGGCTGAGTGCGTACTGCTTCGCATCGTGGATCAGGAACTCCGGATTCATCGAAATGCGATCCGACTCGCGCAGGAAACCCAACTGGCGCGCGTCGTCCGCGCTGGAGGATACCTTCGCCTGGCCGATCGTCTCAAACGCTTTCATCGGGTCGGCGAAGCGCAGCACCGATTCCTTGCATCCCCCGGCTGCTGGTATCAGCCCCACGCCCAATTCGACCAGGCCAATGTAGAGCTCGGCCGAGGCTTGCACCCTGTGGCTTTGCAGAACAATCTCGCAGCCGCCGCCCAAGGCTCGCGCAAACGCAGCCGCCACCACCGGGCGGGGCGCGTATTTGATGCGCAGCATGGCCTGCTGAAAATTGTGAATCATGTGGTTGATGCCGTCGAAGTCACCCTCCTGGGCGGACATCAGCAGCAGAACCAGGTTGGCGCCCGCGCTGAAGGTTTCACCCTGGTTGGCAATTACCATGGCCTCATAATTCGACTCGAGCAGATCCACGCCGCGATTCACCATTTCGAGCGCATCCTGGCCAATCGCATTCATCTTGCTATGGAATTCGAGGCACAGAACGCCGTCACCCAAATCGACGAGCGATGCGCCGGCGTTTCCGTCCACGCGGCCGCGGGCGCGCTTGATCGCGGCCAGGTCAATCGCCTCGGGCCGCGCCTCGATCACTGCATAGCCGCCTCGCGCCAGATCGAAGTATTCCGTATGAGGCTCGCCCTCGCGGTCCGCCGGCCGGTAGAACGATGAAGCGCCCCCGGCCAGCATTCGGTCCACCGTCTCCGGCAGAGGTCCTGTTTCTTTTGCCATACGCTCGGCCACTTCGCGAAAACCCATGGCGTCCCACATCTCGAAAGGCCCCAGCCGGTGGCCATAGCCCCACCGCATGGCGCGGTCGATCTCGACCACCCGATCGGCGATCTGCAAAGTCATTGCCGCCGAATATCGGAAGGTCGCGCTCAGCGCCGCCCACAGAAAGCGGCCCACACGATCGTCCTGAGACACCAAGGCGCTGAGCCTCTGGCCAAGATCGGTGATCCGTTTGGTCGCTTCCACGCTTTCGAACACCACTTTGCGCGCGGGCCGGTATTCGAAAGTCTTCCAGTCAATGGCGTGAATCTGCCTGTCGGGTCCGACTCGCTTGTAGAAGCCCTGGCCCCGCTTTTCGCCCAGCCGCCCCTGCGCCACCATCTGTTGCATGAATTCGGGCGCGACAAACCACTCGCGCCACGGATCGTCGGTTGCCGCCTCATAAAGATTCCGCGATACGAACGACCACACATCCAGCCCCACAATGTCGAGCAGCCGGTAAGTCGCGCTCTTGGGAACGCCCATCAAAGGGCCGGTCAGCGCGTCTACCTCCTCCACGCTCAAATCAAACTCGGCAGTCGCCCGGTGAATCGCCGCGCCGAGGAAACTCCCAATGCGGTTGGCAATGAAATTCGGCGTATCTTTGCATCGGACCACTCCCTTGCCCAACGTGCGTTCGGCGAATCGGGTGACGAAATCGAGCAGCGACGGATCGGTGCCCGGCCCGGGGATCACTTCAACCAGGTGCAGATAGCGGGGCGGATTGAAGAAGTGCGTGCCGAGAAAATGCGGGAGGGCATTGGCCGGGAAGTCGCGCGCGATCTCGGCCAGCCGGATACCGCTGGTATTGGTGCTGAGTATGGCGTCCGGCGCCGAAAGCCTGGTCACTCTGTCCCAAAGCTCCCGCTTAATCCCCAGGTCTTCCGTCACCGCCTCGATCACCCACTGGCAGCCAGCAATCTTTTCTAAATCGTCGTCGAAGTTCCCGGTCTGGACCAGCGCCGCATTCGCCGGCACGAAAAACGCCTGCGGTTTCTGGCTGCCCGCCGTCTCGATGCCGCGCTTCGCAATCGCGTTACGGTCCGCGGCGCTCGAGGCAAGGTCAAGCAGGAGCGCCGGAACACCTGCATTGGCAAAATGCGCCGCGATGCGCGAGCCCATGGTTCCGGCGCCGAGGACGGCCACTTGTTGAATCGTGTGCATTGTCTTCTCCCAAGCCAGGAGCTGCCAGTCGCGGCCCCAACGCGCCAGCCGGGCCGCGCCCGTTCGCGCGCCAAACAGGCAAGCGCCCCATCGAGAGTTTATCGCGAGTGCTACCCGGGAACTGCCAGCCAACGTCTATGATGGGGAATTGCGCGACGAGACAACGTTAACGGCTGCGGAGGTACGATCTCGCAGGCTGCGGTCCTGGATCTTCGTCCTCGCCAACCTCCTCTCCTTTGTCTTCCTCTGGTTGACGCTGAGGGGAGTGGACCTGGTGGGCACCTGGCACCAGGCCACACACATGGACTGGAGATGGTTCACGTTTGGCGCGGTGTTCAACGTTGTCGTCTTCCTGCTTCAGGCTTGCAGATGGTGGTACCTGCTTCTTCCTATCGAGCGCGTCCATTACGGCCAGTTCGTGCGCGCCACCTACGTCGGTCTCTACGCAAACGAAGTCCTTCCGCTTCGCGCCGGCGAACTCATCCGCTGCTTCCTGCTCGCGCGCAGCTCGAAGATCCCGCTCTCGGTTTCCTTCGCCTCGGCTTTGATTGAACGTTTTTTCGACGGCGTCTGGCTCATGGCTTGCTTTTTCGTCGCGCTCAAAGTAGGCAGGCTGCCGCATGCCATGGTCAGGGGCGGCGATGTTCTTTTGGTGATCATTGTTGTCCTGGCCCTGGTCCTCGCCTATGGCATGTACGGAAGAAAGCAGACCATGAACCTGCTGTTCTTCGACGTGAACCTGCCGGCATGGTTCAATACGCTCATCGAGGACCTGCACCTGATCGGGCATTCCCGGCTCTTGTATTATTCGTTCTTTGTGAGCGGCGCGTCGATGCTCCTGCAAGTGGTGCCGATCTACGCGATCGTCAGGGCCTACCACTTGAGCCTCTCGTGGGAGGCGTCTTTCACCGCTATGGTGCTTTTACGAATCAGTACCGCGCTGCCGCAAGCGCCCGGCAACGTCGGCTTGTTCAATTGGGTGACTGCCAGAACCCTTGCCTTGTACGGAATCAAGTTAAGCCAGGCCAAGGGTTTTTCCATTGTGCTGTGGGCGGCGGTTACTCTGCCGCTGATCGCAGTCGGCTTTGTCATCATATTGCTGGCAGGCATCAACATGGCTCATCTGCACCGGCAGGCCACGGATGCGGCCTCCTCCAGGCCGGGTACCAAGGGAACCTGAACGGGCGGCTCCAAATGCGATGTACCGTCGGGTTGGTTTTGCTTTTCGCCGCCGCGGCGAGCGCCGCCCTCGCTCAAAGCACCGAAAACGAGGGTTTCCAAGCCCTCGACCAGAAGAACTATCCTGCCGCCATCCGGATCTTCGCCAAAATCGCCGCCGATGATCCCAAGAACTTCGCAGCCTGGTTCAATCTCGCTCTCGCCGAATCCGCCCTTGGCAAAGACGCCGATAGCATCGAGCACTATCGGCGGGCTCTGGATGCGAAGCCGGACCTCTACGAAGCGCGCCTCAATCTAGGAATGATTTATTTCCGGAACGCGAAGCCGGCCGACGCCGCCGTGCAGTTAGCCGAGGCCTGCCGCCTTAAGGACGATCAGTTCCGGCCGCGCCTCTACCTGGCGGAAAGCCAGTTCGCCGCCGGCCAATACAAAGAGGCCGCAGCGTCTTTTGAAGCGGCTGTGAAGCTGGATCCGAAATCCGCCCGTTCCGAGCTTGGCTGGGGACAGTCTCTGTTACGGTTGAATGCGCTCGATGAGGCCGCGGCGCATTACCGCCGGGCGGCGGATCTTGATCCGGCTCTGAAATCGCGGCAGCTCGAGCTGGCGTCCGCCTATGCCGCCGCGCACCGGCCGATCGACGCAATCGCCATTCTGAAGGAACTGCCCCTCGAAGCAGACACAAACCAGAAGCTTGCGGAGCTATATATGGCGGCAGGCCAGCCGGACAAAGCCGCTGTCGAGTACGAAGCCGTCTATTACGCCTCGCCGACCAGAGCCAATGCGCTGGCCCTGGCCACGGCCTACATCCAAAGTCAACAATCCAAAAAGGCTCTCCCGCTGCTCGAGAAAGCTCTCGAGCAGGATCCCAATGACTACGATGTGCAAATGGCAGCCGGACGAATCTACATGCAAGCGCGCGACTATCCGAAGGCTTCCGCCCGCTTCTTCGCAGCCGCGAAAATCAAACCCGATTTGGACACGCCGTGGAGCGAGCTTGCCGCGGCGGCGACCCTCGCGGAAGCGTATCCCCAAGCGCTGTATGCGCTCGATCAGGTCCGCCGCCTCCACGCCGAAAAGGCTGGACACTTCTACTTCCGCGCAATCATTCTCGATAAGCTGAAGCAGGTGAAGCCCGCACTCGAAAATTACCGGCGCTTCCTCGAATTGAGCCAGGGCGAGCACCCCGACGAAGAATTCAAGGCCCGCCAGAGAGTCCGGATCCTGGAGCACGAATTGACAGGTCGATGATGCCGCGGACCAAGAGTGGGGCAGGCGACCTTGCCGCCTGCCAACTGTCTACCGGAATTCGAAGAATCCTCTTGGCCGCAATCTGCTGGTTGTGGGCGTGGATGGCGTTTGGCCCCGCCACCGCACCGTTGGCCGCGCAAGACCAGTCCAACCCAAGCAATTCCGCCGCTGAAAATTTGAATAGCGAACCCGATCCGTCGCACCGCGCGGAACGCGCGCTATCGCTCGCCGAGGGCGCATTTGCCGAGGCGCGGGTGGCGTATGACAAGGGCCAGATCAAGGCCGGCGATCAGCAACTGGACGAGATGATCAAGCTCTTGAATGTTTGCGTTTCCTCGCTCGAAGCCGCCCACAAATCCCATAATTACAAATCGGCTGAGATTCGCGTTAAGGGCTTGATGCGCCGGTTGAAGACGCTTATCGGCGATTTGAGTGTCGACGACCGCGGCTGGGCCGAGTACACGGCGCGGCAACTCGAGGGTATTCACGATAAGCTACTAACTGGAGCAATGAAGAAATGAACCGTCTGGCCGCGTCCGCAATTGCGGCTGCCTGCCTCGCCGGCGCGTCGCTCGGGCAAAACCGCGATTTCCTTTCCACCACTGAGGTCGAGCA
>Ga0302325_10019232_pt1 | contig 14371 bp, 15 predicted proteins | sample Palsa_T0_2_FD_201948 | JGI IMG/M metagenome (GOLD analysis project Ga0302325, IMG submission 201948) | Peat permafrost microbial communities from Stordalen Mire near Abisko, Sweden - Palsa_T0_2 | ecosystem: Environmental > Terrestrial > Soil > Palsa > Peat permafrost | place: Sweden: Abisko... | reverse complement strand
ACGGTCACGCGTTTGAGCTGCTCAGGACGGACGCGGTAGCCGTGCGTTGGACGATGGATGTCGGGCGCCAGAACAGCCCCACCGCGGCGAGGCCGGTCAGCCAGGTCAGCGCAGGGAAGATCAGGCCAAACAGCACCGCGCCGAAAACCTCGCCGAAACCGAGCAGATAGTGGTCAGCTCCAGCGTCGCCAGGCCGAACAGCGCCGCGCCAGGCCGACATAGTGAATTTTCCGTCGTTCCCACGACAGTTTCTGCACTATGTCCGGGGCGATGGGCCGACCGGGCCGCCGGGCCGACGGGGCCGACCGGCCAGCCGGGCCGACCGGCCAGCCAGGCCGACCGGCCAGCCGGGCCGACCGGCCAGCCGGGCCGACCGGGCCGACCGGGCCGACCGGCCTGGAGGGACGGCCGACGGACAGGCTGCGTGCCCAGTTCCGCGGCACTGGCCGTTCGTCCGCGCGGAGCGTCAGCGGCGGGCTCCCTGACATGGGGGAGCAGGCCGGGGAGCCCGCCTGGCCAGGGGTCAGATGCCGGGGCCGGGGCCGCCGGGCTTTACCGGCCCGGCTTCGATCCAGACCGGTCCGCTGTGCGCGCATGCCCGCAGCGGGTACGGGACCACCTTGGCGGCGGTCTGAGCCGGCGGGTAGACGCGCAACCCGGCCGCTGTGGGCAGAATCCCCGGCCTTCCTGGCCGGGGAGTCCGGGAGAAGCACAGGAGGCCGAAGTTACCGGTGTCCGCGATGTTCAGCTTCGCGCTCGCGGTGGCGCCGCTGGCGAGCCTGACGGTGGACGTCGCCGGCGGTCCCCAGCCCGCCGGGCTGCCGAGATGGCGGCCGCTGAGACTGACTGCCGAGACCCCCGGATAGCCGCGCAGGGTGCACGCATGCCCGGACTGGTTGGTGAACTCAAGGTAGTAGAACGCGCCGCCGGCGTAGCTGTTGCCCGGCGGCACGTTCAGCCACACCACGAGCCCGGATGTCGCGCAGCGCGGCGCGCTGGCCGTGGCCTCAGGCGCCCGGGGAGAGGATGCGGCGGCGAGAGCGGCCGCAGGTGCCAGCGTGGCGGCGCAGGCTAAGGCCGCAGCGCCGATCAGCCGGTGTCGGGACGAAGCGGGAAGGTGCATGGTGTCCCTCTTTTCTAGATGGTGTCAGGACCTATGCACCCGTTATGACCGCCTGATGAGGCCGCCGGTTGCGAGCAGGCGCAGAACACGCCCAGATTCGCGCCGCAGCCAGCCGCCCGGCAGCAGTAATCCGCGCTACACCGCTCTTGTTACCTGTCAGTCCTTACGCCCGGCCACCGCGCACATCGTGGCCCAGTGCCAGCCGCGCAGCGCTGACGTCTTCCCGGCCGTGGCCGGCGTCAACGGCGGCGCGCCATTGGCGGGACAGCGCTGTCAGCAGGGGCAGCGTGTCACTGCCTGCGGCCGCGATCGCCAAGTCCACATCTTTGAGTGCCCACTCAAGAGGGAACTCGGGCGCGAAGTCGCCGCGTGCCATCTTGTGCAGCTTGGCGTCCGCGATCGGCGCATCCAGCGGGCCGCCCTCGATGGCCTCCGCCAGCTTGGCGTCGTCGATGCCCAGCTGGCTGGCTAGCTCGAGGGCTTCGGCCACTCCCTCGATCAGGGTGGACATGTAGGCGTTGACGACTAGCTTCATCCGGCTGCCCTGGCCGGCTTCACCCAGCCACACAGTCTTGCGGCCGATCGCCGAGAATGCCGGGCGCACGATTGCCTCCGCCGCACTCGGACCGGAGGCCAGGATAAGCAGCTGACCGCTCTGCGCGGGACCCTTACTGCCCGACACGGGCGCGTCCACAAACATCACGTCGGGCCGAAGCTGGCCGAGCCGGCCGGCGATCTCGGTAGTCGCGGCAAGACCAATGGTGCCCATCTGCGCCCATACGGCGCCCTGGGCAAACGCCGCCGCCCCGCCGTCGCCGAAGATCAACGGCTCTACGACTGCGGCGGTTGGCAGCATCGTGATGACCAGGCGCGCACCGCGGATCGCCTCTTCCGGGGACGCCGCCACCCGGGCGCCGGCCTCGGACAGCGATGCCGTCGCCGACGGCGACCGGTCCCATACAGTCGTGTGCAGCCCGGCATCGACCAGGTTGCGGGCCATCGCCGAGCCCATAATGCCAGTTCCCAGGACCGCAACCGGGGCCTCGCCCTGACCATGCACATCGGTCATCTGGATCTCCTTCGTCGTTGTCTCGCTCGGGTAGCGCCGCGACAGTGCCAGCGCACAAGCCCCCGCTCACCGGCTCAGATCGCCAGGTCACAGCGGCCGTCAGGACATCACAATCCGCCCGGCCATGCCACGCCGCACCCGGAAAGGGCGGCGGCCGGGCGAAGTACTGCCCGGGCGAAGTCTGGTCAGACGAAGCGGTGGATAAAGTCGAGCGCGGTCTGCGCCACGACGCGCCAGCCGCTGTCGATCGTCAGGGCATGACCCCGGCCAGGGATCTCGGTGAACTCGGTGACTCCCAGGTTGCGCTCCTGCTTCTTGAAGGCGGCGTGGGAAATGGATCGCGGGACGGTGTTGTCGAGCTCGCCAGAGATGATCAGCAGCGGCCCGCGATCGGGGTTCTCGGTGTCGACCTTGGCCTCGGTCCGCGGGTTGAGGTTGGCGGTGGCGGCCTGGAACAGCGGGGCGCCCGAGGCGGGTACCGCGAACGTCTCGTAGAGCTGATGCGCCTCGTCCTCATCGACGGCGTTGGCGAAGGCGAAGCGGAACTGCTCGAACGTCAGCGGGACGGCGCGGTGCCGGTTGGCCGGGTTACCCAGCACCGGGAACGCGGCCTTCAGCGACGATAGCGGCAGCGGCAGCACGCCGCGGAACGGCGCCGCGTCGACCGCGACAGTGGCGCTGGACTGGCCGCGGCCGGCCACGATCTGGGCGAGCAGGCCGCCGAACGAGTGCCCGATCACCGCGGGCTTGTGCCTCAGGGTGCCGATCACCGCCGAGTAGTAATCAGCGACCTGGCCGACCGTCTTGTCGGCGAAGACCTCCGGATCGGCGATAGCCTCGGCCACCGTATCGGGATCGTCCGGCCAGCCCGGACTGACCGGCGCATAACCGGCCTCCTCGAACAGGCCGGCCCACCGGTCCCAGCTTGATGGCAGCAGCCATAGTCCATGGATAAAGATGACGGGAACGCGACCCGACTCATTAGCCCGCGCTACCTGTTCCTGGACGGGAACGACGGGTGCCGGGGAACTGCCTGCCTGCTCGCTCATCCTGCTGCGCTCCTGTGCTGGTGCGTTGGTTGCCGCCCTAATCGTCGGCTGGGCCTCCCTGTCCCAGAGGGTGGCGCGGAAGAACTCACCGCCCTGGGCAGTGGCGGCCCGAGCGGTCGCGGCCTCGGCGGCTGGGTGCCGCGCAGCACGTTGAGCATGACGAAGTCGTGGATGGTGCCGTTGTAACGCCCTGAGATAACCGTGTCAATCCCGCGGTGCGCAGCCGGGCACGCCGGTCACGCCAGGCGGTGGTGCGTAGGATCAGACGGGTGACCGATCATGGCGGCTACCTGCTTGACAACAAGCAAGCCGAAGCCGGTCAGCGCTTTGACGCGTTGTCGGAGTTGTTCAACCCCTCCACCTTCCGGCACATGGAGCGACTGGGTATCTCGCCCGGCTGGCGCGTCTGGGAAGTCGGGGCCGGCGGCCCGAGCGTGCCCTCCTGGCTGGCTGGCCAGGTCGGGCCGGGCGGCGAGGTGCTGGCGACGGACATCGACACCTCGTGGCTGGGCGCCAGCAGCAATGCGGGCTACGACGTGCTGCGCCACGATGTGGGGGCCGATGCTGCCCCGGCCGGCGCGTTCGACCTTGTCCACGCCCGGCTGGTCCTCGTGCACGTACTTGACCGCGAGCGGGCCATCGACTCGATGGTCCGTGCTCTGCGGCCTGGCGGCTGGCTGCTCCTGGAGGAGGCTGATCCGGGGCTCCAGGAACTCGCCTGTCCCGATGACTGGGGTGCCGGGGAGCATCTGGCCAACAAACTGAAACGGGGGTTCCGGATCCTGCTCGCTGAGCGCGGCGCTGACCTCGCATTCGGCCGGACGCTGTCAAGAAAACTGCGTCAGCACGGGCTGATCGGCGTGCAGTCTGATGCCTACTTCCCGATGGGCGGCCCGGCGTGCGACGAACTGGAGCGGGCGACGGTGGCGCAGATCCGGGACGGCCTGGTGGCCGGCGGGCTCGCCACCGATGCTGAGATCGAGCAGCACCTCGCCAACGTCGCGGCTGGCCAGCTTGATCTTGCTACTTCGCCGATGGTCTCGGCATGGGGGCAGAGTAAATTGCATCAACCTATGGCATAAAGCCATCCCCGCCTCATCCAGCAGCAACAGCCAGTCACCCTCCCCCGTTCTTCGCTCCCGCGCAAGCGTGCTCAAGTCCCCTAATGCCGGATGAAGCAGCCGATCTTGCGATTTGAGAGCACATGCACTTTTGCCGGCAAACGTTTCCCTGGTCGTTGCCGTTGCGTCGCCAACCTTTGTTCGCGACGTACGGCTCAGGCATTAGAGACATGACATGACTATTTCTGGCTCAGGTCACCGTCTGCTGCGAGTTGCTGCGACGTGCGGGGTGGGGCTGCTTTCGCTGGCAGGGGTCGGCGTCTCCGCCTCGGTCGCCCTCGCGGCCCCGGCTGATCACCCCAAAGCGGTCACTATTACCAGCACGGGGCTGCGCGAGGGGGCGATCCGGCACGTATGGCTGATCATCCTGGAGAACAAGTCCTACGACGCCACGTTCACCGGCCTCAATCAGAACAGCTACCTGTGGAAGACCCTGCCCGCCCAGGGCGTCCTGCTCAAGAACTATTACGGCACCGGCCATTCCAGCATGGACAACTACCTTTCGCTGGTATCCGGCCAGGCACCGGAGGAGGACACCCAGGAGGACTGCAGCACGATCGACAAGCTGATCGGGCCGAACTCGGACATTATCGACACCGGCTCGCTGAGCGGCAACTACGGCCAGATGAACTCGCCGGCCAACGCCTCCCAGCCCAGCGGCGCCAACGCCCCGCTCGGCGAGAACGGCTGCTCGTACCCGACCGATGTTCCGACACTCTTCAATCAGTTCAACGCGGCAGGGGTGACCTGGAAGGGCTATGCGCAGGATCTCGGCGGCGCGCAGACCCCGGGTTCCACCATATTCCAGGCGGACACCGTGCCGGGCCGGGAAGACGGGGCGTGCGGCGGGCCGGGCTCAGCGGCCAACAATCCGACCACTGATCCGACCGACATGGTCGGCGACTACCCCCCTGGCGTCACGACCTTCACCGCGGCGCAGCCGAACGACCAGTTCGTGGCCAAGCACTTCCCGTTCCCCTGGTTTGAGTCCCTGACCGGCCAGGTCAACGCGAGCGGCCCGAACACACCGCCGCTCAACGAGCCGGCCAGCGGCGGAACCAACTGCGACGCGAACCACATCGCCAACCTCGACAGCCCCACCGAGGGCCTCGTCCACGACCTGCAGAGTGTCAGGACGACCCCGAACTTCAGCTGGATCACGCCGGACAACTGCAGCGACGCGCATGATGCCGTCTGCCATGGCAACAACCTCTCCGGGGCGTTCAACGCCAATGGCACGCCGAACTACAGCTCGTCGATTCCTTACGACCCGGAGTCCACAACGCCGGTGAACTACACCGGCGGGCTGTACGCCTCCGACCTTTTCCTGGAGTACTACATCCCGCTGATCGAGCGGTCACCGGCGTTCAAGCAGGGCGGGCTCATCGACATAACCTTCGACGAGGGCTTCCCGGCTTTCACCTACACCGGCAACAGCTTCAACAATGCCAACGACTACGGCCCGACCTCATCGGACCAGCCGAATTACACGGCCAGCATTGCTTCGGATTCAGCCGCCGAGAACCTCTGGGGCCGTAATGTCCATTACGAGCCGACCGGGCCGAACTCGACGCTGGGTACCAACGCGCAGGGCGACCAGCTGTATCCAGGTCCCGGCAACAATGCCTTCATCGACCGTCCGCCGGTCTGCACCCAGACAACCCCGGTGCTGGTGCCATCGGACTGCGTGCCCGGCATCGTGCGCGGCGGCTCGGGCAACTCGCCAGGCGCCAGGACCGACACGGTCACCGGCGGCTCAGGATCGAACGTCATATCCGATAACTCGATCGTGGCCGACGACACCGGCCGGGAAGTCACGGGCACCAACATCCCGGCGAACTCCTTCGTCGGCGCCGTTTCCGACACCGGCCCAGACTTCCCGACTACCAACACCGGCTTGGCGACGACGGGGTCATTCCAGCTGGTCAGCCAGAACGGAAGCCCGGTGGATCCGACCGGGCCGGTGACGAGCATCACGCTGAGCGCTGAAGGCGACCCATCGGACCTGGCACCCGGCCAGACTCCCGACCCGCTGTTCAACGCCACGCTGCCGACCACCGGTGGCGGCGACACCGGCAGCGTGCTGATCAGCCCGTTCATCAGGCCGGGCACGGTCAGCGACGTCTTCTACAACCACTACAGCTGGCTGCGGACGATGGAGGATCTCTTCAACGTCAGGGCCGGCCACGACTGGACTCGGCTCCAGGCGGGCACGGTGTCCGGCGGGCTCGACGGAAAGGGTCACCTCGGCTACGCCGCCCAGCCAGGGCTACGGCCGTTCGGGCCTGATGTGTTCAACAACCCGAGGGGCTACGGCCAGCACTCAGGCCGGTACGGCCTCGATGCGTTCACCGTCGCCGTCCCGCAGCCGCTCTGGCCGCGCATTTCGCTCGCCGTGGGAGCGTCGCTGCTCGTGCTGGCGGCTGGCGGCGGCTACCTGTGGCACCTGCGCCGTCGGCGCGCGGCACTACCCAGCCGGTGATGAGGTCATTGGTCCGCAAGACAATCCCAGCCAGGTTCGGCCCGGCCTCCGCCAGCGCGGCGGAGGTCCGGGCCCGGCCGGGTGCCGGGCGCCGCGCTGCTCTGCACCCTGTTGCTGCTTGCACTGGCCGGCTGCAGCCCGGCTGCCGCTCACCCGGCTGCTGCCGCTCACGCCCGCCACTCCCAGCACCTCGGCGGCTACCCGTCCTTCCTGCCGCGCAGCACCCTGAACTACCACAGCGATGCGGTGCTGACCGGCACCCTCCAGCGGCCGGCTCTGACTAATGAGGGCGATAGCGTCGAAGTGAAGACGCCGCGCTGGTCAGTGCTGGTGACCCTGACCGGCCCGCAGGTGCCCGGCGAGGGCCTGCCGTATCAGGCTCCGTCGACCACCTGCACCTGGGTGGTGACCATGTCCCGTGCTACCGGGCCGGTTCCAGTCTCGGCAGCCGACTTCACCAGCATCAACGACCTCAGCCGCGTCTACCGGCCCGCTTTCGTCCCCGGCCAGCCCAGGCCCCCGGCAATCCTGCGCCCCGGCAGGAAAATCAGCTTTGAGCTGCGCGCCGCGCAGGCCGTGGGCGAAGGCCTGATGCGCTGGGCACCGAACGGGCGGAACATTGTCGCTAAGTGGGATTTCGTGGTCGAGAACGACTGACACCCGGCTCGCGGGGGAAGCGGCCCGGACCTCGTGAGCCGGCCGGAGCCCGGCGCTGGCAGCGAGCCGGACCGCCCGGCGGCGGCTGGCATAAGATTCGGCGCGTGACGGCGTATCTGGAGGCGTGGACCAGGGGAACATCACGCCTGGTCATGCTGGCCATGGCGCTGGCCATCGGCAAGGACCCCGGCAACGGGCTGGTGATCGAGGACGATCCGACCGTCTCCCGGCTGCACGCGGTCATCGAGCCGGTAGGCCAGGGCTGGTGCATCCGCGACCTGGGCAGCCGGAACGGCACCTACGTGAACGGCCAGCGCATCTGGGCCCAGCGGGCCCTGCATGCTGGCGATGAGGTCCGCATCGGCCAGACCCGCCTCCGGGTGCGCGACGATAACCTGGGCGAAGCCCCGGGTGTGACGGTCGCCGCCGATGGCCCGCCGCTGCTGACGCGCCGTGAGCGGGACGCGCTGATCGCCCTTTGCCGGCCCCTGCTCGCCGGCGGCGCGTTCCGCGAGCCCGCCTCGACCCGTGAGATCGCGGCCGAGCTGGTGGTCTCCGAGGCGGCGGTCAAGCAGCATCTCGCTCATCTGTACGACAAGTTCGGCCTCTACGAGGGGGAGGAGCATCGCCGGATGCGCCTGGCCAACGAGGCACTCGCGCGCGGTGCGGTCACCGTCGCCGATCTGGCGAGCGATGGGTGACCCGGGACCAGGCCCACGGCGGACAACGGCGAGGTGGCCTTCGCGGGCGGGGTCCGCTGGACCCCTCGCCTGCCGCGAAGGCCACCTGGCTGGTCCGGGCCGTTCGGCCCGGCGGGCTTTGTCAGTGCGTGCCTGCTGTCAGCGTGCTCTGGCAGGCGGCCCTGCCCTGCGTCTGCGCGGCGCCCTTGGGCAGGAACGGCAGGAAGTAGGTCGCGGTCCGCCCGTGCAGCAGCGAGGCCGGCGCCGGGATCGACAGCTGGCCGTAGGGGTCGTAGCCGACGACCATGTCGGGCAGTCCCAGGCTGGGCACCGCGCCGTTCTCCAGCAGGTGGGAAAACGCGACCGTGTGGTAGTCCGCGAGGGGAAGCTCGCCGATGTGCCCGCCGCAGACGGCGGAGGGGCCCTCCACGATCCACTCGGCCGAGGAGAGCGAGGAGTCATAGGAGATGACCTTTGACCAGTTCTGCGCATGGCCCGACGGGGACCGAACGGTCATCCACAGCAGCCAGGTCTGGCCGCTGGCCGTAGCGGCCCCGCGAACCGACAGCCCGGCGGACACGGTGTCGCCAGGGGCGACCGACAGCTGGGGCAGCGGGGTCTCCGACTGAGGCAGTGTCTCGTACCAGGCGGAGTAGCTCGTCTGCCCGGACGCGGAGGCATCCTGCGAGGTGCCGAGCTGGATGAGGCTGGGATCGGGGGTGTGGCAGGCCGCGTCGAGGCAGTTGCCGCCGACACCCACCCAGATCGAGCTGAATCCCGGCTTGCCCGCGCCCGGGGAAGTGACCGCGGGCACGACCCAGGTACCGGACGCGGAACGGGCCGGCTGGCCGGTCCTGGCGGACAGCACCTCATATCCCGACCAGTTGCCGGACACCTCAGGAAGCTCCGCCGCCGGCAGCGCGGACAGAACACGCGAGAGGCTGACGTTTCCGTCGGCCGGGTTGGCGGATCGCAGTGCCGCCAGTGCCCGAGCGCGCTCGGCCGGGCTTACCTGCGTGCTGGCGCCGCCGGCGTTCGGCCGCGCCGCTGCGCCCGAGTGCGTCTTGCCGTGCGTCCCAGAGGCCGCCGCTGAGCAAGCCGACATCCCGATGGCTACGGCCGCTGCCGCCGCCGCGGCCATCGCCAGCCTGGTGAATCTCAGTGTCGTGGTCGAGGTCTTCATGCCGCCACTCTCCTTAGGTCTCGCACCGGGGCGCCTCGCCCGGGTGCCGGCGCTCTTACCGCCTGAGGAAAAGTCTGCTGCGCGGGCCCGGCAAGATCCCTAGTCTGCAGGCCACGTCTTCCCGGTACCCGGGGGCGAGGAAAACCTTGCCGCCGGGCAAGGGCGGCTGGATCGGCAGTCACAGATTAATTGGCGGACATCCCTGTGGCTGTCGGTACCGGGTGGCAGATTGCCGGCATGACCAAATCGGATCCGAAAGCGGACCTTCATCGCTACCTGCAGGCCGCCCGGGAGGCCCTGGTGTGGAAGCTCGACGGGCTCTCGGAGTACGACATCCGGCGCCCGGTGACGCCGACCGGCACCAACCTGCTGGGGCTGATCAAGCACTTGACTGGAGTGGAGCTGGGATATTTCGGCGACACCTTCGGGCGGCCGCCCGCCGAGCCGCTGCCGTGGTCCGAGGACGAGCCCAACTCGGACATGTGGGCGACCGCTGATGAGTCACGGGAGCAGATCGTCGGGCTGTACCGCCGGGCGTGGGCGCACTCCGACGCGACGATCGAGGCGCTGCCGCTGGACGCGACGGGCCAGGTGCCGTGGTGGCCGCAGGATGTGAGCGAGGTGACGCTGCACCGGATCCTGGCGCACCTGATCGCCGAGACCAACCGGCATGCCGGGCACGCCGACATCGTCCGGGAGCTCATCGACGGGGCTGCCGGGCTGCGCGACGGCAACGACAACATGCCGCCAGGCGACCAGGAGTGGTGGGAGAGCTACCGGCGCCAGGTAGAGCGCGCAGCGCAGGAAGCCGGCCAGAGCTGAGCAAGTCCGTGAACCGGCTGTTGGCCGTGCCCTTAGGTATCCTGCAGCCGGGTTCCCGGCACCTGAGGGGTGTGCCTGCCCTGCAGCAGCGACCATGCCCGCCCCAAGGCGGCGGCGAATGAGGCGACGAGCACATAGGCGATGATGTACACCAGGGACTTATGTCCTGGGCTAGCGGCCAGGAGTGCCCCCACAACGAACTGGCTCAGGTAGGCAGCCAGGGCCAGGGTAAGCTGCCGCACCGCCAATTCACCCTTGCCCAGGCCGCGATGCAGCCGGAACGTGCTGAATAGGCTGACCAGGGCCATGACAGCGGCCGTGTAGCCGAGATTGGTGCCCGGGATCAGCGCGATCAGCGAAACGAAGAAGCTGTTGATCAGGGCCGTGAACGCGGAACCAGCCACCGCCTGCGCCTTGGCCGACGCTCCCGCTCCCAGGACTGATTCCGGCCGCAACGAGACAGCGACAAACAGCAGCCCGATCAGGGCCCCTGCCGCGCCCGTCGCCCCAGCGAAGTATCCGGTGAAGCTATCGGGAACCACTACAGCTCTCCTCGTAAGCGCATGCGTCGCAGAAGGCCCGCCGCCTAACGTAATGACGCAAATGCATCTATCCCGGTAAACGCGCACAGCCTAGCTCAGGCGCGGCAAGGCAGGGTGTCGTCCACGACCTGTTGCTCATCGGCTTCGGCCTGGCAAAGTACGCCACCAACGGCACCGAGATCACCGGCCAGGCCTTCGCCGCCGCTGACCACCTTCAGTCACGTCGCGTTAACAGAACGCCGGAAATAGTGGTAACACACTGATAGAGCATGATGAGGGGTGACACATCCCCGCAGATCAGCGTCATGGCGCGACAAGCGCAGTCAGGTCCGGACACTGATGGGCGCGCGGGACTGCGACCTCTAGGCTGGGGGGTTATGTTGGGCGGGCGGCACCAGGCGGCTGCGGGAGAGCTAGCGCAGTGGTGGGAGGGCACGCGGCAGCGCGGCATCGGCTCGCGCGCGGTCCTGCTGGCAGTGCCCGCGCGCTGGGGGCGGACCACTGTCCTTGACCAGCTTGCGGCGGTCATCAGCCGAACTGACGGCCCGGCCGCCATCGTGGTGCGCATCAGCGGCAAGTCGCTGCCCGACAGGCCCGCCGGGCAGGCTCGGGTCCTGCGGGACTGCCTCATGGAAGCCGGGGTGCGGCGGCGGGCAGCGGAGCTGCTGTGCCCGGGCCGGCCGGGCGGGGCGGTGCGGCCGGGCGCGGGCAGCCTGTTCGCATCCGGGCTTGCCGCAGCGGTCTGGTTCCTGCTGGCCGGGCTGGCGGCCGGCAAGGCAGGCACCGCGGGCAAGGCAGGCACCGCGGGCAAGGCAGGCACCGCGGGCAAGCCGAGCACGGCGGCGGATGACAGCCCGTCCGGCGAGAATGGCGCAGTCGCCCGCGCTGCCCGGGCGGTGGCCGCGGTGTCGGCATCGGCACCGGTCGCGGTGATCATTGACGACGCCGAGTGCCTGGAGCCCGGCCTGGCAGTCACCCTGATCGAGAACCTGATCGACCACCATGACAGCCGCGTGCTCGTGGTCGCAGCGGCCGCTCCGGGCAGCAGCCTGGCGTCGGCTCTCACCACCCGGGCCCGCTACGGGAGGACCGCCGGGAGGGTGCACCGGGCGGACGCCGACCCTCGGATGGGATACCGGTCCCGCGCCGACCTCGCGGGCGAGCTGTGCCCGCGCCTGCCGGCCGCGGCGGCTCAGCGGCTCGCCCGGCAGACCCGGACATTCGCGGAGGTGTTCGCAGCTGCCGGATCGGGATCGTTGGCCGAGGTGATCCAGGACAGTCCCCAGGTACCGGCATAAGGACCCAGCAGTGCGGCTACCAGTAGCGCGGCTGGCCGGGAATGGTTTCCAGGTCGGCGAGCAGCAGGTCGCGTTCCTTGTCCCGGGCGATGTCCGCAGCGGCGGCCAGGGCCTGGTCGGTGTACTCCCTGGCGGAACCTGTGTTCCCGGCGATCGCGTGGGCGCGGGCCAGCGCTTCGTAGGCGAAGGCGAGGTCCCAGTCCCCGATCCCGTTCTCCTGGCAGAGCTCCAGGACCCGGGCGGCGTGGTGCAGCGCGGGCTCGGCCCGCCCGAGGACGGTGTAGACCCGGGAGACCTGCCATTCGCCCCGGGCCAGGTGAGCCGCCGCGACGGCGGGGACCTGGCCCCAGTGATAACGGGAGGCATGTGCCGCATGGATCATGCGGTCATCGTCCTGCCTGGTCCGCTCCTGCAGTTCCATCAGCCGCCAGGTCTCGTTGAACAACTGGGCGGCCAGCAGCCGGGTATCGGTCACGCTGCCGGTGCCCGGCGCGCTCATGGCAGTGGCTGCACCGTCCGGCGATTCCTGCTCCATGCCGGTCATGGTAGGGCCTTTCCCCGGGGCATGCTCAAGCAGCAGGGCGCCCGGCCGGGCCGCCCGGCGGCCCGGGGGCCCGGTTCCCGGCGGCCCTGGGGGCCCGCGCCCGGCGCCCTGGGGGCCCGGTGCCAGGATGAGGAGATGACAGCCGACCGGATCGAGGTCCAGCGCACGATCGCCGCGGACCCGGCAGTTATCTTCGCGCTGCTGTGCGACCCGCAGGGCCATGTCGCCATTGACAGCTCCGGGATGCTGATGGACGCGACTGGAGAACCGGTGACCGGGGTCGGGGACAGCTTCGTGGTGCACATGGACCGCCAGGCACTCAACGACTACCCGGAAATGGGCCGCTACGAGGTGACCGTCACCATCACCAGGTTCGTGCCCGGCCGCGAGATCGCCTGGACGGTTCTCGGCCGGATCCGCCCGCAGATCGGCCACGTCTACGGCTATCTGCTCGAGCCCGCTGCCAGCGGAACCCTGGTGACCTCCTACTACGACTGGTCATCCGCCGACCCGGAATGGCAGAAGGCCCAGATCTTCCCGGTCATCCCCGAAAGCGCGCTGCGGGCAACCCTGGGGATCCTGGCCCGGACGATCGCCCGCGGCTACCCCGCCCGGCCCGCCTGACGGCCGCGGCTACCCCGCCGGCCCGCCTGACGGCCGCGGCTGCGCCGGTGGCCGGTCAGCCGTTTACCCGGGTCACGCTAGCGGTTAACCGTCGGGCGCACCATGATCACGGTGCCGGAGAGGTGGTTGGCGGCGTCGCTGCACAGGAAGGTGGTCAGCGCCACGAGGTCCTCGGGCTGGCCGACCCGCCCGCCCGGGTAGCGGGACGCGACGCTCTGGATGTAGTCGTCGCTGACGATGTCGCGCATCCCGGGCGTGACGGTCAGGCCCGGGGCGATGGCGACGGTTCGGATGCCGTCGTCGGCGAGTTCCTGGTGGGCGACGTTGGCCAGGATGTTGATCGCGGCCTTCGAGCCGCCGTAGGGTGCTCCGCCCTTGCCGGACTGGATGGCGCCGGCGCTGGAGAGGTAGATGATGCGGCCGCCGCCGCCGCGGATCATCAGCGGGGCGAAGTGCTTGGTGGTCAGGAAACTGCCGATGAGGTTGGAGCGCAGCACCCGCTCGAGCACGGAGAGCTCCAGCTGGAGAATCGGCTGGCTGCCCGGCATCCACCCGGCGTTGTTGATCAGAGCGTCGACGCGGCCCCAGGTGCGGTCGGTCTCGGCGGCGGCCGCCATCACCGCGGCCTCGTCGCTGACGTCGGCCTCCAGCACCAGCGCGGGCGGCGCCTGGCGAAGCTCGCCGATCTCGTTGGCCACGAACTGAGCCTCAGCACGCTTGCGCGCGAGCACCGCCACCCGGGCACCCTCGGCGGCGAGCCCGAGCGCCAGCGTGCGCCCGATCCCCCGGGCGGCGCCGGTCACCACGACGACCTTGCCGGTCACGTCGATCTCCATGCCGCGTCCTCTCCAGGTGATCACCGGATCGCGCTTGCTGAAGGCATCTCCAACGGTGCGGTTGCTATTGAAGCAATACCTGCACCTGAAAGCAACCGCAACGTTGTCGTTGGACTGACCTATCATGGGGCCATGGCCTGGGATACGGAGGGAACCCGGCGACGGCTCAAGGAGGCGGCGACGGTCGAGTTCGCCGAGCACGGGCCGGCCGGCACGACCATGGCCCGCATCGCCGAGCGCGCCGGGATCAACAAGGAGCGCCTGTACAACTACTTCGGCGACAAGCAGGCCCTGTTCGAGCTGGTGCTCTCCGACGAGCTGGCCAGGCTGGCGGCGGCGGT
>Ga0302325_10019227_pt1 | contig 14372 bp, 12 predicted proteins | sample Palsa_T0_2_FD_201948 | JGI IMG/M metagenome (GOLD analysis project Ga0302325, IMG submission 201948) | Peat permafrost microbial communities from Stordalen Mire near Abisko, Sweden - Palsa_T0_2 | ecosystem: Environmental > Terrestrial > Soil > Palsa > Peat permafrost | place: Sweden: Abisko... | reverse complement strand
CGGCGAAGACCACGTGAAGATCCTGCGGCGGCTGATCATGGACACCGACGGGTCGACCGGCGAGATCATCTTCACCTTCGACGGCGACGCGGCCGGGCAGAAGGCCGCGCTGCGGGCGTTCGCGCTCGAGGAGAAGTTCGTCACCCAGACCTACGTCGCCGTCCAGCCCGACGGCCTCGACCCGTGCGACCTGCGGGTCAAGCACGGCGACGCCTCGGTCCGCGACCTGGTCGCGCGGCGGGTCCCGCTGTTCGAGTTCGCGATCAGGTCGGTGCTGTCGAAGCACGACCTGGACACCCGCGAAGGGCAGTTCGCCGCGATCGACGAGGCGGCCCCGATCATCGTCAGGATCAAGGACCGGGCCAAGTGGAAGCAGTACGCCGTCGACCTGGATCGCTGGATCGGGTTCATGGACGAGCGGTACGTCCTCGACCGGGTCCGCCAGGCCGCCGCGGCCATGCAGCCCAAGCGCGGAGCACCGGTCCGTTCGAACACATCCGAGGCGGCACCGCAGGCCGGCCAGCAGCGCCAGGGAAACCCGCGCCAAGGGCAGAGCGGCCGTGCCTTTGACCGGTCCGACCCGGTCCACCGGGTCGAGCGGGAGGCGCTCAAGCTCGCGGTGCAGTGGTCGGGGCTGACCGGGCCCGAGTTCGACGCGCTCGGCCCGGCCGCCTTCACGCTCCCCGCCCACGCGGCCGTGTTCGAGCTGATCGTCGCGTGCGGCGGGGTGTCAACGGCGGGCCGGGCCAGGGACTGGGCGGCGGCGCTGCGCGACGCGGCGCCGGACGACGTGGTCCGCGGGTTCGTGACCGAGCTGGCGGTGGAGCCGCTGCAGATGTCCGGCGAGCCGGACGAGAAGTACGCCGACGTCGTGCTCGCCCGGGTCGGCGAGCTCGCGGCCGGCCGGCAGATCGCCGGGATCAAGGCCAAGCTGCAGCGGATGAACCCGGAGGAGGACCAGGCCGCCTACGGCCGGGTGTTCGGCGAGCTGGTGGGGCTTGAGCAGCGCCGCAAGTGGCTGCTCGACCGGGCGTCCGGCGCCTGAGAGCCGGCCGTTCCTGAGAACGGAAAGACATTTCCGAGAGTATTTACTCAGGTTTCCCTCAGGTTAAACCTCAGGTCAGCGTAATAAAATTGGGTCCCCCGTAGCACTGGGTACGAGGCGCACACTGTTCTTCGTGAGCCTCACCGTAGAGACGAGCGGACCACCGCTTAGGCAGCAACTAACGGAACTCGTGACGCTCGGGCGCTCACGGGGCTTCGTGACGACGGGGGACGTCACCGCGGCAATCGACTCGGCCGAGCTAACCACCGACGCACTCGACGGGGTAGTGCGCGTGCTGGCCGACGAAGGTATCGAGGTGCTTGACGCACCGATTGAGGAGGAGACAGAGACCAAGCTGCCGGAGAGCGACGCGGAGACCGCGCGCCGGGCCGGCACCAGCGACCTGGTCCGGATCTACCTGCGGGAGATCGGCCGGGTACCGCTGCTGACGGCCGAGGACGAGGTCGAGCTGGCCAAGTCGATCGAGGCGGGCCTGTACGCCGAGGAGAAGCTGAACTCGATCTTCACGATCTCGGACGACGATCGCGGCGACCTGGAGTGGCTGTCGGCCGACGGCGTGCGCGGTAAACAGCGGCTGATCGAGGCGAACCTCCGGCTGGTGGTGTCGATTGCCAAGCGGTACATCGGTCGCGGCCTGGTCTTCCTCGACCTGATCCAGGAGGGGAACCTCGGGCTGATCCGGGCAGTCGAGAAGTTCGACTACACCCGCGGCTACAAGTTCTCGACGTACGCGACCTGGTGGATCAGGCAGGCGATCACCCGCGCGATCGCCGATCAGGCGCGCACGATCCGGGTGCCGGTGCACATGGTCGAGACGATCAACAAGCTCGCCCGGGTGCAGCGCCAGCTCCATCAGGAGCTGGGCCGCGAGGCGACCGTGGACGAGCTCGCGGCCGAGCTGGGCGTCGAGCCCGACCGGGTCGCGGAGATCCAGCGGATCGCCCAGGAGCCGGTCTCGCTGCAGTCGCCGATCGGCGAGGAGGAATCCGACCTCGGTGACTTCATCGAGGACGCCGACGCGGTGGTCCCGATCGAGGCGGCGGCCTTCATCATGCTGCAGGACCAGCTCGACCGGGTGCTGTGCGAGCTCTCGGAGCGCGAGCAGCGCATCATCCAGCTGCGCTTCGGGCTGTCCGACGGGCACCCGCGGACGCTGGAGGAGGTCGGCCGGGAGTTCGGCGTGACCAGGGAGCGGATCAGGCAGATCGAGTCCAAGACCCTGGCCAAGCTCCGTCACCCGTCCAAGGCCCTGCTGCTGCGCGAGTACCTGGACTAGCGCGGCTAACAAGACGCCTGGCAGCCGAATGCCGGCCCCGACGTCATCGTCGGGGCCGGCATTCGGCTGTCTGCGGCGGGAACATCAAAACCAGATCAAAATCCGTCCTATCGAACGGGCCGTTGCTCCGCCTCGCACCGCCCGGCCTCGCTGGCTGGCCGGCCGGCCTTAGTGGTCGCCGGGGGTGTCAGGCGTGTAGCGGACGCCGTTCGCGGCCGACGCGTCGCCTTCGGCCGGGTAGACCAGGGTGCCGTCGGCGGCGACATCGCCGGCCGAGTCGTCCTTGCCGTTGCCGCCGCCGAACTGCCGCGGCAGCTTGTCCGCGGCTGCGTGCACGACCGACGGCACCTGCGCCGAGGCGGCCTTGGCGGCGTTGGTCGCGCTGGTCGCGGCCGACTTGGCGTAGTCGGGCGCCTTGGCCGCGGCCGTCTTGCCGAGCTCGGTCGCCTTGGCCTGCGCCTTGTTCGACGCCTCCTGCACCTTCGGATGCTCGGCGACCTGACGCCCGTAGCCAACGAGCTTGTCGTAGGTACCGCGGCCGGACCGCGCGCCGGCCACAAAGCCGACGGCGAACCCGGCGATGAACATTGCCTTGTACCGCATCTGGTTCCCCTTCTTGCAGTGCATGACGTCGCCGGTGGCGTTGCGGCCATCCGTCCCCGACGTCTCCTACGTTTCGGCTGGCCGCCGCTACGGTGCGTTGGCCTCCCTGGGTATCTGTCCACCGTTGCCGTAGACAGTCCACCTCAGCCCGGAAAAGTTCATCGGAAGCCCCTCGAAGTTCTGGCGCCAAGCGGCCTCCCGGGTGCCACAGGCACCCCCGAAGGTGCGCTACGCTTATGCGCAGCACGAGCAACGGGCCCCGTTTCCGGCCCGCCGCGCGTGCCGGTCCTGCGTAGCTCAATTGGCAGAGCAGCCGGCTGTTAACCGGCAGGTTATAGGTTCGAGTCCTATCGCAGGAGCCCATCCGGCCATTATTGTCAGCCCTCTCACCTGCAACAACGCACGAAGCGAGAGAGTTTCATGACGCAGGCCGCATCCACGAGCTTCAAGATCCCCACAACTTCCCCACAACCATCGTCCGGCAAGGCCGCTTGGCGCGCCGGGCGGGCGACCGCCGTGCTCCCGGCACCGGGCTGGGTTCTCACGAGCGGGACCGGCCGCGCGGCGTTCGACCAGGCCCGCGCCGGGCAGGAGGCCGGCACCAACCCGCTCGGGCTGATCTTCCCCTCGCCGACCGGCCAGCACTGGCGGTCGTCCAACTTCCACCGCAACGTCCTCAAGCGCTAGTGGCGCCGGACCGGGAACGGCAAAGGCTGCCTGGGGAACGGGCTGCGCTTCCGAGACCCCTTGCCTCGTCGGGCAAGTTTCGTAGAGATGGTTGTCGGATGGCACTTGTTCTCTACCTAGGGTCTAGGTAGAGTTCTTGCATGATGAGCGGGAAGTCTCCGGGGCTGCGGATGACGCTGGCGACGCAGCTGGCGCTGCGGGCGATGCTGGCCGAGCCGACCCGGGAGATGTACGGGCTGCAGATCTGCCAGGCGGCCGAGCTGCCCAGCGGCACGATCCACCCCATCCTCGCCCGGCTAGAACGTCTGGGCTGGCTGGAATCGCACTGGGAGGACGCCGTCCCCCAGGTGGAAGGCCGCCCGCGTCGCCGGTACTACCGGCTGACCGAGGACGGGGCCGAGCGGGCCCGCATCGCCCTCGCCCAGGCCACCACCTCCGCCGCCGCCCTCAGCCTGCATCCCCGCGCCGCCGGCGGCCTCGCATGACTACCGCCCGTTGCGACCGCGACCGCTCCCTCGTCGACGCCCTCGCCGGCTCCCGCGACCGCGCCAGCGACCTCGACCGCGCCGCCGACCGCGACCACGTCCTCAGCCGCGCTCGCGTTCGCGAGGCCGCATCCTCTGAGGGCCGACTGCGCGTTCCGATGACGCTGGCGAGGAGGTTGACCGCGGTCGCGGCCGGGCTCCTGCCGGGGGCGGAGCGGGCCCGGTACCGGGAGGAGTTCGGGCCGGAGCTGGCCGAGATCGCCAGGGCCGGGGGCGGGCGTCGCGCGCAGCTGGCCTATGCCGCCCGGACGGTGCTGTGCTCGGCCTGGCAGCTGCGCGCCGCACTGCGGTCCCCGCGCCGCCGTGGCGCCGTCCAATAATCAGTAGCGGGCGAGTCGACGGAGCGCCGCCGAGGTGGGTGGGAGCGTCTGCCGGCCCTCGGAGCCTTGCGCCGCACGTCACGGCCACCGCGGCTCCGCCTGGGCTTCGCGGCGGAGCCGGGAAACTCAGGGCATCGCCTCTCTTCCCCCCAGGGAAACCCGAACGATGAGTCAGTTCGTCGGCAGCGGTTCGGCCGAGCTTGAGCAGAGCACGGATGTCATTGAGGCTGATTAGCTGATCCATGTCCGCTCGTCCTTGCCGGACAGCTTCCGATGCGTAAACAGAAGAGGCTGGAGGATCTGGCAGTGGATTCATGGTCTTGACGGTAAACGGCGAGGAAAGGACCACCGATCCCGCGGCGATATATAACCGTGTGCTGAACGCCTATCTCGGCCTTGCCGCGGCGAGGGATGTGCCGTTCGCCGGGAGCCTGCTTGCGCCGGTGGACGTTGTCGCTGCTGCTGACCAGGCCAACCGGGGGGTTCTATGGCCCTCGGCGGTTTACCGGCCGACGACACGCCGCCAATCGAACAGGATAGGCGGATGCACCGTCTATGCTAGTTCTTAACCATCATCGAACCCCGGAGTAATTCATGGCCCAGCGGATTCAGACGCTCTTCATTGACGACATCGACGGCGGCGCGGCGGACGGCACGGTCCGCTTCGGCTTGGACGGCACCGACTACGAGATTGACCTCAGCGGTGAGCACACCGAGGAACTGCGCACGGCGCTCGCGAAGTACATCGAGCACAGCCGCAAGGTCGGCGGCACCGCCCGCCGCTCACGACGCGGCAACAACGGAGCTCCCGCCGTCGACACCGCCAAGGTCCGCGAATGGGCCAAGGGCAACGGCTACGACATCAAGGACCGCGGTCGGGTGCCGGCCGAAGTAGTCGCGAAATACGAGGCGGCGGCCGGAGCGTAATCGCTCAAATGGTCGGTGGCGTCGCCGGATAGGCGAAACTTCGACCCCGCTTGCGTCGATGGCATTGAGCGATCGGCATCCCCGTCAGGTAGCCGAGGGAAGGCTCCAGTGCTGGTCGGCTCCGCCGGCGCAGTCCTCGATGATCGCCTGGGTGCCGGAGCCGCCGGACCCGTTGTCCTCCAGGCACTTGCCCGACTGAGGGTTGACCAGGGCGCCATCGGGCTGCGGCACCCAGATCTGCGCGCCGGTGCCGTTGCAGCCGTACAGGTCGACCGCGGTTCCGTTGGCGGTGTTCCCGCCGTTGACGTCCAGGCACTTGCCCAGCACCTGCAGTGTGCTGTTGGACTCGACCGTCCACTGCTGAGCGTCGCTGCCGTTGCAGGTGTAGATCTGGATGGGGTTGTAGTCCGCCGTCGAGGCGTCGCGGTCATCCAGGCACAGGCCGTCGTAGCCGGTGATCGCGCCGGTCGGCGGGGTGCCGGTGGTGATGGCGACGCCGGTGGTGTTGGAGGCTCCGGCCGCGGTGGTGACCGTGATGTCGGCGGTGATGCCGGGGGTCACGGCCCACTGCCCGTTGGTGCCGCTGGGCTGGGGAACGGTGAAGGTGATGGCGGAGTCGCTCCAGCTGTCGATGGTGAAGCTGGCCAGGTCGGGGGGCGCGCCCCAGTTGGTGCCGTTGTCGCTGAAGGTCAGGTAGCTGCTGCCCTGGGTCGCCCCGAAGCCGCTGCCGGTGACCGTGACCTGCTGGCCGGCCGCGGCGGTGGCCGGAGAGGTGAACGTGATCAGCGGCGTGGCCGGCTCCGACAGCTGGACCGGTGTGCCGCCGGTCTGGGTGATGGTCGCGGTCGAGCCGGTCGCGACCGCGCCGACCGGGACCTGGAGCGTGTGGCCGGCGCTGTTGTAGCTCCAGGCTGAGGCGGCGAGTGTCTGGCCGTTGAGCTCGACCGAGGTGGGCTGCGACTCGTCGACCAGGTCGATCGTGTAGGCGCGGCTGCTCGGCCCGCCAGCGTAGGAGCCGGTGGCGGGGCCGATCGTCACCGTCGACGTTTCCGCGGAGACGTTCTCGGTGTAGCTGATCGGGGTCTGGGTGGACTGCCCGGACTGGTAGCCCAGGCCGGTGCCCGCGTCGTCGTACATGGCAAAGGAGCCGCTGGCGCCGGCGTGAACCTGGAGGGTGATCGGCGCGGTGCCCGCGGTCTGGGCGTTGCCGGAGGCGGGCTGGAGCGGGATGATCCCGCCGGCCTTGACGAAGACCGGCATCCGGCTGGTCGGGACGTTGATCGTCGCGGTGCTGGGGCCGGTGAAGGTGGCCCCGGTGAAGTAGTCCTCCCAGGTGCCGGGCGGGAACCAGACCGTGGTGGCGACGCTCGTCCCCGGCTGGGTGACGGGGTCGACCAGCACGTCCGGGCCGAGCAGGTACTCGTCCGGGTTGGCGTAGGCGGCGGCCTGGGCGGGGTAGTCGAGGTAGAGCGCCTGGGTCATCGGCAGGCCGGTGCTGTAGGCCTGGTTGGCGAGCGTGTAGAGGTAGGGCACGAGTTCCTCGCGGAGCTGGAGGAACTGGTCGCCGACGGCGTTGGTGGCGGCGTCGTACTCCCACGGCAGGCGCGGGTTCTGGCCGGAGTTCGAGTGCTCGCGCATGATCGGCTGGAACGTGCCCAGTTGCAGCCAGCGGAGGTAGAGATCGTCGGGGTCGTTCCCGTTGCCGGTGGAGTTGCCAAGGAAGCTGCCAATGTCGTCGCTGACGTAGGGCTCGCCGATGCTGCCCTCGTCCTGCGACAGCTGCGCCTCGGAGGCGAGGGTGTTCCAGGTTCCCTGGGTGTCGCCGGTGAACGCGATCGCGCTGCGGTGGTCGGCCCACGGGCCGGAGGGGTACGAGCCGGCCTGCGAGTCCTGATAGGACGCGCCGATGCGGGACAGGTCGAAGCCGCGCTCCCCGTCGTTCACCATCTGCTGGGCGGTCAGGTAGTTGATCCAGGCGTCGGGGGTGACGCCGGGGGCGGACACCTCGCTGGCGTCGCAGCACCAGTCGAGCCAGGTCTCCGAGACCGCGTTCTGGGTCGGGTCGGCGGTGTCGAAGTAGGACTCGGCCTGCGCCTCATTGCCCCAGTCCCACACCGCCTGGGTGCCGTTATCGCTCAGCGTATTTCCGGCGACGTCCTGAGCCTGCGCGTAGAGCGGGTCGTCGTTGGCGACGGAGGGGTGGACGTTGAGGGCGACGTGGATGTCCTCTGACGCGGCCCAGTCTTCGAACGCGGTGGGGTCGGGGAACAGGCTGGAGTTCCACTCCCATCCGTCCCAGGTGCTCGGGCTCTTCCAGTCGGTGTCGACCGAGAGGTTGTCGAGGCTTACGCCGTTGGCTTCGAACTGCGGGAGGATCGTCTGCTGGTAGTTCGCCGTGGAGTACGGGTAGTACTGGGAGAACCAGGTGCCGAAGGTCGATTCCGGCAGCAGCGGCGCCGGGCCGGTCAGCTTGGCCAGGTCCTCGAGCGCGCCGGTGTAATCCTGGCCGTAGCCGAACAGGTAGCCGTCTTGGATGTCGCCTGTGGGGCGGTTGGCGATCCAGCCGGTCGAGGTCCACACCGCGGTCTGGGAGTCGTCGAGCAGGTACCAGCCGGACTGGTCGAGGAGGCCTGATGCCATCTGCGGAATGTTTGCCGTGCAGGTGGCCCCGGACTGCCCGCTCGCGCAGGCCGGCGATGCGGAGTAGCTGCCGTTGGCGGAGTCGTAGGAGCGGATGTAGCCGCCGAGCGGATCAGCGGGCAGGAACGGCGCGGCGGTCGCGCCAGCTGCGCTGACCGCTATGTCGTCGACGTTGACGTTGCAGCCGTCGCTGCTCTGGCAGTCGAGGGCGACCGTGTTGGTGCCGGCCGACAGCGTCACCGGCACGGTGACGGTGGACCACGCGTCCCAGCTGGCCGTCGCGGGCAGCGTGACCTGGGTCGTGGTGCCGTCGACGACCAGGCTCTCGGTGCGTGACGCGGGCCCGCCGAGGGCGCCGACGTAGTTCGAGTAGCGGATGGTCACGTCCGCGTTCCCGGCCGGGGCGCCGAGTACCTGCCACGAGGCGTCCGCCCCGGTGGCGGTCAGCCCGGCGATGAACCCGGGCGGGCTCAGGTAATTAAGGTGGTCGTTGGCGATCGCGGCCCCGCCGCTGAGCGTCGCCGCGCCCGCCTGGCAGGCCTGGCCGAAGGTGCACTCCCATTCCCAGGTGGGCGTGACGCTGGCGGACGCTCCCGGCGGCAGCGCGCCGAGCAGCTGCAGCTGCGTGTTGACGGCGGTGAACGGGCCCGAGCCGACCTGGTAGCGCAAGGTCATCTGGCTGGTGGTGATCGTCAGCCAGCCGCCGGACACGCTGCTGGTGTAGCTCGGCACGGTGAAGCTGCGGTCGAGGATGTCGAAGGTCGGATCGTCGAGGAAGCTGCCGGTCGGTGAGTACTCCATCCGGATCACCTCGGGGGTGAGCACCTCGAAGCGCGCATCGCCTGATGTCACGACGGCGTGCGAGGCCGCCGTGCCGTTAGCCATGTCGATGTTGTTCGAGAGATTGACCGGAGAGGTGTCGGAGGTAGCCGTCTGCGCGCCGGCCGGGCCGCCAATCGCCACCAGGAGCACGGCGACGGCCGCCACGATCAGGGCCTGAGCCCAGCCCAATCGGCGCCAGAAGGACGGGCGAGAGTACCCGGCGGTGGCGGACATGGCGGCTCCTCGTGTCCTGTGCGCAATTGCCGATAAAAGGCGTGATACGCCAAATTTCGATCGACGCGCGCAGGGCGTCAAGGTAGCCACTCGTTAACATGGAGTTAATACGGGTCCGTGGCGGCGGCCGGGGCGGGCGACGAGTTCATCGCGACTGCCGCCGCGACCGGCGGCGCCTGCCGTTTCGCGTTCCGGATCTGCGCGGGCACGGCCACAGCGCCCGGCGGCCGGCCGACGTGTCACGCGACGCGTTCGTCGGTGACGTGGCCGCGGTGATCCGCGTGGTGTCCCCGGGTCGGCCGGTGACGCTCGTCGGGCAGTCGATGGGCGGGCACACCGCGATCCTTGCCGCGGCCGCCTTCCCTGATCTGGTTGCCCGGCTCGTCGTGCATGTTCAGCCCGGCCGAGCAGGCCGAGTTCATCGCCGCCAGGCCGGGCACGCGGCACGTCGTCCTGGCGGGCGGCTCGCACGACGCGCATCTCGACGCGACCCCGGAGTGGGCGGCCGTGCTGGCTCTCGCCCCCGAGTCGCAACTTTCCTGGCAGAGCGGTTAATTTACCTCGTTCCAGACCATTGACGTCCGATCGCCGCGATGCTTCCATTATGCCCAATGGGTAGTCGAATAGACCATTAAAAACCGCTGTAAGCGCCCCGACGCGCGCGCAGGGGCTCGACCAGAAGGAGGGGCCGTGACGCGAGCCGAGGGACCGCTCACGATCGACGAACTGCGGTCGCTGGTGGCGGCGGGCACGGTGGACACGGTGGTCATCGCGATCACCGACATGCAGGGCAGGCTCCAGGGCAAGCGCTGCGGCGCAAGGTACTTCCTCGACGTCGTGGTCCCGCACGCGGCGGAGGGATGCAATTACCTGCTCGCGGTCGACGTGGACATGAACACCGTCGGCGGCTACGCGATGTCCTCCTGGGAGAGCGGCTACGGCGACTTCGTCTTCCAGCCGGACCTGTCCACCCTCCGGCTGATGCCGTGGCACGAGGGCAGCGCCCTGGTCCTGTGCGACCTGCAGTGGGAAGACGGCCGTCCCGTCGTCGCCTCACCGCGGCAGATCCTGCTCCGGCAGATCGAGCGGCTGGCCGAGCGCGGGCTCGTCCCTTACGTGGGTACCGAACTAGAGTTCATGCTCTTCAACGACGGCTATGAGGCCGCCTGGGACAAGGGCTACCGTCGGCTCCAGCCCGCCAACCAGTACAACGTCGACTACTCGCTCATCGGCACCGGGCGGGTCGAGCACCTGCTGCGCCGCATCCGCAACGGCATGACCGGCGCCGGCCTGTACGTGGAGTCGGCCAAGGGCGAGTGCAACCTGGGCCAGCACGAGATCGCCTTCCGCTACGCCGACGCGCTGACCACGTGCGACAACCACAGCGTCTACAAGACCGGGGCGAAGGAGATCGCCCAGGCCGATGGCATGAGCCTGACGTTCATGGCCAAGTACGACGAACGCGAAGGCAACTCCTGTCACATCCACATCAGCCTGCGCTCACCGGAAGGCGACCCCGTGCTGGCCGGCGACGGACCGCACGGCTTCTCCCCGATGATGGGGCACTTCCTGGCCGGCCTGCTGGCCGCCCAGCGGGAGCTCACGTACTTCTTCGCGCCCAACGTCAACTCCTACAAGCGCTTCGTGCCCGGCAGCTTCGCGCCGACCGCCATCGCCTGGGGCGAGGACAACCGCACCTGCGCGTTCCGGGTGGTCGGCCACGGCGAGTCGCTCCGGGTGGAGGACCGGGTCGCGGGCGGCGACGTGAACCCGTACCTGGCCGTCGCGGCACTGATCGCGGCCGGCCTGCACGGCATCGAGAACGAGCTCCCGCTTGAGCCGATGTTCGTCGGCAACGCCTACGACTCGGACCGGCCGCGGGTCCCGGCTAACCTGCGCGACGCGGCCGACCTGCTGGCCGGCAGCGAGCTGGCCCAGGCCGCCTTCGGCCCCGAGGTCGTTGAGCATTACCTCAACGCCGCCCGGGTCGAACTCGCCGCCTACGACGCCGCCGTCACCGACTGGGAGCGCTTCCGTGGATTCGAGCGGCTCTGAGCGCCAGGCCGACGGCAACGCGGCCGACGGCGCCCGGACCCGCCGCCCGCTGATCGGCCTGACCACATACCGGGAACGGGCCGTCACCGGGGTCTGGGACACCGAGTTCGCGCTGCTGCACAATGCCTACGTCGATGCCGTGGCGCGGGCGGGCGGGGTCGCGGTGCTGCTGCCGCCGCAGGAACTCGGAGCCGACGAGGCGATCGCGGGCGTGGACGCCCTGATGCTGACCGGCGGGTCGGACGTCGACCCGGAGCGCTACCAGCAGCGACCGCAGGCCGGCAGCACGGTCGTCCGACCGTGGCGCGACGACTGGGAACTGCGGCTGCTGGCCCGCGCGCTGGCGGCCGGCCTGCCCGTGCTCGGCGTCTGCCGGGGTGCGCAGCTGCTCAACGTGGCCCTCGGCGGCACGCTCGACCAGCACATCCCCGACTCCGTCGGCCACCAGCGGCACGGCCCGGCGCCCGGTGTCTTCGGCGAGACCCGGGTGACCCTCAGCCCCGGCAGCGTGCTGGCCGGACTGCTCGGCCCGACCGCCATCGTCGCCTGCCATCACCACCAAGCGATCGACAAGCTGGCACCGGAGCTTGCGGTGACCGGCTGGTCCGATGACGACATCGTCGAGGCGGTCGAGCTGCCCGCTCACCGCTTTGCCGTCGGCGTCCAGTGGCACCCCGAGCAGGACGGCGGCGACCTGCGGCTTTTTCAGGCGCTGGTGGCGGCCGCCGTGGTCAGGAAATCCGAACAGAACCAGGGAGCAAGCCGTGTCGGCCCATGACGTGATCAACCCCGCGACCGAGGAAGTCGTCCAGCGCGTCGCGCTCGCTGACGCCGACCAGGCGGATGCCGCGATCGCCCGCGCGGCGGCCGCCCAGCAGACCTGGCGCGCGGTTGCCCCGGCCGACCGCGCGCGGCTGCTGCGGCGCTTCAGCGAGGCAGTGGACGGCGACCTGGAGAACCTGGCGCGACTTGAGGTGGCCAACTCCGGCCACCCGATCGGCAACGCCCGGTGGGAAGCAGGCAACGTCCGTGACGTGCTGAACTACTACGCCGCGGCCCCGGAGCGAATGTGCGGCAGGCAGATCCCGGTCGCGGGCGGCGTCGACGTCACGTTCAAGGAGCCGCTCGGCGTGGTCGGCGTGATCGTGCCGTGGAACTTCCCGATGCCCATCGCCGGATGGGGCTTCGGGCCGGCCCTGGCGGCCGGGAACTCGGTCGTGCTCAAGCCCGCCGAGCTGACGCCGCTGACGGCGATCCGGCTGGGCGAGCTGGCGCTGCAGGCCGGGCTGCCCGAGCACGTCTTCCAGGTCATTCCGGGCAAGGGATCGGTCGTCGGCGAGCGTTTGGTCGCTCACCCGGCGGTGCGCAAGGTCGTGTTCACCGGGTCCACCGGCGTCGGGAAGCATCTCATGGCCGGCTGCGCCGCGCAGGTGAAGCGGGTGACGCTGGAACTCGGCGGCAAGAGCGCGAACATCGTCTTCGCCGACTCCGATCTTGAGCAGGCGGCCGCCACCGCGCCGTACGGCGTGTTCGACAACGCAGGCCAGGACTGCTGCGCCCGGTCGCGGATTCTCGTCCAGCGCAGCGTATTCGACCGGTTCATGGAACTGCTGGAACCCGCGGTCAAGGGCGTGCGGGTCGGCGACCCCGGCGACGAGGCGACCGAGATGGGCCCGCTGATCTCGGCCGGGCAGCGGGAGACGGTCGCGTCCTACGTGCCCGACGACGCGCCGGTCGCGTTCCGCGGCGGCTGCCCGGACGGCCCCGGCTACTGGTACCCGCCGACCGTCCTGGCGCCGGTCGAGGTCGGCTCGCCGCAGTGGCGCGAGGAGATCTTCGGCCCGGTCGTCGCGGTGGTGCCGTTCGAGGACGAGGCCGACGCGATCCGGCTGGCCAACGACTCCGAGTACGGCTTGTCGGGCTCGATCTGGACCCGCGACGTCGGGCGCGCGTTCCGGGTCGCGCGGGCCGTGGAGAGCGGCAACCTGTCCGTCAACTCGCACTCGTCGGTGCGGTACAGCACCCCGTTCGGTGGCTTCAAGCAGTCCGGCCTCGGCCGGGAGCTCGGCCCTGACGCGGTCGACGCGTTCACCGAGACCAAGAACCTTTTCATCGCGACCGACAGCTAGCCGGCTTCATCGCGACCGACGGCCAGGCGATCGACCGCCGGCACCCGACCGACATCAGAAAGAGGCAGCACACATGGGCAACATCGGCAACCGCCTGCAGGACCGGGTGGCCGTGGTCACCGGGGGCGGGAGCGGCATCGGCCTGGCCACCGCGCGGCGGCTGGCGGCCGAGGGCGCCAAGGTCGTCGTCGGCGACCTCGACCCGGTGACCGGCAAGGCCGCCGCCGACGAGGTCGGCGGGCTGTTCGTGTCGGCCGACGTCACCAGCGAGGCCGACGTCGAGAACCTGTTCCTGGCGGCGTTCGAGGCCTACGGCTCGGTCGACGTCGCGTTCAACAACGCGGGCATCTCCCCGCCGGACGACGACTCCATCCTGGTCACCGGCATCGATGCCTGGCGTCGGGTGCAGGAGGTCAACGTCACCTCGGTCTACTACTGCTGCAAGCACGCCATCCCCTATATGCAGCGCCAGGGTAAGGGCTCGATCATCAACACCGCGTCGTTCGTCGCCCTGATGGGCGCGGCCACCTCGCAGATCTCCTACACCGCGAGCAAGGGCGCCGTCCTGGCGATGTCCCGGGAGCTGGGCGTGCAGTTCGCCCGGGAGGGCATCCGGGTCAACGCGCTGTGCCCCGGACCGGTCGACACGCCGCTGCTGCAGGAGCTGTTCGCCAAGGACCCCGAGCGAGCGCAGCGGCGACTGGTGCACATCCCGATGGGCCGGTTCGCACGGCCGGAGGAGATCGCCGCCGCGGTCGCCTTCCTGGCCAGCGACGACTCGTCATTCATGACCGCCGCCACGTTCCTCATCGACGGCGGTATCTCCGGTGCCTACGTCACCCCCCAGTAAAAATTCACCGAAAGAGGATGGCCATGATCGATGACGACGGGGTCGGGGCGCTGGCCCCGGCCCTGCAACCCACCGACGACGAGAGACGGCTACATGAGCTGGGCTACGCCCAGGAGCTCCGCCGGCATATGTCCGGCTTCAGTAACTTCGCCGTCTCGTTCACGATCATCTCGATCCTGTCGGGCTGCCTGACCCTGTACGGGACCGGCATGACCGAC
>Ga0302325_10019226_pt1 | contig 14372 bp, 8 predicted proteins | sample Palsa_T0_2_FD_201948 | JGI IMG/M metagenome (GOLD analysis project Ga0302325, IMG submission 201948) | Peat permafrost microbial communities from Stordalen Mire near Abisko, Sweden - Palsa_T0_2 | ecosystem: Environmental > Terrestrial > Soil > Palsa > Peat permafrost | place: Sweden: Abisko... | reverse complement strand
ATCAGCCGGCGGTGCGCACCTTGTTTCCGCTGGGCGGAAAGGCCGGGCGGCAGGTGAAGGTCGAGATCGAAGGCGAGTATTTGGATCGCGCTTCGATCGTCCGTTGCGAGTGTAACGACGTGAGCGGACTGATCCGGCACGCAGGAGCGTTGGCGCTGGATGTGGATCTAAACGTGGCTGCATCCGCTGAACCGGGCCTCAGAGTAATGTACGTCGAGTCGCCGCGCGGGACTTCCAATCGGTTCTTCTTTCGCGTGACGCGATGGGAAAGCGTCCGCGAAGTGGAGCCGAACGACCAGTTGGAACAGGCGCAGGTAGTGACAACGCCTGTCATAGTCGAAGGACGGATAGCGCGGCTCACGGACGTTGATTTCTTCCGGTTTCACGCGCAGGCGGGCGAGCGTCTGGCATTTAATATCTTGGCCGCTCGCACGAATGCGCCCGGATTCGTCTCCATCGCGCTGTTGGATCCCAAGGGTCGCGAGCTTGCGCGAAAGCACTCCGGAGTGGGGCCCGACCCCTATATGGAGTATCGCTTTCAGGAAGCCGGGGATTACTTCATAGTCGTCTATCCGCGGCGCTTTGCGGATTTTTTTACGGTTGTCAAAGATGACCAGTTGATTAACTGGCAATACCAACTGGCCATTGGGCGCAGCCCGATGCTTTGGTCGGTGTTCCCGTCCGGAGCCCAGCGGGGCACGACCGCTGACGTGGAGGTTCACGCGGACTTTCTCGATGCGGGCGCCAAACCGGTGTTCTCGGGAAAAGGCGTGGAGGGCGAGCCGGTTGAGAGCATGACAGACGGTAAGTTTCGGATGAAGGTCCGTGTCGCGGCAGACGCTGAACCTGGCATCCATCTGCTGCGGTTTTCCGAAGAGTCGGGCAATCTCGGCGCTCTGGGGTTTGCCGTGAGCGACGGCCAGGAAATCCTCGCAACGGGCTCAAATCCGCAGAAAGTCATGCCTCCGGTAATCGTTAATGGCCGGATCCGGTCGCCTGGGGAGCATGATGCGTATCGATTCAAAGTAAACTCCGACGACGCAATGACGTTCCATGTAGATGCCGTGAGCCTCGGATCGCAAATGAGCGATCCGCAAGTCGCGTTATTGCGGGCCGACGGGGATTTCAGCGACTGGGCCGACGAACGATGCAAGAGTTGTTCGGGTTTCTATGACACCGTCCTGAAGAAGGAAATACTGGACCCACAACTGACGCACGCATTTATTTCGCGAAGCGTCAACGACGCGGACGCGGCCGGCGATTACGATATCGTGATTTTGGATAATTCCAGCCACGGGAGCGAAGACCTGACTTACCGGCTCACCATCCGGCCGCCACAACCCGGGTTCCGTGCCGGCGTGATGGTTGATCATATGAACGTGGAGGAGGGCGGCGCAGCTTGGATCCCGGTGGCCATCGCCCGGGAAGAGGGCTTCAAGCGGGACGTGGAGGTTACCGTGGAAGGTTTGGCCCCTGGCTGGACAGCCGAACCGCTGAGGATTTCCGGCGGCGAGGACAGCGGCAAGCTGGAAGTCAAAGGCCATGGTTCAGCGGCCCTGCGCCTGATCGCGCGTGCGGAACTGGGCGAGAAACGGGTCGCGCAGCCCGTGCTGGCGCCGCCCATATCTACTCAAGACGGCGCTGGCTACCTGGAATTGCCGCGTCAAACAATCCAAGTTACGTTCGTGGAGAAACCGCAGATCGCCCTGAGCGTCGAACCGCCTCCGCCGGGATTCGTCATCGATCGGGCGAAGAGCCCGGAAGTTCAGTTGCTCTGCAAGATTGAATATTGTAAGCAGTGTGCGAAGCTGGAGGTTCCCTTGAAGTTCGATGTCGAGGAATTGCCCCCCGGAATGCGGATGGTCCGGCAGGAGAGCGGCGCCGACGGTCAGAGTGAGACAGTGACTTTGGCCGCGGATCTGAAAGCGGTCGAGCCGGGACAGTACCGGATCGCTTTGCGGGCTCGAGGTCGGGCTGACGGCCGGGAGATCTCAGAGACAACTTCCGCAATCGGTATACGGGTAAAGTGAATGCGCTTATTATCGGCTTTCTGCCTGTTTTCCGTGCTCTGTTCAGGCGCTCGTTTGCGTGAGGTTCAGATTGCGCCGCAGGTCGCCTACATTCACGGCGCTGGCGGCACGCATCACCTGCTCCTGACCGCCGTTTATGACGACGGCACCCAACGCGATGTGACTGAACAAGTCAAGCTGACTTTTGATTCCCCGGATATCATCGAGACAGGATCCCCTGGGCAGGTCAAGGCGCTTAAAGAAGGCATCGCAAAAGTCACGGCCGAATTCGATAGTCAGCATGCGGAGAGCGTTGTCATCGTGCAGCCTAAGCAGACCGAGGACATCGATTTCATCCACGATGTGGCGCCTATCTTTACCCGAATGGGCTGTAATAATACCAATTGTCACGGCTCTCTCAACGGTCAAAAGGGTTTTAAACTTTCGCTATTCGGATACGATCCGGACGCCGATTACCGGGCGGTCGTGGAGGCCTCCGGTGGGCGCCGCGTCAATCGCACGGACCCCGAGAATAGCCTTATTCTGTTGAAGCCCACTTTTTCGGTTCCTCACGGCGGCGGGCACATTCTGAAAAAGGATCTCTCGACTTACGAGTACTCCACTCTGCTCAAGTGGCTCCGTGCGGGAACTCCACGGAGCGCGCCGACCACGCCGCGGCTAATCGGCATGGATGTCTATCCGAAGGATTTCCGCATTTTGAGAGCAGCGGGCGCGAAGCAACATATCGTGGTGGTAGGAAGGTACAACGACGGCTCCCAGGAGGATATTACGCGGCGCGTGCGGTACACGTCGAATAATGAGGAAGCCGCGCCGGTGAACCTGGAAGGGGAGGTGCAGGCCAAGCAAAACGGCCAGAGCACCATTGTTGTCCGCGCACTGGGCTTAGTCGCGGCGCTGCAGGTGGGTGTCACTCTCAATCCCCCCGTGACCAGCGCGTCTGTCCAGCCGGCTAACTTCATCGACCAACTTGTTTTTCAAAAACTGGCGCAGATGAATATCGAGACCTCCGAGCAGGCCACCGCCGCGGAGTTCTTAAGACGGGTATATCTGGACGTGGTAGGCCTTGTGCCGCCGCCGGAAGAGGCTCTCCGTTTCCTTGCCGATCAATCGGCCGACAAGCGGGCCAAGGTAATCGACCACCTTCTGGAGAGCCGGGACTTTGCGGACTTCTGGGGTATGAAGTGGGCCGAGCTCATGGCGAGCAACGTCTTCACGGTGAATGACGGCACCGCCTACTTCCAGGACTGGATGCGCGACGCCTTCGCCGCGAATAAACCGTACGATCAGTTCGTGCGCGAGATCCTGACCGCGAGCGGCAGCACCTGGGATAACGGCGCCGTCAACTTTTATTCCCGGCCCCCCGAGGATCTCACTACCCTGGCGGCTACCGCATTTCTTGGCATCGGCATCGAATGCGCGCGGTGCCATGATCATCCGTTTGGAGTATGGAAGCGGGACGATTTTATTGGTTTGACGGCTTTCTTCGCGCAGGTTCGCGGGAAAGGTCGCCGTCCTCCGCCCGTCGAGGCAATCTATTATGTTTCCTTTGACCAGGAGTATCGGCACCCAGACACGAAACAGGTGGTCAGGCCGCGCTTTCTGGATGGAACGGAACCCGACGTCCGGTCTTTACAGGATCGCCGGAAGCTTCTTGCTGACTGGATGACTTCACCCCAGAATCCGTGGTTTGCCCGCGCGACGGTGAATCGGTTCTGGCGGCAGTTGATGGACAGAGGACTGGTTGATCCCGTTGACGACTTCCGGCCCACGAATCCTCCCACGAACCCGGCGCTGCTGGACGCTTTGGCCCACGATTTCGTGGAGCACCATTACGACATTCGCTATCTCTTGCGAACTATTCTCAACTCAAAGACCTACCAGCTTTCGTCAATTCCTAAGCCGACCAACCGGGATGATGAGATCGATTACTCCAGGTATTACATGCGCCGGCTCACCTCAGAGCAGATGCTGGACAGCATTGTTGAGATCACCGGCGTGCCCGAGAAGTTTTTGGCTTACTATCCGGGCGTTCGGGCGGTGAATTTGGCCGATGGAGGAGTGCCCTCCGCTTTTCTCGATATGTACGACCGGCCCAAACGGGACGCAGCCAAATGCGAGCGAAACGAGAATATCTCGCTCCGCCAGGCTATGAATATGATGGCCGGCGACACGGTGAACCAAAAGATCCGCAGTGATCGAGGCACCCTGGCTCGGATGATTGCCGAGGGTCGCACCGACGATGAGATCGTCGAGCACTTTTATCTGGCCGCGCTTGGCCGCTATCCCAGCGCTCGTGAGAAAGATATGTGCCATACGGCCGTGGCTCAGGCATCCGCGCGGCGCGCCGGCTTGGAAAACGTAGTCTGGGCGCTTTTGGACGGCAACGAATTTCTCTATAACCATTAGTAGGAAGGAGCATGGCTAGCATGAGCCAACTTTGGGGAAGGCGTGAGTTCATCCGCATTGCTTCGCTCGGGCCGCTCGGTTTGGGCCTCGGCGATTACCTGTCGTTGCGCGCACAGTCGCAAACGCAATCGGATAAGTCGTGCATCATGATTGTGCTGGATGGCGGGATGTCGCATCTCGATACTTTCGATATGAAGCCGGATGCGCCGTCCGACGTCCGCAGCACGTTTAATTCGATGGCCACCAAGGTTCCCGATATCCGCATTTGCGAGCATCTGCCCCGCGTGGCGCAGCAGATGGACAAGTTCGCGATCCTGCGATCGGTCTGGGGCAGGACTGCCATCCACTTCAACGGCGTTTACTTCCTGATGACCGGCTACCTGCCCATCCAGTCCATGGAGTTTCCATCCATGGGAGCGGTCGTGGCCAAGGAACTGGGGCTGCGAAAGGGCATGCCGCCTTATGTCTTGAATGCGATGCTCGACCATGCCATGGGCCCTGGTTTCCTTGGCAGCGCATACGCTCCTTTCTGGGTGCGTTCCGACCCGAACTCGCCGGATTTCCGGGTCGAGGATCTGGAATTGCCCATAGATGTGGATTGGAAAACGGTTTCGGACCGGCGTGCGCTGGTGAAGCAGATGGATGATGCGTTTCGCGTGCGGGATACCAAGGGCATAACCGAGTCGCGCGATAGCTTTTACGTCGAAGCCGAACGCATCATGCGATCGCCACCGGTGAAGAAGGCTTTCGATATCTGGGCCGAGCCCGAGCCGCTGCGCGACCGCTACGGCCGCACGCCGATTGGCCAGGGTTGTTTACTGGCGCGGCGACTGGTGGAGAGCGGCGTCCGTTTTGTCACGGTGAATGCCGCGCGCGCGATTTGGGACACTCACGGGGATAACTTCAACCGGCTGCAAAAAGTTCTCCTGCCGGAATTCGACATGGCCTATGCTGCGCTGCTTGAGGATTTATCGGATCGGGGGCTACTGTCCTCCACTCTCGTGGTAGTTTCGGGCGAGTTCGGGCGTACACCGAAAATCAACGCCAACGCGGGAAGAGATCACTGGCCGCGCGTGTTTTCCGTGCTGCTGGCCGGCGCCGGAGTCAAAGGTGGACAGGTGTACGGATCGTCGGACGCGACTGCTTCCGAACCCAAGGACAACCCAACCTCGATGGAAGATCTGATCGCGACAGTATACGACCGGTTGGGAATGGATCCTCGGAAGGAATACCGCGCTCCCAGCGGCCGGCCGATAAGGCTCTCGAACAACGGTACTCCCATTCGATCGCCATTGGTTTAGATTCTGATGATCCGGAATCTGCTCCTGTCTTTTTCGTGTGCCCTGTTGGGTTGCTCAGCGGCTCTCGCCGCGGCTGCCCAGTACACGGTTATCCAAGACATCGAGTACACCCAGCATCCCGTCAGCCTGCGCCTCGACGCGCACGTTCCGCCCGGCCGGGGTCCGTTTCCGGCGGTGATCCTGGTTCACGGTGGTGGCTGGACGGCTGGCAACAAGACCGCCAACTTTGTATTACCGTTGTTTGAGCCGCTCACGAAAACCGGCTACACATGGTTTACCATTGACTACCGGTTGGCTCCACAATATCCATATCCGGCGGCGGTGGAAGATGTACAAAGCGCGATTACATTCGTGAAGCAGCATGCCGGCGAGTATAAAGTCGACACTAAGAAGATTGCACTGATGGGCGAATCGGCTGGCGCGCACCTGGTCAATCTGGTGGGAGCTCGCAATCAACCGCCATACGATGTAGCCGCCGTAGTGTCATTCTACGGACCCATCGACATGCTGGAATTCTGTAAGAAGTTCGAAGGGAAACCTCCCACCGGAGGATTGCAGAGCTTCTTTCAGATCACGGAGTGGAATGATGGCGCCATGGCGAAAATCCGCGAGGCGTCGCCGGCTACCTACCTTAGCAGCAAGACTCCCCCGTTTCTATTCATTCATGGCACGGAAGATGAGGCAGTGCCATATGCGCAAGCCACACTGGCGGTGGAACTCTTCAAAAAGTACGGCATACCTTGCCACCTGATTACCGTGCAGGGCGGCATTCACGGTGTTATCAACTGGGAGAAGGATCCGAAATTCCAAGGCTACAAGACTGAGATGATCGACTGGCTCCACGGACCCTTTGGCGGAATTCATGGCCGAGAGGTAGAGCCGGTTTCGCCAATTCGTCCGTAAATAGAAAGCCGCCTTTTTAGAAAAAATGCTCTCACGCCTCAGACAACTCCTCTTAGGGGTTCTGTTGTGCTCTGCGGGATACTCCGCCGAGCCAGTAAGAATTCACCCGGAAAACTCAAAGTACTTCCTCTTTCGCGGCAAGCCTGTGGTGCTGGTCACGGCTTCCGAACACTACGGCTCGGTAATTAACCGGCCGTTCGATTTTGAAAAATATCTGGACGACGCGGCCGAACACAAGATGACTCTGACGCGGACCTTCCTACTATTCCGGGAGCTCCAGAGCGCGCGGAATCCCTCGTCGCCGTGTAAACCCGAATCTCCCGATTACATAGCTCCTTTTCCACGCACTGGACCCGGCAAGGCCCTGGACGGGGAGCCCATCTACGATCTCGACCAGTGGAATCCCGAGTATTTCGAAAGGCTGCATCGCTTTCTCGATGCCGCATCGAAACGAGGCATCATCGTCGAACTCACCGTTTTCAGCAACACCTATGGCGACAACATTTGGGCGCTCAATCCATTCCGGGCCAAGAATAACAAGCAGGGCGCCGGCAACCTGGAATGGCCTGAATACCTTTCGTTGAAGGATAAAGAACTGACGCGGCGGCAGACCGAGTACGCGCGCAAGATCATACGGGAAACCAGTCAATACGACAATGTCTATTACGAGATCTGCAATGAGCCTGGCGGCGCCGTGCCGGGACATGTCTCGCCCGCGGAGGTGGATGCCTGGCAAGAGGAGATGGCGGGCGCCATGCGCGACGAGATGAGTAAGCTGAATCGGCCTCACCTCATTGCCGGGCAAGAGGCATTTGCTTACAGTCCGCAATTCCGGTTTCCGCTCGACAAAACTTTCGCTGCTTCTTTGGTCGATATCGTCAACGTGCACCCGCTGCCCAACACCGTATTGGGCGGGCGCTCCTACCAGCTGGGAAATTTCATGTCCAAGGAATTGATGTTGTCCGAAGTGGCGGATTTCTGCCGCGCCGCGCGCAACCAGCAAAAGCCGACCGTTCTCGATGAAGACAACACCGCCAGTATGTATCGGGATCCGGTGGGTTGGACCATTCATCGCAAACGCGCGTGGACAGCCCTCCTGAATGGCGCGCACTACGATTACATTGATTTCTCGATTACCGTTGGCAGCGAAGCGGGCACTCCGGTGTCCAGGCGGGACATTCGGAGCTGGATGCAGCACCTCTCGGAGTTTATGACCGGTCTCGATTTCCTACACTCGAAGCCGGCGCCCGATTGGATCACAGTCAAGCCGGATCATCTCGTGGCTTCGGCGCTGTCCGTTGGCAGCCAGGATTATGCGGCTTATCTTGCCGACGACCGTGAAGTTACAGATTCGTCGGCCGGCCATCCGATTAGGGGACAGGTCGGCTTCGCACTGCCCGCCGGGAAATTCGCCGTGAGACTTTATTCGCCTGTAAGTGGCCAATACTCGCCCGGAATCATGATCGAAGGTGGTAAGAACGTAGCCCTCGAAGTCGGGCCGTTCCACGATGACATCGCGATTCGTGCGACTCGCGTGGACGACTAACAGATGCGCCGCGCCGTATTTGCAGTGCTGGTTCTGGTGACGGAGCTCCCGGCTTCCGAAATTCGGCTGGAGTCTCATGGAATGGAGGTGAAGCTTGACTCCGAGAATGGATATGGCATTACCTCCATTCGGGATACCGCGACCGGGCAAGAGTTTATTTCGTCAGAAGCGAAGCTGCCGCTTTATCGAATTACGCTATCCCGGGCGGATGGATCGAGTTCCGACGTCACCTCTGCGACTACATCCTCCGCGTCGGCCCGCCAAACGGCCTCGGGCACGACACTGATTTTTGAGCACGCCAAGGAACATCTCCAGATCACCTGCACGGTTCGTGCCGACTCGGCTGCCCCGCGGGTTCTGTGGAAAATCGCGATTCGTAACACAGGGGAATTGGGAGTCCGATCACTGTTCTATCCCCAGTGGCCCGCGCCTTTGCGACTGACTGGCTCACCTGGCCAGAACCGTCTTCTCTATCCATTTCTCGATGGCCAGGAGTTTATCGATCCCGGGGAGCACATGCCGGTCGGTCGTGCGCACCGAACGATTTATCCCGGCCAGGCGGCCCTCCAGCTGATGGCCTACCATGATGCGGCCGCGGGTGTGCTCGAGATGACACGAGATGGCGGCGGCTGGCTGAAGCACTTCCGTGTGGCGCGCATCAACGGCGCGCTGGATCTTTCGATTGAACACAACCCAGATGAGATGCCGGGCAAAGATATCGACCTGCCGTACGAAACGGTTCTCGAGTTGTTCAGAGGGACATGGCAGGATGCGGCCGACATCTATGCCGAGTGGGCCTTGCAACAGAAATGGGCGAAGAAGATTGCCGACCGGAATCTGCCGCGTTACCTCGCCGAAGGTCTTCCAATCGTTACCTTCGCCATGCGGGGTGATCCTTATTCGGCGGAATGGTCGATGTATTTTCCGCCCTCCAACCGGCTGTTCAATCCCGATTTCCATCCGTCCCGGATACCGGCGCTGGAAGCCAGGTATGCCGAATTCTTCGACTCCAAGGTCATTACGAATCCCTTTGGCTGGGAACATATTGCGCCCTGGATCGCGGGCGATTATTTTCCACCGTATGGCGGGGAGAGTCTGTGGGCCGCCACTGCTCAGGCGCTGCGGAACGCGGGCTCGCCTTTGTTCATGCTGCTTTCCGGTTCGCGATGGGGCGTCAATATGGACGACGTCGGGTACCACGAGCGGGATCGTTTTCTGAAGGATATCGCGCCTCAGGCCGCGGCATACGATTCATCCGGACATCCCACCGAAGAAGACCCCCCATGGGCCGGCAGCGTACAACTCTGCATCGGCACTCCATTCGCCCGCGAGCACATCCTGGACGCATTTACCGGTTGTGTGAAGCGCGGCGCCGCAATAGTGCAGTACGACCAGAATCATGGAGGCATGGCTTTCGTCTGCTATAACCGGCAGCACCCGCATCCACCTGGTTACGGCCGATGGATGGTGGACGAAACGGAAAAGTTGTTCCGCGACGTCCGGGAACAATGCCAGCGGATCAACCCGGAATTTGCCCTTGGCGTGGAGGAGCCCTGCGAGTATTTCATTCCGTATTGGGAAATCTATATGGGCCGGCCGTATAACTTCTTCGGCACCGGGTCGGATCCTTCCAGCGATCGCGTGGCCGTGCCGCTCTTTATCTACGTTTATCATCAGTATTTACTCGGGTATGGCGGCAGTAACGAAATCGATGTCGCGCATCCGTACGCCGAGGCCATCAAGGTGGCGCGCAAATTTACCAATGGCACGCTACTCGACGTGGATCCCGGAAAACCGGCCTTCCGGCTGGATAGCATACCATCCCCCACCGATGAATTACGGCTGGCCCGCAGTTGTAGCCGGGCGCTCCGCAGCTATGCGCGGCCGTACCTCATCTCCGGAAAAATGATGCGGGATCCGGAGATTCGCGACCGCAAAGTCGAGCGCATACGTATGTGGCGCGACCCGAAGGACAACCGCCGGACCTATGATCTTCCGGCTGTGGATGTTCCGCTGGTGCTTGAATCGACCTGGGAAGCGAACGGCAAGATCGGCTATGTGTTCGCAAACTGGCAGACCGCCACGCAAACCGTGGTATTCGCGCCACGAAGTTATGGTCCCAAAGCGGCGAGCTACGGAGTCGCCGTGTACAGCGAGGAGGGCAGGCGCTCCATTCAGGAACATGGGGCGCTGCCGAGCGAGCTCAGGATTGAGGTGCCGCCTTTAGCAGCAATACTGGTGGAGCAGATGCAATGAGCGATGCTTTTCGAGTGGGACTTTCGCCGGGCCGAGTATGCCAAGAACCTTTCTCCATAGAGCGATTTATAGAACTATGTCAGGCTGTCATAGACCTGGTGGCGGACCGTGCGGCGGATCGGCGATTCATCGTGGTGGTACTCGCGGCCACTGCTCGGCTTACCCTTCTCATGTCTGCTGGCGCCAGCGTTTCGCAACCGTCGCCATTGGACTGGCGCTCGGGTTGTGGCTGACGGCGCCTTTATCCCCTGCTGGATTCCAGCACGGCGCGCAAATAAAAATCGACGGCGCTTTGGGATAGAATACTACCCATAATGTCTCGCCGGCGGGAAATGTGGCTGGTTCGCCTTGTTCTTGCATACAGCTCAGTTGTTGAGTTGTTCGCGGCCAACCCCTGCCTGCCCTGTCACGCCAAAGAAGTTACCGGGTACGAAAAGACGGCAATGGCGCATTCGTTATCGCGCTCCGTTCACCTGCCATCGGGTAGCTTCACGCACGCCTTTTCCGGCACCGAATTCGCGGTGAAGTCCGTGGGAGACACTATCCAGATAGCCATGAGGCGCGATGGCCTGTCAGCCACATACCAGGCCGATTACGTTGTCGGATCGGGTAGCCATGCATATGGATATCTTGTCCGCGTCGGCGAATATCTGTTCCAGGCGCCGATTTCGTATTACGTGAAACGCGGAACATGGGACATGGCCCCTGGCTATGAGTCCGATCCCGAGCCGGATTTTTCCCGGCCGGTCTCCGCCGAGTGCGTCGAATGCCATGCGGGTCATCCAAGGCCGGTGAAGGATACCCGCAATCGCTTTGAGACGCCGGCATTTTCAGTCGAAACCATCTCGTGCGACCGCTGCCACGGCGATGCGGCCGCGCACTTGCAGCGCCCCACCCGTCAGAACATTGTCAATCCACAACGACTTCCCCCCCGCGCGCGCGACAGCATCTGCGAGCAGTGTCATCTCAGCGGGGAGGCTCGCGTCCTCAATCCGGAGCGGCAGTTCGGTGATTTTCAACCGGGGCACGAACTCGAGGAGGTTTTTTCCGTATATGTTCGCGATAGTTCCGATATCTCCTTATCGAAAGGATCGATCAAGGTAATCAGTCACGTTGAGCAACTGGCGTTAAGCGTTTGTGCCAGGAAGAGCGCCGGGAAGTTATGGTGCGGGACCTGCCACAATCCTCACGAGCAGCCGGAGAATCCCGCAAAATACTATCGCGAACGCTGTTTAGGTTGTCACGGAGATACGATTCTGCAAACCCATGCTTTGCCCGCCGGCGACTGCATCTCCTGCCACATGACCAGACGCAAGGCCAAAGACGGTGCTCACACAGTCTTTACGGATCACCGTATTGCGCGCATTCCGGAGGCCGCCGATGACAACTCATCCGTGACTCCGCCGGTCGGGAAGATAGTGGCCTGGCATGCACCCGCCGGCGCACTTGCGCTGCGAAATTTGGGACTGGCAAACATAGAGATCGGCGAGCGCGACCATTCGGTAGCACACCTGGAGGAGGGGGCCCGCCAGGTGGTTGAAGCGATGAAGTCGTTTCCGCCGGATCCAGTGATGCTGACCAAGGTCGGTCTGGTGTTTCTGCGCAAAGGTGAGGCATCCGACGCTATCGAAGTCTTCGAATACACGTTGGGTCTGGATCCAGGTCGTGCTGGATCTCACGCCAATCTCGGAAATGCCTATAAGGAGGCCGGTCAGACTGATAAGGCGGTCAGCGAGTTGGAGCGCGCCATCCAGCTTGATCCTTCCTTGGAAACCGCATATCGCTCCTTGGGTGAAATCTTTGCAAAGGCGAAGGATGAGGATGGAGTTCGCTCGGTTTACAAGCGCTATCTCCAATTCATGCCGGAGAGCATCGCAGCGCGACAGGCTCTGATTCGTTATGGTGCGCACTGAACACTGCATCTTATCCGCTCGCGCAGCGCTCGTGTTGGCTGGCTCTCGGGGAGCCTGCGTGCAATACGTCACGATTCACCCACCCAACGCCGGCGCTGCCTGGCCTGCGCCGCGACATCTCTAATATCCGGTGTGATGAAGGCGCGTCGGGACCAATTCGGTGAGTGGCGGGCGATGACCAGCTTCGTGTATCAATACTCAGAGTGCCGTGATACGATCCGCTCTATCATAGCTTTCACCGCATTCCTGGCTTCCGGCATGCCGCTCCTCTGGGCACACCCGTGTGCAGTTTGCCACCCGAAACAAGTCGAGGGATATGCCCGAACCGGCATGGCGCGATCACTCGCTCTTCCGGAGCAGCGACAACTGCCATCAGGCAACTTCAGCCACAAGCCCTCTGGAACCACGTTCGAAATGCATTCAAGCGACGCGGGTCTAACCCAAACCGTCGAGAGGCGAGGCATCCGCGCGAAATATCCGGTTGCCTACGTCGTCGGCTCCGGAAGCCACGCCTACGCCTTTGTCGTCCAGTTGGCGGATTACCTTTTCCAATCGCCAGTCTCGTACTATACCAGAAGAGGCGTTTGGGATATGGCGCCAGGCTTTGAGCAGGACCGCTTCCCGGACTTCACCCGGGCAGTTACAGCCGAATGCCTCCTCTGTCATGCGGGAAGTGTCCTTCCGGTTGACGGCACATTGAATCGATTCAAGCAGCCTTACATCGTCTCTCTTGGGATTTCATGCGATCGCTGCCATGGGCCAGTCCAGGCACATCTCCGAAATCCGTCGCGCAGCAACATCGTGAATCCGGCCCGACTCGCCCCCGCCGCAAGGGATAGCGTTTGCGAGCAATGTCACCTCTCCGGCGACGCGCGGGTGGCGAATCCGGGGTGCCAAGTGAGCGATTTTCAACCGGGGCAGGCCACCGAAGATGTGTTTTCAACTTACGTGTTCGACTATCCGCAATCCCATTCTGAAAGCGCGATCAAGGTTATCAGTCACTCCGAACAGCTACGCAAGAGTACTTGCGCTCTGAACAGTCACGGCCGGCTGTGGTGCGGAACCTGCCACGATCCCCATAACGAACCTGTAGAGGCAAAGAACTATTACCGGGATCGCTGCCTCTCTTGCCATGGATCGCAGCTTGTCAAAACGCATCCCGGACCCTTAGATGACTGCATCGGTTGCCATATGCCCACACGTCCCGCTGTAGACGGAGGTCATACGGCGTTCACCGACCATCGCATCGCACGCCGGGCCACGCCTGGCGTCGAATCGGCAAGAGAGGGCCTAGTAGCCTGGCGCGAGCCATCCGAGGTCTTTCGAAAACGGAATCTCGCCCTGGCCTATCTGGCGGTGGGCGAGGGCCATGACCTGACGCCATACATCGAGAGAAGCTGGCATTTGCTGCAAGCCACGCAATCCATCTTTCCCGCTGATCCTGCTGTCTTGACCGGCTTAGGTGTCACAAGTTTGCGCAGCACCAGATATGCGGACGCAGTACAGTTCTTCGACCAAGTGGTGAAGTTAGAACCAGGTTCCGCCGCCTACCGCGTCAATCTGGCCACGGCCCTCATGGAGGTCGGGGACCTTCAAAACGCAATCCGGCATCTGAATCAGGCGATCGCGTTGGATCCATCATTAGAGGTCGCTTACCGCCGCCTGGCGGAAGTATACAGGAAGCGCGGTAATCCCCTGGCCATCGATCAGGTCTTCGAGCGCTATCTGAAGTTTAGACCGCAGTCCTTGGCCGCTCGTGAGGCCCTGCATCTGCAGTGAACTGGACGCTCAGGTAAAGCTGAACGCCGCCAATTCCGGCGGCTTGTCAGGGGCGATTTGTCACGAACCGTGATACGATTTAGCACTGCTGGTGCGGTGGACCCCAAGGCTGAGACAACCAGTTAACCCACTGATCGCCGTCCGCTGAGATTTTATTGTACGGCGAGTCCTTTCGATTGCAAAATTGAGTCCATGTTCGACCGTGGACCTTATCTCACTTTGCAGGCGATACGCCGCC
>Ga0302325_10019223_pt1 | contig 14373 bp, 14 predicted proteins | sample Palsa_T0_2_FD_201948 | JGI IMG/M metagenome (GOLD analysis project Ga0302325, IMG submission 201948) | Peat permafrost microbial communities from Stordalen Mire near Abisko, Sweden - Palsa_T0_2 | ecosystem: Environmental > Terrestrial > Soil > Palsa > Peat permafrost | place: Sweden: Abisko... | reverse complement strand
CCCGGCGCCCAGGCGTCCCGCGGCAGATCCTCCCCGTCGACCCCGGCGAATGAACCAGCGGGCTGAACCTTATGCCGGGTCCGACCTGAGTGCGCCGGCGCGGGCGGCGGCGAGCGTCACCTTGGCGGCGTTATCGGCGGTGGTTCTGTCGATCGGCTCGCCGGTGACCAGGAGCCGCAGGTAGATCGGTGCGAGCAGGGTTCTGACCAGCTCGGCTGGATCGGTGTCGGCGGGAAGCTCGCCGCGGGCGATGGCACCGGAGACGACCGGCTCCGCTTGCCGGAAGAGGGCCTCGAAAAAGCGGCGCTTCGCGCCAGCGACCTCGGGTATCCGGCCGACATCGGACGTCGACGAGGTGACCACGATCCTGCCCGCCGGGCTGGTCAGAAACGCCACGGTCATCCGTGCGAGCCTGAGAAGATCGGTGCCGATGTCGCCGGTGTCGGGGAAGGGCATTTTCGCCGTCTCGGCGCGTTCGGCCACCGCGTCGGCGACCAGGCTTTCGCGGTCCTTCCAGCGCCGGTAGATCGTCGTCTTGTGAACGCCTGCCCGCCGCGCCACGTTGTCGACAGTCAGGGCGGTGTAGCCGGTCTCGGTCAGTTCAGCGAGCGTTGCGGCGAGGACGGCGGCCCGGATCTTCGGGCCGCGGCCGGCCGGCCGGGCGCGGCCTACTGGAGCGGACTGCGGCGTCATTGCAACTCCAAGTTGCGTTTCTCGCTGGCGTGTGTCACCCTGACAATATCGCAACAAAAAGTTGCGATATCGCGCGGTTCACCGGATTGCCTGCCAGCTGCGGGTGGGCTCCCCGCGCGTTCCCGGGCTCCCGGGAACCAAGGAAGTTGGATTCATGGGTACTCCGGCCATCCGCACCGAGGGTCTGTCCAAGCGCTACGGCTCCGCCGATGCTCTGCTCGGCCTCGACCTCGAGGTCGCCCAGGGCGAGGTCGTCGGTTACCTGGGGCCTAACGGTGCCGGAAAGACCACCACCATCCGCCTGCTCCTGGGGCTGGCCAGGCCGACGGCGGGGCGGGCGGAGATCTTCGGGCTCGACTGCCAGCGCCAGACCGTCGAGGCGCACCGGCGCCTCGCCTACGTCCCCGGCGAGGCCAGCCTGTGGCCCTCCCTCACCGGATTCGAGACGATTCATCTCCTGGGGCGGGTCCAGGGCCGGGTCGACACCGCGTACCGCGATGAGCTGATCGAGCGCTTCGATCTCGACCCGTCCAAGAAGGTGCGGGCTTACTCCAAGGGCAACAAGCAGAAGATACTGCTCATCGCCGCCATGATGACGCGCCCTGACCTGCTCGTGCTCGACGAGCCCACCAGCGGGCTCGACCCGCTCATGGAGCAGGCGTTCCGCCACAGCGTGGCCGAGGCACGCTCCGCCGGGCAGACGGTGTTCTTGTCGTCGCACATCCTGAGTGAGGTCGAGGCCCTGTGCGATCGGGTGGGCATCCTGCGCGCGGGTCGCCTGGTCGAGATGGGGACGCTGGCCGAGATGCGGCATCTTTCCGTATTGACGGTCGAGGCCACGTTCGATGGCGTGCCCCCCGACCTGGCCGGGGTGGCGGGCGTGAAGCGAGCCGTGGTGGACGGCCGCCATGTCCATCTTGAGGTCCAGGGGACGATCGAGCCGCTCGTCGAGGCCCTGGCCCGTACCGGCGTGCGCGGATTGCTCAGCCGTGAGCCCTCACTCGAGGAACTGTTCCTGGCCCAGTACGGGCCCGGCGGCTTGGCGCCGGTCCTGACCGGAGTCGCACCGGCCGGCCGGATTCGGTCATGACCGGCCGGCTGCTCGAGCAGCCGCCACGCGAACTCGCCCCCGCGGGCCGGTACCCGGGAACCGTCCTCGCCCGTCAGGTGGCGCGCCGCGCCGCCCGGTCGGGCGCTCTGTGGGGCCTCATCTTCGGCCTCTTCATCATCGTCCAGACGCACGCCTACACCTCGACCTACAAGACCCGGGCGGCACGTGACCAACTGGCACGGGCCTACGGGTCGAACACCGCCATGAATGCGCTCCTCGGGTCCGAGCGCGCCGTCAACACGGTCGCCGGCTTTGCCTCATGGCGTTTTATCGGCATCTTGAGCATTCTCGGTTCCATCTGGGGTTTGCTCATGTCCACCCGCCTCATGCGCGGCGAGGAGGAGGCCGGGCGCTACGATCTGCTCCTGGCCGGCCAGACAACACGCCGTCGCGCCGGGGGCCAGGCGCTCGCAGGCCTGGGTGCCGGGTTGCTGGCCTTGTTCGTGCTGACGGCTCTCGGGGCGATTGTCACCGGCCGGTCCCCATCGGCCGGATTCAGTCTCGGCCAGTGCCTGTACTTCTCAGTCACGCTCGTGGCCGGCGCAGCCATGTTCCTCGCCATCGGCGCGCTGGCCAGCCAACTGGCCAGCACCCGCCGTCGCGCCACGGCCATGGCCGGGGTCGTCTTCGGCGTGGCGTATGCCGTGCGCATGGTGGCTGACACGAACCAGGGTCTGCACTGGCTGGTGTGGCTGAGCCCGCTCGGCTGGGTCGAGGAAACCAGGCCCCTCACCAACCCGAACCCGGTGGCCCTGCTTCCCGTCCTCGTCTTGCTGATTTCGGTCACCGCAGTGACGCTGCACCTGGCCGGCACCCGTGACGCCGGGGCCGCCTCGTGGCGCGGACGCGACTCGTCAAAACCGCATCTGGCCCTGCTGGCCGGCTCCGCGGGCTTGGCCGTGCGCTTGATGCGGCCGGTCGCACTCGGCTGGCTGCTCGCAGTCGCTGTCTTCGCTGTGCTCATCGGAACCACGGCGGAGTCGTCCGCCAAGGACGCCACCGGCTCGCAAGGGATCAGCCAGGCGATCGGACGGCTCGGCGGGCACGGCTCAATCGTGGCGGACGATCTTGGCCTGACGTTCCTGATCCTCGCGTTCCTGATCGCGCTGATCTCGGCCGGCCAGATCACCGCGATCCGGACCGAGGAGGCCGACGGTTACCTGGAGAACCTCCTGGTCCGTCCGGTGAGCCGGGCGTCATGGTTCGCCGGACGGATGGGACTCGCATCCCTTCTCGTCCTTACGGCTGGCCTGCTGGCCGGGATCGGGGCCTGGGCGGGTGCCGCCAGCCAGCACAGCGGGGTCCGTTTCGGGTCGCTGGTGACGGCCGGCCTGAACGTCGTCCCGCCGGGGCTTTTCCTCCTCGGCCTCGGCGCGCTGGTACTCGGCGCGTGGCCGCGGCGGACCTCGACGGTTGTCTACGGATACCTGGCCTGGTCGTTTCTCATCGAGTTCGCGGGCGGCGTGATTCACACCAGTCACTGGCTACTGGACACATCCATCTTCTTCCACATGGTTCCCGCCCCCGCCACGAGTCCCGACTGGCGGAGCATGGCGGTCATCACCGGCCTCGGGATCCTAGGAGCCGTCCTCGGCGGCATCCTTCTCTGCCGTCGCGACCAGAAGAACGCATAACCCAGCGCAGCGCCGGGCTTACCGCGGATGCTGCTGGTGATCACAGTCGCGCTGCCGCCCCTGGTGGCCCCTCAACGCGATCCTCACATTCTGGGCAACCGTGCGAGCCTTTCATCTGATGAGCATAGAACCAGGCAGGCGACGGCCCCACGCCCGGAGTGAGTTGCGGCGAGCAGGAAGAGATCAATGTAGCGGATAGCGTTATACCGCCTTGCGGTATAACGGACATCGCTATAAAGTAACGGAGCAGCCACGTGACGGGAACCGCCAGGCGGCCGCCCGCCGGATCCGTCGGCGACCGAGGAGGGCGACGTGCGAGACAAACTCAACGGGTGGGCCGATCCGCCGCTGCTCGTGCTGGCCAGCCTGGCCGGGGAGCCCAAGCACGGCTACGCCATCACGCAGGATGTGGCCGAGACCATGGGCGTGCGGCTCAGCGCGGGAACCCTGTACGCGGTGATCGCGCGGCTGGAGGCTCGCGGCCTGATCGAGCCGCTGGAATCCGATGACCGCCGTCGGCCGTATCGCATCACCGCGGCCGGAGCGCAGGCGCTGGCCCAGCAGTCCGAGCGGATGAGCCGGGTCGCCTCGCTCGCCAGCCACCGGCTGAGCGCCAACCCGGGCTGGGCCGGGGCATGAGGGCCGGGGCATGAGGGCCGGGGCATGAGGGCCGGGGCATGAGGGCCGGGCGTGGCCGGGGCGTGCGGCCGTCGGCCAGTGCGACGCTGCTGGTCCGGGCGGCGCTCGCCGTCTACCCGCCGTCGTGGCGGGCCCGTTACGGTGATGAGGTCCAGGCGCTGCTTGATGACTCGGGCGGTGGCGCGGTCGCCGCCGCCAGCCTGGCCGTGCGCGCGATACCCGCGTGGTTCTGGCCGTCCCGGCACCTGTACGACCGGATGGACCCGTCCGTCCGGATGCGGGCCAGCCTGGCCACCGTACTGATAGCCGCCTCGATGCTGGCCGGCCTCGGGCTGGTCTTCGCTCAGCTCACCCAGCTGCAGGGGTACCGGCCTGCGGGCCATCCGGTTATCGGCTGGTGCTATGCGGTCTTCGACGCCGCCCTCGCCTTCTCGGCGCTGGCCGCTGCGGGCGGCGGCCTGCCCTTGTGGCTGCTTATGCTGCGCCGGGCCCATCGTGAGCTGCGCCCGCGCGACTCCGCCTGCCTGCTGGCGCCGGTGATCGCGCCCGCCGTCTACCTCCTCGCGCTGATGGTGACGGTCAGGTCCGTCGGCGGCGCCGATGGCGTCAGCCCGTGGTGGTTCCTCGCCGTGACCCTGGCCGGATTCGCCGCGGCGGGGATGGCGGCGGCCGGGCCGGGCGTGGCCTTGCGCCGCTTGCGGCCTCGCGGATCGGCCCTGCGCCTGGCCACGGTTGCGGCGGGCTTGGTGGCCGCGGTCATGCTGATCGCCACGGCGGCCATCGTCGTCGCGGTCATCGGCCTGTGCCTGTGGGCGCCCGGCTTCGCCGGTTACCACGACGTCACGGTGCCCGGCGTTTACCTGGTCCTCGTCGTGGCCGCCGCCGCCGTCACCGCGGTCAGCGCCGCCCGCGGCGCCCGCGCCGCGTTCGCCAAGCCGGGCAGCCGCCATACTTGACCATGCCCGATTCCGTTACGGACGCCGCCGTGCGGGCCGCGGTCAAGGTCGCCGCCGGTCTCGGCGTGGCCAGCTCCGAACCCGTCGTGCTGGCCAACGGCGCCAACGTGATCGTGCACCTGCGGCCGTCGCCGGTGGTGGCCAAGGTCGCCGCGTCCACCACCGCCGTCCGGCCCGGAACGGAGGCGTGGCTGCAGCGCGAGCTGAACGTCGTGGCGTTCCTGGCCGCGGCCGGCGCCCCGGTCATGAGGCCGAGCCAGGAGATGCCGGCTACCGCCTATCACGTCGACGGTCATGTGATGTCGTTCTGGCGGTACCTGAGGTCAGTCGGCGGCGAAGTGCCACCGGAAGCCACCATCGGCTCGATGCTCAGAGACCTGCATGCCACGCTGCGCTCCTATCCGGGAACGCTTCCCGTCCTGGCTCCACTGAACGACATCCCGGCTTTCCTGGCCCGCCCGCAGTCCCAGCTCAGCGCGGCCGAAGCCGGCGCCCTGTCCGCGGCCTACGCGCGGCTGACCGCCGAGCTCGACCCGGCCGCGGCGGCCATGCAGGTACTGCACGGCGACGCCGGCCCGGGCAACCTGATGAACACCGACACCGGATGGGTCTGGCACGATTTCGAGGACACCTGCGCCGGGCCGGTGGCGTGGGATCTGGCCGCGTCGACCGCGAGCCGGCGGCTGGACGGCTCGCGGATCCTGGCCGGCTACGGTGAGCCGGTCGACCCGGGTCAGCTCGCGGTCTGCGAGCAGCTCAGGTCGCTCCACCTGACCATCTGGTACGCCCTGTACGCCGAACGGCTCCCGGATCTGCGCCCGCGAGCAGCCGAACTCCTGGACCTATGGACAAGTAGGGGATAATCCACCGGGTGGGCGAACAGATCCCCGAACAGGGCTACGCGGTACGCCAGGCCGCGCTCGCGGCGGGGTGGTCGCACCGGCACCGTGACGTGTCCGGTGGCTGGCTGCGGCCGACCGTGTTCGGCGCGGTAGACGGGCTGGTCACCAACACCTCGCTGATCGCCGGGCTGGGCGGGGGCGGGGTGTCGGCGCACGTCATCATCTTGACCGGGGCGGCCGCGCTGGTGGCCGGCGCGTGCTCGATGGGCACCGGGGAGTACGTGTCGGTGACCAACCAGAACGAGCTGGTCCACGCCGAGGTAGCGACAGAACGCACCATGCACGCCCGCTTTCCGGCTGCTGAGCAGGCCGAGCTCGCGGACACCTTCGCCGGCTACGGGGCCGACGCCGAGACCGCGGCGAGGATGGCCGCGGCGGTATCGGCGGACCCGGATACCGCGCTGCGCGTGCATACCCGCGAGGAACTCGGCGTCGATCCGTTCGAGCTGCCCTCCCCGATCTTCGCCGGCCTGTCTTCCCTCGTCGCGTTTTCGGCCGGCGCCCTGATCCCGCTGCTGCCGTACCTGGTGGGCCTGTCCGTCCTGGGTGCTTCCCTCGCCATCGCCGCGGTGGCGCTGCTGGCCGGCGGCATCGTGGTGGGCCGGCTCACCGGCCGCCCGGTCCTGCGCTCGGGCCTGCGCCAGCTCATCCTGGGCGGAGTCGCCGTCGCGGTGACGTTCGCGGTGGGCAGCCTGGTCGGCGGCGGGCACGTGAGCTGAGGCGCGCGTCAGCGCTGGGCCGTCCAGCTGGGCCCGGTCCTGGCCCACGCGATCTCCCATCCGGCCAGCCGCCGCCGGTCGAGCGCATGCCGGGCTAGCGCGTAGACGATGAGCAGCGCCACCCCGGCGACCCCGGTCACCGTGCCGCCCGTGACCAGCGCGTAAATGACCATGACGGCCTGGCCAGGGGGAGGCGCGGCCGGCTGGCCGAAGGGATTGAGCCACACCGCGACCCGGGTGCCCGCCGCCGCGCCGGAGATGGCCGGAACGGTCACGGTGTTCAGCACGCCTGATCGCTCGGCGCCGCGGTACTCCCAGCGCGCCAGGGCCTGCCCGACGCGGGGCAGGCCGTCGGCCGGCGGCCCGTGCTGGACCAGCACGGCGACGGCCGGGCGCAGGCGGACCGCCGCGTTCTGTGACTGGTACGTATGGGTGCCGACGATGGCCGCCACCGCCACGGCCACACCGAAGACGGCCGTCAGCGCCACCAGGACCGCGCCCTCGAACCTGTCTATGGTCCGCCGGAGCGGGTTGCGCCCGGCCAGCATCCGCGCCAGCCGGGACATCCGCCCCGTGGCCACGCGAGGCACCGTATCTGATCCGGAGGATGGCATGGCAAACTCCTGAGGGCACATCGCGACACTGCGGTCGGGCTGACTGATGTGCCGCCGGGGTCCGGGGCGGCGAGGGCCGGGGGAGCGCGCGTGGTGCGTGGCGTCAGGAACCCGGCTGGCTGTCCATCATAAAGTACCCGTTCCGCCCGAACGGCCGTGATGTCCCGCAGGGTCAGCGGCGGGTGGTCCAGCTGGGTCCGGTCCGGTCCCATGCGGACTCCCACGCGGCCAGCCGCCGCCGGTCGAGGACCACCCGGCAAAGCGCATAGACCCCAAGCAGCGCCAGCGCGGCGACCGCCGCCACCATGGTGCCCGCGACCAGCGAGTATATGATCATGACGGCCTGGTCGGCGGGCGGGCCGGCCGGCTGACCCGAGCGATTCAGCCATACCGTAATCCGCGCGCCGGCGACCGCGCCGGCGATGTCTGGCGCGGTCGCGGTGGTCAGCACGCCGGATTGCTCGACGCCGCCAGGGACAAACCAGCGTGCCTCGGCCTGCCCGACGCGGCCCAGGCTGTCGGCGGACGGGCCGTCCTGAAGCAGCACGGCCGCAGCCGGGCGCAGGCCGACCGTAGCCGCCTGCTGCACCTCATAGGTGTGAATGCCGGCCAGGCACGCGATGGCCACGGCCACACCGAACGCGGCGGACAACGCGACCAGGACCGCGCCCTCGATCCTGTCGACGGGACGCCGGAGCGCGTTCCGCCCGGTCAGCAAGCGGGCCAGCCGTGACATTCGGCGAGTCGCCCCGCGGGGTCTAACGTTCACTGGCCGCCCGGCTTTCGCTCGGCGGACCCGGGGCTGATGCGGAGGACGGCACGGCGGGACTCCTGGGGCACATCGCGGTCGGGGGAGCGGATGTGCCGCCGGGGTCCAGAGCGGCGGGTGCCGGGCGGGGAGCCGCGTCGTGAATCGCGTCAGCAGCCCGGATGCTTGTTCTCACAATGGTAAACCCGCCCGCGCCTTATGCCAGACGTGACGCTCGCGACCTGGTCTAATGCAGTGATGACCGTGACTTCCGACGCCGGGCGGCTCAAGTCCGGCCAGCTCGGCACGTGGGACCTGACCGTCTCCACGGTGGCGAATATCGGGCCGGGGATCGATTTCTACTTCGCCTTCGGGGTGATCGCGGTGACGGCGGGCGTCGCCGCCCCGTTGACGATCGTCGCCGCCGGGATCGCCGTCGTCTTCCTGGCCACGACGGTAGCCGAGTTCACCCGGGCCGAGCCGTCGGCCGGGAGCTTCATCACCTACGTCGAGACCGGTCTCGGGTCCAGGGCCGGCGTGGTGACGGCGCTGCTGGTCACCGTCGGCTACACGGTCGCGATGGCCGGCGTGTTCACGATGTCGGGCGGCTTGCTGGCGATGACGCTCGCTCACTACACCTCGTTGAACGTGCCCTGGGGGCCGCTGAGCCTGGTGCTGACCGTCGTCGCCATCTGGGTGACCGCCAGGGGCGTTAAGCTCTCGACCTCCGCGGTCGGCGTCGCCCTCGTCGCTCAGGTCGCGGTCATGCTGGCCGTGTGCGTAGCCGCCCTGGCGGACCGGCGCGGCCACCTCTCGACGGCGCCCTTCTCCTGGGCGCATCTCCGTGGCGGCCTGACCGGCCTGTCCCGGGGCTTCCCGCTGGCGCTGTACATGTTCATCGGGTGGGAGAACGGGCCGGCGCTGGCGGAGGAGTGCCGCGCCCCCAAACGAACCGTACCGAGAGCCCTCTACATCTCGATCGCCATCGGCGCCGCGCTCTTCGTGCTGTTCGCGTACGCGACGGTCACCGGTTTCGACGACAACGTGTCATCCATCGGACGGTCCTCGGTGCCGTTCCTGGTCGTGGCCGACCACGATCTGGGCGGAGCGGCCGTGCTGGCCTGGGTCGCGGGGATCTTGTCCGTGCTGGCGGCGCTGGTAGCCGGTTCGAGTTCCCAGGCGCGCATGCTCTTCGACGGGGGGCGTACGGGTCTGCTGCCGGCTCGGCTCGGGCGGCTGCGGCAGCCCAGCGAGACACCGGTCAACGCGCTCGTCGTCATGGCCGCCGCCGGTCTCGGCATCATCGGCATCTGGTGGGTCATCCACCTGATCACCGGACATACCGGATCGATGGATCCCGTCGGCCTCTACGCCGAGTGCTCCACCATGGGCACGATCGTGATCCTGGTCGTCTACCTGCTGACCAACCTGTCCCTCCCCGTGTTCATGTGGCGCCGCCACCGCTCGATGTTCTCCCCGGTCCGCCATGTGCTGGTTCCGGCGCTGGGATCGGCCGTCTTGGTCGTCCCGTTCGTCGAGCTGTGCGAGCCGGGCCAGCCCTCGCCCTACAGCACCTTCCCGTTCATCGCCCTCGGGCTGGTCGCCGTCGCGGCCGCGATCGCGTGGCTCGTCGTGCACCGCCACCCCGCCGCCGGGTCGAGCGAAGCCACCCCCGCCGCCGGGTCGAGCGAAGCCGCCCCGCCGCTTGGCTCCTGAGCGGTGACGCCCTGTCCGCATTCCGCGCGTCCGAAATCCGAATCAGAAAACGGGGCCTCGCAGGCTGCAGAATGCCTTATTGGTAAGGAAAAGGGAGTAGAATAAAACTATTGCTCCGGACCCCGGCAGCTGCACTCGCGTTATTTCTGCGGATGCAGCGACAGGTCCGGATTTTTTTTTACTCGTACTCGTACACGGCACGGTGCCGGCCAGACGCCACGGCCAGAGGATGGTGAGAACTCCCGGGAGAACCAGCTTCTCCCTGTCGCGATCTACCCAGCATGACCGACCACCCGCGTACATCACCCTGGTCACTGACTTAAGGAGTCGGTTATGGGCATCATCGCATGGATCGTTCTCGGCCTGGTCGCAGGCTTGCTCGCCAATATGCTGATCCCGGGCAGAAGATCACAGGGGCTCATCTTGACCTGCGTGATCGGCATCGTCGGGGCACTGGCCGGCGGCTGGGTCGCCACCCGCGTGTTCCACGTCCACACCTTGAACGGGTTCTTCAACCTGTCCACCTGGCTCACGGCTATCGCCGGCGCGGCCGTCCTGCTGCTCATCTTCCACCTGATCAGCGCGCGGTCCAGCGGTTCCCGCCGCTCCACCCGTTCCCGCCGCTCCACCCGTTCCCGCGGGTTGTTCGCGCACCGCTGAGCAACCCCGGCAAAGGGCTTCCCCAGACGGCACAGACGTGCCGGCCCGCCCAGCCGTGCCGGATCCGGGCCACCCGGAACCGGCGCGGCGGCGGGCGCCACGGTCTGCCAGCATCAGATATAACTCAGATCGGAATACGTCATGATCATCATCATCGGACTCGTCATCCTGGTCGCGGCGGTGGTCGCCGGAGTGGCCGGCGTTCTGTCGAATAGCGGCAGCGGGCATCCGCTCACCCACCACTTCGCCGTGTTTGGTTACCACGTGACCGGCTCCACCGGCACGCTCTTCCTGTACGGCATCGTGGTCGGAGCGCTGGGCCTGCTCGGGCTGAGCCTGCTCCTGGCCGGGGCGCGCCGTACCTCCCGCCGCGGCCGCGAGGCTCGCCGCGGGCTCATCCGGTCCCGCCGCGAGACCGCCGCCGTCAGCCAGGACCGCGACGACCTGATCGACCAGCGCGAGACCGCCCGCGCCTACACGGCCAGCACGCTGGGTAACGACGCGGCCGGCAGCGGCCGCGGTCCCGGCGCAGCTGCCGACGGCGGGGGGCACAGCAGATGGCACCTGTTCCAGCCCCGATCCGCCGCTGCGCAGGCAGCCGACCCATCCGGCCCATCCGGCCCGTCCGACCCATCCGGCCCGTCCGACCCGTCCGTGCCAGCGGTAAACGGGGATGCCGCCGATGTCCCCGCTGACGCGTCCGTCGCCTCGGACTAGCCAGCGGAAGGCATGCCACCGTGGGCATCGTCCCCAAGATTAATATCCGAATCCCGTCCCTCGCCAAATCTAACACCTGCTAGGAGCTCCTCATTATTATCATCGGCATTCTTCTCCTCATTATCGGCTTCGTCACCGGGATCGCCATTCTCTGGACGATCGGCATCGTCGTCGTCATAATCGGCGTGATCCTGGCGCTCCTCGGCATGGCCGGCCACGCAGTCGGCGGACGCAGGCACTACTTCTAACCCATGGCCGGGACCGTGCCTGCCATATAACCGGTCTTGGGAGCTCGTCATGAAAATTCTCATCGTGGGCGCGGGCGTGATCGGAACGGTGTACGGAGCCCATATCGCGGCCGCGGGAAACCAGGTCTCGGTGCTGAGCCACGGGCGCAGGACCGCTGAAGTGGCCGCGGCGGGCCTGCGCGCCCGTGAAGTACTCGGCGGGGGGCGCGTCGACGCCGGTGCCGACGTGGTGCCCGACGCCGGCGGGGACTACGACGTCGTCCTGATCGCCGTCCGGCGTGACCAGCTGGCCTCGGCCTGCGCCGGGCTCGCGGTCCTGGCCGGCAAGCCGGCCGTGGTCTTCTTCGGCAACAACCCGGAGGGGCGGCTCGCCATCCCCGGCGACCTGCCCGGCGATGTCTACCTCGGGTTCCCCGGCGTCGGTGGCGTCATGGCCGGCCAGACCGCCGACTACGTCCGCATCCGGCAGCAGCCCACGGCGTTGCCGGCGGCAGCCGACCGCCGGCTGGCCGCGCTGGAATCGATCCTGTCCGGTCGTGGCTTCGCCATCCAGCGGGTCACGGACATGGACGGGTGGCTCGCCTACCATGCTGCCTTCATCGCGTGCGTCGCGGCGGCCCTAGCCCGCTGCGGAACCGACTCCGTCCGCCTGGCCGCGGACCAGGCCACGCTCACCCTCATGTGCCGGGCCATCACCGCGGCCTTCGCCGGCCTGCGCGCTGACGGCGTAGCCGGACTGCCGCGGAACCTTGCCATCTTGCACACCCCGCTGCTCAGTCCGGTCGCGGTGCGGTACTGGGCCCGGACTATGCGCTCGCCGATGGGCGAGCTGTGCTTCGCCGCGCACTCGCGGCACGCCGGGGCGGAGATGCGGGCCCTGGCCGACGACATGGCCGCCCGGATCACGGACTCACCCGCCCTGACCGAGCTCCTCCGCCCGTTCGCGAGCTAACAGGTAGCCAGCCAGGTGAGCTGCCTGGGGCGGTGGCGATCAGGCCATCGTCGGCAGACGGCCGGGTCCGGGCATGAGCGGGATGGCCGCCGAGGATCTCGGTCGCCGGGGAGACGCGACGGGAGTGCATCAGGCCCAGGCCGCGCGGTTGCGTATAAAAAATCCGGACCCCCGGTGCCGCCGCGAATCTTACGCGGGTGCAGCTGCCAGGGTCCGGAGCAACATTTTTACATTACTACATTTCCCGGATTCCCCGCATTCGCGAATTTGCGGATACTGGCCAGGTCAATTCAGCCGCGGATAGCAGGCCACCGCTTTTTCCAGCGTCTGGCTGTAGCATTGCTCCGGGCGTCCGGTAAGCGTATGGTCAAGTCTATACGTGTTTGACCGCCGTCGCTCCAGACCTTGGTGACGAAGTGAACCACCAGGAAGAGGCTGATGAGCGTCCGGTATATGAAGACCATGGATCCGGTGCGGGCGGGACTTGCCTCCCCCGGGACTGCCTGGTCGGGCACCGGGACACGGCTCCGGGCCAGAATTCATTTATGTTCACCTGAACCGGGTCGTCGAAAAGTGTGATCTGGATATGTTTTATATCGCTATCGCCCAGGCAGTTGCCTGCACCGGCCAGCCGGAGGAGATGACCGTGTCATGGCGGTGACCCTGGAGCCGATGAGCATCCAGGCGGGGCCGGCGCCGGCCGCGGCGGCAGGATGATGCCATGACCCGGACCTTGCTCGTGGTGCCGACCGCGGCTGGCGGCGGCCTGGCCAGGACCTGCCTCGGCCTGGTGCGGGCCCTCGACCGGCGGAGCGTCAACGTCGCCTTCGTCAAGCCGGTAGCCCAGCCCCGGGCCGACGGTGGCCCCGACCGCTCGATCGCGCTCACCATGGCGACAACTGCGCTGCGTCCTCCAGATCCGCTGTCCACCGCCGACCTGGAGCAGCAGCTCGGATCGGGCGGACTCGACGCCGTACTCGAGGAGATCGTCGCGGCCTGGCAGCCGGTGCATGACCGCTCCGATGTCGTCGTCGTGGAGGGGCTGAGCCCAGGCCCGGCCGAGCTGTACGCCAGCGGCCTCAACGAGGCGCTAGCCAAAGCGGTCGACGCCGACGTCTTGCTGGTCGCCAGCTGGCCGGCAGCCGGCGCGGTGAGCGGTGAGGACCGGGCCGGCGGCGTGGCCGAGCCTGGGCTAGGGTCGGCCGCGGACGCCGTCAAGCATCTGGCTGAGTCGCTCGCCATCACGGCCAGCGGGTACTGGTCGGGTGAGCACGCACGCGTGATCGGCTGCGTGGTCAACGGCGTGCCGGCCGGGGATCCGTCCGCGGCAGCGCAGCTGGGCGAGACGCTGGCCCAAGGCGGGCTCCGCCTCATCGCCGCGGTGCCGCACCGTCCCGAGCTGACCTGGTTGCGGATCCGCGACCTGGTCCGCGAGCTGGGCCCGCGGGTGCTCAGCGAGGGTGACCTGTCCCGGCGTATCAAAGAGGTGGCGGTGTTCGCCCAGGGCGTCCCTGGTGGCCTTCACGTGCTCACCGAGGGCCGGCTCGTCGTGGTCCCCGGAGACCGCCCTGACGTGGTCATGGCGGCCTGCCTCGCCGCGCTCAGCGGGACCCGGCTGGCCGCCCTGCTCCTTACCGCCGGGACCGAGCCGGACCCACGGGTATGGGAGCTCACCCGGGCTGCGTGCGCGACCGGGCTGCCCGTCCTTGTGGTCGACGACAACAGTTACGAGACCGCGACGCGGGTTCACGACCTCGACCCGGGATTGCCGATCGACGATCTGGAACGGATCAAGGGGGTAGTAGACAATATCGCCGATGCGCTTGACGCGGTCTGGCTGGAGTCGCTGCGCAGCTCCTCCCGGTCTCGCCGGCTCAGCCCAGCCGCCTTCCGCTTCCACCTGGTCGAGCTCGCCCGCGCCGCCGGCGCGTGCGTGGTGCTGCCCGAAGGCACCGAGCATCGCATCGTGCAGGCCGCGGTGGCGTGCGCGGAGCGAGGCATCGCCCGCTGCGTGCTGCTGGGACCGCCCGACCAGGTGGCTGGGCTGGCCCGCAGCCTCGGACT
>Ga0302325_10019221_pt1 | contig 14374 bp, 16 predicted proteins | sample Palsa_T0_2_FD_201948 | JGI IMG/M metagenome (GOLD analysis project Ga0302325, IMG submission 201948) | Peat permafrost microbial communities from Stordalen Mire near Abisko, Sweden - Palsa_T0_2 | ecosystem: Environmental > Terrestrial > Soil > Palsa > Peat permafrost | place: Sweden: Abisko... | reverse complement strand
CTTGGAATGTCATCTCCCGTAATCGTCGCTCTACCGGCTTTGTATAGCAGCTTCCTGAACATGCTCGCAAATCTGGTACAGAAAACGTATACGCATGTCATCATTCTACCGCCTGCTTCGAGACTCTCGAGCACAAATACCACACTAGCTGCTGAAATCGACATTAGAACGACCATCCCACGGTCCGAGAGTCCGTCGTCAATTACGTCAGATATCGAATTCGACGACTGGTTCACGGCGAATTATCCTGATATCGAGTTAAACGAAGACCCATCCCTCGAACACATCTCCTTCTTGGCGCATCACCTACTTTCGATTATCGTCATTCTCACGTGTCTGGGCCTGTTATCTGGGTTTCGCTCCAGTGGGGAGACGTCCATAGGTTATCAAACATCTTTACTTGTTTCTGTTTTTGTAGACCCGGTTTTACATTTATGCCTTGCATTGTTACAGCGCATGGAGATATTCGAGAAGAGAGTGTCTAAGAATGTAGAATTGGGAATGGTTGGGGGGGTCAAGATTGTGGTTTGGTTGGGAAATGGTTGGGGATGGTATAATGCTGGAAAGATGTGGTTTAAGATTTATTCAGGTAATCTCGCCGCAGACGAATGAACTGATTTCAGGTCAAGTAATGGTTTAATTTGGAGTCCGGGTTACTGGGCGCAAGGTTTAATGTTATAGCCTGGTTGTGTCAAGGTCGTAATTGGTATAATGAGATTGAGGAGAAATTGGGAAAAGATTGCCGGTATGGGGTTTAAAAGTTCTGCAATTAGAAGTTCATCGAGTATAATATCGAATACAAAAGATTTTGGGGGTCAAAATACATATATCTAGGATAACCTTTAATGCTGCCCCATGATTTCAATACAATAACCATCCGGATCCTCAATGAATGCAATATCCTTGATAACTTTCATAAAACCTTCATCTAAAGGCAGGGGAGTATCATCTGGCAATCCGTACATTTGTGTCGTAATATCTTCCCCCCGATCTTTGATAAAGGTGACTCCCGAATCCCTCAATCGGTTCAATGCGTCGTCGTAATCAGGGACTGTAATCCCCATATGGGAAAACCCATTGGAAGCAACATTCCGCGTCGTCAATTCCGGCGAGTTCTACGACATAAGCAAACCGGTATCCATACGAATTGCAACAAAACATTGCTTCACAAAGAGTCATGAACGATAAATCGCACAGGAAAGACAACGAGAGGAGCTGTTACATGGATATGAATAAACTCAATCAATCCCTCGCGATCATGTCGTTTGCGCAACATCTCCTCCCCGGTCTCATGCACGCCCTCAACCTCCGGATACCCAAAATACAAGATCGTAAACGACCCACAGTCCACCGTGAACACCGTTCTCATGCCCAGAATGTCTCGGTAAAAATGAGTCGTCCGCTCGGGATCCGCGATGCGGAAACAGATGTGGTTCAGTTTCCAGCCTACTGTCTGCGAGGGCTGTGGTTTGTCTGTTCCGGGGATGGGAGGCGCCATTTCTGGAGCAGCGATGGTGATAAGGTGACGAGAGCGACGAGACGGACGAGACGGAGGCTGCAAGGGAGCTTGGTGGGGTTTTCGAATTGCCCCGCAAATTGGGGGATGCTGTCGATCAGATCGTGGGCGGATTAGCAGGGCGAGGATCTGACAGAAACACGGGGGAACTCTACTGCGAGCGAATTGCTGGAGCAAGTTCCGAAAGAGCTGGCGCCTCGTAGAAGGAGCGACCGTCGACTTATAACTAGGCGCCTTAAGCTGGATGCACAAACCACTGCGGAATATTGTATTGAACTACAAATCAGGGACGAGGGCAAAACTCGTAATTCATTATCGTAGATTCTTTGAGGGATATGAATGAGCATAAAGTTCTGAATAAGTGATGCTGATGAGATTTGTCGCGAAATCCATAGCCAGAAGTACTGATATCGTTGTGTATGTGTAGCATAAACTAGACTGCCGTAAACAAAGCAGCTGTCTTGAGCAAAGGGGTTTCGCCCATTGTCGAGGAGCCAGTAATCTCCCAGAAGTCAATATTTTATTCGCTCGCAACAACATGGACCATCTCAGGCGTAGCATACCTTATCCCCCTCGAAGCGCTCCCGAGACAGAATTCGCCTTCAGGACCTCCAATCCCATCTTGTTCCTCAACTCAAACACACTCTTATCGTATAAGCAAAATCGTACCCTTCCCAGTCTTTATATCTCATTGAATCCCTTGTTCCTCAATCCATCAAGCGGGAGAGGTATATCATCTGCGCTGCGGGTGATGGAGGAACCAATTTCGCAAATATGCAAGATTTGTGATTCGGGAGAGGTGACGTAGAACCAGACTCTTTTGATTGAGGAAGGAAAACACTATTATTTCGTAATTCGTGTTTTTTTTGGACTGCTTGTGATTTGGATCATGTAGGGCTCCTTCATCGCCAGGACAACATCCAATCGAGGATTGAGGTTGTGGATGTCGATATCTTTGGGGGAGGTTAAACATTCTTCGTAAAGACATTATTTTGGAGTGTCATCATCAATTCGCAGGGAATTTGAAGCAGTGATCAAGTGAGACTGCATTGATGGAGCGCCAGTCCCTGCTTGCAAACGAACATCACCGAATGAGTCCCATGGAAGGAAATCAAAACAAATCGCTCAGCCGCAGTCTGCAGATCAACTAAAGTCCTGAAATTCCCAACACGTGACTCCCACACGAGCAACAAACCTGGGCTTTTATCTTCATTAACCCGGCACTTTTCGTGGGATTCATCTTTGCATGACGATCTCGATTCTCCGAAAGGCCGAACTTTCGGAATCCACATATATGCATCATGTCAACACTAACCTTACGAGAACGACTCAACCAACAACTCTTCGACAAATGGAACCTCGGTGCCCCAAAAACACGTAAATTTGTATCTCCCCCGCAAAGCATCCCGGGATAATTGGTAGGAAGCATTGACGACGAGGGAGCAAAGGATTATTGATTGGCATTTTTTACGGATGAAGGCTTGGGGGCTTGCTATCCCGGCGGTGTTCCTGACTTCGTTCAAACCGGTACCTCCCTTTCCCTCTCTTGGCGCTATTCTCGTTCGTTGGCTTTGTCGCGTCGCTTTGAATTGACGGGTGCTTTGTCGGGGGTTTGTTACAAGAGAGATATTAATGGTAGGCTCCGCCGCCGCGGATGGGATTGACGTGGCGCTCACCACGTCCGGGGTATTACTTCATGTTCATTCTCTGGCCAGTTGGTCTTAGTTTCTGGGTATTTTACCTCTTTGAAACTTTGGATGGCGAGGGTAATGGTAGACGTCTATAATATGGACTCGGACTTGGGTGCAGAATATGACGAATCGAGGCGCGGCAGTGGAGTACTTGAGAGAGGAAGGAGGGACATTTGGGCTGATTGGGATTCCGAAGAGGGATAGGGAGAGTGATGTGCCGCTGAGGCCGCAGGGGAAACGCTTTGATTGAGTCATCGGGGATGAATTTTAGGGAAAGTGGGGTGGGGGTTGATGGCACAGGGAAGAGGAACGGAGGGTCGGAAACGAGTGGTGTAATTAGGTTCTCAATGACAGGGATGAATCGGATCACTTTGGAAAGGTTTTTCGGGACTGTGATATGATCTGAAGGTCTCTTTGGTGGCTTTAAGAAGTCTTCTTGGCGACCTTCAATCTCAACCGACGTCCTCGATCTCAATATTGCATTCAGGGGGGCTCTAACATCCCAAGACGTTGTCAACCTTCGTCCAGGGGGTTGAGAGATATCCTGAGAGGTCGAAACAGATATGCACGGTGGGAGCACTGCCGTTGTGTCTGTATCTTGCCTTCTTCGTCGAATAATCTTATAAGATTTTCGGGAGGTTCTCGGAAAATGCAAGTTTGTGACCCAAGTGTTGTCTCATATTGCTTTTCACCATCTAGTGCCCCTCTCGTGATTAATTTTGGGAAACAAATAACCTAACTTGTCAATTCTTGAATCGTTGGCTGCATCTTGCTTCGCTGAGATTGAAGTTAGATCTTCCTGATACGTTCAATTCGGCGGATATGTGAGGGATTTGGTATACTGAAAACCTCTAAATGAGATAGAATGAGCACGCGAGCTTCTATAGCTCGGTCCGTTATGAGAAACAAGTATATATTCGGCAAGTTCAGAAGTCATTGGCATCATTGGCCATCTCTGGTGGCGGCAATTGTAATGGACTTAAGTATGTACAGTCTGGACAATAGACCCCTAAAGTTCTCGTCGGTATGAATCTGCCTATTACGCCACCTGCCACGGCGCCAATCCACCTCGGCAATTACATCCAGCGTCATCCTGACCCCGATATCGGGCCACGATAAGATCCGGATGAGTATCGTTACGATAAGATCAACCCCCTGTCTACCGAGAGATCTTCAAACCTCTCACAAGTCCCAGGGATATGCACGCAGGTGCGGCTGTCAGCGCCGGAGTGCTCGGTACATGAGAAAGAAGATCGGATATGAAAAACCACTCACACTTTGGCAGATCATAACTACCGCGCCGCCTCGTGCCGCGACCACTTAGCCTCCACGGCTGATAAATTCCGCTCTCCGGCAGGTGGCTCGCTGCTGGCGACAGAATAACAGAGCCATATGAATGGACCACCGGAACTTTCAACAACCGAACCCCGATAAAAGACCTCAACATTCCCCGGCGGAGTGGGCAGCCCCCAAGATTCCACTTTAAATCGCCAAATTTTCGACAAATAGAGCAGTTAAGAACGCACTGTTCTTTCGGCTTGGCTGCGCGACGGACATGTCTTTGGCGATGTCGGTGTTACAGATTGCACAGTATGTGGGACTGAGTTTGGCGTTGGTAGTCGTGGTCATGGTCGTGAGGGATAGGATTCGGTATAGGAATTTACCACCTGGACCGACGCCGGTTCCTTTCGTGGGCAACCGTCATCAGATCCCTAAAGTCAAACCATGGCTTCAAATGGCCAAATGGGCAGAAGAATACGGTACCTTGTCTTTCATCTGCGGTTCTAATTTGTAGGCCCAATTTACACGTTATGGATGGGAAGACAGCCCACAATAGTGATTTCGAGCGCCCAGGTGGCGGTAGATCTCCTAGAAAAGCGCTCCAACATATACTCCTCGCGTCCTCGATTCGTGGTCATGGGCGAGCTGTACTTGGGAAATGATAGTACACTCGTTATGCCATATGGCGAGAAATGGAGAAAACATCGCAAGTTATTGCATTCTGGATTAATGCAGAAGGCCGCACACAGTTACAGACCAGTACAAGAGTTGGAGAGTAAGAGGTTGATGTGGGATTTCTATACCAAACCGGAGCAATTCTTGGAGGCGATTGAGAGGTATACAGCGAGCGTTACACTCATGTTGGCTTTTGGACGACGAGTCGATACGCTGGGAGATCCTTTGGTCAATGCCGTCACCGAAAGGAATAGGTTCATGGCATCAATCAATGTGTACGTTCCCCTCATTACTCCCACTGCATCCTTCTCCTGCCCTCAGTATTCCCGAGCAGCCGCTGATAGTAGCCCCGGCCGGTATCTGGCGGAATCATTCCCAGTATTGAAATATGTGCCTGAAGTAATCGCGCCATGGAAAGCGGAAGTACTGCGTATGGCGGATGAAGGATTCCATCTCTTCTGGGATCAATGTCAAATGGTACGAAAGAAAATGCTTGCAGGCACTGCACCAACATGTTTCTCCGCCCATATCTGGAATGTCAAGGATGAATACGAACTCACGGACCGGGAAGTAGCGTTTAATACGGGCTCGTTGTTCGGCGCAGGAAGCGATACCAGCGCCGCTTCCTTGCAATCATTTTTCCTTGCAATGACCGCCTTCGGGAAAGAAGTTCTTCCTAGGGCGTGGGAGGAATTAGATCGTGTCATCGGAAAAGATAGACCTCCCACGTGGTCAGATGAAGCGGAATTGCCTTATATCCGGGCAATTGTCAAAGAGACATTGCGATGGAGACCCGTTGCCGTCCTCGGCGGACAACCCCACGCAAGTATCAAGGACGATACCTACAATGGCTACTTCATCCCGAAGGGTGCAACGATGCTAAGCAACCTCTGGGCAATCCATTCCAACCCTTCCGACTTCCCTCAACCAAATCACTTCCGACCCGAGCGCTACCTCGATGGCTCCCTGGCACACTATCCCCAATCCCAAGGCCACAGTTCATTTGGTTGGGGCCGGCGGGTATGCCCCGGCCAACTTGTGGCAGAACAGGGACTCTTCATTAGTATTGCGAGAATATTATGGGGGTTTAAGATTTCACCGGCGATTGACAAGAAAACTGGGAAAAAGATTCCAGTGGATATTTTTGCGTATACCGACGGGTTTAATTCGAAGCCTTTGCCGTTCAAATGTCGTATTCAATCAAGGGGGGATACGTATGTCGAGATTATGAGAAGGGAGTATGAAGAGGCTTTACAAGCGTTGCAAAAGTATGAGGCTACAGATGATGAGGCCGGTATCAAAGCATAATTGCATTTAGTGTATAAATTGATAATAAGAGATCGATACAGACGAGCCTCAGCTTTCACATCGATTAACTTGCTTTTCAAAGGTTGTCGAGATCGTGGTCACAAAACAATTGAACATTGGCCTCCAAGAGAAAGATTCATTACATTGTAGGTTTTCCAATCTTGATGCGTTTTATGCTAGTCTTTATGGTATATATTAAACTCTATTTGAGATATCTCTTCATTAAGCCACGCCCGTTCCGCCGCCTCTGTCCGGGACACCAATCCACTTATTGTCCCCGCGGGAGTTGGATGACCGGGTCGCCGAGGTGGATGGGGTATTAAGGGTGTCGGGGAGTTGACCGCCTGCACTTCTTTCTCCTGCTGAGGCACAAGAGTATGGTTTTCCGGTTGCTTAGTCTCTTTCGTTGATGACTGAGGAAGATTTGCGGGAATATTGTTGACCTCCTTGGGGGCCGTTTTTGATGCTTGGGCGTGCGCAAGTGTTTCTGTAGGCTTTTGTGATGGCACAGTTGCCTGAGGTGCCTCGACCAAATCCTTAATCAAAGAATACACAGGAGTCTTCTCTCCGCCCAAAGCCTTCTCGAACACACGAAATTCTCTCTCTTTCTCCACGATTTGTTCCTCTGCCTTTTTTTCTCTCAATTCCTTCCGCACAGTCACAATTTCACTAGCCTTCCGCCATGCCTTCCGCAATGCCCTTCTCGCTGCCTTTCTAATATGTTGCGGATTAATTTCACCATCCCATCTCACAATGTTCAACCATGCCGAGAACAACCGCTGCATATCTGGTTCACTTATACCAGCGGGTCGCTTCGCAAGGACTTCCTTCGTTAAAAAATCATTGACGTCGTCGGAAGTCATCTCGGCGGGACAGGTAGAAAAACTGGCTGCGGCGGGGACTGGCTTGAAATAATAATCTTTCATTGTGGGTGGGACAAGAGGTGTTGAGGAGAAGATGCTAGTCTGGATAGGGATGGGCGGTGCGGTGACGTGGGAGGTTGAGGGAGGGGTCCAAGTTAAGTTCGGGTTCATTGCTTGGGGCGACTCTTCTGACTTGGTTTCTTTCGCTTGACTGGATGTGGGAGGGGCGGTTTTTCCGGGTTCTTCGGTTTGCATGGTATTGTTTTTCGTTCCGACTGCGGAGGTAGGAGGTACTTGTGTGGTTTTATTCTTGGTGAAGGCAAGCGCTTTCCTTAATCGGCTAAAGAATCCCCCTTCCTGCGGGGTTGCAGATATCTTCGAATCCAAGATTTTCTCACTGTTTTCGTCTTTCGCGAGATCCGTGACAGCTTTTGAGTCGGTCGCAGGCTTTTCAGTTGGTGCACTGGGAGCTGTCATGTCAACATTCGTCGTGTCAGCTTTCGTCGTGCTAACTTTCGATTTGACTGCTGCTGCTTCGCTTGCCACTGTTGTGCTTTCAAGCTGCGTAGGCTTTGTCTCCGCAGTTGGAGCACCCTGATTTTTTATCTCTGACCGTATCGAGACATCAACTTGCTCCTGCTCTTTAGTGTTTACCTTCGGCGGCGGCTTCGATTGACTGACGTTCATTCCTGTGACGACAGAGGTGGGGGGATGGCTGATGTCAGTTTTAATATCAGCGTCGGCTTTCGTGTCCTGAGTTGTCTTAGGATCCACAGATTTAGTCTCTTTGTTGTCCTGAGATGTCTTCAGATCCACAGATTCAATCTCTTTAATGTCCTGAGATGTCTTGGGATCCGCAGATTTTGTCTCCTTGGTGTCTTGAGAAATCTTAGAATCCACAGTTGCAGAGTGCTCCCGTAATGCTCTAGTATCCCCCTCCGTCCGAAAATCCTCGACGGAACCCCCTACGATCATGAGTCTCCTTAGTCGCGAGAACATACGTTCAGAACTCTTATCAAAAGTATCCAGGCTAATCCTCTTCCCAGCTTGATACGCGTTCAAATCAATATCCCTCGCTCGAGCCTCTATAACACCCATAAGTGGCAGAACCCTCATGCCCAAAGTATAATCATCATACACCGGTGCGGTCTCAGTAACCTTCCCAGTCAGAATACCCACTTCCACACCAAAATTTCTTAGTTGACCAATCGCGTCGGCAAAGTCTCTGTCTCCTGTCAACAAGATGATCCGTGTTCGCATATTCGGAGAGGTTTTCTGATATTGAGCGTAGAATTTCCACATATCGCTGATGATCTTCTTGTCGGCGGTGTCTTTCCCTTGGTCATAGCATTGTATGAATGTTACGCCTAGTTGGGCGTAGATAGCGTGAGTGCGGGCTTCAGAACTCGTAGAGGGCCGTGACATGTAAGCTTGGAAGACGGGAGTGAGAGAACTGTTCGCGAAATCACGAATGGCTTCAATGACAATGGCTGGAGGATGTATTCTGGAAGATTAGAAGCCTCGAAATAAGAGTAATACTCGTTTTTAACATTCTCGATGTCCCAGAAGATACCGCATTGTACATCGTTGTCTCGAATGTTCGGCTCACCTTGTTGCTCATTTGATCTCAGAGAGATCCTTGGCTCTCCCCGTATGTGACCAAATGAATGGCTTTTCTTTGCCCACTTCGGTCTTTCCTCCTCTTCATATTGTCGCATCAACGTCATCCGTAGCGATATCCTGTTTTCCTGCTCCCAGGCGACCCGCGCTGCTCTCTTCTGCAGCTGTACTTTTTTGCGAGTTTTTCGCGTTCCTCTCGAGCTCGCGATATGGCGAAATTGACCAGTAAAGCCGGAGACCATGGTAAAACATCGAGGCGATCGAAAGCAATAGACTCCTCCATTCCGTATAAGCACGCTGCTTCGGAGCGTGGAGCTCATTGCCAGAAACAGAGTTAGCGGCGAATGGGCGACTTTTTCATGAATCGGCGACGAGATTCTCGGAATCAGGACTGCAGATCGGCAAATTTTGAAACCTAACCCACGATACGTAGTAATTTAAATACGGTGAACCCTCACTTTGTAATTGGCCTAAAGTGAAGGCATCTTGGTTGCTTCCTGTAACCTGTTGTCGACTCTGAACAATTCTACGATCTTCTACATGAGAAAGGGAAAGCAATTTTTACCCGCGAAATGTTTGACCAAACAAGTGCCTTTGCAGGCTGGGCAGCGATCAGAACCCTTTTCACCGAATCAGTCAAGTACTAAGAGGATTGACCATGAAAGTGTAAGACAACCGCCATAATTCAACTACATAAAACGAAACGAATGCGATTTCATATCAACAATTGGATCGCTCCGCTCTTCAATAGCCAGAATGACCATGTCATCTTCTTCCCTGCCGCCGAATCAACGGCAACGAAATTGCGGAAATCCGGAATCTTTCCACAGTCAAAAGGCATTGATTAAAGGGACAATGGCACGTCTTGGCCTTCTTGCAAACTCAACTCAACGCCTGCGTGTGCCCAAGAACGAGATACTAAGGACAAATCAATTGCAATATTCATTCCTCAGCCCCGACCTAGCTTTGGAAATACAGGAAAGGAACCCAGGACCTCGTTTTTTTTGGTTACGGTTTCGGTCTGCACCAGCAAACCGCCGCGATTCAGGAAAAGATACTCTCTTGATGCAAGACTGTAGACATTATGGCCGATTCTGGGTATTTCGAGTTTTCTGGATAAATGCCCAGATGATCGCATAAAGTGATCTGAACTTATTGATCTCGAAGAAGAGGGTGAAGTAATACCTCATAATCAATCTGGCTAACCCAGTATCAGGGAAGCATATCGCAATTTCGGCTCTCCAAACGCGAACTGTGGAGTTTATAGGGAGGTATCTGCAGCTTCCTGGCTTCGACGCGCACTGTTGCTGCTACCTTATTTCTCGTCCGCGACCCGGCAGATAACGGCGCATTGATGTATGCAGGGACCTATGCGCCATGTCCCCAAAAGCACTTTAGGCGCCGGCTCTCCGTTCTATCTGTCCTTGTCTCATCATAAACTCGACCAGTTAGACTAGAAGTTCGACAATGGGAATCCTAGGCCTGCATTCAAATGCAGCCAACGAGATCTCAAGGGGATATTTTTCCCGGGTCTCATGCCACAGGTCCTCGCCCAACGTCATTCTTTGCCTCTTGAAGTCCAACGCAGGCACCTCACAATACCGCATGAGTCATTGTGCCCCCCAGAATCTGTGGCAAATTTCGAGCTTTAAATGGCGCAAATTCGGTCAAAAAGAGCGTCACGTCGACGTCGACATCTCAGGGCGCTGTTCGTCATTCATATTTCGTCTCTCGTATCCATTCAGCATTTCGGTTCGTTCCGAGCCTTCGTCCGATCATGCGATCAATGTCCGATGATGCCTCGCCACCAATGAAGATCAAGTTCCTGAATTCTTCGTCATAGTTATGCAGGTCAATAAGCATAACCGATTTACTTCCTGATGCGGCCAAGGTGGAGGCGCGGTAAGGCGGACCTCTTCGTGGCTATTGAAATTTGCCGACAAGCCGAGTGTACCGGACGATTGGGATTGGCAATGCTCCTGGTTCAAGGTCCTCGGGGAATCCAGGGTTCCGTTGCTGCGAAATGGATTCGATATCCGGATGCGGTCGGTTTGAGCGTTTATCGAGTGGATCACGGGTTTGAATGGGTTGAATGGGTTGTGGAAATTCGACTCGTGGGGGCTGGTATGAATCCAGCGTGAAGGAGATTGACCAATGACAGCGAACGGGAAAGTCACGGTTGGTGGCTGGTGATGCCTTTTCATTCGTGGAGATCTGGCGCGGTGATTGGCGGAGTTGCCGTTGCGAAGGCTATTTCTGAGCATGTCGATCAGGCCAATTCACAAACAGCCGCCACACGACCGAGATCCGCTCCATATCAGATCGGCGGCCGCTCGACTCCGGTGGGCCTTCATTTGTATATATATTTTCCAATCCATATGTTTCACTTCTCTTTCCGGACAAGTCTCTCTTTCACTTCGTCACTCCTTCCGTTTCTCGAAACGTCACGTTCCTTTACTCAATCGCTCGCTATCGAATTCGGCTCTTTGTGTGGGACTGTGCAATTTCGCAAACAAAGGAGAGTACGCGCTACGGGCTCAGGCAGGACCTCAACGTGAGGCGACGAGTCTTTGATTGGACTTTGAGCTGAAACAGCGAGAGTAATCTGCTTCATTCGCGCCAGCACTGGGCCGTTGATCACCCCATCTTCATTGGTCGCAATAGCACCGTCCGTTCCTTAGCCTCCTCACCTCCAACGACCGACCGGGTTCACTCCTTTAACCGCCGGATTCGTCCATTTACACTCCTTTAACCAACCACCACGCTCCTTTACAACACATTACTCACGATCGTTTCATTTACCGACCCTATGGCTGCTCTGTTCGAATCAGCAACCACCGGCGGTCTATTTTTCGACGCGGCAGCGTCGGCAGCTTACGGTGATGACCTCGATTTCAATTATCTCTTGTCCCAAGTCGGTGTGTTCGACTCCCCCTCGAGCGATGATTCGTTCTTCTCATCAACCTTATTGGACGATGTATCATCGACGGCGATGGCCGGAGAATTGAGCTGGCACGTGGAATGGTTCGACTCATCCAACGATATTGTCGACTTACCTGCGTACGACTCTTCTCCGAACTCCGAAGCCCATGACCATGTGAGACACTCGCTCTCCCCAGCAACCAATGACCAAACCACACCACAAGACATAAAACAAACTGAAGCCACGGCACCTGTCCAGAAGAAGGCCAAAGCCAAATCGCAAGTCCAGAAGGGTCGGCTAACGGAGATCCCGCAGCCGTGCGCCTCCGAACCTTCCTTTATTAACGACACACCCTCCTCCTCGACCCCTCAGGACCCTCTCTCGTTTGACCTCACTCAAGAGCAGCTACAAGCATACTCGGACGCATTCCTTAACGTCGCTGACGAGCAAGCACCTGCTACTATCTCTCCGTCACTCCTTGTCGCACCGCTCACACCACCACCTTCCTCGCCCCTGACTGAAGCCCCTGAACTCACCTTAACCTCTCCAGTGCAGAAGAAATCGAAGGATACGTCAGCTAAGGCCGCCATGGATTCAAGTTACTCATTCTTTTCATTCACCTCACCATCGGAATTCTACATCCCGGATAACAATTTCGGCTACCCACTCACCCCTGGATACACCCCATATATGGACCCCAATGCCTATGTCATCGACATGGCTAAGAGCCAATCGGCACCCTCGTACCCTGTTGCAGATAGCACACCAAAGAAGCGCCGTCGGGCGCCCGAACCGCTCACTTTGACTCCTCCTATGTCAAACAAACGCAAGCGTTCAGACGATGACGATATCCCAGTCCCACAATTGGTTCTTGAACAGTACAAGCGCCCTAGACTACAAAGTCAAGTATCCCCGATGGATCACCATCCATCATTCGGCTCAACGCCATCTACCCTCACTGCTTCTACTTTCGAACCTGTCGAAACCTCTTTTGCCGAACCCAACTACCAATATCAATCCGACTTCTCTCCTTATGAGACCCTCATGTCCTGTTACAACGACAACCAGATTCAATATGAGCACTATGCTGTGCCTCAACAAAACAGCTACCAAGTTCAATTCCAGCAGGAACAATTTCACACCCCTCCTGTCAGCCCATTTGAAACGATGGGATGGTATGCACCTCAACGGCCATACATGCAGAAGACTCAACCGACTGTGTGGAGCACTCCTCGTACAGTTCCTCAACAATATCCCATCTCGCCCGCCACCACACCACAGAAGAAACAGAAAGATTTTCGCCGGTTATCACTTGCACCTCAGCCCCCTCGGATGAATGCTTATCCATTATCACCTCCTCACTCCGCTCCTCCCTATCCAGTCACCCAACAACATCTATTACCGAAGCTCGATCCTTACGATGCCGGTTTACCACTCACTCCAACCAAGAAAGATGGGAAAAAAGGACGCAAAGGCAGACAAAACAACGGCGGTGGAATGTTTATTAATTTCACTGCGGATGACAAGGAAACCATCCTAAGTGGTGTCGCCCCCAGTGGAAGTTCAAAGGCGAAGAAAGAGAAGAAGGGACTATAATTGTTGGATAAAATGGACTTACTAATTCTTGTCACTCGTTCAGACTCGTTGATTTGCATGTGAATTGGAGTTGGGATGGACTGTAAAGGTAGAATTTATATAGGCGAATGTAATCAAATGGAATCAGAAGCTACAATCTTTATTATTCGCGCTATTTTGATGTACAAAAAGGTAGAAGGGATAGAAGACATCGAGTTGGCCACTCTGGAGTCTTTGCAGTTGTTCAATTGTGGGGATATCTAATACCGACCGATGAGTGGTCCAGAGGCGTTCGAGTCCACGTATTTACGACCCCCTTCGAGACACCAAAAGGACCCTGGCTTCGCCATTGCTTGATGCTCCCGACTAGTTGCCCCTGTTCGCTTTTAAATTCAGCCCAAAAGGACGCTATATAGGTCTTGGGTGCCACAGTCGTCCCTGTCATATCGTAGTCGATTCATGTCGCCGAGGGTCAGTGATTGACAGTGGATCGGTGGCGCGAGGCACTTGGTGTGTAAGAGGCTTGTTGCGACTCCTTGCGGGCCTTTTCGCCGTCGAAATTACAGATTTGGTATGGTTCCTTTCCTTTTGCAAAGGACATGCTAACATTAAATAATATAGATACCTGGGAATATATACATACTATTATATGAAGCTCTGCTTGCCCCTGATCAACAGCGCATCCGTTAATCGGAAGGCCTTGGATTAGCAACTCGAGCGCCACGGTGAGTTTTGATTGGTCTTTCGAAGGATGTCAAGCAATTTACCGTACCAGTTGCGCCGCAAGCCTCGCCAGATCTCGGGAAATGACATACGTGGCATTTATAAGTCCGACATCTACCCAATGGGCATGAGAAGAGATGTTCCCGTTAGCGATTGAATGGATTAGTGGGGAGGGATGAGATGGGGTCAGTTGGGGGTG
>Ga0302325_10019216_pt1 | contig 14376 bp, 10 predicted proteins | sample Palsa_T0_2_FD_201948 | JGI IMG/M metagenome (GOLD analysis project Ga0302325, IMG submission 201948) | Peat permafrost microbial communities from Stordalen Mire near Abisko, Sweden - Palsa_T0_2 | ecosystem: Environmental > Terrestrial > Soil > Palsa > Peat permafrost | place: Sweden: Abisko... | reverse complement strand
GGCCGCCGAGCGTGACCGGGACGTTGACCGCGCCGGGGGTCTCCTTGACGGTGCCCTGCGCGGAGACGTGCGCGGTCCAGGCGGGGAAGTCCATCTCACGCAGTTCCCTGGTGTCGCGCAGGCCGGCTCCCATGATCAGGCCGCGGACGCCGCGGGCGGCGAGCGAGGTGGCGAGCAGCTCGCCGAACGCGCCGTCGGAGGAGGGCGACGTGGTCGTGATCACGATGATGTCGCCCGGCTTGGCCTGCTCGACGGCGGCGTGGATCATCAGGTTGTCGCCCGGCCAGCAGATCACGGTCAGCGCGACGCCGGCGATCCGCGCGCCCGCCTGGTTCGGCCGGATGGCGGGGCCGAGGTAGCCGGTCCGGCCGATGGCCTCGTGGACGGTGGCGACGCCGTACGGGGCGAGCGCGTCAACCGCCGCCAGATCGGCTCGGGGCGGGTCGGTGACGATGACGTTCAGCATGGGCGGTTCTTCCCTTATCCGGTTGGCTGTTCCTTTCCCGGAATGCCGGGTGACCGTGACTCGACATAGCGGGAAATGTCATGATCTGAGGCGCTACCGGCCGCCTGATCTGGCTGATCGCAGGCCTGCAGCGCCTCGATCACGCTGGCCAGATGGGCGCGGACGGCGAGGTTGGCGTCGTCCGGCCGACGGTCGGCGACAGCCTCGAGGATGGCTAGGTGCTCGGCCAGCGAGACCTCGGGCCGGCCGGGCCGGAGCGCGAGCTGGAACTGATGCCGCACGAGCTGGCCGTGCAGCCGGTCGAGCAGGCCGATGGCGACGTGCTGGGCGGAGATCGCCCCCACCCGGCGGTGCAGCTCCCGGTTGAGCTCGGAGTACCTGAGCGGGTTGCCGTCGGCGACCGACCGCTTGAGGTCCTCCCCGAGCTCGCGGAGCTGCGCGGCCTCGGCGTCGGTGATGCGCTGGGCCGCCTTGACGGCGCACAGCGCCTCCAGCGCCATCCGGCACTCGGTGATCGCCACCGCCTCTTCGGCGGTGACGACGCGAACCCGTGCGCCTCGGTTGGGGACCCGCTCGACCAGCCCCTCGGCGGTCAGATCGAGCAGCGCCGCCCGCAGCGACTGCCTGGTGACCCCGAGCGCGCTCGCGAGGTCCTCCTCGACGAGCCGTCGGCCGGGGGCGAGATCCCCGCTGAGGATCGCCTGCCGGATCGCCGCGAACGCGTGCGACCGCGCGGCCTCGCCGGCCTGCGGACCACCGGGCGTAGCTGCTGGCATGCCCCGAACGCTACGGAGCGCGCCGAAGATTGTCAACAATCTGTCATGGTGATTGTTGACAATCTATGGGGGATAAATCAGGTGTCTGCGACAAGGCAGCCGTGGCAGCATGGCCGCCATGGCATGGCAGACGACCGGTGACGTGACCGAATTCCTCGCGGCGGCGGGGCCGTACCTGCGCCGGGAGCGTGCGCGGAACACCGTGATCCTCAGCGTAACCGAGACGATGCGGGTTAACGCGGCAGCGACGCCGCGGGCATCGGCCGCGCCGGCCGGGCCGGCCGCGCGGACCGCGCCGGCCGGGCCGGCTGATCAGGCTGCGGCGCGGCCGTTGCTCGGCTGGTGGTCGGACCCGGTTGGCGCGGTGGCGGGGGCGTTCATGCACACCCCGCCCTTTCCCGTCGTGCTCACCGCGGTCGATCCCGAAGCCGCCGCCGAGCTGGCGGCCGTGACGATGGCCGGCCGGCCGGTCGGCGGGGTGAACGCCTACCCCGAGGTGGCCGAGGCGTTCGCCGACGGCTGGCGAAACCGGAACCGGGGCGGCCGGGCGGACGTGTACCGCCGCCAGCGGCTGTACCGGCTGGCCGAGCTGGTCTGGCCGGACCCGGCCCCGGACGGGGCGGCCAGGCTCGCCCGCGCGGGCGACGCGCGGCTGACGGCCGGCTGGTTCGCCGCCTTCGCCGCCGAGGTCGACGACATGGGCAAGGGCGAGGACCAGTCCGCCGCCGCCCGCCAGAAGATCAGCCACGGCGGGGTCACGGTCTGGGAAGCGGGCGGCGAGCCCGTCGCCATCGCCTGCAACACCCTGCCGGTGGACGGCATGGCCCGGATCGGCCCGGTCTACACGCCGCCGGAGCGGCGCGGCCACGGCTACGCCAGCGCGGCCACCGCGGCCGCCTCGCAGCGCCTGCTTGACGCGGGGGCCGAGGAGGTTGTCCTGTACACCGATCTCGCCAATCCGGTGTCCAACTCGATCTACCAGCGCATCGGCTACCGGCCAGTCGAAGACCGGGTGGTGCTGGCGTTTTCGGCCGATTAGCTACCGATTGGTAATCTTGCGTTCCCTCGCCCGGGCGGCATACTTGAAGGCATTATGTTACTTGCCGGGACGCTTTTCCGTTACATACCGCGACCCCTTGCCCCTACTGCCAGACACCTCCAGGCACCGGAGAACCGGTTGGTCCCGGCATGAGCGCACGACGGGAAGCATGACTCCATGGGCTGGTGCACCACCTCCGACCATGATCGGTTCGCGGCGGCGGCCGGCGGCTACCTGAGATCCCGGGCGGCCGAGAACACCATGCTGCTGTCGGCCGCCATCGCCGTCGGATCCGGTCGCCAGACGCAGGTCGTCGGGCAGTCGCCGGGGCCGCGCCCGGCCGGCGGCACGGCTGGCGGCGACGGCGAGGTGCTGTACGGCTGGTGGGAGCCGCCCGACGGCAGCGGGCCGCGCGGCGCCTTCCTGCATGACCCGGCCGTGCCGCTGCTGATCGCCGGGCGGACCCCGGAGATGGCCGCCGCCCTGGCCGGGACGCTGGCGAAGATGGGGCGGCCCGTCTGCGGCGTCGACGCGCCGGTCGAGGCGGCCGACGCATTCGCGGCCGCGTGGAGCCAGCGGTCGCGCGCGGCGATCCGGGTGCACCGGCACTTCCGCATCTACCGGCTCACCGCCGACGCGGCCGCCGCTAACGCCGCCGCCGCCGGCGGCCCGATCGGCACCGCCCCGATCGGCACCGCCCCGGCCGACGTCGCCCTGGCAGGCATCAGCCCGGCAGGCATCAGCCCGGCAGGCACCAGCCCCACGGGCGTCGATGGTCCCGTCGGCTGGCCGCCACCGCAGGCGCCGGGCTCGGCCGGCCGGCTCCGGCTGGTCACAGCGGACGACCGCGGGCTGCTCATCGACCTGCTCGTCGCCTACGGCATCGAGGCGGGGGAGCGGATCGCCTCGCCCCCGCAGGTCGCGGACGACCTGATCAGCTACGGCGGCGCCGTGCTGTGGGAGGTCCCGCAGCGCACCTCGCGCATCAAGGAGGCCGCGTACTACCTGGTCAGCCCGCAGTACCGGGACGCCGCCCAGCAGCAGCCGGAGCCGGCCCTGCAGCCGGTGGCGATGGCGGCCGTCGCCCGCCCGGTCGCGGGGATGGTGCGGATCAACATCGTGTACACCATGCCCGAGCGGCGCCGCAGCGGTCACGCGGCCGCGGTGACGCTTGAGGTCAGCCGGGCCGTGCTGGCCGGCACGGTGCCGGCCAGCGCGTCGGACAAGGCGGCCGAGGTTGTGCTGGTCGCCGACGGGACCAAGTCCGACCGCCGGGCCGCGCGGCTCGGCTACCAGCTGGTGGGCGAGCGCGCGGTGCTCAGGTTCGGGCCGGCCACCGGCTCGCTGCCGAGGCTCCAGTCGACCACCCGGCCGATGCCCCGACTGCCCACCGGCCCGCTGCCGCGGCTCAGGAGGTAACCGCGTCCGCCAGCGTGACCTCGGTCGCCAGCTCGCCCCCGGCCGCGAGGACGAACGAGAGGTCGGCCACGTTGCCCGCCGCCCGCAGGTCGCCCTCGCTCAGAGCCGCGGCGTCGACGGCCTCGCCCGGTCCCCGCACGACGACCCGGGCCGCCTCCGCCCGCATCGAGACCTTCGCCTCCGACTTCGCCTTCCTGATCTGGCCGAGCACGGCCGCCGCGGTCGCGAGCACCGAGGGATCGCCGGCCCCGCCAGGCTCAGCCGCCGAAGCCGAAGCTGAAGCCGAAGCCAACGCTGTCGCCTCAGGCCACGACGCCCGGTGCACCGACCCCTCCTGCCACCAGGACCACACCTCCTCGGTCACGAACGGCAGGAACGGCGCGAACAGCCGCAGCAGCACCGACAGCGCCGTCCGCAGCGCCCTCCGCGCCGACGACGCCCCGGCGCCGGAACCGTACGCGCGGGTCTTCACCAGCTCCAGGTAGTCGTCGCAGAACATCCAGAAGAACCGCTCGGTCGCCTCGAGCGCGGCCGTGTGGTCGTAGGAAGCCAGCCCCGCCGTCGCCGACCGGACCACGTCGTCGAGCGCGGCCAGCATCGACCGGTCAATCGACTCCGTCACCGGGCCGGCGCTCACGGCCGACCCGGAAGCCCCGGTAGACCAGGAAGACCCGGAAGACCCTTCGAGCGACAGCACGAACTTCGACGCGTTGAGGATCTTCACCGCGAGCCGCCGCCCGACCTTGAGCTGCCCCAGGTCGAACGCGGTGTCCACGCCGTACCGGCCGCTGGCCGACCAGTACCGGACCGCGTCCGAGCCGTACTGCTCGAGCAGCTCGACCGGCGTGACCACGTTCCCCTTGGACTTGGACATCTTCTTCCGGTCCGGGTCCAGGATCCAGCCCGAGATCGCGACGTCCGACCAGGGCAGCGCCCCGAACTCCAGCTGCGACCGCACCACGGTGGAGAACAGCCAGGTCCTGATGATCTCGTGCGACTGCGCCCGCAGGTCCATCGGGAACACCCGCGCGAACAGGTCGTCGTCGGTTCCCCAGCGCCCGGTGATCAGCGGCGTCAGCGATGAGGTCGCCCAGGTGTCCATCACGTCAGGATCGGCGATGAACCCGCCCGGCGCGCCCCGCTGGGACTCCGCGTACCCGGGGGCGGGCTCGGACGCCGGGTCGACCGGCAACTGAGACTCGGCGGGCGCGATCGGGGAAGAGTACACCGGCGCCCCCGAACCGTCGACCGGGTACCAGACCGGGAACGGCACCCCGAAGAACCGCTGCCGCGAGATCAGCCAGTCGCCCGCCAGCCCGGTCACCCAGTTCTCGTACCGCACCCGCATGTGCTCCGGGTGCCACGCCAGCTCCCGTCCGGCCGTCAGCAGCCGGGCGCGGACCGAGGCGTCGCGCCCGCCGTTCCTGATGTACCACTGCCCCGAGGTGACGATCTCCAGCGGCCGGTCGCCCCGCTCGTAGAACTTCACCGGCCGGGTCACCGGCCGCGGCGGCCCGTCCAGATCGCCGTTCTCCGCCAGCAGCTCGACCATCCGCGCCCGGGCCGAGAACACCGTCTTGCCCGCCAGCTCCTCGTACAGCGGGCCGGGCACGTCGGCCGGCGGCGAGGGCAGCAGCCGGCCATTGCGCCCGATGATCGCCCGCAGCGGCAGGTCGAGCTCGCGCCACCAGGTCACGTCGGTCAGGTCGCCGAAGGTGCACACCATCGCGATCCCCGACCCCTTGTCCGGCTCGGCCAGCGGGTGCGCAAGCACCGGCACCGGCACACCAAACACCGGGGTCAGGACCGAAGACCCGAACAGAGATCGGTACCGGGCGTCGTCCGGGTGCGCCACCAGCGCCACGCAGGCGGGCAGCAGCTCCGGCCGGGTCGTCTCGATCCACACCGGCCCGGAGTCGGAGTGAAATGAGATCCGGTGGAACGCCCCCGCGACCTCGCGGTCCTCAAGCTCGGCCTGGGCGACGGCGGTCTGGAAGGTGACGTCCCACAGCGTCGGCGCCTCCGCCCGGTACGCCTCCCCGCGCGCCAGATTGCGCAGGAACGCCCGCTGCGAGACCCGCCGAGACGAGTCGCTGATCGTCGTGTAAAGCAGCGACCAGTCGACCGAGAGCCCGATCCGCCGCCACATCTCCTCGAACGCCCGCTCGTCGACGGCGGTGAGCTTCTCGCACAGCTCGATGAAGTTCCGGCGCGACACCGGCACCTCGGTCTTGCCCGGCATCGTAGCCGGGGTGAAGTCGGGGTCATAGGGCAGCGAGGCGTCGCCCCTGACCCCGTAGACGTTCTGCACCCGCCGCTCGGTCGGCAGCCCGTTGTCGTCCCAGCCGATCGGGTAGAACACCGACCGGCCGGTCATCCGCCGGTAGCGGGCGACGATATCCGTGTGGGTGTAGGAGAAGGCGTGCCCGACGTGCAGCGATCCGGAGACGGTGGGCGGCGGGGTGTCGATCGAGAAGACCTCGGCCCGCGGCCGGGTCCGGTCGAACGCGTAGACCTGATCGGCCTCCCACCGTACGCTCCATACCGCCTCGAGCCCGTCCAGCACGGGCTTGTCGGGGACGGCGGCGGGGCGCGGGTTCTGGTCGGCGTCAGTCATGCGCAAACTCTACTCAGCGCCCCCGTCCGGCCCCACGGAATTATCGCCGCCGCCCCTGGCGGGACCCGGGCCGGATAGGCTCAGCGGCAGACATCGCATGGCAGGAAGGCTGCACCAGAACGTGACCACGCAGATCAGCGAGACCACCGCCGGCTCGACCACGTCGATCGTCAAGAAGATCGCCGCGGAACTGGGCGTGCGCGACCACCAGGTCAGCGCCGCGGTGGACCTCCTCGACGGCGGGGCCACCGTCCCGTTCATCGCCCGGTACCGCAAGGAGGCCACCGGCACGCTGGACGACGCGCAGCTGCGAACGCTCGACGAGCGCCTCCGCTACCTGCGCGAGCTCGAAGAGCGGCGAACCGCGATTCTCGCCAGCGTCGGCGAGCAGGGCAAGCTCACCGACGAGCTGCGGGCGCAGATCGACGCGGCCGACACCAAGGCCAGGCTCGAGGACCTCTACCTGCCGTACAAGCCCAAGCGCAGGACCAAGGCGCAGATCGCCCGCGAGAACGGCCTCGAGCCGCTGGCCGACCTGCTGCTCGAGACGCCCGCGACCGACCCGAGGGAGGCGGCTGAGGCCTACCTCAGCGAGAACGTGGCCGACGTCACCGCCGCCCTCGACGGCGCCCGGGCGATCCTGGTCGAGCGCTTCGCCGAGGACGCCGACCTGATCGGCACGCTCCGCGAGCGGATGTGGGCCCAGGGCAGCCTGATCGCCAAGGTCCGCGAGGGCAAGGCCGAGGAGGGCAAGAAGTACAGCGACTACTTCGACTTCGCCGAGCCGTTCGGCCGCCTCAAGGCGCACCGCGTGCTGGCGATGTTCCGGGCCGAGAAGGAAGAGATCCTCGACCTCACCCTCAACCCGAACGACGAGGGCTTCGACGCGATCGCCGGCACCAGCCTGTCCGCCTCCTACGAGCAGCCGATCGCCGAGCGGTTCGGCATCATGGACCACGGCTGGCCGGCCGACAAGTGGCTGACCGACACCGTCCGCTGGGCCTGGCGCACCCGCATCCTGGTCCATCTCGGCATCGACCTGCGGATGCGGCTGTGGCAGAGCGCCGAGGCGGAGGCGGTCGACGTGTTCGCCGCCAACCTGCGGGACCTGCTGCTGGCCGCCCCGGCCGGCCAGCGCGCCACCATGGGCCTGGACCCGGGCTTCCGCACCGGCGTCAAGGTCGCGGTCATCGACCAGACCGGCAAGCCCGTCGCGACCCACACGATCTACCCGCACGTCCCCCAGAACAAGTGGGACGAGTCCCTGGCGATCCTGAAGAACCTGGCCGCCGAGCACAACGTCGAGCTCATCGCGATCGGCAACGGCACCGCCTCCCGCGAGACCGACAAGCTCGCGATCGACCTGATCAAGGCCAACCCCGAGCTCAACCTGACCAAGATCGTCGTCTCCGAGGCCGGCGCCTCGGTCTACTCCGCCAGCGCCTACGCCAGCGCCGAGCTGCCCGAGATGGACGTCTCGCTGCGCGGCGCGGTCTCCATCGCCCGGCGGCTCCAGGACCCCCTGGCCGAGCTGGTCAAGATCGACCCGAAGTCGATCGGGGTCGGCCAGTACCAGCACGATGTCACCGGCAGCAAGCTCGAGCGGTCCCTCGACGCGGTGGTCGAGGACGCGGTCAACGCGGTCGGGGTTGACGTCAACACCGCCAGCAAGCCGCTGCTGGCCCGGGTCTCCGGCATCACCGACGGGCTGGCCGGCGCGATCGTCGCGCACCGCGACGCGGCCGGCGCGTTCCCCACCCGCGAGCACCTGCGCGACGTGCCCCGCCTCGGCCCCAAGGCGTTCGAGCAGTGCGCGGGCTTCCTGCGGATCAGCGGCGGCGACAACCCGCTCGACTCGTCCGGCGTGCACCCCGAGGCCTACCCGGTCGTCCGCCGCATCCTGGAGAAGACCCAGGAGGACGTGGCCGCGCTGATCGGCGACACCAAGACGCTGCGCGGCCTCAACCCGACCGAGTTCACCGACGAGGCGTTCGGCCTGCCGACCGTCAACGACATCCTCAAGGAGCTGGAGAAGCCCGGCCGCGACCCGCGCCCGGAGTTCCAGACCGCCACCTTCGCCGACGGCGTGCACACCCTCGGCGACCTCGAGCCGGGGATGATCCTGGAGGGCGTCGTCACCAACGTGGCCGCGTTCGGCGCGTTCGTCGACATCGGCGTCCACCAGGACGGCCTGGTGCACGTCTCGGCGCTGTCCAAGAACTTCGTCGCCGACCCCCACGACGTCGTCAAGTCGGGCGACGTCGTGCAGGTCAAGGTCCTCGCGGTCGACATACCGCGGCACCGCATCTCCCTCACGATGCGAACCGATGACCCGGCCGACGGCGCCCCGTCAACCCCCAGGCAGCCCCGGGGACCCCGCCAGGGCGCACGGTCAAAACCACAATCATCGTCCCGAACGGTCCCTGGTCCCACGTCGTCCGCAACGACTCCCCCCGGCGTGGCCGGCCCCGAAGCGGACCCCAACCAGACCGCCGCCGCGCCCGGCGACGGTGCCAACGGTGCGGTAAGCGCCGACGCTGACGGCGCAGTTGCCGCCGGCGCTGACGGCGCGATCAGCGCTGGCTCGGCCGGCCGCCGCGGCGGCCCTGGCAACGACCGCCGCGGCGGCCCTGGTGGCCGCGGCGGTTCCGCTGGCCGTGGCGGCCCAGGTGGTTCCGCCGGCCGCGGCGGTTCCGGAGGCCCAGGTGGCTCCGGCGGCCGTGGCGGTTCCGGAGGCCCAGGTGGCTCCGGCGGCCGTGGCGGTTCCAGCGGCCGCGGTGGCCCCGGCGGATCTGGTGGGCCCGGCGCCCCTGGCGGCTCAGGCCGCCGAAGCGGCCCCGGTTCCGACCGCCCGGCCGGCGCAGGGACCGGCCAGCGCGGCAACGCACCGGGGGCCGAGGCCGGCCGTGGCGGCGGCTCCGCCCACGGGGATGACGCACGTGGCAGCTCCGGCGGCGACGGGCGCCGCGGCGGCCCCGGTTCCGGCGGCAACCGCCCCGGCGCTGGCCCCGATCGCCGGGGTGCGGGCGCTGGTTCCGGCGGCAACCGCCCCGCAGCCGGCGCCGGCCATGACCGCCGGGGCGGCGGCTCCGGCCCGGGCGCCGACCGGCGCGGCGGCGCCCCCGGCGCAGGCGCCGACCGACGGGGCTCGGGCTCAGGCTCCGGCGACCGCCGCACCCCGCCGCCCCCCACCAACCCCGCGATGGCCGAGGCCCTCCGCCGAGCCGGGCTCCTCAACGACGCGGGCAAGCCCGCCAACGAGGCGCCCGCCGACCGCCGCTCCGGCCGCCCCTAGACCCCGCCCTAACCAAGGATGCTCGTGGTGCCCGGCTGGCCCGAGTGACGCCAGATCACATCCAAGCCCCGCCATGGCCCCCATGATCACGAAGGAATTTTTCCTGGTGAAGGATAATAATCGTATAGGTGTATTAATCCTTCGTGATCACGACCACGGCCGGACACCCCAAGGCCCGGTCCGGGGCAGAACGCGCGTTCCGGAATGTCGGCCGCACAAACCGCGGCCGACATTCCGGAAATTTCACCATTTGCGTCAGGCCGCGAGCGCACCCGGGCCCGCGGCAGAGTTGAATGGGGTCATGGCGAACATCGAGGACTTCAGGCGGCTAGTCGCGGGGGACCACGGGCTGGTCGTGGTCTCCGTCACCCGGACGGACGGGACGATCTCCTCGTCCGTCGTCAACGCCGGGGTGCTGCCGCACCCGGTCACCGGCGAGACCGTCGTCGGCATGGTCATCAGGGGCGGCACCCGCAAGCTGGCCTACCTGCGCGAGCGCCCGTACGCCAACGTGGTGATCCGCTCCGGCTGGCAGTGGGCGGCGGCCGAGGGCGCGGTCGACCTGATCGGGCCGGACGACCCGGAGCCGAGCGTCGACGCCGAGCGGCTGCGCCTGCTGCTGCGCGAGGTCTTCACCGCCGCCGGCGGCGCCCACGACGACTTCGCCACCTACGACCAGGTCATGCGGAACGAGCGCCGGACCGCGGTCTTCGTCCACCCGGCCCGCGTCTACGCCAACCCCGGCCAGTAGCCGCGCCGCCCCCGGCCCGGCCGGCGGAGCCGCGCTAGCCTTGGGCCCATGCAAACTGAACGACGGTTGGTTCCCCTCGCCGACGGCCGCGACATCGATGTCCTCACGGTCGGCCCAGATGACGGATTCCCGCTCGTGGTGCACGGGGGGACACCAGACGGGCTCGTACCCAACGGCAAGATCGTCGGCGCGGCCGAGGAACGCGGGCTGCGGATCGTGATGACGGCCAGACCCGGCTACGAGGGTTCCACCCCGCGGCCCGGCCGCCGGGTGGCCGACGTCGTCGGCGACGTGGCCCAGGTTCTCGACGCGCTCGGGGCCGGCCCGTTCGTCTCGATCGGCTTCTCCGGCGGCGGACCGCACTCGCTCGCCTGCGCCGCGCTGCTGCCGGGGCGCTGCCTGGCGGCCGCCTCGGTCGCCGGGGTCGGGCCGTACGACGTCGAGGGCCTGGACTTCCTGGCCGGGATGGGCCCGGAGAACGTCGAGGAGTTCAGCCTGGCCGTGCAGGGCGTCGACGCGCTGACGCCGTTCCTGGAGAAGGAGGCGGCCGCGCTCGGCTGGATCGAGGGCGGGCAGATCGTCGCGTCCCTCGGCGGCCTAATCTCCGGGGCCGACGCCGGCGTGCTCAACGGCGAGTTCGCCGACGACCTCGCGCGCAGCCTGCGCGGTGCCCTCAGGGAGGGGATCGCGGGCTGGCGCGACGACGACCTCGCGTTCGCCGCCGACTGGGGGTTCGACCTGGGCGCGTTCGCGGCGCCGGTCGCGATCTGGCAGGGCGACCAGGACATGATGGTCCCGCTCGCGCACGGCCAGTGGCTCGCCGCGCGCATCCCGGGCGCCCGCGCTCACCTGGAGCCGGGCGCCGGGCACCTCACGATGACCGTCACCGCGATCGACCGCATCATCGACGACCTGCTCGATCTCGCGGGCCGCCCCCGAGGCTAGACCCGGGCGGCCCGCCGGGGCTGACGCGGGCGACGCCGCCGTAGGACCAGGCCCGGTCGGCCATGCGGGCGGGGACGTCACGGTCCGGGCGCCAGCGGGAAACGAGCACCAGGCCGGGGTCGACCAGGTCGAGGCCGTTGAACATCCGCCGGATGTCGTCCTTGCCGCGCGGCACCCAGGTCGCCCCCCGCCGGGCGGCCTCGGCCGAGGCCTGGTGCGTTCGCTCCGGCGCGAACTCGTCGGTGGAGTGCGAGAGCACGAGATAGCTGCCCGGCGCGAGCGCGGAAAGGTAGCGCCCGGCGATGTCCACCGCCTCGTCGCGGTCATCGATGCAGTGCAGCACCGCCACGAACATCAGCGCCGCCGGCTGGGTGAAGTCAAGCAGGCGCCCGGCGTCGGCCAGCACCGCGTCGACGTCGCGCAGGTCGGCCCGGACGACCCCCACCCGCTCGTCGTCGGCCAGCAGCGCCTCGGCCCGCATGAACACCACCGGGTCGTTGTCGACGTAGACGACGCGCGCATCCGGGTGGCCGAGCCGGGCCACCTCGTGCGTGTTAGGGCTGATCGGCAGCCCGGTGCCGATGTCGAGGAACTGGCGGATGCCGGCGTCGCGGGCAAACGCCACCGCGCGGATCAGGAAATCGCGGTTGCCCCGCGAGGAGTCCCGCATCTCCGGCACCAGCTGCAGCCCGCGCTCGGCCATCTCCCGGTCGGCGGCGAAGTTGTCCCGGCCCCCGAGCATGTAGTCGTACACCCGGGCGGGATGCGGGATGTCCGTCCGCACGCCAAGCGACGCCCAGCTGTCGAGCGTTTCCCGCGCATCGTCCTCGGTCATCGAAATGTCCTCACATACAGTGATTTGACGACGACAATGGTAAACCCCAGGGACGCTCGCGCAAGGTCTTCCCGGCGGTGCCGATACGATCAGGATCGTGTCGTCCGTTCCGCCACCTGAGCCGCCGCCGGCGACTGAGCCGGCCCTGCCGGCCCAGTCCCCTCCGGACCCGCCCGTCGAGACGCAGCTGCCCGACGCGGCGCTACCCGGCGCGGGCGTGCCGGATGCGTTCGGCCGCCTGTGGACGCCGCACCGGCTCGCCTACATCCAGGCCGGCGGCAAGCCGACCGGCCCCGGCGACCACGAGGACTGCCCGTTCTGCATCGCGCCGAGGCTGACCGACGAGGAGGGCCTGATCGTCGCGCGGGGCGAGCTGGTCTACGCGGTGATGAACCTGTACCCGTACAACAGCGGCCACGTGCTCATCTGCCCATACCGGCACCTGGCCGACTACACCGAGCTGACCGATGCCGAGACGGCCGAGTTCAGCGACTACACCAAGCGGACGATCGCCGCCCTGCGGGCGGTGTCCGGGCCGCACGGGTTCAACCTGGGGATGAACCTCGGCACCGTGGCCGGCGCCGGGATCGCCGCCCACCTGCACCAGCACGTGGTGCCCCGGTGGGGCGGCGACACCAACTTCATGCCGGTCATCGGGCGCACCCGGGTGCTGCCCCAGCTGGTGGCCGACGCCCGCAAGCTGATCGCGGACGCCTGGCCGAGCTAGCGGGACGGAGCCGCCCCGCGTGGACGCTCGGCCAGGCCGTCAGAGCCAGGCGCCGGCACCGCCGGCTAGAACGCATCCGGCTGCCAGCTAGCGCCGCCGTTGCTGGTGAGCAGCAGCCAGCCCGGGCGGCTCTCAACGTTGTCGTCGGACACGGCCGGGCCGTAGACGACCACGCCGTCGGAGGGGGTGGTGAAGCCGAGGTCGTTGAAGCCCAGCCCGCCGTCGCCCTCGTAGTAGGCGGTGGACCACCGCGCGCCCCCGTCGGCCGAGTAGTAGAGCATGCTCGCCCCGCTGGCGGCGGCCACCACGAACTGAGAAGCAGACCCGGCTGACATCCCCTCCGGGTCGCCGCCGCGGGCGGGAGACCCCGTCTCCGTCCAGTGCGCGCCGAGGTCATCGCTGACGAAAACGGTCTTGTCGACGCTCCCGGCGGCGCCGTTCCCCGCGCACAGCACCGCGAGGCCGGTCGGACCGGTTACCGCGAGCGAGACGGCCGGGTACAGCCCGGCCGTGCCGCACGGCCCGGCCTGGGTGACGGCGCTGACCCCGCCGTTGGCGGTGACGATCACGCCGTCGCCGTCAAGCACCGCCGCCACCCGCGCCTGGGTGGCGATCGCGCCGCGACCGGACACCGGTGCCACCACGTGCCACGCGCCGCCCGCCAGCGGCCGCCGCGACAAGGTGCCCTGCTGCGCGCAGCCGCCGCCTGGCACGCAGCCGCCGGTGATCGCCAGCACCTGGTCGTCGATCACCTCAAGCGACTCGATCGAGCTGCCCGGGGAGATCGCCGGGGACCAGCGCTCGCCCCCGTCGGTCGTCTCCCACAGGCCGTTGCCGAACACGAACCCGTCCGACGGATTGGCGAACCGGATGCCCCACACGGCCGGCCCGGTCGCTTCCGACAGCGTCGCCAGCGGTACCACCGGCGCGGGCAGCCCGCGCCAGCTGGCGCCCCGGTTCAGGGTGCGCAGGATCGACGTGCACGGCGCCTTCGCGCACGGCGCGGTGCCGAGCACGAACGCCTCCTGCGGCGAGACGAACGTGACCGACGTCGCCGCGAACCCGAGCGGCACCGGGCCGCCCAACGGCACGGTCACGGTCGAGGTGGTGGCCGACGTGGTCGGCGCGGCCGCTGCGGCGGAGGCCGCGCCGCCGGCGGCGGACGCGGGAGCGGAGCCCGCCCCGCCCGATCCGGCCGGCCTGCTCGACGACGCGGCCGACGAGCCGGCCGCGGCCCCGTCGCCCGGCCCCGAGCTGGCCGCCCCGCAGGCCGTCAGCGCCACCGCGGCCAGCAGGGCGCCGCCCGCGATCGCGACCCGAGACGCCCGCAACGATGTATTCATGAGATCCCCTAGCGCCGTAGCAGCTTCCTACGGCTATGGAGACGTACGCGCGGCCTCTCCGGTTAGGGGCATTTGGCCTAATTCTCGTTTCCGCGCCCGTCATCAGCGAACGCGGGAAACGGCGCTGCGGTGGGCCACCCCCGAGCGTTGCCCACAGCAGGGT
>Ga0302325_10019215_pt1 | contig 14376 bp, 12 predicted proteins | sample Palsa_T0_2_FD_201948 | JGI IMG/M metagenome (GOLD analysis project Ga0302325, IMG submission 201948) | Peat permafrost microbial communities from Stordalen Mire near Abisko, Sweden - Palsa_T0_2 | ecosystem: Environmental > Terrestrial > Soil > Palsa > Peat permafrost | place: Sweden: Abisko... | reverse complement strand
TGGGGATTTTTGTCGTCGCGGAGGAAGGTTTTTTCGCTGGTGTTGGAGTTTTTGACGACGTCCCAGCCGTAGCTGGCGAGGTCGGTGCGATGGATGATGAGCGCGCCGACGGCTCCCATGCGGGCGGCCTGCTCGAATTTGTAGGTCCAGCGGCCGTAGTAGGTGAGGGCTTTGCCGCCGAAGAATTTGGGGTCGTCGGAGGGCGGGTCGCCGACGATGCAGACGATGACTTTGCCTTTCACGTCGATGCCTGCGTAGTCGTCCCAGTGGAACTCGGGAGCGGTGACGCCGTAGCCGACGAAGACGAGCGGGGCGTCGATGTCGACGGCTGGGGTGAGGGTCTGGTTGGCGACGGTGTAGTCGTCGGCGTAGGCGAGCGGGATGGGCTTGCCGTTCAGCGGTATGAAAGAGAAGCTGGTTTCGCCGGGGATGGCTTTCATGCCGACGAAGTTGATGTTCTGGAAGTAGGTTCCGTTGTCGCCGGCGGGTTTGAGGCCGTAGAGGGCGAACTGGGTTGCGATGAACTTTGCGGCTAGTTCGCCGCCGCGCAGGCCGGGGTAGCGGCCTTCGAGCAGGTCGTCGGAGAGGAATTGGACGTGGGCGCGGATGCGCTCGGGGTCGATGGTGGCTTCGACGGAGTGGAGGGCGCGAATGCGGGACTGAGTGTAGGCAAAGTTGTTCGCGTTGGCATTGGCGAGCTGCATCTGGAGTTGGAAGGCGGCGCTGGCGGCCTGGGCGTCGGTCATGGCCTGTTGGGCGGCCTGATTGGCGATCTGTGCGGCTTGCTGCGCTTGCATATTGGCTTGCATTGCGGCATTGGCGGCTGCCATGCCGGGGTCCTGGGCGTGGGCTGCGACGGAGATTCCAACGGCTAAAGCGGAGGCGATGATGCGAAAAGGGGATTTCAAGTATTGACTCCGATTCCCTCAGGGGCTGAAGCCCCGATGCTGGTGTTGGGTGTAATGTACGGGCTGAAGCCCGTACCCTGCAAGGATGCTGAGATTGGTCCGAGCCCGGGACTAGCTGAGATTGGTCCGAGCCCGGGACTATTCGAGGAGTTTGGAGAGGCGGTCGAAGTCCTGGCGGAGTTCCGAGAGTTCGCGGGTGAGGATGGCGACTTCGGCTTCTAGTTGGGCCATGCGCTCTTTGAGGTCTTCGTTTTCTTCGGGGCTCAGGGGTGCGGCATAAGACGGAGTTGAGGCGTAAGAGTGGGATGGGGCTTCGGCGTAGCGATTGGGCTGCGCGGGCTCGAAGGTTTCTACGTCTCCGGAGAGCAGGTGGGCGTAGCGGGCCTCTTTGGTGCCGGGCTGGCGCGGGAGGATTTTGACCAGCGGCTCGGGTTCGCGGGCGATGAGGCGCTGGAGGACGGATTGGACGTCTGAGAGCTCGTCGAATTTGTACATGCGCTCGGTGCGGCCGCGGAGTTCGCCGGGTGTTTGGGGGCCGCGCAGGAGCAGGACGCAGACGACGGCGATTTCGCCGCGGGTGAAGTTGAAGACTTCCTGGACGCGGTGTTCGTATTTGGGGACGCGGGTGTCTCCGCGAACGGGGCCGGCGAGGCGCTCGGTTTCAAGGCTGTGCAGGGCCTGGCGGACTTCTGCCTCGTCGAGCGAGGTGACGGGGTCGCGGTTGTTCTTCTGGTTGCAGGCGTTGACGAGGGCGTTGAGGGAGAGCGGGTAGTACTCGGGGGTGGTGATTTCTTTTTCGATGAGGGCGCCGAGGACGCGGGCTTGGGTCGGGGTGAGTTGCATGGCTTCTCCTCGCAACATCTTCGCAGATTACTGGCGTGAGCAGGCTGCGGCCGGTAGGTTGTGCATGAGCGTGTTTCCCTGGTTGTTGAGAAAGCTGTTGCGGCAGCGAAGTTTCATCCCGACGGGCGCAACGTGTCCATCAAAGTCGGCAAGTTACCTCCGGCGCAAGCAGACATCGACGCGATAAGTCTTGAAAGCGCCATCTTTAACTTGCTACTCAATGCCTGGCAAGCTGCGTCGCGCTCAACTCGGGTGCCCGAGGTAGAGGCCCATCTTACGGAAGTCGATGAACGAATTTATGTCACGATCCTGGACAATGGTCCCGGCATACCTGCCTGTGTTCGGGAGACGTTGTTCGATCCGTTCGTGACCGCGGGAAAACCCAACGGAACTGGCCTGGGGCTCACCCTGGCTCGTCGCATAGCTGAAGAGCATCGCGGTAACGTCTGCCTCGAGGAATCGAATTCAAAGGGGACAGTATTCACGCTGAGCCTGACGACGAGGTTGCTTCCACCGAATCGTGTTTGAGGCAGGATTCAATGGACTCTCAGACCCAAAGCAAAAAGTGGGACTCTCAGACCCACGCCTCCATCTGTGTCGGAATCGACAGAAAGAAGACGTTTAGCAAGGCAACTGGCGACGATGTCAGAGACAGGACGCTTGGCGGCGTCTGCCAACATTCGTATGCCCTGATAGCCGCTTTGTGCTGACACTTGGTGGGGTGATAGCGCTTCTGGGGTTGTGCGGCCTCCTTCTCGCACCGGTCGCATGGATCGGGCTTGGCAGTTTTGTCTTTGTGGGCCTTGGAGCCGCAAACATCATGCCTATCTGGCTATTCTTGTCCAACCCCCGCGAATGCAAAATCACCGTCATTCGTGCCCAAGTCCACAAAAAAATCTGTACTCCGCATCCGGGTTGGCAAGATCGCCGCCCGTCCGGCTATGCCTTGGGAGGTACCCCCACGCGAGTACGCTACGAAACTGGGCTCACATGGATATGAATCGGAAGATGGATCTGATGATTTACGAACAGGCCTTGGTCAAGTATTCAGCTATTGGTTAGAGCGACCGGACTGTCTCGGTGAGACGGGAATCGTCAAATTTGAATGAAGCCACCACGAGCTGTGCAGAATTGAGCAGTCAGCATTCAGCAGACCACGTAAACCTGATCTCGGCTTCCAGAAGAAAGCGAAGGCGCGCAAGACCTACCAATGTCGTCCCCACAGAGATTCCGTTTCAGTCGGGACAACCACACTTACAAGCAGCACGGGTGGGGCAATTATGGAAATCCAGGGAGTAACACCGGACGTCCAGTTGACCGCCTTTCTTTTATGAAAAACGGCCTTCTGGCAGGAGACGCAGCTACAATTTGCGTCGGTTTGTTAGCAGGCCGAACTTCGGGCCGCAGTGTGCAATCCAAGCACAGCGGAATTTCGACCATTCAGGGAGTCTGACTTGCGGACATTCCAGCATTTTGCAATCGCGACAGCAATAGTTCTATCCACCTTGGGAACAGTCTCCTTTGGGCAGCACTCCAGTCAATGGCCGGTTGCCGGACAGAACCTGGACGGTACGCGCAATCAACCTGCGGAGCATATCATTGGTCCTGCCAACGTAAACACTCTGACGCCCAAGTGGGTCTTCACCACGGGAGGGGATGTTTCAGCAACCCCCACGGTGGCGGATGACGCAGTTTATTTTCCGGATTGGGCAGGGAACCTTTATGCTGTCAACAGGGACACGGGCCAGCTGATTTGGTCTCACAAAATATCGGATTACGATGGCATTTCCGGCGCCGTTTCCCGCGTCAGTCCTGTCGTGGACGGCGATGAATTGATTGTGGGCGACACTGAGAGCATCACACTGGCTCACTCGGGAACGAGCCTGATGGCCGTAGATCGCCACAGCGGCGCGCTGCGCTGGATCACGAAGGTGGACACACATCTGGCGGCACAAATGACCGGGTCGCCGGTCGTCTTCGGGGACACGGTTTATTCCGGGGTTTCCTCCAACGAGGAGTCGACCCTCTCCGCGAAGCCGAGTTACCCATGCTGCACGTTTCGCGGCAGCGTCGTAGCCCTTGACGTGAACTCGGGCGCACTCCGATGGAAGACCTACGTCGTGCCGGACAACAAAGGCGCCACGGACCAGTTCAGCGGTGGCGCAGTCTGGCAGCCGCCCGCTATTGATCCGGAACGCGGTGTTTTATATATTGGCACGGGCAACAACTACACAGTCCCCGCCGGCGTTCTCGCATGCCAGACCGCCTTGGCGGGCACCAGCCTGAGCGATCAGTGTGTCCCCGATGACGATTTATTCGACACCGCGCTGGCTCTCGATTTGAAAACAGGCGTTGTCAGGTGGTCGCGTCGGCTCGAAACATACGATGCCTGGACCATCGCGTGTAAATCCGTTACCGCCAACCCCAACTGTCCCTCGCCCCACGGCCCGGATGATGACCTGCCCGGAGCCGGACCGAACCTGTTCAACCACGGCCGGGTGGTAGGCTTCGGCCAGAAGAACGGTATGTATTGGGCACTTAACCCGGACAACGGCCACATCCTTTGGGCCACTTTTGTGGGTCCGCAATCCTCCGCGTCGAACGGCACCGTGGGCACAGCAACCCTGGGAGGCATCGAGTGGGGCACAGCCACTGATGGAAAACGAATTTATACCGAGATCGCCGACAGCGGTCATGTCCCCTACACCCTTGTTCCATCCGGAACCACCATCACCTGGGGCTCGTGGAGTGCGCTGGATGCGGCGACCGGCAAGATTCTATGGCAAACGGCCGATCCGATCGCGGGAACCGTGGATTCGGGAGCGGTCAGCGTCGCGAATGGCGTTGTCTATGCAGGATCAGGGGACAAGTCAGGACATTTCTATGCCCTGGATGCGGCAACCGGGAAAATCCTGTGGAGCTTTGTCGGCGGGGGCGCCGTGCTCGATGGGCCCTCGATTGTGGATGGAGTCGTCTACTGGAGCGCCGGGTACAGTAAAACGCCCCCCGGAAACGATAAGGTTTACGCCTTCACTCTGTCCGGCTCGACCGCCTCGCCGACTACAAGCTCTACCCCGCAATCAACAAAGCAATCGCACGCGAATCCATGATCGGGAATATGCATCCCACTCGCAAAATGGAGCGTTACTCTGAATCCAAAAAGAGCGCGTCATTCTGACTCTTCGAGAATGACGCGCAGGACGATGAGGCGTTTGGCGGTGCGATACCCCACGCTGTGACGATACGATCAACTGCCAGGCCATTCGCTTCCCATCCACGAACCTCCCGAAATACGCGCTTTCGGCAACTACAATCCGGCTGCCCGACTTGGAGCCGGATAGACAACAGGATCGGACGACTCCGGTGCTCCGATTGGTGATCCAAGTTGCTCCGCCTCAGATCGCAATCCGCTCAAGCTCATCAAGGCTCATCTCGTCACGTCGGCGGTCGTAGAACTGCGTCGTCCGGGTGCTGGCATGGTTCGCCATGGACGCGGCTTTCTCCAGCGGACCGCCATGCTTCAGATATGCCGTGATGCCGGTTGCCCGGAAACTGCGATTGCCTATCTGAGATGTTCCGAACCCCAAATGGGGCTTTTGATCTTGACGCAGGCGTCTTTCTAGGGCTGTCCTCACCACCGCTGAGTAGCTTCGAGGCAACTCGCCGCGAGCGACAAGAACAGGGATAACAAGGAGGAACAGTGAGAACACGCCTTAGAAAACCAGAGAGTTCAGACGGCGGCCATATCCTCATCTTTGATGTGGGTGTTGATCTGGATCTGCAAAAGGAACTCCAGCAGCGGGCACAATGCCAAGTGATAGAGGCCGAGAGGATGTCGGCAATCGGCAGGATGGCATGCTCAATATCCCACGATATGCGCCACTCGCTTTCGGTGATCTATGCGAACGCCGAATTCCTCGGGCGTCGCGATAGATGTGCGAGCGAGCGGGTTGATCTGCTGCTCGACATTCAAGAAGCAGTGGTCAGGATGACGGAGCGCATTGATTCACTGCTGCAATTCGGTAGTAGCGGACGGAACAATCCGCTTATCCCTGAGTGCGTTTCCTTGGTTCTTGAGAAAGCCATTGCGGCGGTGAAGTTGCATCCAGAGGGGCGGAACGTGTCCATCTCAGTCGAGAAGGTTCCGCCGGTGGAAGCAGACATCGATGTGAGGAATCTTGAAAGTGCCATCTATAACTTGCTGCTCAATGCCTGCCAAGCTGCGACACGCTCAACGCATGTGCCTGAGGTGAAGGTTCACCTCACGGAAGTCGATGAACAGATCTGCGTCATAATCTCGGACAATGGTCCCGGTATACCTGCCTCCGTTCGGAGGACCTTATTCGATCCGTTCGTGACCGCAGGAAAACCCAATGGAACAGGCCTGGGCCTCACTTTGGCTCGCCGAATCGCTGAAGAGCACGGTGGCAGCGTCTGCCTCGATGAATCGAATCGAGGGATGACGGTATTCACACTGAGTCTGACGAAGAACAGATTATTAGTTTTAGGTTGATTGCGATCTTCTGTCGATGACAAGAGGCTACATGGAGAAAGTTCCGCAGGGCTAAGAACAGAGCACGCGATACCGTTTCGGCGGCTGGCAGCCCTTCTGGCGTGCGTGCCGATCTTTGGCAAACACGCGACGGCAGAAACTTCTCACTGAACGAGCGGGAAGGATAAAAGCTATGACGCGAACACAAGCCATTGTCTTCGATATGGACGGGGTGCTTATCGACTCCGAAGAATTGCACGCACACGCGGGGCGCATCGCTTTTGCGCACGCAGGGATCGTGTTGTCAGATGCCGATCTGCCCTCCCAGTGCCTGGTGGTGGAAGACTCTCTGACGGGAGTCCTTTCTGCCAAGCATGCAGGATGTTGCGTTTCGGCCCTGACTCGAACCTTCGCAGCCCAGGAATTGCTCGGTGTGGGGGCGGATTTCATTTTTGAAGACTTTCAATCGCTGAAAAGGTCTGCTGAGATCGAGAAGTACTGCCGTTGGGATAGTGAGCCTGCGAGTTTAGACTTATTGCTGCGTACACTCGATGTAAGGTCTATGCGCTCGACGCAAGCTCACCTTGAACCCGAGGAACACTCTGAATGCCTGGCCACAACGAGGTTACATCCAATGCCGCTCTGGTTCGCGAACAACTGAACCGCCTCCTTGCGCACCCCTTGTTCACCAATAGCAAGCGATACCCGGTCTTGCTCGCGTATACGGTAGAACAAGCGTTGCTGGGCAACGCCTGCGACTTAAAGGAGAGAACAATTGGCGTAGAGGCCTTCGGACGGGAACCGAACTACGATGTGAATCTCGACCCTGTAGTTCGCACGACCGCGGCTGAGGTTCGAAAGAGGCTGATTCAGTACTATTACAGCCCCGATCATGCGGGAGAGCCGATCATCGAGTTGCCGGTCGGCTCGTATGTTCCGCTATTTCGAGAGCCGTCGCCTCATGCCGCCGTTCAAACCGAAACTCCGTTGGTCTATGAGGCCCCTGAGTCATTACCTCGGGCCCGGGTAGAGCCGGAAGCGCGCCTGGTAGATTTCCCTAAACGATCTGCAGGCGGTACCGTTTATGCCTGGATGCCGATTGCGGTTGCTCTGCTTGTTGCTGGGCTCCTGGGGTTCGGGATAGGCCGTGTAAGATTTCCCGGACAGGCCGCGCGCCCCAGCGGTCCCTCAAATCCCAACGGTCTCTCAAATATGGACCGCTTTTGGGAGCCAATTACGGCCACTTCCAGCCGAGTTACATACTGCCTGGGCGTGCCGACTGACGCTGTCGATCTCCAAAGCAGAACGCTCCCCGCGGTCCCCGCTGGAGAGAGTGGCAGTTTGAATGTTTACGATGTCATCACGCTTGCGCGTTCGATCACGCCCCTTGTGCCGAAAAACGGCGAATTTCGCGTTTTGGCCGGTTCGGAGACTGGCTTCGCTCAATTGCGTGAAGGCCCGTCCGTCATGATTGGCGCCTTTGACAATCCCTGGACGATGCGCATAACTCAGGATTTGCCGATCGGCTTCGAATATGACACTCATCACGTTCGCATGGTGGTAGATCGCAAGAGTGTCCCCAGAAGAATCTGGACGCTTCAATGGCAGGTTCCGATGAAAAGTCTTGCACGGGACTATGCGGTTGTCGCCCGAATTCACGACCAGGTATCGGGACAGCCGGTGATCATCCTGGCAGGTATTCTTGGCGAAGGAACTGAGGCGGCAAGCGAGGTCGCGTCGAACCCCGCGTATCTGGACGCAATGTTGCAGAAGGCTCCGAAGAACTGGGACCAACTGAATCTGGAGGCCGTCATAGAAGCGAATGTGATTGAGGGCCACCCCGGACCGCCAACGGTTGTTGCTGTCGAGACGTGGTAAGACGTTTCCATACCGAAAAAGCTGTATCATACATCCCTCAGAATCGCGCCCCGCTCCTTCCTTATTGCATTGCAAATACGGCACTTATACATGCTCCCGCACCGTCTGATGCACGTTGCAGCTTATAAAAACAATCGGCTCCCCCTAATCTGAGTGCGTTCCAGAGATACCCGGAGAATCCGGCAGAATCCCTCGACGAATTGAAGGGGACTTTGTATGAGACGCATTCTGAGATTCGCCCTTTTGTCGACTCTTTTTTCGGCCACTATGATGGCTGCTCAGAACTCTCAGACGTTCTATCTTGCGACGGCCGCCCGAGCAGGAAACATTCAGCTTCCTCGCGGAATCTACGAGGTCACCTGGAGCACACCCTCGAAATCGCGCGTGACGTTGAAATCGCGCGTGACGTTGACCATCAAGACGGAAGACGAAAAGACATTCAAGATTCTCTCGCGCGTGATCGAGGGAAAGCAGGACCGAGTCGGCGTGGTCACATCCGTCGTGGACGGAGTTTCGTACCTGCGGGAGCTTCACACCAGCAATGCCAAATTCATACTTCAAAACGAGATAGAAGGGGCCAAATGAGTCCCGTCGGGAGACAAATGCAGAATCGCAAGTTTGGTTTTTACCTCCTTTGCACCGTCATCGCAGCCTTGGGAACGATCGTCGCAACCTCCGTAGCCGCCGCTCAGGTCGCGGACGGGCCGTGGATGAATTCCAAACTCTCCCCAGAAGAACGTGCCGATCTGGTTCTCAAGCAGCTCACTCTCGATGAGAAGCTGGCTTTATTGCACGGGAACGGGATGGCTCACGCGCCTCAGTGGCAGATGCCCCTGTCGCACCTTGCCAACGGCGGCGCGGGATACGTGGAGGGCGTCAAGCGCCTGGGAATTCCTCCCCTGGTAATTTCCGATGCGGGCTATGGAGTGAGAGACAGCGGGGCGAACGGAAGGTATTCGACAGCTATGCCTTCGAGCCTAGGCGCAGCGGCAAGCTGGGATCAGGACTCCGCGTGCGCCTTCGGCACTGTGATTGGCCGGGAACTCCGAGCGCAAGGGTTCAACATGACGTTGGGCGGCGGGGTAGATTTGGCGCGCGAGCCACGGAATGGACGCAGCTTCGAGTATGCGGGTGAAGATCCGCTCCTTGCGGGCACCGTCGTGGGCAACCTTATGAAGTGTGAACAAGCGCAGCACGTAGTCGGAGACATCAAGCACTATGTGATGAATGATCAGGAGACGGGGCGCTTCTTTGTGAGCTCCGTCATCTCCAAGCGGGCGATGCAGGAATCCGATTTCCTCGCATTTCATATCGCTATATCCATCGCGAATCCCGGTGCAGTGATGTGTTCCTACAACCGGATCAATGGCGACTTCGGTTGTGAGAACTCCTACACGCTGCGCGAAGTGCTCGAGAAGGAATGGGGTTTCAAGGGATTTGTCATTTCCGACTGGGGGGGAACGCACAGTACGGAAAAGGCATCCGCAGCAGGTCTCGATCAGGAACAGCCTATGGCCGACTTCTTTGGTCCAAAGCTGAAAGAAGCAGTTGAAGCCGGCAAAGTTCCGCTGTCGGAGATTGACGACCATGCACGCCGAGTTCTGTATGCCGAATTTCTATCGGGAATCGTAGACGATCCGCCGCAGATGGGCGTGGTGGATGTCGAGAAAGGATTGGAAGTCTCCCAGCGAGTCGAGGAAAAGAGCATCGTTCTGCTGAAGAACAGCCCGACGGTGCTTCCGATCAATCCATCCAAGGTCCACACCATTGCGATGATTGGCGGGCATGCCGACGTTGGGATGATCTCCGGTGGAGGATCGGCGCAAGTCGATCCTCCCGGCGGCAACGCCATCATGCCTCCCGGCAAAGGCGCGACGATCTGGCAGAAGCCCGTCTGGTTCCCAACCTCTCCCTTAAAGGCGCTTCAGACGAAGCTGCCGAACGCAAAGATCGATTTCGATCCGGGAACAGATCCGCAGTCGGCTGCGAATCTCGCCAAGTCCGCCGATCTTGCGATTGTCTTTGCCTATCAGTGGCTGGCGGAAGACATGGACGTGCCAAGCCTTTCGCTTCCGAATAACCAGGATGCATTGATCGAGCAGGTGGCGGCGGCGAATCCTCACACCATCGTCGTGCTCGAAACCGGCACCGCCGTCACGATGCCCTGGATCGACAAAGTAGCGGGCGTAGTCGAGGCTTGGTACGCCGGAAGTTCCGGACACAAGGCGCTGGCAAACGTGCTCGTTGGAGATGTCAGTCCGTCTGGCAAGCTCCCGCTGTCTTTCCCGAAAAGCGAAGCGGATCTTCCGCGTCCTGATGCGCCTAAGATTCCATCCGAGAGCCAGGTACGCGCTGGAGATGTTGCCGACAACGGTGCGCCTACAGCGAATGCTTCGACTCACGTTGGTTACGCTGTCCACTACGATGAGGGGCCTGAGGTTGGCTACAAGTGGTATGAAGCACAGAATAAGAAGCCACTGTTTCCCTTCGGCTTCGGTTTGTCTTACACCACCTACGCATACTCCGGCCTGTCTGTCGATTCAACCGCCAAGACTGCGCGCTTCACTGTCAAGAACACCGGCAAGCGAGTTGGCACCGAGATTACTCAGGTCTATGGGCGGCTTCCGAAGGGTTCAGACGAATCCTTCAAACGGCTTGTCGGGTGGAAGCGAATCACGCTTGCTCCTGGCGAATCTCAGACCGTTACGGTTGCGATCGATGACCGGGTGTTGAAGACCTTTGATGAAGAGAAGAACGCTTGGAACCTGCCCCCGGGCGAATATCAAGTCATGGTAGGTGGCTCCTCGGAAGATACGCCTTTACTCGCGAGTCTTGAGATTCGCTGAAGTCCCTGAGACTTGAGCCAACCTCCCTATGCCGAGAACTGAGAGTCAGAACTTGGCGTTGCAAAACGCAAAAAAAATGCTGCGCAAACCATGCGTCCTGGAGCAACTGACCGATGAATGTACCCGTAGTTGTCGACCGCACCAGCAGCGGCAAAGAGCACTTTGAAGTACTGGATGGTTTAAGAGGAAGCGCGGCCTTCCTCATCGTCATCTTTCATCTCTTTAACTATTCGTTCGGTTTTCAAGGGCCATGGGCACTCATCAAGCACGCCTACCTCGCCGTCGATTTCTTCTTCGCGCTCTCGGGCTTCGTCGTCGCCTACGCCTATGATGACCGCTGGACGCGAATGACCACCCTGCAGTTCTTTCGCATCCGGCTCATTCGCCTTCACCCGCTCGTGCTCGTTGGCGCAACCCTCGGCCTCCTCGGCTACCTGCTCGATCCCTTCAGCAAAATGATGAACCGCGGCCCGCTCTCCATGGTCCTGCTGGCCTACTTAACCTCGCTCCTCCTGTTGCCGTCCCCGCCCGTCGCCGGCCGCCACAATGAATCCCAGGCGCTCAACGGCCCAGCTTGGTCTCTCATGCAGGAGTATCTGGGCAACATCGCTTACGCCCTCATCCTGCGCCGCCTGCGCACCGTCATGCTCTGGATCGTCTTTGCCGTCCCCGCCCTTGCTCTGATCTGGGTAGCCAACTCAAAGGGCTCGCTCGACGGCGGCTGGGACTATCCCAACATCTGGATGGCGCCATTGCGCCTCACCGTCTCTTTCGTCCTCGGCCTCTGGCTCTATCGTATCCATGACCGCATCCGGATCCCAAAGATAGGCCTTCTCATTCTTTCCATTGTTCTCGTCGTCTGCTTCCAGATGCCGAAGCTTCCCAAGGCCGGTGCGATTGATTGGAACGGTATCTATGATGCGGCCTGCGTGCTCTTTTTGTTTCCGCTCATCATCCTTTGTGGAGCACATTCTGATTCCGGTACCGGTATGATCCAACTCTGCAAATTCTCAGGGCGTCTCTCGTATCCCCTCTACATCACGCACATCGCGTTCGTATACGTTCTTGCGGGCTACGCATGGACCCGGCATCCCCGGACAGCAGTCATCATCTTCTGGATATTCATCGTGCTTCCTCTGGCGATCGCCGTTGCCTGGTTCTTCTTAAGGTTCTTCGATGAGCCGGTGCGCGCCTGGCTGACCCACCGCTATGGCATCAAGCAAACCACTTCCGACGTCGCCTCCAAGTGACAAATCGCAACATACCAACGTTTCCTACGGAATTAGAACCAAAGTTGAGAGAGGAAAATGGCAGGAGCAATTCAGAGTTTCGCACACATTGTGAGGTACTCAATTCTCGTTGGGTTGGCACTTGCGCTGCCACTTGTAGCTCAGGAGCAACCCACTGCAGTCTGGCACGGCTCTGTTCGAAACAACGCCGGTGCAGCAATTGCAGGGGCAAGAGTGCGGTTGATGGGCGCGACGACGGTCGAGTCAACGACCTCTACTGACGGAAGCTTCAAGCTCTCCGCTCTGCCACCCGGCCAATACAAACTGACCGTGGAAGCAGCCGGACGGACAGTCAGCTACGCCGAAATGATTGACCTGCAGTCGGCTGCGCCTGCGGTGATACTGACGCTCTCGGACCGTGGCGAACTCACCCTGGTGGCCCTCATCGGCCAAACTGCCGCCGGAGGCCAACAGCTCTCAAGCCAGGCGGTCAGCGAACTGCCGCTCAACGGTCGAGACTTCGGCACCTTACTGCTGCTCGCCGCCGGCACCATGACTGACGCCAATGGAGCCACCAACTTCACAGCACAATTCGCCATCAACGGCCAGCGAGGAGTGGAAGCCACCTTTGCCATGGATGGCGCTGACATCAGCGATCCCGAGATGGGCGGCTCCACATTCCCCAACTTCAATGTGGATGCCGTGGAAAGAATCGATTCGAGTTCCGGGTGGATGCCCGCAGGCATTGGCCGCGGCGCAGCCGGCTTCACCGACATCATCACCCGTTCCGGAGCCAGCGGCTTTCACGGCTCGTTTTTCGAGTTTGTCCGCAACTCCGCCTTCGATGCCCGCAACTACTTTGACCATTCGACGCCTGCGTATCCGGGGCGTATTCCGCCCTTCCGGCGAAACGAGTTTGGATTCACGAATGGCGGACCTGTGTACATTCCGCACCTATACGACGGCCGCGAGCGCAGCTTTTACTTCGTGCAGGCCCAAGCCTTTCGCCAGGTTCTCGGAACCGCGCAGGTCATGCCCGTTCCCACTACGCTTGAGCGCACTGGCATCGACGTCATCACCTATCCCAACGGTTCCACCGATACTCTGACGGTCCCCGTCGATCCCGGCATCGCCGGAGTTCTCGCCCGCTATCCGCTGCCCAACTACACCTCCGGCTCTTACCAGGCTCACACCTATGCAACCGCATCCAAGGTAGCCACCGACGCCGCCCAGCTTTCTGTCCGCATCGACCACAAGTTTTCGCCTAAGGATCAGTTCTTCGCGCGCTTCAACCTCGACAATCTCACCGGGCCAACCACCAATCCTGACCAGACTGCTATCGATCCCGCCTTCGGCATTCAATACGACGACCACCAGCGCAACGTCGTCGGCACCTATATTGATGGGTCATGAGCGGCTCGAAGATACAACTGTCTATCTCCAGCTCTCGCGGCGTCACCTTCATGCCGCTGTCAACCCGCTGGAACAGATCGCGCTTCCTGCAGTTCAGGAGGACAAGAAGCGATGAGCCGGCCGCCCTTCGAGGTGGCCGACGTCATTCGTGCTGCAGGCGACAGCTTTCGACAGCGGTACAGCGCATCCCTGACCTGGCCGCAGCACAAGGTGCTCGATGCCATCGCACGCTGCCGCACCGCCGCCCTCGGCGGTCATCGCGACGCGTGCGCAAACTGCGGGCACGAGGCCATCTCGTATAACTCCTGCCGCAACCGGCACTGCCCGAAGTGTCAGACCGCTGCGCGCGACCAGTGGCTGCGGCAGCGGCGGCAGGAACTGCTGCCGGTCGGCTACTATCATCTCGTCTTCAGCGTCCCACATGAGCTGGTGCCGCTGATGTGGCAGAACAAGCGACAGCTGTTTTCTTTGCTCTTTGAGGCCAGTGCTGCCACACTGCTCGAGGTCTCTGCCGATCCGAAGCACCTTGGCGCCCAGACTGGCTTCTTGTCCATCCTCCACACCTGGGGACAGACGCTGACTCCACATCCGCACATCCACTGCGTGGTGCCCGGCGGTGGACTCGCGCCCGACCACTCGCGCTGGGTCTCTCCCCATTACAGCTTCCTGCTCCCAGTCAAGGTGCTCAGTCGTGTCTTCCGCGGCAAGTTCGTGCCGGACTGCGTCGCCTCTTTGCCCGCGATCAGTTGTGCTTCTTCGGTGAGTGC
>Ga0302325_10019214_pt1 | contig 14376 bp, 10 predicted proteins | sample Palsa_T0_2_FD_201948 | JGI IMG/M metagenome (GOLD analysis project Ga0302325, IMG submission 201948) | Peat permafrost microbial communities from Stordalen Mire near Abisko, Sweden - Palsa_T0_2 | ecosystem: Environmental > Terrestrial > Soil > Palsa > Peat permafrost | place: Sweden: Abisko... | reverse complement strand
TCGATGCCTTTGCGGACGGTGCCATAGGTCACGTCGTAGACATGCTGTACCATTTCATTGCGACTGGCGTCTGCAGTTATGAAAGTGCGCATTTTGACGTCCTTAATGGCGACTTTTTCCACCCGGATCTTACGGGTGAGCATTTCGACCAGTTTCTCCTGCGAGATGTCGTTGCCCCAGGAAAGGATGCGCTGGATCTTGACGCCTTCCAGGTAGTCATCCATGCCTTTCCAAAGCCCATAGAAGGCGACTTCGGCTGTATTGGGAATGAACGAGAAGATCGTATTTTTCAGGTCGTGGTTGATGGCGTCGAGGATCTGGTTGCTGAGGTTGTAGCCCAAGGCTATACGTTCGCGGTAGATCTTTTCGTCGCTGCCGCGGGAGAAATAAATCCGTTCGAAACTACAGGCCCGACGTTCTTTGGGCTCCAGGATCGTTTCGATTGAATAACTGCCGTCAGCCTTGACGATGAGGCCTTTCCCGGGCATCAGTTCCATAACTTCATTTTCTCCGACGTTGAATACCGTGCGGATAGCGGACCTTTCAGAGGCTGCTACCACTACATCTTCATTGACATAATAATAAGCTGGCCTGATACCATGGGCATCGCGGAAGATGAAGCTATCGCCATTGCCGAGAAGACCGCCAACGGTAAAGCCACCGTCGAACAGGGAGACCGCCTTGCGCAGGAGGCCGACGAGGTCCAGGTTGCCGGGGGAGGCTTCATCCGCTTTGACGAGAAAATGATGGATAACCTCCATCATGGCGGCCAGATCACTTTGTTTCTGAAATTCACCCGGGTCGACGCCGATCAGGTCAAAAAGTTCGTCGGTATTGACGAGGTTGAAGTTGCCTGCCAGGGCCAGGTTGCGGGCGGGGATGGTATTCCGTTTGATAAAAGGATGGCAGAACTCTGTCAGGTTCCTGCCCTGGGTGCCATAGCGAAGATGGCCCAGGAGCAATTCACCCAGAAAGGAAATATGTCCCTTCATAAGCCCGGGATGTTGGGTAATGTCGGGCTGATATTGTTCAAGGTCTTTTACTTCGCCCATGATCTTGGAGAAGATATCGGCGATAGGTTGATTGTTACTGCTGCGGATACGTTGGAGGAAGGGGTGACCGGGCTCGATATTCAATTTGATGGCTGCTACCCCCGCGCCGTCCTGTCCCCGGTTATGCTGTTTCTCCATAAGTAAGTACAGTTTGTTGAGACCGTACAGGACTGTGCCGTATTGTTGGAGGTAATAAGAGAACGGTTTGCGTAATCGGATGAATGCGAGGCCGCATTCATGTTTAATTTCGTCACTCATGTATTTATACGGATCTGATCCGCTTAGTAAGGCGCAAAGTTACGAAAAGGCATCACATAAAAGGTCAGGAAAATGACTTAGGCGGGAAGGAAAGAAAAAACCCCCAGTCTTCATAGGATTGGGGGCGGTGTACAACAGGAATTTTGAACACTCTTTTTCGGGAACCGAGATCCCCTGATCTTTCTAAGGATTGGATAAAAGAATTTTCGACCACCTGAGCGAACCCGTGATCCGCTCTGGATTGTAAAAATCCGTTAAAGCCTCTTATTTAGAAAGAAAAGGGGAAGGAAAAAGCAGTCCCTAAGAGAAAACTCAGTTGAATTTAGGTGTTTATACGTACAATTTCAGCAGAATATCAAACAACAACAAATTAAAAGTAATTTAAATATAAGTTGCGTTCGTATTAATGAAGTTGACCAGCGACGCCGAATTTTTGAGTTTGAGCTTTTTGAGGATATTATGCCGGTGGACTTCGACGGTTTTGAGGGAGATATTCAGGCTGGTGGCGATCTCTTTGGACGAAAGCCCCTCTTTAATAAAATTAATAATTTGCATTTCCCTCTCTGTCAATGCATTAATATTTGGCGAATCCTCTTTTTCGTCCAATAGCTGTTCAGAGATGATGTTTTTGATCTCGTCACAGATATATTTATTGCCATGGTTGACTTCGAGGATGGCTTTGATCATTTCTTCCTTGGAGGAGTTTTTGGTCACATAGCCACGGGCGCCCATCTGGAGCATCTTTTTGGCATAAGCGGGCTGGGAGTGCATAGATACGCCGATGACTTTCGATCCGGGCGAGATCTTCCTGATCCGCTGGGTAGCCTCGAGGCCGGAAAAAGGGGTCATATTTATATCCATCAGGACGACATGGGGGCGTTTGGTCCTGGCGAGTTCCACCGCCTCTTGTGCATCCCCGCATTCGCCTACAACCTGGAACCGGGCGTCGCTATTAAGAATATAGCTCCAGGTCTCCCGGATCAATTTGTGGTCGTCAGCAATTAAGATATTGATCTTGCTCATATAGGATTGTTTTAAGATTTGGTTATGCGACAGGTACCTGTACTTTTAGTTTGCACCCATGGCCAGGGGTCGATTGGATCGTTACTTTTCCGCCAAAGAGGTCTGCCCGGCTACGGATATTGGAAAGGCCGAGGCCTTTTTTCCTGACCTTTTCGGGATTGAACCCTTTTCCGTCGTCAGTCATGTTGAGCTCGATCCTGCCGGTCGTCTCTTCCAGGGTGAGTTCGATCAGCAGGTTACGGGCGCCGGAATGCCGAAGGACATTATTGACCTGTTCCTGGATGATCCGGAAGATCATTAGTTTGGTCTTTTCGCTAAGTCTTTCAAAGTTTCCGACGGGCCGGAAGCTGACCTGGATAGTCCGGGTCACCTGTATGCTCTCTACCAGATCGACCAGCGAGTCCATAAGGCCGAGGTCACCGATGCTGGCGGGGACGAGGGACCGGGAGATATTCCGGATCTCGCGGATGGCATTGTGAATATTGCCGGCGCTGCGGTTGATAAGGCTCAGCCTTTGATTGTCGTCGCTTTTGGCCAGTTCCAGGTAGAGCTTAGTGGTAGAAAGGATCTGGTTGATATTATCGTGCAGTTCCTTGCCGATTTCCGCCCGCTCTTTTTCCTGGGCGTCGACCATGGCCTGGGCGAGTAGCTTTTGCTTGTTCAATTCCAGCTGCAGCAATTTCTCTTCTGTCTTTTTACTCTCTATAATGATCGTTACAAGACTGGCCACCCGTTCGAAAATATCTTTTTCAGCGTTAGTGGGTGCTTTTACTGTTGTATAATATACGCTGAATGCTGCGAGGACTTTATCGCGGTCATCCATGACCGGGATAGACCAGCAGGCACGAAGTCCGAACTGAAGGGCCAGGTCGCTTTGTCCTGCCCAGAGGGGGTCGTTAGCGATATCACTGACAATGACCGTTTGTTTGTTGTACATGGCTGTGCCGCAGCTGCCTGCGCTGGGGCCGATCGGAAGGCCGTCGATGGCATGCGCATAAATGGCCGGCAGGCCGGGGGCGGAGAGTAGCCGAACGCTGCGACCGTCTTCGTCCAACGTCAGCACCATGCAGTACATCCCCGGAAATATTTTCTGAATGCCTTTGAGGAAGAAATTAAGGAGGGGCTTCAAAAGCATGCGTTGACCGGTATTCATTTCCAGCACTTTCTTTTCCAGTGCCAGCAGGGCCTCCTGCTTTTTTCGAAGGGTCACGTCCCTGAAATAAGCGAACATACCCTGGTCAGAGGGATAGAGGCTCATTTCCAACCAATGGTCGGAGCGATCGTGGTATTGTTCAAGGGTGACCGTCATTTTCTTTTTGAAGGCTTTATCAAAAGATTGCCCGATTTCCGTATCGGCCCATTCAGGTAATTTCTCCCAGATCGATTTGCCCACTATATCTATAGCAGGGATGTGGGTGATCCTCTCTGCCTCATGGTTCCATAGTTGCACTGTGAACTGCTGATCGATTACAAAAAAGCCGTCTGTTATACTTTCCAGGATGCCTGAGATCTGTTCTGCCTGTCTGGCCTGAGTAATATCTTTATGCAGGATCATGACACCGGTCAATCGCCGGTTGCTATCCCTTACATAATTGATAACGGTAATAAGGTACGATTTTTTTCCGTCCCCGGAAACATAAGTCGTTTCACCTTCCCAACATCCTGTTGTACAGAGTGTTTGGTAGACATCCCGTTCGGTCGTATTGACATATCGGTAGTGGATGAACTGCCGGTGGGATTGGCCGATTGCGGAATAAGAAGGAATGCCATAGAACTTTTCGGCCGCCTCGTTCCAATATATTATCCTGTCTTCCAGGTCAGTGGTAATGAGGATATCGGAAACCTGCTGCATGGGTATCGCGGCTGAGTGATCGTTCTCCGGGGCCGGGTGGTAGTGTAAAGGACCGGGATAGACTTTTGTGCCTGTCAATTGCCAGCCTTCGGATTGTGCCTCTATAGCGTAACGGGGTGTGGCGATCCAACGAATAACAAAAGATTTGGCGCCAGGCCATTGTATAGCGAGATCGATTGTTTTAGAAAGGCCGTGCGTGAACAGATCAGGAGAGGCGGGGGGATCTATTTTCCCAAGCCGGGAAAATATCACTGAAAAATGACTCCCCAGAAAATCGGTGATATCTCTCTTTTTCAGCAGTGCAGCAAACCGGGCGCAAGTGAACAGGATGGCCCCATCAGGGGCTATATCCATAAAATAAGGTTGTCTGAATTGCTTTGTCGTAGGCACGGGCTTTGGGGCGCTACTTAGCATATTAGTTTAAATATTGCGCTATCAAATTACTAAAGAAGCGGATATACTCTTCTAAATAATATGTTATTTCACCCCCCTTAAGTGTTAATACCTAAATTAATTACCGGCTGTTGCCGCATTACCTTCCCATTTGGTCAGATTGCTGCAGTTCTTGTATTCTCCGTCAATCATGACGTAGAGTGTGGGGATCTTTTGGATGAACCATTTTTCCAGCGCGGCGTTCTTTTTTTCATCGAGGGCGCGTTGGGCGATCCAATTATAATCGTCGCGGAGGTTTTCGCGGTGAGGTTCGCTTTTGGAGACCATGTATACCATCCGGACGCCTTTTTTCCCTCTTTCGTCCGTAAAGACGACAGGTTTGGAATATTCACCCGGTTTGAGGTTCTGATCTTTCAGCATGAGCACCATATCTTTATCCAGATCGGAGATCGTGAGAAAGGTGCTGCCGGTTTTGCTCATGATCTGGCCTGCAGTGGACTTAGCCTGGTCGTCATCGCTGTATTTGCCGACGGCCTCACCGAAACCCATCTCGCCAGCCTGTAGCATGACGCGGATCGAATCGAGCTTGGCGGTGGACCCCTGGACTTCGGCATCGGTTATCTGGGGTATCCGGAGGATATGCCTGACGACGATATCGTCCCCATTGCGGCTGACGAGTTGGATGATATGGTAGCCGTATTTGCTCTTGATGACAGAAGACACCTGGCCTTCTTTCAGCCGGAAGGCAGTGGAGAAGAAGACGGGGTCCCATATTTTGCTGTCATTGCGGTTCAATTCCATTTCGCCGCCCTTGTCCTTGCTGCCCGGGTCATCCGAGTAGATCTGGGCGAGGGATTCGAATTTACGCTGACCGGACTCTACCTGCTGTTTATATTCGTTGAGATCGTCATAGGCCAGTTTTTCGATGTCGTGGCTGGCTTTGGGGAAGAGAACGATTTCGTTGAGCTGCATCTGGGATTCATAGAAGATGCGTTTATCGGCCGGGATCTTGTCGTAATATTCTTTTACCTCTGTCGGGGTGATCTTGACGTCTTCCACGATCTTACTGCGCATGGCAGTGGCCAGGCGCTGTTCGCGAATGGGAGCCATAAAATCCTGTTTGGCCTGGTATACCGTCCTTTGGGCGATCTGCTCGAAAGCGTCTTTCCCGCCATAGAGCTGGATGAAATAGCGGATACGCTGATCCACTTCGGCCTCTACTTCTTCATCGCTGACCGGCAGGGAGTCTTTTTCTGCCTGGACGACCAGCGCCTTTTGGATGAGCATATTATCGAGGATGCTGCACTCGTCGACCCCTTTGAGTTCAGCGCCGCCGGAATTGCGTTGCATATCGGCGATAGCGGTGGATAGTTCCGATTTCAGGATGATCTTATCGCCTACGATACCGGCAATTTTATCGGCTACTACTTTTTGCTGCGCAAAGCCGGCGGTTGTGATAAAGAAAATGGCGGGTAAAAAGATCAATTTTTTCATACAAGTTCAAAATTAGTCGGATAATGGAGTCAATACCCCCCAAGGGGGGCATTTAACAAAAGATTATCGGGCCCGGGGCCTACAGGGTGCGTTTTACTTCTTCCTCTTCATACGCTTCTACAATATCCCCTACGTGGATGTCATTATAATTCTTGATCGTCAACCCGCACTCCATGCTGGACGGGACTTCCTTCACATCATCCTTGAAACGTTTGAGTGAAGCCAGTTCCGCGGAAGCGCCTTCCCCGACGGGATAGATCACGATGCCATCGCGAACCAGCCGGATCCTGGAGTTGCGGTAGATCTTTCCATCGAGCACAAAGCAACCGGCGACGGTCGCCTTGTCGAACTTGAAGACATTCCGTACTTCAACGTTGGCCACGACTTTCTCGACCATTTTGGGTTCGAGCAGACCTTCCATGGCGCTCTTGACCTCTTCAATGGCATTATAGATGATAGAATAGGTCTTGATTTCCACGCCTTCGCTCTCCGCAAGCTTGGACGCCTGGGAGCTGGGTCGGACGTTGAAGCCGACGATGACAGCATCGGAGGCAGTAGCCAGCAGTACGTCGCTCTCGGTAATAGCGCCCACGGCCTTGTGTACGACGCGTACGGCGATCTCTTCGGTAGAGAGTTTCTGCAGGGAGTCACTGAGGGCTTCGACGGAACCGTCCACGTCACCTTTAATGATGAGGTTCAATTCCTTAAAGTTACCCAGGGCCAACCGGCGGCCGATTTCATCGAGGGTGATATGTTTTTTGGTGCGGATGCCTTGTTCGCGTAGGATCTGACCGCGTCTGTTAGCCACTTCCTTGGCCTCGCTTTCATCGGCATAGACCTTGAATTTTTCCCCGGCCTGCGGCGCGCCGTTGAGGCCCAGCAGCAGTACGGGCGAAGAGGGTGGCGCATCTTCGATGCGTTTGTTCCTTTCATTGAACATGGCCTTGACGCGACCGAAATATTGTCCTGAAACGACGAGGTCGCCGTTGTGGAGGGTACCGCTCTGTACCAGGACAGTAGCGACATAGCCGCGTCCTTTATCGAGAGAGGCCTCGATGACGCTGCCGGTGGCTTCGCGTTCGGGATTAGCCTTCAGGTCGAGCAGTTCTGCCTCCAGACCAATCTTTTCCAGCAAAAGGTCTATGTTGAGCCCCTTTTTTGCCGAAATTTCCTGGGACTGAAATTTTCCACCCCAGTCTTCGACAAGGATATTCATTCCTGCCAGCTGTTCCTTGATCTTTTCGGGGTTGGCGCCGTCCCTGTCGATTTTATTGATGGCAAAGACCATGGGCAGGCCGGCGGCCTGTGCATGGGAGATAGCTTCTTTGGTTTGCGGCATCACGGCATCATCCGCGGCGACGACAATGACTGCCACGTCGGCGGCTTTGGCACCACGGGCACGCATGGCGGTAAATGCTTCGTGACCGGGCGTATCGAGGAAGGTGATCCTTTTGCCCGTAGTAGTCGTCACCTGGTAGGCGCCGATATGCTGGGTGATCCCACCGGCTTCTCCTGCGACCACGTTAGCGCTGCGGATATAATCCAGCAGGGAGGTCTTACCATGGTCGACGTGGCCCATGATGGTCACGACGGGTGAACGGGGCAACAGATCTTCGGGATCGTCCTGTTCTTCATCCTCTTCCATTTCGGCAGCATCGTCGATACCAATGAATTCCACGGTATAGCCGAACTCGCCGGCCACCAGCTCGATCACATCGGCCTCGAGGCGTTGGTTGATAGACACCATCATCCCCAGGCCCATACATTTGCCGATGACTTCGGCATAGCTGACGTCCATCAGGTTAGCGAGTTCGCTGACACTGATGAATTCCGTGACCTGCAGCCTGCTGTCCAGCAATTCGTCGCCGCCGGACTGTTCGGCCATTTCATCGCGTTTGGCGCGGCGGTATTTGGCTTTGAGGCTTTTTCCGCGGCCGCCGGCTCCTGCCAGCTTGGCCTGGGTCTGCCTGATCTTTTCCTGGATCTCTTTTTTATCGATCTCTTTGGCTTCGCGGGGGGTATGCCGCGGGTCGGGGCGACGATTGCCGCCCTGGCCGGCCCCTCCGGGGGGACGTCCGCCACCGGGATTGCGTTGGATGGGAATACGGCTCTGGCCCGGTGGTCTGGGGTTACCGGGGCCGCCATGCTGACCGCCGCCGTGTCCATGTTGACCGCCACCTTGCTGGCCACCTTGCTGACCGGCACCATGCTGCTGACCGCCACCCTGGTTATTGCCGTGGGGAGGTCTTCCGTTGCCTGCGCTATGATCTTTTTTCTCGATGGGGATACGCTTGCGTTTGCGCTTCTCTTCGGAAGGCTGTTTCGGCCGCGTATCATTGTTGACGGGCAATTCGATCTTGCCGAGGATCTTTGGTCCTTCCAACTTTTCGGCCTTGATATTTTCGATGACAGGCGGGGCCTCGTCTTCTTCTTTTGTTTCTACCGATGGTTCTTCCTGCTGTGCGGCAACCGGTGGCGCTTCCTCTTCTTTTTCTTTTCCGCCTTTTTCTTTTTCTACTCTTGTTGCCACGGCAACGGGCTCTTCCGCCACGGGGGTTTCGGCGATGACAGGTGGCGGCTCGACGGGACGGCTTTCCGGTTCTGCATCCGGTTCTTCCTGCACGATTTCAGGTGCAACTTCCTTCTCCGCAGCCTTCTTTCCGCCTTTCTTGGGGCGGGTGGACGAGTCGATGGTTGACAGATCGATCTTGTCGATGACCTTAGGACCTTCCAGTTCGGGCGCTTCTATCTTGACCAGCTCCACTTCCGCGGGCGCCTCTTCCACGACGGGACGGGAGGCCACCACTACAGGTTCTTCTACCGGCGGTTTTGGTGTGACTACCGGAACTTCTTCCTTCGCCGCTTTTTTGACGACGGGTGTCTCCTTTTTTACCGGCTGGGGCTCGTCTTCTTTTTTCTTTTTTCCTTCCAGGCTTCCTTTGGGCAGCTCGATCTGGTCGCTCTTGTTCTTGGCAACCTTATCGCTCTGGAATTCCTGTTGTAAAAAACGGAACATGTCCTCCGTCAGTTTTGACGTAGGTTTCAGATCGTCTTTACTGAATCCCTTGCCCACCAAAAAGTCAACCAGGGTATCTTTCCCGATGTTGAATTCCTTGGCGGCGGCCATTAAGCGTAATGTCTGTGTTTCTGCCATATTTCTGTAAAAATAGCTATTTAGGCGTTAACCTTTTTCAAACTCTTCTTTCAATACTCTTCTGACGTCATCGATGGTCTGTTTTTCCAGGTCCGTCCTTCTTTCGAGCTCGTCGGCGGTGAGATCCAGCACGCTGCGTGCAGTGTCGCAACCGATCCTTTTGAGCTCATCGATGACCCAGGGTTCGATTTCGTCGCTAAATTCTTCGAGGTCGATATCGAATTCTTCCGGTTCGCCTTCGTTATCACGGAATACGTCTATCGTATAACCAGTCAATTCCTGCGCCAATTTGATGTTCACTCCTTTACGACCGATGGCCAGGGAGACCTGGTCGGGTTTGAGGTAGACGTTGGCGTGGGATTTTTCGTTATCCAGTTCCATATTGGTGATCTTGGACGGGGTCAGACTGCGTTGGATCAGCAGCTGGGTGTTGGCGGTCCAGTTGATGACGTCGATATTTTCGTTTTTCAGTTCCCGGACGATCCCGTGGATACGGCTTCCTTTCATCCCTACGCATGCCCCGACGGGATCTATGCGGTCGTCATAGGACTCGACTGCGACTTTGGCGCGTTCGCCCGGTTCGCGGACGATCCTTTTGATGACGATCAGTCCGTCGAAAATTTCGGGGACTTCGATTTCCAGGAGTTTGGACAGGAACAAGGGGCTGGTCCTGGAAAGGATGATGACGGGGGAATTGTTTTTCAGTTCCACTTTCTTGACGACTGCCCGGATATTTTCACCCTTCTTGAAATAATCCTGAGGGATCTGTTCGGATTTGGGAAGGATCAGTTCGCTGCCTTCTTCGTCCAGTAACAGGATTTCTTTTTTCCATACCTGGTAGACTTCTGCACTCACGATCTCCCCTACCCTTTCGCTGTATTTCTTGACGAGTACGTTCTTTTTCAGGTCCCCGATGCGGCTGGCCAGGGTCTGTTTGGCCGCGAGGATAGCGCGGCGGCCGAAATCGAGGATCTCCACCTCTTCATAGAGCTCTTCGCCGACTTCGTAATCGGGTTCGATCTTGACTGCGTCGGTGTAGGCAATCTCTGCCAGAGGGTCGTTGACCTCGCCATCGCTGACGATGGTACGCCGGCGCATGATTTCAAGGTCACCTTTCTCTGCATTCACAATGACGTCAAAGTTTTCGTCGCTCCCGTATTTTTTGCGCAACAAAGTTTTGAACACGTCTTCTACTACTTTCATCATGGTAGGACGGTCGATATTCTCTGCTTCCTTAAAATCCTGGAAGGCTTCGATAAGATTGATACTGGCCATACGCTAAATTTTTAATTCTCTTAAAAGACTACTTGAATTTTTGTTGTTTTTATGTTTTCGAATAAAAAAGTATGATTGATCACTTCTTTTTTCTTGTTCTTCCCCTTTGTCTCTTCCACAATGACGCCATCTTCGCTGACTTCCAGCAGGCGGCCTTCTACTTTGGTTCCTTCCTGCAGGATGAGCTCTACCAGCCGGCCGATATTCTTTTTATATTGCCGGTGCAGTTTCAGGGGTTCGTCCAGGCCGGGGGAAGAGACTTCCAGGGAAAAGTTGTCAGGGGGAACGAGGCCCGATTCTTCCAGCTGTTTGTATAATGCCCTGTTGACCTGCACACATTTTTCGATGGAGATGCCCTGATCGCCGTCGATGAACACTTTTATATTATTCACGGGTTTGATCCGGACGTCCACCAGGAAATACTCCGGTTCGCCGGCTAAAATCGGCTGGACCAACCCTTCTATCGCCTTGATTGTTTCGCTGCTCATCTGTCTGAATGAAAGAAGGGAACGAACCCGTTCCCTTCTGTTGTTTCTTTTTATCCCTGCAAATGTAGGGTAATTTTTGGGTTCCAACCAAATGTGAGTTTAGGGATTGGCCTTCAGCCAATCCGGCGGTGGCGTTTTTTGTAGTACTTTTAAGAAAACAACGAGCATGTCCCCCTCTCAGCCCGATAATTTAGGCGGTTTTATTGCGGAAAATAAAAAACTCCTGAAGGAATACCTGGAAACGCGAATGGAGATATACCGGCTACAGAGCGTGCGGCTATTAGCCAGGTCGGCCGGTTTTTTAGTCTGGATATTGCTGTCGCTGTTCCTGGCCTTTCTTTTCCTGTTATTTGGGGGGATGATGGTAGCGTTCTGGTTCTCCAACCGGCTGCATAGCCTGGTTAAGGGATTCGGCATGGTGGCCCTGATCATCCTGGTCATTTTCATCCTGATTGCCCTGTTCCGGAAGATTCTTTTTGTAGAGCCTGTCATTCATAGCATTATACAAGGGTCCAAGGAAGATGCAGACGAAGTCAACTAATCAATTTTTTATCTGTAATATATATGGCAAGACTTACTAAAGCCGAACGAGGCATGCAGGCATTGGATGCGGAGATCCGGCAGCTCCGGCAAAAGGCCCGGCAACTGGAAGACCAGCTGGACGTGAATTTCAGTTATCTGCAGGATCATTCCGGCTCGATGTTCGTCCGGTCGTTGCTGCCGAAGAGGATAGAGGGGGAATCCCTGACGGGGATCAAATTGCTGGATACCTTTTTGCAGAACGAACGGTTGCAGAAGATCCTGATCCGATTGGCGGACCGGCTGGCCGATCGGTTGGGCGACGGGCTTAACTGGTTGGCAGGCAGAGTGTTCAGGAAATAATGATGGGCGGCTCTGGGGTTTCGGTCTTTAACAGCCTTTTATCAATCCTTTCCTTAATTTTACAGATTATTTTTTTGTTATGCTGTCTTTATCAGAAATCATGTTCATGGCGATTGTGGTGTACCTGTTGTACAGGTTCATCGTTAATTTCCTGGTGCCAGTCATGAGAGCAACCCGGCAGGTCCGGCAGCAGTTCAGGAATATGCACGATCAGGCTAACGGAGGCAATGGTCCGTCGGATAATGATGCGTCGCGTGGGGGTTTCCGGCCTGGTGGAGGATTCCGGACGGGGTTCGGTCCGGGTGCGGGTGGTGGTGCGGGCCACCAGAATACGGGCGCGGGCCAGGGTCCTGCGGCTCCAGGCCCGGGTGCAAGGGAAAAGCGGTCTTCCGGGAAGCCTCCGGCAGAGGATTATATCGATTTCGAGGAGATTAAATAACCGGGGCGGCGCGCGGGAACGGGTTCACAATTACCACTGAAAGTCCATCAGACTGATGCCCGGGCGCAGAAAAAGGCCTCTCAGCCCGGCTTGTTCAGCCCCATCCACATTCACCATAGCATCATCCACAAACATGGTTTCCGCCCCATTCAATCCATTTTCCACTAAGATGTGCTGAAAGGATTCCCGATCGGGTTTTCTCATTCCGAGTAAATGGGAATAATAAGTCTTTTCAAAATAGTCATCCAGTGACCCGTCGTCAAAGGTTGCCGACCAGATCTGTCGTAAGGCAGCGAGATGAAGGGCATTCGTATTACTAAACAAAAAAAGCCGGTAGCTTTTGCGGAGATTTTTGAGCAATTGAATACGCTCGGGAGGAAAGTCGAGGAGCAGGGCATTCCAGCTATCGATAATGGCCTGGTCGGGAACGTCGAGGCCCGTCAGTTGCCTGACTGAATCGATGAATTGCCGGTCGGTGATACGGCCGATCTCATACTCTTTAAAAAAGGAATCGGCAAATCCATGGCCGAAATATTCCCCGAAATTTTTTACCCCGAGGGCGGTGAAGGCCTCTTCCGTCCGCCGGTTATCCAGGTTGAGTATCACCCCTCCCAGGTCGAAGATGATATTTTTCACGCCTTGCATACTACAAAAATAAGTCTTTTACCGGGCCCAATTTATTTTTGCCGACACCACATCCCTGGAATTTCCCCCTATCATGATCACAAAATCGCCGGGCTCCCAGTCATATTTTAATTCGTTATTATAAAACTTCAGGTCCTGCGGGGTGATGTTAAACGTCACTTGCCTGGATTCGCCCGCTTTGAGCGCTATTTTCTGAAAACCTTTCAATTCCTTTACCGGCCGGGTAAGGGTGCCGACCAACTGGCGGGTATAGAGCTGTACGACTTCTTTGCCGTCCTTCGGCCCATCGTTCGTGACAGTGACGGTAACCGTCAGTTGCTGGTTTCCTTTCAGGGCGCTGTCGCTGAGCGTCAAATCGCTATAGGTGAAATGGGTATAGCTCAATCCATACCCAAAAGGATAGACGGGATCGTTAGACACATCCAGGTAATTTGACCGGAATTTCTGAAACCAGGCGCCTTCCGGCAACGGGCGGCCGGTGTTCATATGATTATAATAGAGGGGTATCTGACCGACGTTCTGCGGCCAGGTGGTGGTGAGCTTGCCCGATGGATTGGCGTCCCCGAATAACACGTCGGCAATTGCATGACCAGCCTCAGTTCCACCGAACCAAACGTTTAGTATGGCCGGCACTTCATCATTCTCCCATTTTATCGCCAGCGGACGGCCGGTGAATAGTACCAGCACCACGGGTTTGCCTGTCTTCAACAGGGCCTTGAGGAGATCCTGCTGGGCCTGAGGGATTTCAATATTGCTGCGGCTGCTGGATTCCCCCGTCATCTCGGCCGACTCACCCAATGCAGCGACGATGACATCGGCCCCGGAGGCAGTATTCAGTGCCTCGCTGATCATGTCCGCTGCGGGGCGGGGGTCTTGATGAAGGATCTTACCGAACATCTCCGCTCTTTGTTCGAACAGCGAATCTGCATCGAGGTTAGAGCCCTGGCTATACACGATCTTAACGCCGTCGCCTGCCACATCCTTCAGCCCCTGCCAAAGGGAAACGGATTTCGACGGATCGGCGGCAACGCTCCAGGTGCCTGTCATGTTAACCTTATTATCCGCGAGGGGGCCGACGAGAGCGATGGTACCGCCGCGTTTGAGCGGCAGAACATTGCCCTGGTTTTTCAACAATACGAAACAGTCGGCGGCAATCTTCCTTGCCGCTGTCCGGTTGTCGGCGGTGAAGATGTCTGTGGCGGCCCGCCGTTCGTCGCAATATTTATAAGGATTGGCAAAAAGCCCCAACTTGTATTTTGCCTCCAGCACCCGGCGGCATGCGGTGTCGATCTCAGCCTTCGTCACCCTCCCCTGTTGCAGGGATAGTTTCAAAGTGGTCAGGAAACCTTCTCCCACCATATCCATGTCAATGCCCGCCCTGAGCGCCAGGGCAGAGACGGTCTGCAGATCTCCCAGGCCAT